>ERZ781272.62-NODE-62-length-161158-cov-28.044891_pt1 | contig 161158 bp, 149 predicted proteins | sample MGYA00375850_ERZ781272 | MGnify/ENA primary metagenome ERZ781272 (study PRJEB29790, sample SAMN06051246) | human gut metagenome | host: Homo sapiens | place: USA: Cincinnati, Ohio | collected 2013-06-21 | study: EMG produced TPA metagenomics assembly of the Gut...
TTTTTCGATATTGTTCAATTTTCAAGGTCCTGTAGCGCCTCAGCCTTGCGGCTGACGACCTGTTTATTTTACCACCGAAGTGGTTTTTTGTCAAGCCTTATTTTTTAGAAGCTTTTGAACTTTCTGAACTTGGACCTCCAAGAAGTTTCTCAGAACAAACTGGAACTTTTCAGCGTCTATTGGTTCTTTTCAAGGGCTTCCTGCTGAGGCTTTGGAAGTCATTCTTTTGCCTCAGCGCTTGGCGCTCAAGTATAATACCACACCCCCGCCTCCTTGTCAATACTTTTTGACAGATTTTTTCCATTTTCTTTGCAGAATAAAGAATCCCCCTGTTTTTCACCCGTTACAGGACGTGCCTTTTTTCTTGACAAGACAGTGCACAGAACGTATTATGGAGTCATCCCCGTATCCTGTATAAGGTAGCTATACTTATTACATAAAGGAGAAGCGCCATGTCCTGTGTCAACATCCGCGGCTGCTGCATCGGCGAGGGCCGCCCCAAAGTTATTATTCCTATTGTAGAGCCCACGGAAACCGCCGTTCTGGAAAAGGCCGCCGAATTTTCCACATTGCGCGCCGATTGTGTGGAATGGCGCATCGATTGCTTTAAAGGTGCAAAAAGCCTTCCGGCCATCGTGCACTGCGCCGCAAAGCTTCGCGTTGCCTTAAAGGATCAGCTGCTTCTTTTCACCTTCCGCACAAAATCCGAAGGCGGTAAAGTCGCTCTGGCCCACGAAGAGTATCTTCATTTTATCCGCACCGTTCTTGCCACCGACTGCGCCGATCTGATCGACATTGAATTTTTCACTGCAGGCGCAGAGCTTCCCGCGCTGATCGAAGAAGCCCACACCGCCGGGGCTGCAGTGGTGTGTTCCAGCCACGACTTCCATAAAACGCCGCCGCGCGCCGAACTGGTGAGCCGCATGGTTGCCATGCAGCGAGCCGGTGCCGACCTGCCCAAGCTGGCTGTGATGCCCCAGAGCCGCACCGACGTGCTGGAGCTTCTGGCTGCCACCGCTGAAATGGCCGACCGGCATCCGGAGACTCCCATCATTACCATGAGCATGGGAGCTCTGGGCGCGGTGAGCCGCCTTTCCGGCGAAGCCCTTGGCTCCGCCATGACCTTTGCCAATCCCGGGCAGGCCAGTGCACCGGGGCAGGTATCGTTGGAGGTCGTAAACGAAGTATTGGATGCACTGCATTTATAAATCCCGAAAGGAGCTTTTATGAAAAAGAAGTATTCTGCTCTCCCAGAACTTCTTTTGCGAAGTATTTTTTACACGCTTATCAATTATGTGCTTCTCAGCATGGTGCTGTCTTTTCGGCTTCATTGGAGCTCCATTCTGTTTTCTGCTGCCATGCTGTGGTTTGCTTTGGATTATTCAAAGACCATCCAGCAGTTGACCGGCAAACGGCTTCTCGCAGACCTTTTATGGCTTGGCTGCATTCTCATCAGCACATTTATTGCATTCTTTGTCGGGTACATTCAAGGCTCGTTCGCATCATTTTAACGAAAAAGACCGGAGCTGTAGGTCGCACTTACAGTTCCGGTCTTTCTTTTTATGTCACAAAGAGATGATTATGCCAGCTTGGCTTCCAGACGGGTGCGGATGGCCTTGATAAAGCCCTCGCTGTCCACAGCGGTGGGGGTGATGCCCTCAGCCAGACCGCACAGGTCTTTCGTCATGATGCCGTCGTTCAGGGTCTGCAGGCTGGCGGCTTCCAGTGCCTCGCCAAACTTCACCAGCTCCGGCAGGCCGTCCAGTTCACCGCGCTTCTTGAACGCGCCAGACCACGCAAAGATGGTAGCCATGGGGTTAGTGGAGGTTTTTTCGCCCTTCAGGTACTTATAGTAATGGCGGGTGACAGTTCCGTGGGCGGCCTCGAACTCGTATTTGCCGTCCGGGCTGACCAGCACGCTGGTCATCATTGCCAGAGAGCCAAAGGCGGTGGAGACCATATCGCTCATCACGTCACCGTCGTAGTTCTTGCAGGCCCAGACAAAGCCGCCCTCGCTGCGAATGACGCGGGCAACGATATCGTCAATGAGGCTGTAGAAGTAGGTGATGCCTGCGGCCTCGAACTTTGCCTTATACTCGGTGTCGTACACCTCCTGGAAGATATCCTTGAAGGTGTGGTCGTACTTCTTGGAGATGGTATCCTTTGCGCCGAACCACAGGTCCTGCTTCACATCCAGTGCGTAGTTGAAGCAGCTGCGGGCAAAGCTGCGTATGGAATCATCCTTGTTGTACTGGCCCTGCAGAACGCCAGCGCCCTCAAAATCAAAGACGGTGGCGCGCTGCTCAGAGCCATCGGCACCGGTGAACACCAGTTCAGCCTTGCCTGCACCCGGGATGCGGAACTCAGTGCACTTGTACACATCGCCGTAGGCGTGGCGGGCAATGGTGATGGGCTTTTTCCAGTTCTTGACCACCGGCTTGATGCTGTCGATCATGATGGGTGCGCGGAACACGGTGCCGTCCAGCACCGCGCGGATGGTGCCGTTGGGGCTTTTCCACATCTCATGCAGCTTGTACTCGTCCATGCGCTGGGCATTGGGGGTGATGGTGGCGCACTTGACCGAAACGCCGTACTTCTTGTTGGCAAGGGCGGCATCCATGGTCACCTTGTCGGCGGTAGCGTCGCGGTTGGGCAGGCCCAGATCGTAATATTCGGTCTTGAGGTCCACAAACGGAAGGATCAGTTCGTCCTTGATCATCTTCCACAGAATGCGGGTCATTTCGTCGCCGTCCATCTCGACGAGGGGCGTGGTCATTTTGATCTTTTCCATAGCAGGGTTCCCTTTCCTCTCTTTGGATCGTTTCTCCAGCCGCGCTGCACTGCCAGATGCCGCGCGGGCAGTTCGGCAGAATGTTTATTTGCGGTAAGCGGCTGCCAGCTTTTCAAGGGCCGGCAGGCTGCGCTTGACCTTTTCGGTATCGATGCAGTAGGCAAGGCGCACATAGCCCTTGACACCGAAGCTGTCGCTGGGCACCAGCAGCAGGTCAAACTCCCGGGCCTTCATGCAGAAAGCGTTGGCATCCTCTTCCAGAGCCTTGGGGAAGATGTAGAAGGTACCGCCGGGGCGCTCCACCTCAAAGCCCAGCGCGGTGAGCTTATCGTACAGCAGGTTCATGTTGGTCTCATACACACTCAGATCACTGGTCACATTCTGACAGCGGCTTACGGCCCGCTGGATGATGCTGGGCGGGCAGTTGTGGCCGGTGAAGCGGGAGATCTGGGCCATCATGTCCACCAGCACATCCTCACCCTCACAGCCCGGACGCACCGCCACATAGCCAAGGCGCTCGCCGGGCAGGCTCAGGCTCTTGGAATAGGAGAAGCAGGTGAGAGTGTGGGGGTAGAACGCCGCCGGGTAGGGCACCTTTTTGCCGTCGAATGCGATATCCCGGTAGGGCTCATCGCTGACGAGGAAGATGTTGTGGCCAAAAGCCTTGCTCTTCTCGGTCAGGATCTCTGCCATGCGGGTGAGCGTCCCGGCAGAGTAGACCACGCCGGTGGGGTTGTTGGGGGTGTTGATGAGCACACAGGTGGTCTTTTCGCCGATCATCTGCTCGAATGCGTCCAGATTGGGCTGGAAGGTCGGTGCCTGCGGCGGCACCACCTTGAGGACTGCCCCGGTGCCCGCCACATAGGGGCCGTACTCCGGGAAGTAGGGCGCAAAGGTGAGCACCTCGTCGCCGGGCTGCGTGACCGCACGGATGGCATGGGCAATGGCACCCGCCGCACCGGTGGTGGGGAAGATGTGCTTCTGCTCATAGGGCAGGCCAAAGGTCTTTGTTAGGTGCGCTGCCACATCGGTGCGGAAGCCCGGGTCACCCTGACTGGGGCAGTAGCCGTGCAGGTTTACCGGTTCTTCGTTGGTCAGCAGATCCTGCATGGCGGCAGTGAACTCCTGCGGGCAGGGCACGCTGGGGTTGCCCAGCGAGTAATCGAACACGTTCTCATATCCGATCTCTGCAGCACGCTGCTTGCCGTACATAAAGGTCTCGCGGATGACGCTCTTATTGCCGAGCATCGCGCGATAAGTCTCGTTCAGCATAATACTTTCCCCCGAGAGTTTATTTGTGGGCAGCCGTATAGCTCTGCTCCACCTTGATGATGCAGCTGTAGGCTGTATCCTGTTCCTTGATGAACTGTTCCAGCTGTTCCAGCAGCTCTACCTTATCCCCTGCATAGCCTGCCGGCAGCACCAGATCGAACAGCACGTTGGTGTGGGTCCTGCCCGGCACGATGCGCAGATCGTGCAGCGAAAGGGCCGGGTCGAGCTGGCGCAGCTTTTCGGCCAGGCGGGCGCGCAGCACGCCCACGGCAGCATCCGAGGTAACAATGGGGTCGTAGTGGATGGTAACCAAAAGCCGGTCATTCTTTAGAAAATCCCGTTCAATGTTGTCGATCAGGTCGTGTGCCTCCAGCGGGTCCTGCTCGGCAGGCAGTTCCACATGCAGGGAGGCGAACTGGTGTCCCGGGCCGTAGTCGTGCACCATCAAATCGTGCATTCCCAGCACGCCGGGATAAGAGAGCACCTTCTGCTCGATGTGGTCCACCAGATCCTCGCTGGGGCTTTCGCCCAGCAGCGGGCTGAGCGTATCCATCACAAGGCCCCAGCCAGAGATCAGGATGAACGCCGCCACGCCTACACCCATCAGGCCATCCAGCACATCCCAGCCGGTCACGCGGCACAGCACCGCTGCAATAAGCACCGCGCTGGTGCTCAGCACATCGTTGCGGCTGTCCGCAGCAGTGGCAATGAGGGTCTCGGAGCCGATGATACGCCCGATGGTGCGGTTGAAGCCGCTCATCCACAGCTTGACGAGGATGGATGCGATCAGCACGGCCACCGTGAGCCAGCTGAACATCACCGGGGTGGGGTGCAGCACCTTGACCACAGATTCCTTCAGCAGTGAAAAGCCGATGCCGAGAATGGTCACGCTGACTACCAGCCCCGCCAGATATTCATACCGGGCATGGCCGAAGGGATGCTCTGCGTCCGGGGCCTTGCCGGCCAGCTTGAAGCCCACCAGACTGACCACGTTGGACGAGGCATCCGACAGGTTGTTCAGGGCATCTGCCATGATGGCAATGGAGCCGAACAGAGTGCCTACGGTCAGCTTGCCCAGACACAGCAGCAGGTTGCATGCCACGCCCACCCAGCAGGCAAGGTTGCCGTAGGCGGCACGCACCTTAGGGTCCTGCGCATGGTCGGGCTGGCGGATGAAAAGACGAATCAAAAACTGAGTCATAACGGTCCTCCATGGGCAGCGCTGGACACCTGCATACCCTGTCATCGCTTATAGTATAGCATTTCGCTTTATCGTTTTAAAGTATTCTCCGAAAACTTTTGCCCGGTATAGAAAGACCCCGGCAGAGCGGGATGCCCTGCCGGGGAGCTTTATGGGAACGGTAAACCGGGATTCTCGGATGAATTACTTCTCAGAAGGCTTGCTCAGGTCCACGCTGCGGATGATCTTGCGCACCGGCAGGATGCTCTTGGCATTCATGGACAGCTCGTCCACGCCCATGCGCAGGAAGGTCTCGGTCAGGGCGGTGTCGGCACCCAGCTCACCGCAGATGCCCACCCAGATGCCGTGGCGGTGGCCCGCCTCAATGGTCATCTTGATGGCGCGCAGCACAGCGGGATGGTGCGGATTGAAGAACGGCTCCAGCTTTGCATTCTGGCGGTCCAGCGCACAGGTGTACTGGGTCAGGTCGTTGGTGCCGATGGAGAAGAAGTCGCACTCGGCAGCCAGCTCGTCCGCGATCAGCACAGCGGCGGGGGTCTCGATCATGGTGCCTACCTCGATGTTCTGGCCCATCTTCACGCCCTCGGCGGTCAGCTCTGCACGGCACTCTTCCAGAACAGCCTTGGCATCCTGCAGCTCCCGCAGGCTGGTGATCATGGGGAACATGATGCTCATGTTGCCGTAGGCAGAAGCACGCAGCAGAGCGCGCAGCTGGGTCTTGAAGAAGTCCCTGCGGGTCAGGCAGATGCGGATGGCGCGGTAGCCCAGAGCGGGGTTCTCCTCGTGATCCAGCTTCATGTAATCGACGGTCTTATCGGCACCGATGTCGCAGGTACGGACGACCACCTTGCGGGGAGCCAGACTCTCCACCACCTGCTTGTAGGCCTCGAACTGGTAGTCCTCGGTGGGGAAGTCCTTGCAGTTCAGATAGACGAACTCGGTGCGGAACAGGCCTACGCCGCCGGCATCGTTCTGCTGCACAGCACCCACATCGCTCATGCCGCCGATGTTGGCAAAGACATTGATGGTCTTGCCGTCCAACGTGGTGTTGGGCTTGCCCTTCAGCTCCTGCAGCAGGGCCTGCTTCTTCTGATCTTCCTGCTGGCGCTTCTTCAGGCTCTTGAGCAGGTCGGGGGTGGGTTCAACGTAAACGCAGGCGTTGTAGCCATCGATGACCGCCATCTTGCCGTCCCAGTCGTCCTGAATATCCTTGCACTGGATCAGGGCAGGGATGTTCATGCTGCGGGCCAGAATGGCGGTGTGGCTGTTGGAGCTGCCCTCACGGGTAATAAAGCCCAGCAGCAGGCTCTTATCCATGCGGACGGTCTCAGACGGGGCCAGATCCTCCGCGACCAGAATGCTGGGCTCGGTGCCCTGCAGGCTGGCGTTGTCCACCCCCTGCAGGATGTCCAGAATGGCCTGTGCGATATCGATGACATCTGCACTGCGGGCCTGCAGATACGGGTCATCCATGGCGGCGAACACCGCAGCCTGATTGTTGCCTGCCGTCTTGACGGCGTACTCGGCACACTTTTTCTGGCTGTTGATGATCTCCTTGATGGCATCCACAAAGTCGTCGTCTTCCAGCATCATGGCGTGGATGTTGAACACCTCGGCGATGTCCTCGCCAGCCTCTGCCAGTGCCTTTTCATACAGCGCAGTCTGCTGCTCAATGGCCTTCTGCTGCGCTTCTTCAAAACGCGCCACTTCCGCTGCGGTATCCGCTACCTCTGCGGCAGAAATGGCAGTATCCTTTTTCTTGTAGATCTTGAGCTTGCCGATGGCGATGCCATTCAGGACGCTCTTACCGGTGCCTACCTGCATTGCACACTACTCCTTCTTCATCTGTGCCGGGGCCGCACTGCTCCGACAGTCCAAAAAAAGCCCCCGCAGCTCACCCGCGAGGGCCTTCCTCATCTTAACTGCGGAATCAGACGTTCTCGGTCAGGAACTTCTGGATGGCTGCTGCAGCAGCTTCCTCGTCGTCGCCCTCAACCTTGACGGTAACGGTCTCACCCTGCTTTACACCCATGCCCATCAGAGCCATCAGCTTGCGCATATCGCAGCTCTTGCCGTCCTTTTCCAGGGTAGCGCTGCTGGCAAAGCCCTTGACGGTCTTGACGAGCAGGCCGGCGGGACGAGCGTGGATGCCGCATGCATCCTTAACGGTATACTGGAATTCCTTCATAATCATTTTCTCCTTACTTGATCCCGTGCGGCGCTTCTGCACTTGCACCAGACGCGGCCGAGCCGCGGCACGGTTGATACATCTATTATAAACCCTTGCCGGTAATTTTTCACCATTTCATATTGCTAATTTTTTATGCAAAATTTTGGTACAATTGAACATACAAATGTGACAAAAATGCACGCATTTCACTTTTTCTTCTGCTTGTGCGCAAATTTTAGGCAAATTGCGACCTGGTTTTGCATCAAAACCCGAAGCTGTTCCCGGTCGTTTCCGGCTTTGGCAGGTCGTTCCGGTGCTTATTCCACCGGATATCCCTCGGCATCCAGCGGCAGTTCCGTATAAGGCACAGCCTGCGGCACGGCATCCGGCTCACCGGAGGTCTGCTGGGCGGTCAATTCCTCGTCATGGCGTTCGCCCCAATCGCCGCTGTAGTCCTCGCCGGAGGTCTGCTGTGCCGGTTCGCTGCCGGTCAGCTCTTCGTCGTGGCGCTCACCCCAGTCGCCCTCGTAGTCCTCGCCGGAAGTCTGCTTTGCCTCAGCTTCCGCCATGGCGGCCTGCATGTCTTTCAGGCCCACCACAACGCCGGAGGGCCGTTCCAGCAGGTAAGCTCCCACGGCCTTTTTGCGGTACACCAACAGCACGCCGTAGCGGCTGGTCTCGCCACTGCTTGCCGCCGGGATCAGCGCCGTCCATTTTTCCACGGTCTTGCCCTTGTAGCGTGCAAGGTCCATGCCGCTCTGCTGCACCACCCCGTTGAAGGCCGAAAAGCTGTCATCCCACTTGCGGGGGATCTTGACCTTGTCTGCCGTGATGGATGCGCCGTCCACATCCAGACCGTAGCCGGTGAACCATGTCTGGATGTCCTGTGCACTCTCAATTTTGTTCACCGCCGCCGAGACCGCAACGGTGCGGTTGCTGATGAACCGGCCCAGCAGAGCACTGCCCACCACCAGTGCGCAGCACATGGCACCCAGACCCAGTTTTTTCAGGCTCGTTTTGCTTAACGTGACTACAAACATATCCCCATGCCTCCCCAGCCTGTTTATTGCTCTGAGAATAATTTATTCAGAGTTCGGGCAGGTTATGACGATTTAAAATGCCCGCCGTATGATTCTTCCCGTGCAGAGCGCGGCCGTGTGGGGCAGGCCGGATGGCTTTTACAAAATTCTTCTCCGCCGGGTACGTTCTCTTTTGCGTGCCAAAAGAGAACCAGAAAAGCACCCGCTACTTTCGAGGCGCGGGAGGCACGAATTAAGGGCTGCTCGCCCTTAATAATCCCAAAGCAGTTGGGCTCCATACAAAAAATCCAAGTCGCTCCGCTAAAGGATTTTTTGTGTTGCGCCGATTTGAAGTCGCTTGCGCGACGAAACGTAATGGCAACAGCATGTTTTCATGCTGACGTGAATGCTCCCGCAGGGAGCCAGCATCAGCAAATGCCGTTTGCCGTTACGACCCTCCCTGTGAAAAAGCAACTCCGAAACGGCCGCAGCCGTTTCGGAGTTGCAAATAAAAATACTATTTCCGCTATTTATGCTCAGAGCGAAGCGGAGAGCATTCCAAATCGTCTCTCCCGCTTTAATGCGCCTTCACAAAATCCTCCGGCGAGACTTCGCCGTTCTGGCGGAGCACCTGTTTCAGCACCTGCATCACGCCGTATTCCCGGTGGGACGGTGCCAGAAACGGCACCTGCGCCCGCAGCGGTCCGCTGCCGTTCTCCATCAAAAAGCCGTACTTCGCGGTGGTGAGCATCTCGGCATCGTTGTAGGTGTCGCCAAAGGCCATCATGCTGTCGGCCGGAATGCCCAGCAGTGCACCCACCTTTGCCAGTGCTGCACCCTTGTGCACACCTGGGTTCATCACGTCCACCCAGTTTCTGCCTGCCACTGCCACCGAGAATGCACCGCCATTTCCTGTGTGGAATGCGCCGTAGATCCGGTCGAAGGCTTTCTGCGAGTCGTCGTTGGGCAGATAGACGGTAAACTTATCCGCCGCCGCTTCCACCGCAGTCAGGTCATCCACGTATTCCACCCGGGTATAAAAATTCTTGAAAACTTTATCGTATTTCTCGTCCTGCTTTTCCGCGTAGGCCGCCTGCAGTCCGCACAAAAGGCCCACGTCTCCAGCCTGCTTTGTGCTGCGGGCCAGCTGCCGCCAGCCCTCGGCAGGCATTTCGGACACAAACAGGTCTTTCCCCTTCCAGCGGGCAGCGCCGCCGTTGTCGCCAATGAGAATGATCTCCTCCAGCAGATCCGGGAACATCGTTTCCAGTGTGTACAGAGGCCGCCCGCTGGCGGCGGCAAACAAGATGCCCTGCCCGGCCAGTGCACGGATGGTCTCGGTAAACTTTGGCGGCAACTGGCTGTACTCGTCCAGAAGGGTCGCGTCCATGTCCGATGCGATCAGGCGAATGCGGTCCATTGCAGTTTCCTCACTTATCCGATGTAGCTGATGTTCACGTCCATATCTCCCTTATAGCCGGGCAGGCGTGCCGTGCAGGTGCCCTGCCACAGGGCGCAGTCGATGGGGCTGCTGGCAACACCATAATGTGCGTTCCAGATGGTATATTTTTTCAGGCTGTTCAGATCGACACGCTTGCGGTACCACAAGGTAGAGGCATACACACCGGGTTTATAGCCCTGTGCCTTGACCTCCTCACAGAAGGCGATGGCGCACTTGGTGCGGTCCTCCATACCCAGACCGTCGGCGCGGCCGGAACCATTGGAAGCGCCGGATGCTTCGGTGTCAAAGAAGATGGGGTAATCCAGCTTGCGTCCGTTCAGCACGTAGGCGCAGGCAAAGGCTTCCTCCTTGGCTTCCTCCTCGGTGGTGGCCTGACTGAAGAAATACACGCCCACCTTCAGGCCCGCATTCTTCACATTGGTGAAATGCTCCTCGAACATGGGGTCCAGCACCAGCGTGCCGGAAGCACCATAGCCGCGGTAGCCGATGCGGACGATCACAAAGCTCACGCCTGCCTTTTTGATCTGGTTCCAGTCGATGTTCTTCTGATACTTGGAAACATCCACACCGAAGGTCTTGCCATTTTCCAGCACACCGTCCGCATTGAAGTAATAGAGTTTATTGTCGATGCACTGGATGCCGGTCACCGGTTTGTTGGTGGTCTGGCTGTAGTAGTAGGTCTTGCCGCCGGAGGTGCGCCAGCCGGAATAGACCGGCTCCGTATCGCTCTTGCCCAGCCAGCCGAACAGGAAATTGAGCAGCCAGGTGAAAAAGCCGTTCTCATTGCTCAGGTCGATGCACTGGGCCTCGGCGGCATCCATGGCACCGGCATCCAGTGCGGCACGGATCTCCTCCGGGGTCAGTACAACGCTGTTTTCCGGGGTGTGCTGGTTCGTGCTGTTCTCCTCCGCTTCAGTGGCCTGTACAGGCGGCGCTTCCGGGTCCTGTGCAGCAAGCTCCGGGGTCTCCGTCTGCAGGGTGGGCATTGCTGTTTCCTGCTGTGCAGAAACAGTCTCGGTCACTGCCGCGGTACTTTCTTCCGGCTGTGCAGCCAGTGCCAGCGGTGCGCCCATTGAAAAGGTCATTGCCAATGCCAGAACTGCCGCTGCGCACCGCGTTTTGCCGCGGGTGCCGTGGGCAGTCAGTTTATTCCAGAACGTTTTTTTCATGCTGTGCTCCAAACCTCATGCATTTTTATCGGGATGCCGCCCTTCGCAAAAAGGGCAGCGTTTCATCTTCTCAATACTCTTTCAGTATACACCCGCGGGCAAGCCCCCGTCAATTGCCGCACACTGCAAAGCGCAGCTCCGAAAAGCTGCCGCCCCGGTATCAGAAAATGCTCCAAAACAGATACGTCTCAGCCCGCAAAAACATTGCACAAAGCCAAAAATTGCAGATATTTCCAGCAAAATCAACATTTTATCTTGTTGTCTTGACATGTGTATGGTATTATACTTGACATGCAGTTTTTGCATTGAATCCACCATCTTGAAACAGAAAGGCAGTTTCTCATGTCAAATGTGAAAGATTTCTTAAAACGCAAGGATATCGTCATCACCCCGCAGCGCTATCTCATTGAAGCGCTGGGTGCCATGGCGCAGGGCCTGTTTGCCAGCCTGCTGATCGGCACCATCATCAAGACGCTGGGCCAGCAGACCGGCCTTGACGTGCTGGTAGACCTTGGCGGTTACGCCACGGCCATGAGCGGCCCGGCCATGGCCTGCGCCATTGGCTGGGCGCTGCACTGCCCGCCGCTGGTGCTGTTCAGCCTGATCACCGTAGGCTACTCGGCCAATGCTCTGGGCGGCGCAGGCGGCCCGCTGGCCGTGCTCATCATTGCCATCGTAGCTTCCGAGCTGGGCAAGGCCGTGAGCAAGGAGACCCGCGTGGACATCCTCGTGACCCCGCTGGTGACCATTTTTTCCGGCGTGGGCCTTTCCATGCTGATCGCCGCACCCATTGGCGCTGCCGCAAGTCAGGTGGGCACCCTGATCATGTGGGCCACCGAACAGGCTCCGCTGGTCATGGGCATTCTGGTATCCGTCATTGTGGGCGTGGCGCTGACCCTGCCCATTTCCTCTGCCGCCATCTGCGCCGCGCTGGGTCTGACCGGCCTTGCCGGCGGTGCCGCCGTGGCAGGCTGCTGCGCCCAGATGATCGGCTTTGCCGTGATGAGCTACAAGGAGAACGGCGTGGGCGGTCTGGTCAGTCAGGGCCTTGGCACCAGCATGCTGCAGATGGGCAACATCGTCAAGAACCCCCGTATCTGGATCGCACCCACGCTGGCCAGTGCCATCACCGGCCCGCTGGCTACCTGCGTGTTCCACTTTGAGATGAACGGTGCCGCCGTGTCCTCCGGCATGGGCACCTGCGGTCTGGTGGGCCAGATCGGCGTGTACACCGGCTGGGTCAGCGACATTGCCGCCGGTACCAAAGCCGCCATCACCCCGATGGACTGGGCTGCCATGGTGCTGCTGTGCTTTGTTCTGCCCGCCGTGCTGAGTGTGATCTTCTGCGAGATCGAGCGCAAGCTGGGCTGGATCAAAGAGGGCGATCTGAAGCTGAACTAACTTTTAGAGTTGTCTCCGCTTCGCTCTGACAATATCAGCGGAAAAATATTTTTATATATAGCAACGCCGGAATGACTGCGGTCATTCCGGCGTTGCCTTTTCACGATAAGGAGCCGGGCGGTGAACAGCCTTTTGCTACCGTCAACCTGCAGCTGTCGCACAGCAGATGGAGCTCAAACGATTCGTTTTCCGTCCAGCACTGCCTGCGTGAGGGTGTCGCCTTCATACACCAGCTTGAGGGAGAAATAAGGCCGTTCCTCATTCAGCAGCCGGAAGAAGATTTTGTCGCCCTCCCAGATGGGCAGTTCGGCCGCCTTATCCTTCGGCACCCATTCCAGCACGCCTTCCCTGCAGGCATCGCCCTGCACCATCTCGCCCGTCCATTCATCAGCGGTGTACAGGTGGATGAACTCGGTCATGTTGCCCCAAATAAAGGTCAGCAGACCCCGGGCGCGGAAGCGCTTCAGCGTCAGGCCGGTCTCCTCCTTCACTTCCCGCAGCAGGCAGTCCTCCGGGCTTTCAAACCGCTCAAACTTTCCGCCTACACCGATCCATTTGTCGTGGTTGTAGTCGTCCTGCTTTTTGATGCGGTGCAGCATCAGGTAGGCATCGTCCCGTTCCAGATAGCACAGCGTGGTGCTGAAAATGGGAAATTCCGGGTTCATGAAGGCTCCTAGATTCATTGCGTTCTCCTTTTGATCTTGTTTTTGTGGAAAATGCCGTTTTTCGCTGCGGCCTCTCCCGTGAAAAAACACCCCCGGCAAAGCCCGCAGGCTTTGCCGGGGGTGCAAACCAAAAATAACTTTTTCCTCTGAATATGCCAGAGCAACGCGGCGGCAATTTAAAATCATTGCCCCTTCCGGCTTGCTCTTCCCTTGCCCGCATTGTTCAGCTTGCGCACAAGGTCGTTCTGATGCTTGCGCTGGCTGGGCGTGGGCTGCGGGTCTTTGGCCTCCTCAGCGCGGCGGCCGCTCTGGGCGGTGTCCGGATCGATGCGTTCCAGCGTCCACTCCTGATTGCCGCCGGCCACAAAGTTCCAGATCTGGGCCTGTGCGCCGTTGGAGGTGTTCATACCCACAAGGTCGATGTATTTATCCGCCAGCACATTGCGGATGCGGGTGCGCCCGCTGCGGGTGGGCTCCAGCGCCCAGCACTGACTCAGCCCGCTGGTGCGGTCCCACTGGTGCAGCCATGTGCCCTCCACCACACCGCCAAGGGCCAGATCCATCATCTTGCCGGTAAAGCGGTTGCAGATGCGCCAGCGGCCCTCGCCTGCATCCACGAACTGCCACTGCTGCCACGGATGGCCTGCATAGCTCCACAGCTGGATGGCCGCGCCGTTCTCGGTGTTGAAGTTCTTTACTTCCAGTACCTTTCCATTGGGGGCTTTGATGATATAAAATTCATTTTCCAGAATGACTGCCTGTGATGCCTTTGCCATAGAGCACGACTCCTTTCCAGTTTGGTAGCCCTATTATAGCGTATTTGTCCTTTGGCAGCAAGAATGCTTTTCCATAATCTTTTTACGTTTTATTGTGCATTTTGACATGATTCCCGCAACGATAACGTTTACGCGCAACAAAACCGTCTCTGCAGGGAATTTCTTTACACTCCGGCCTGTCTTGTGATACAATAAAGGCACACGCTTTTAGGGAGGGATTTGGAATGACCAACGAAACCTTGGAAACCATTAAAAGCCGCCGCAGCTGCCGTGCCTATAAGCCGGAGCAGATCACCGACGAAGAGCTGAATGCCGTGCTGGAAGCCGGCACCTACGCTGCCAGCGCCATGGGCCGCCAGAGCGCAAAGATCGTGGTGGTGCAGGACGCTGCCACCCGCGCCCAGCTCACCCGCATGAACGCCGCTGTCATGGGCAAGGACACCGACCCTATGTACGGCGCTCCTACCATTCTGGTGGTGCTGGCCGATGCTCACGCCGCAAATGCCGTACCCGACGGCAGCCTTGTCATGGGCAACCTGATGCTGGCTGCAGCTTCGCTGGGGCTGGGCAGCTGCTGGATCAACCGCGCAAAGGAAGAGTTTGAATCCGACGAGGGCAAGGCCCTGCTCCGGCAGTGGGGCATCGAGGGCGATTGGGTCGGCGTCGGCCACTGCATTCTGGGCTATCCTGCTGCAGACCCCAAGCCCGCCGCCCCCCGCAAGCCGGATTATATCGTAAAAGTATAAGGAGAACTATGAAGCCTGATTACAAGCTGGTCGCCAAGGCCAAATACATCCACGCCACCGCCGACCTTGCCAGTGAGCTCTGGCACGAGGTGTACAAGCGCTATTACCCCGCAAAACAGCTGGACACCCTTGTGGAAGAGCTGCAGAGCGCCGATGCCATTGAGGAGGACATCGACAACGATGTGAACTACTTCCTCGTGGTTCTGGGCGGCAAAACCATCGGCTACTTTGCGTGGAAGATGGAGAACACCGCCCTGCACCTGATGCACCTGTACCTCAAGCCCGAATACCGCGGCAAGGCACTGGGCCGGGACATCGTGCTCTCCTGCGAGCGGCTGGCCCGCGGCGAGGGCAAGGGCCGTGTGTGGTGCACCGTGCACGCCAAGGCCCTGCCGGTGCAGCAGTTCTTCAAGGCCCTGCGCTACCGCAATTTAAAGCCCGCCGAGCAGGAAAACGGCACCGTCCCCCGGGACGAAGTGGTATTTGAGCACACGCTGGGCTAAAAAGCCGCAAATGCTATTGAAATTTCTCCCCGTTTGTACTACACTGGTGTAGTGTAATAAAGTGTCTGCCTGTGGGCGGCATCTGCAAAAAAGGAGAACAACATGGCAAAAGATCATCCTACCGGCCAGTCCGGTCTGTATCAGGCATTTTTGCAGCTCAAGACCCCGGAACAGTGCTACCGTTTTTTACAGGATGTGTGCAGCTATTCCGAGCTGAGCGCAATGGAGCAGCGCTACAACATTGCCGAAATGCTGGTGGACAAGCGCATCTACACCGAGATCATGGATAAGACCGGTGCATCCAGCGCCATCATCAGCCGGGTAAGCCGGGTGCTGAGTGCCAACGACAGCGTGTTACGCGCCTTGCTGGAAGCGGAAAAAGCTGCCGACGATCAAAACTGAACTTCCACACAAACCATGCCGCGTGCCGCCCGTGCGGTATGCGGCTTTTATCATTCAACCGGGAAGGCAGAAGTCCCCACGCCAGCGGGGTACTTCTATCGTTTTTCCTCATGCGGCGCAGATGTGCCGTCTTCATCAGAAATCAGGGAGGTTTGATTTTCATGAGCAAAGCTGTTGTATTTTTTGCCGAGGGCACCGAGGAATGTGAAGCCCTGCTGGTGGTCGATCTGCTGCGCCGCGCCAAGGTGGAGGTGACCGTGGCCAGCGCATCCGGCAGCCGCGAGATCGTGAGCAGCCACAAGGTGCATATCACCGCCGACGCACTGGCCGAAGAGGTGGATTATTCGGATGTGGACATGGTGGTGCTGCCCGGCGGCATCCCCGGCACCCCGAACCTTGCCGCCAACAAGACCGTTACCGACACCTGCGTTTCCTTTGCAAAGAGCGGCAAAAAGGTAGCTGCCATCTGCGCAGCACCCAGCGTGCTGGCATCTCTCGGCCTGCTGGAGGGCAGAAAAGCCACGGCGCACGCCGGTTTCCAAGACAAATTGGCCGGTGCCGAGGTGCTGGATACCGAAGTGGTAGTGGACGGCAATATCACCACCAGCTACGGTCTGGGCGGTGCCATCCCCTTTGCGCTGGAGCTGGTGCGCCAGCTGGCCGGGCAGGCTGAGGCCGACCGCATCCAGAACGCCATCGCTTACCGCCACTGAGGGAGGGAGTCAGTATGCGTTTTGTTACCTGCCGCCTGCCGGACGGCGTGGAAGATCCGGCCATTCTTTCTGCCGACGGCACACAGATCTGGCCGCTGAGCTGGCTGGGCCTTTCCTATGAAACCTTGTCCGATGCCATCCCCTTTCTGACCCCGCAGGTGCGGGCAGGCCTGCAGCTTGCCATTGCGGGCATCCCGGCCCTGCCCGTGGATGCCGTGCAGCTGCAAAGCCCTATTCCCTGCCCGGCGCAGGATGTGGTGTGCCTTGGCATCAACTACATGGCCCACTCGGACGAAGCGGAGAAATACTCTGCCGATGCCTTTGCAACCAAACATCAGGATGCCATTTATTTTTCCAAGCGCGTTTCCCGCGCTGTGCCGGACGGCGGCTTTATTGAAGCTCACACTGACCTTGTGCAGAAGCTGGACTACGAATGCGAGCTGGCTGTGGTCCTGGGCAAAGATGCCAGGGATGTGCCCGCCGGGCAGACAAAAGACTATGTGTTCGGCTACACCATCCTGAACGACGTTTCCGCCCGCGATGTGCAGACCGCCCACAAGCAGTGGTATTTCGGCAAAAGTCTGGACGGCTTCACGCCCATCGGCCCCTGCATCGTTACCGCAGACGAATTCGACACCTACCCGCCCAAGCTCGGCATCCGCAGCTTTGTCAACGGCGAAAAGCGGCAGGACTCGAACACCGGCCTGCAGATCTTTGATATCGACCACGTGATCCACGAGCTGACGCAGGGCATGACCCTGAAGGCCGGCACCATCATTGCCACCGGCACCCCGGCAGGCGTGGGCATGGGCATGGACCCGCCGCAGTTTTTGAAGCCCGGCGACACGGTGCGCTGTGAGATCGACGGCATTGGCAGCCTGACCAACACCGTGCGGTGAGCACTGGCAATTGTGCCAAACATCCACTGCATTTTCCGTCTGTTTGCATGAAAATCCGCAGCGGCACTGCTCTTTTGCGGGTAGGTGTGGTATACTGGAACACGCGAAATACTGCGGCCGCTGGCCGTCAAAAAGGGGTAAATGAAACATGAAAGAATACGCATTCGGCATCGATCTGGGCGGCACCACCGCTAAGATCGGCCTGTTCAAGACCACCGGCGAACTGCTGGAAAAGTGGGAAGTTCCCACCGACACCTCCAACGCCGGTGAGCACATTCTGAAAAATCTGGCCGCTGCCGTGCAGGGCAAGATGCAGGAAAAAGGCCTTGCCGCTGAGCAGGTAGAGGGCGTGGGCGTGGGCGTGCCCGGCCCTGTTCTGGACAGCCGCATCGTGCCCATCATCTGCGCAAACCTCGGCGGCTGGGGCAAGCATAATGTAGCCGAAGAGCTGAGCACCATGCTGGGCGGCATCCGGGTCCTTGTGGGCAATGACGCCAACGTGGCTGCTCTGGGCGAGATCTGGATGGGTGCAGCCAAGGGCTGCCGCAGCGCAGTCATGGTCACGCTGGGCACCGGCGTGGGCGGCGGCGTCATCGTCAACGGCAAGGTCATCGATGGCACCCACGGTGCCGGCGGCGAGATCGGCCACATCACGGTGGACCGCCACGAGACCGCCGCCTGCGGCTGCGGCAAGCACGGATGTCTGGAGCAGTATTCCAGTGCTACGGGCGTTGTGCGCTGCATGAAGAAGCTGCTGGACGAGAACCCGGACACCCCCTGCACCCTGCGCGGCACCGAGTTTGCCGCCAAGGACGTGTTTGATGCCGCCCGCAATGGCGACGCCCTTGCCGCCCGCGAGGTGGACGAGATGACCGATACCCTTGGCATGGCGCTGGCGACCATTGCCGCCACCGTGGACCCGGAGATGTTCATGGTGGGCGGCGGCGTATCCCGCGCCGGTGATGTGCTGTTTGCCCCGCTGCGGGAGCATTTCAAGGTCTATGCCTTCAAGTCCTGCCGTGAGACCCCCATCGTGCCCGCCATCCTCGGCAACGATGCCGGTATCTATGGTTCTGTGCGCCTGATCGTGGGCGAATGATCCCTCTGTACGCAAAAAGCTCTGCCGTGCTTGCGGCAGAGCTTTTTTGTATGTGTGCTTTTTTACAGTGTATCTTCCCCCGGCAGCTGGTTCCACAGGCGGTAGTAGACGCCCTGCTTTGCCAGCAGCTGGTCATGGGTGCCGGACTCCACGATGCCCTCTTCGCCCAGCACAAGGATGCGGTCGTAGTCCTTGATGGTGGTCAGGCGGTGGGCGATGGTCAGGGTGGTGCGGCCATGGGCCAGCTTTTCAAGGCTCTGGCCCACCAGGATCTCGCTTTCGTTGTCCAGCGCGCTGGTGGCCTCGTCCAGAATGAGGATGGGCGGGTTCTTCAGGAACACCCGCGCAATGGCGATGCGCTGCTTCTGTCCGCCGGAGAGCTTGACACCGCGCTCACCCACATAGGTATCAAAGCCATCCTTCAGGGCCAAAATGAACTTTTCCGCCCCGGCCAGACGCGCCGCTTCCATGATCTCTTCGCGGGTGGCGCCGGGCTTGCCGTAGGCGATGTTCTGGGCCACCGTGCCGCTGAACAGATACACGTCCTGCTGCACGATGCCGATATCCTGCCGCAGGCTTTTCAGGGTGACATGGCGGATGTCCTGCCCATCGATCAGGATGCGGCCGCTGGTCACCTCGTAGAAGCGGGGGATGAGGTTGCACAGGGTGGTCTTGCCGCCGCCCGAAGGGCCGACCAGCGCCAGCCGTTCGCCCGGCCGGATATCCAAGCTGACGTTGTGCAGCACCTTGTTGTGGTCGTCCGGGTACTCAAAGCTGACGTTTTCAAACCGGATGTCACCGGGGCCGGGCTGCAGCGGCACCGCGTCCGGGGCGTCGCCGATGGTCACAGGGGTGTCCATGATCTCGGCAAAGCGCTCGATGCCGGTCATGCCGCGCTGGAACTGCTCGGCAAACTCCACGATGCGGCGGATGGTGGCAATAAGGGTGGTGACGTACAGCATATAGGCCACCATGTCACCGGCGGTGATCCTGCCGTACACCAGCGAGAGGCCGCCTGCCAGAATGACCACCAGATACATCAGGCCGTCGAACAGGCGGGTGGAGGTGTTGAAGGCACCCATGGCGTAGTAGCCGAGGGTCTTGATCTGCTCAAAATCCCTGTTGCCCTTTGCAAACTTCTCGCGTTCCTCATCCTCGGCGGCAAAGGCCTTCACGACACCCTGCCCCAGCAGGCTGTCCTCGATGGTGGAGTTCAGCTCGCCGATCTGCACGCGCTGCTGGCGGAACCGCGCCCGCAGCCGTCCGTTCAGGTAAACGGACACCACGCCCATCAGCGGCACGCAGGCGAACACCGCCAGCGTCAGCGGCACACTGGCCCGGCACAGGATAATAAAGGACACCACGATCTTGATGGCCGCAATGAAAAATTCCTCCGGGCAGTGGTGGGCAAACTCGGTCACATCGAACAGGTCGTTGGTGATGCGGCCCATGATGGTGCCTACCTTGGTGTTGTTGTAGTAGGTGTGGTCCAGCTTGAGCAGGTGGTCAAAGGCATCGCGGCGCATATCCGTCTCGATGTGCACGCCCATGATATGACCGATGCTGGACATGTAATAGCTGGCTGCACCGTCGATGATGCGCAGCACAAAATAGAGTGCTGCCAGCCGCAGCACGATGCCCACCGTCAGAGTGATGCCCACGCCCATGGCGGCGTTGGTGATGGTGCTCATGATCTTGGGCAGCACGATGTCACACAGGGTGGTCAGCGCTGCACAGAACAGATCCAGAAACAGGGTCATTTTGTACTTTGCCAGATAGGGCAGAAAACGCCGGATCAGCGCACCGCTGCCTGCGTGGTGCGCCCCGGGGTCGTTGATTTTGGTTTTTGACATGGTTCCTCCGTTTTTTGGTTTCTTTAGGCCTTTACGATTCAGGATGTTTCAGATACTTTTCAGTGGGCTCGCCCTCTCAGTCAAATCCTTCGGATTTGCCAGCTCTCCCAAAGGGAGAGCCCTTGGCAAAGAGATGAAGTTTGCGTGGACTGCCAAAGGCTCCCACTCTGGGGGAGCTGTCGCGCAAGCGACTGAGAGGGCGAGGCCGTTTTTATTTTTACACTTTTTTACTGTAATCCCGCTCGCCGTAGATGGCGGTGCCGATGCGCACAAGGGTGGCACCCTCCCGGATGGCGTTTTCAAAGTCGCCGCTCATGCCCATGGAGAGGGTCTCCATGGACACGTTGGAATAGCCGCGCTCTCCGGCCTGCACAAACAGCTTGTACACCTCGGCCAGATAGCGGCGGTTGCGGGCATCGTCGTCGTTCACGGGCGGAATGGCCATCAGTCCCTTGACCCGGATGTGCTCCTGTGCGGCAGCAGCATCCAGCAGCGGCCAGAGCGCTTCCGGTGCCACGCCGGTCTTGCTCTCCTCCCCGCCGATGTTCACCTCCAGCAGCACGTCCTGCACGATGCCGGCCTTGGCTGCTTCCTTCTCGATGGCGTTCAGCAGATGCTCGCTGTCCACGCTTTGGATGAGGCTGGCACGGCCCAGCACTTTTTTAATTTTGTTCGTCTGCAGATGGCCGATAAAGTGGCTGGGCTTGCCGCAGTAAGCACCTGCGTCAAAGTTTGCGCACAGCTCCTGCACATGGTTCTCACCGAACACATCGATGGGCAGGGCTGCGCTTGCAGCCACGGTCTGTGCCGTGCGGGTCTTGCAGGCGGCGCACAGCTGCACCGCTGCCGGGTCGCGGCCTGCTTCACGGGCCGCGGCTGCCATCTTTTCCCGGATCTCTGCCACGGCCTCCTGCATCTGTTCCAGATTCTTTTCTGCCATGATGCTCAGTCCTCCTCGGTATACTTGGCGCGTTCGCCGCCGATGAGCTTCGGGCGGGTGCGGGCGCACAGGATGTTCGCTTCACCAATTTTGGAAAGGCTCAGCCGCACCGGCACCGCCACCCGCTTCAGGTGCATCCCGATCAGGGTGCCGCCGATATCAATACCTGCATGGGCACGGATCTCTTCCACGGCCACCGGCTCCTGGAACTTCTTCCAGCAGGTAGTGGCCCAGCTGCCGCCTGCGTGGGGGCGCGGCACCACGCACACCTCTTCCCAGCCGTATTTTTCGGCGGCTTCGCGCTCGATGATAATAGCGCGGTTCAGATGCTCACAGCACTGCGCGGCCAGCCAGATGCCGTTTTCGGCCAGCACTGGGGCAATGCCCGCGTACACGGCCTGCGCGGCTTCCAGACTGGAATCCTTGCCAATGTGCCCGCCCACGATCTCGCTGGACGAGCAGCCCACCACGAACACATCGCCCTTTTTCAGCTTTGCTTCGGCCAGCAGTTCGGTCACTGCCTGCCGGGCCTGCATCTCGATTTGTTTTTTGAATTCTTCTGTCATAAAAAACACCTCGGTTTTTATCAAAGATCAAAGATTTGCACTGCGCACCTTTTCGCTGCCTGCAAGGCCGAGATACAGCCTGCTCTCCACCGGGCACAGAGCTGTCACACCGCCTGCACCCTTGCTGGAGACCGTCCGCTTCCAGCTGCCGTCTGCCGTATCTACAGCTTCCGCGCAGGGCGCATCGGCAGGCAGGCTGAATAGCTTTTCCTGTAGATTCTGGCCTGCACGCAGGGCAATGCCCCGCAGCAGGGTGCTGTCGGCGTTCTTTTCCAGCCAGCTGCTGCGCGCCCACCGGTAGCCGATGTACAGGGTGCCGTCTGCATCCATAGCAAGCGCACCGGGATACCCCGGCAGGCCGGAAACAAAGCTCTGGCAGTTTTTACCGCCCGCCGTCAGGTCGCGGGCATCGGCGGCAGCGCTCCACACACAGCGGTTCCCAAGGTCAGCCACGAACAGCGTGCTGCCGTCCCGGCTCAGGGCCAGCCCGGAAGCACCGGCCACACCGCCCAGCACCTTCTGCACCGTGCGTGCTGCCGGGTCGTATACATACACGCAGCCCGTGCCGGTGTGGGCCAGCAGTTCGGTGCGCAGAGTGCTCTCCAGCCCGTCCGCGGCACTGGCACTGGCAGCAACAGCAAAGTAGATCCTGCCGTCCGGCGCAGCTTCCACCGCCGAGACAGCCCCCAGCGGTGCACCGTCGATCTGGGTCACCACCTGCTCCACCGCCGTGCCCCAGCTGTCGTGGGCGGCGCGGCACAGGCTGCCGCCGCCGGGCGTGAGGATGCTCAGCCACAGGTCCCCGCTGCCGTCAAAGGCAAAACCGGTCAGCTCACCGTCCACGGAAAGGATGGCCGCATCGTGTCCGCCGTCGGTGCGCACAAGGTCGCTCGTGCGCTTTTTTAAGGCTGCGCCGTCGTATGCTGCGGCATACACAAGGCCGTCCTGTGTGCGGATGCAGTCCACACCCTGATATTCGCCCAGTTCCAGCGTTCCCTTATGATCGGCGGCAAGAGCCGTCTGTGCTGCACCGGTGTCCTGCCGGACATCCGGCGCGGTGTAGCCTTGTGGCGGCGTATCGATGGGCCGGAACACCAGTGCATACACCAGCGCCAGCAGGATGCACACGCCAAACACCGTGCTGGCCGTGCGGAACCGCTTGAGCAGCGCGTCCCGCTCCACCGCCATCTGGGCCGCATACTCGGCACGGCGGCGGGCAGCGCGGGCATTGGCGCGGTTTGCCCGGCGCATCCAGCGATCCACGAACAATGCCACCTGCGGCCCGATGGTGAGCGACGCAATGGCAAGGATGAGCAGAAATTCAATAAGTCCGATCCTCATAGGGCTTTTTCCTTTATCTTCAGAGCTTTTTCAGGGGGGTATCCCCTTATCGTTTCAGTATAGCATCTGTGGCGCGGCAGTTCAAGCACCCAACTCTGTCTCCCGGCTTTTGCCGCCGCCTGCCGCCTTTTTCTCCATCTTTCCTGCCAAAGCCTTTTTTGCCGTGCTGAAATATGCTATACTGATTATAAATATGGCATTCTGCACCGGAATGCCGCGTGTCAGTGTAAAAGAGGATAACATGGAAGCATTCAAATATAATGTGCAGCCGGGCCGCTACCGGCATTTCAAGGGCAACGAATACGAAGTGCTGGGCATGGCCCGCCACAGCGAGACCGAAGAGGAAATGGTGGTGTACCGCGCCCTGTACGGGGAACGCGGGCTTTGGGTGCGTCCTGCCGCCATGTGGTGCGAGACCGTGGAGCGGGACGGCAAAGTGCAGCCGCGCTTTGTGCGCATTGAGGAGTGAACCGGCAGTTTTTGCCGATGGGATAAAACGGAGGGTGATACTTTTGTACAGTGAACAGAAACAGGCGCTTGCCGCCGAACTGAGCTTCAAGCATCCGGCAGTGCTGGCTGTCAGCGGTTCCGCAGGCAGCGGCAAGACCGCTCTGCTGGCCGCGCTGCTGCCGGTGCTCAAGAGCCGCGGGCTGAAGGTGGGCATGATCCGCGAGGCTGACGATCTGCGCCTGCCCGCCGAGACCGACCGCCTGCATGAGGCCGGTGCCGAGGGTGTGGCCGTGTTTACTGCCGGGCGCTATCTGCTTACCGAGCAGTTCCGCCTGAACGAGCAGGACCTGCTGGCTTTGTTCGAGCGCCACGGCTACGACCTTGTACTGCTGGAAGGCTTTGGCGACAGCGGCTGGGCCAAGATCGAAGTGGTGCGCAGCTCGGTCAGCCCGGTGGGCACCGCGTTCCAGCCCATGGCCATCGTGGGCGATGTGCCGGGCGCTGATTTCGCACTGGACGATCCTGCTGCTCTGGCAGACTGGATCGAGAACCAGATGCCGTCCCTGTAACGGAGGTTCTGCATGAAACTCATCCGTACCGAAGACGCTGTCGGGCAGGTGCTCTGCCACGACATTACACAGATCATTCCCGGCCAGTTCAAGGGAGCACGCTTCCGCAAAGGGCACATCGTCCAGCCGGAGGATATCCCCGTGTTGCTTTCCATTGGCAAAGAGAATCTCTATGTCTGGGAGAAGCGCCCCGGCATCCTGCACGAGGACGAAGCCGCTGCCCTTTTGTACAAGGCAGCGGCGGGCCGCAACATCCACGGCACTGAGCCGAAGGAAGGCAAGATCGAACTGGTTGCCGACTGCGACGGTCTTTTGAAGATCGACCGCGCCGCCCTGCTGGCCGTGAACCGCACACCCCAAATGATGATCGCTACCATCCACGGCGACCTGCCCGTGAAAAAGGGCCAGAAGCTGGCCGGCACCCGCATCATCCCGCTGGTGATCGAGCAGGAGAAGATGGATGCCATGCAGGCTGCGGCAGGCAGCGAGCCCATCCTGAACGTGCTGCCTTTCCACCCGAAAAAGTTTGCGGCCATCACCACCGGCAGCGAGGTATTCAAGGGACGCATCGAGGACAAATTCACCCCCATTCTGGTGGGCAAGCTGGCCGAATACGGCTGCGAGATGACCTATCACAAAACCTGCGACGATGACCCCGCCGGGATCACCGCCGCCATTCTGGAAGCAAAGGCCGCAGGCTGCGAGCTGATCTTTACCACCGGCGGCATGAGCGTAGACCCCGACGATCGCACGCCGCTTGCCATCAAGAACACCGGTGCCGAGATCATCACCTATGGCGCACCGGTGCTGCCGGGTGCCATGTTCCTTGTGAGCTATCTGGACGGTGTGCCGGTGTGCGGCCTGCCCGGCTGCGTGATGTACGCCAAGCGCACCATTTTTGACCTGCTGCTGCCGCGCCTGCTGGCCGACGACCCCATCACTGCCGAGGACATTGCCCGGCTGGGCGAGGGCGGGCTGTGCTTAGGCTGCGCCGAATGCCACTGGCCCAACTGCGGCTTCGGGCATTGCTGAAACCCTCTCAGTCAAAGCCTTACGGCTTTGCCAGCTCTCCCAAAGGGGAGATCTTTATCAAGGTAAAAATTATGAGCGAAACAAAACTTTCTCATTTTGATGCGTCCGGCAGCGCCGTGATGGTGGATGTGAGCGAAAAGCCCGTCACTGCACGGCAGGCTGTGGCCCGCGGCATCATCACTATGAATGCGGCAGCCTTTGCCGCTGTTCGGGACGGCACCGCCCAGAAGGGCGACGTGCTGGGCGTGGCCCGCATTGCAGGCATCATGGCGGCCAAGCGCACCAGTGAGCTGATCCCCCTGTGCCATCCGCTGCCGCTGAGCAAGCTGACTGTGGATTTTCACCTTCTGCCCGAACAGCAGGCCGTAGAGGCCGTGTGCACCGCCAGGACCATCGGCGTGACCGGCGTGGAAATGGAAGCTCTTACCGGCGTTTCTGCCGCGCTGCTCACCATCTACGATATGTGCAAGGCCGTGGATAAGGGCATGGAGCTGGGCGAGATCCACTTGGTCGAGAAGACCGGCGGCAAGAGCGGGCACTATGTGCGGGCCGAGGGCGGCTATGTTTGATGCATACGGCCGCAATATCCACTATCTACGCCTTTCGGTCACCGACCTGTGCAACCTGCGCTGCCGCTACTGTATGCCGGACGGCGTGCCAAAGCTGGCTCACGAAGATATTCTGACCTATGAGGAATTTCTGCGGCTGGCTGCGCTGTTCGCCCAGTGCGGCATCGACACGGTGCGCATCACCGGCGGTGAACCGCTGGTGCGCCGGGGCGTGGAACAACTGACGGCGGGCCTGAAAGCCATTCCCGGCATCCGCCGCGTTGCCCTTACCACCAACGGCGTGCTGCTGGCCCAGAAGCTGCCCGCCCTGCTGGCGGCGGGCCTTGACAGCGTGAACATCAGCCTTGACACCTTGCACCCGGAGACCTTCCGGCGCATCACCGGCAAAGACGAGCTTGCCGCCGTGCAAAACGGCATCCGGGCGGCCCTTGCCAGCGGCATTCCGGTCAAGCTGAACTGTGTGCCGCAGCCCGGCGTGAACGAGGGCGAGCTGGAAAGCCTTGCTGCCCTCGCACAGGAGCATCCGCTGCAGGTGCGCTTTATTGAGATGATGCCCATTGGCTTTGGTGCCGGGCTGCCCGGCCTTTCCGGCCCGAAACTGCTGGAGCGCTTTTGCCGCCGCTGGCCGCAGCTGCAGCCGGTGACCGGTGCGGCCTTTGGCGATGGGCCGGCGGTGTATTATTCTGCGCCCGGCTGGCGCGGCAGCATTGGGTTGATTGCTGCCGTGCACGGCAAATTCTGCGCTTCCTGCAACCGGGTGCGGCTGACAAGTCAGGGCTTTCTGCGTCCGTGCCTTGCCAGCGAATCCGGCACCGATCTGCGTGCTCTGCTGCGCAGCGGCGCGGACGACGCGGCCCTTTTGCAGGCCATTCAAAACACGATTCTGGCAAAACCCCGGGAACATCACTTCGGCCAAGGCTCCATGCCCGCCACACGAGGGATGTACCGGATCGGAGGATAACACAAATTTATGGGTAAAATTCTGGCTATCTGCACAAGCCCCCGGCGCGGCACCTTGAAAACGCCGGTGCCGTCCGCTGTTCTCACCCCGGAGTGGGGTATTGTGGGCGATGCCCACGGCGGCAGCTGGCACCGGCAGGTCAGCCTGCTGAGCGCGGAAAAAATTGAAGCTTTCCGTCAAAAGCTCTGGGTGGACTACGGTGCCTTTGGCGAAAATCTGGTGGTGGCAGGGTTCGATCTTGCCACCCTGCCGGTGCCCAGCTTTTTTGCCATTGGGGATGCCGTGCTGGAAATGACCCAGATCGGCAAGGAGTGCCACAGCGACTGCGCCATCCGCCAGCAGACCGGCGACTGCATCATGCCGCGGGAGGGCGTGTTCGCACGGGTGGTAAAAGGCGGCACCATCCACACCGGCGACGAGATGAAGTTGCTGCCCACCCCGGCAGACCTGCCCCTGCGCGCGGCGGTGATCACCCTTTCCGATAAGGGCAGCCGCGGCGAACGGGAGGACAAAAGCGGCCCGCTCATTGTGGAAATGCTCACCGCCACAGGCTACAAGGTGGAAGAAACGCTGCTTCTGCCGGACGATGCCGCCCAGCTCAAAACCCAGCTGCTGCGCCTTGCGGATGCCCGTCAGGTGAACCTGATCCTCACCACCGGCGGCACCGGCTTTGCACCCCGGGATATCACCCCGGAGGTGACTTTGAGCGTAGCCGAACGCAACGCGCCCGGCATTGCCGAGGCCATGCGGTACCATAGCCTTACCATCACACCGCGCGGGATGCTCAGCCGCGGTGTCAGCGTGCTGCGCGGCAAGACCCTGATCGTGAACCTGCCGGGCAGCCCTAAGGCCGTAAAAGAAAACCTCGAGTACATCCTGCCCAGCCTTGCGCACGGCATCCGCCTTGCCGCCGGGCTGGACGGCGAATGCGCCCGGAAGTAAAAAAGTATCCCGGTGGGCGGCACCGCATCCTGTACCGTATCAAATGCAAAGATTCATTTTAAAAACAGGAGCGCTTATCATGAACAACACTAAAATTTCCCGCCGCAGCTTTCTGGCTGCTGCCAGTATCGCCGGTGCCGCTGCGGCCCTGACCGCCTGCGGCTCCTCCGCTTCCAGCACTGCATCTTCCGTGGCAGGCTCTGCCGCTGCTTCTTCTGAAGCTACCGGTGGATCCATGGAGCTGATCGTGTTTGCCGCCGCATCCCTCACCGAGACCCTCACCGCCATCGGCGAGATCTACTCTGCCGAGAACCCCGGCGTGACCTTCAGCTTCAACTTCGACTCCTCCGGCACCCTCAAGACCCAGATCCAGGAAGGCGCGGACTGCGACCTGTTCATCTCCGCCGGTCAGAAGCAGATGAACCAGCTGGACAGCACCGCTTCCGCCGATGTGAACACCGAAGGACTGGACTTCGTGGACAGCGATTCCCGCGTGGACCTGCTGGAGAACAAGGTCGTTCTGTGCGTGCCCGAGAATGGCGATAAGGGCATCGACAGCTTCGATTCTCTGGCCGAGCACCTCAAGGCCGGGGACATTCTGTTCTGCATGGGCAACAGCGATGTGCCCGTGGGCCAGTACACCCAGAAGATCCTTGCCTACTACGATCTGGACGAGGAAGCACTGGCCGCAGCCGGTGTCATCACCTACGGCTCCAACGTCAAGGAGGTCACCACCCAGATCACCGAAGCCAGCGTGGATGCCGGTGTCGTGTACTGCACCGATGCCTACAGCGCAGGCCTGACCCCCGTGGATGAGGCCACCAAGGAGATGTGCGGTCAGGTGATCTACCCTGCCGCCGTGCTGAAGGCCGCCCCCAACGCCGAGGCTGCCAGGGAGTTTCTGGCCTATCTGCAGACCGACCGCGCCGCGACCGTGTTCGAGAGCGTGGGCTTCACCGCACTGTAAATTCGTTGTTTTTCAGAGCTTCCCCTCCGGGGGAAGCCTTTTTATTCGGAGGTATCATTTATGGACTGGTATCCCCTTTGGAACAGCCTGCGCATCGCCCTCGTCAGCTGCGCGGCGGTGTTCTTCCTTGGCATTTTTGCCGCCTACTATATTGCCAAGCTGCCGCGCACTGTCAAGGGCGCGCTGGACGTGGTGCTCACCCTGCCCATGGTGCTGCCGCCCACGGTGGTGGGCTATTTTCTGCTGCTTTTGTTCGGCGCAAAGCGGCCGCTGGGTGCCTTTTTCATGGAGCATTTCGGCGTGAAGCTGGTCATGAACTGGTACAGTGCCATCTTTGCATCTATCGTGGTGGCCTTTCCGCTGATGTACCGCACGGCGCGCGGCGCGTTTGAAAGCTTTGACGAAACGCTGGCATGGTCGGCGCAAACGCTGGGCCAGTCGGACGTGTGGATCTTCTGGCGGGTGCGGATGCCCTGCTGCCGTCAAGGCATTCTGGCCGGCACGGTGCTGGCCTTTGCCCGCGCGCTGGGCGAGTACGGTGCCACCAGCATGATCGCAGGCTACACCCCCGGCAAGACCGCCACCATTGCCACCACCGTGTACCAGCTGTGGCGCACCAACGACGAAGCCGGTGCCATGCGCTGGGTGCTGGTGGATATCGTGATCTCGGCAGTGGTGCTGCTGGCCGTGAATCTGCTGGAGAAAAAACAGAAAGCAAGTGGCCGCGCATGAGTCTTGAAGTGAACATTACCAAAAAGCTGGATGGCTTTACCCTTCACGCCAACTTTGCCGCGCGCAGCACCGCCACAGCCATTCTGGGCGCGTCCGGCTGCGGCAAAAGCATGACCCTGCGCTGCATTGCCGGTATCGTAAAGCCGGATGCGGGCCGCATCGTACTGGGCGGCCGGGTGCTGTTTGACAGCGCCCAGCACATCGACCTGCCGCCGCAGCAGCGCGGCGTGGGCCTGCTGTTCCAGAACTACGCACTGTTCCCCAACATGACCGTGGAGCAGAACGTGCTCTGCGGCCTGAAAGCCGAAAAAGACAAGGCCGCCCGCAAGGCCCGCTGCGCCGAAATGCTGCAGGCCATGCGGCTGGAATCCCTTGCCAAGCGCTACCCGGCCCAGCTTTCCGGCGGACAGCAGCAGCGCACCGCGCTGGCACGCATCCTTGTGGGCAGGCCCAAAATTCTGATGCTGGACGAGCCGTTCAGTGCGCTGGACAGCTACCTGCGCGAGGAAGTGGAGGGCGAAGTGGGCAGCCTGCTGGCCGGGTTTGGCGGCACGGTGCTGCTGGTCACCCACAACCGTGACGAAGCCTACCGCCTGTGCCGGGATATGATCGTGATGGATGGCGGGCAGGTACTGCGCACCGGCGGCACCAAAGAGGTGTTTGCAGACCCGCAGAGCACCACCGCTGCACGGCTGACCGGCTGCAAGAACATTCTGTCCTGCACCCGCGTGGATGCCCACACCGTGCGCCTGACTGGCTGGGATGCGCCCCTTCACCTTGCCGCCGAGGTGCCGGAAACCTGCACCGCCGTGGGCATCCGCGCCCACGACTTTGCCCCCTGCGCACCAGCTGCGCCGAACGCTCTGCCGGTGCAGCTGAACTCCACCAGCGAGAATCCCTTTGACTGGAACCTGATCTTTACCGCGCCGGACGGCACCACCCGCCTGTGGTGGAAGGTGAGCAAGACGAACCTGACCGCTGCGTCGCCGGAGGCACCGGCGTTTCTGGGCACTGCACCGCAGAACATCATGCCGCTGGGGTGACGGACAGCACGCTGGGGATTTTCTTCAGCGCTTCCTGATCGGCCTTGTTCAGGTCCTTGACCGCGAACCGCAGTCGGATCATGCAGTGTGCCACGCTGGAAATGTTCTCGGTGCCGCCTGCCGGTTGAACTCCTCCGGATAGGGGGAATCCAGATCGTAGGTGCGCAGTCCGGCTTCCACATGGCCCACCGGGATGCGCAGATAAAAGCAGGCCAGCGCCGCCGCACCTTATCCACAAGCTCACTATTATATGCGCCAAACTCGGAATTGTGCAGGTCGGAAAGCACCACCATCCGGCTGGGCCTGCGGTCTGCCCCGCAAACTCTGGCTGTGCAGGGCCGTTTTTCTGTGGTATACTGGTACTGGAAGCAGCCCGCCGCTGCGGGCACTTTTTTTGAAAAGCATTCACGCAAACTTCACAGCTTTTTTTTATTCTTGCTGTATGATATTCTGGTCAAGAAGTCTATTATTGAGGAAGGTGTCTGTATTATGGCTAAGATCCTGATCGTTGACGATGAGCCGCGCATCCGCGAGCTGATCCGTGAACATTTACAATATTCCGGTTATATCTGTGAAGAAGCCGCCGACGGCACAGCTGCGCTGACCCAGCTTTCCGGCGGAGCCTTCGATCTGGTCATTCTGGACCTGATGATGCCGTTCATGGACGGTATGACCTGCCTGCGGGAGATGCGCGCCCGCCACATCAACACGCCGGTCATCATCCTGACCGCCCGCGGCGAGGAATACGACAAGCTGGCCGGCCTGGAGAGCGGTGCCGACGACTACGTTGTCAAGCCCTTCTCTCCCCGTGAGCTGGTAGCCCGCGTCAAGGCCGTGCTGAACCGCACCATGCCCAAGCCCGCCGCTGCCTCCGACACCATGACCTTTGGTGAGCTGACCATCGACACGGCCAGCCACACGGTGCGCGTTTCCGGCGAGGAGGTGGCCCTGACCCCCAAGGAGTTCGACCTGCTGGTGTTCCTTGCTTCCAACAAGGGCATCGCCCTCAGCCGTGAAAAGATCCTGCAGAAGGTGTGGAACTACGACTACTTTGGCGAGGACCGCACCGTGGATACCCATGTCAAAATGCTGCGGGGCCATCTGGGCAAGTGCCGCAGCTACATTGCTACCGTGTGGGGCATCGGCTACAAATTCGACCCCGACGCAACGCGCTGATAAAGGAGCGGAGGATTCATGCGGCACCATCACTCCCCCGGCATCCGCGGCCAGCTGATGTGGTTTTTGTGTTGTATCTGTCTGTTCCTGCTGGCACTGGTGTGGTTTCTGTCCACCCAGCTGCTGGAACCGCTGTACACCAAGCACATTGAAAAACAGCTGACCACTCAGGCAGAAAGCATCACCGCCGAGCTGGACAAGGCTATTGCAAACGGCGAAGCCCTTTCGGCATGGTCTTTTGGCCATCTTACGGTCAACACCGCGTTTTTTGACCGGCTTGCCACCCAGCTGTACGCCAGCGGTTCGCTGAACAGCTTCTGTGTGGATATTTCCGATACCACCATGCGCACGATCTATAAGATCGAGAACCAGTCCTACTGCAACCTGCACGAAACGCTGCTCTCGGATTCCGCCAACAACGATATGATCGTTTCCACCGCTGTGGCCATGCGCAAGAAATGCCGCACCACCGGCGGCTTTGTGCAGACCCTGAATCCGCCGCGGCTCTCCGGCTCGGCACAGCTGCTGGTAGGGCGCAACACCTCCGGCGGCGAGTACACCGTTCTGGTCACTACCAGCCTTGTGCATGTGGCTGAAGCCGGCAAGGTGCTGAGCACCGTGCTGCCCATGGCAGCGGCGCTGATCTTTGCCTTTGCCATGACGGCGGCATGGCTGTTCAGTGAGTGGTTCACAAAGCCGCTGCGCCAGCTTTCCAGCGCTGCCCGCCAGATGGCCATGGGCAACTATGCCGTGCAGGTGGATACCCGCCGCAGCGATGAGCTGGGCGATCTGGCCCGGGACTTCAATCACATGGCAAGCGAGGTGCAGCATTCTTCGCAGATGCAGCGCGACCTGCTGGCCAACGTCTCCCACGACCTGCGCACCCCGCTGACCCTTATCAAGGGCTATGCCGAGACGGTGCGCGACATTACCGGCGACGACAAGGCCCACCGCGATGAGCAGATGAACATTATCGTGGACGAGACCGACCGCCTGACCGCACTGGTCTCCAGCGTGATGGAGCTGAGCAAGGTGACCAGCGGTGCCGACAAATGCGAGCGCGTGCACTTTGATATGGGCCAGCTGTGCGACGAGGTGAGCGAACGGTACGATGCCATCTGCGCCCAGAACGGCTGGCAGCTCCAGCTGGAGCTGCCGGACGAGGAACTGCCCGTTTACGCAGACCCCAACATGATGCAGCGCGCACTGCATAACCTGCTGGGCAACGCCATGCACCACATCGGCAAAGACGGCATCTTCATCCTGCGGGCCCAGCGCTGCACCGAGGGCGTGCGGATCGAGGTGGAGGACCATGGTCCCGGCATCTCTGCCGACGACCTGCCCTATATCTTTGATCGGTACTACCGCTCCCGTTCGGATGCCGGCAAGCAGGGCACCGGTCTGGGCCTTTCCATCACCAAGGCCATCTTCCAGCAGCACGGCTTCCGCTTTGGTGTGCAGAGTGCCATCGGCATGGGCACTACGTTCTGGTTCATCATGAACGACCTGCCCGCCAATGCAGCCGAGATGGCCGGGCAGGAATAATCAGGAATAATTTTAAAGCCGGGATGACCGTGTGGTCGTCCCGGCTTTTGCTTTTTCTATAGAGCATCGTTTCTGCCCGCAATGCTGCGGCCATTTCAAATGATTTACTGGCTGGAATCTGCTGTGCGATAAATTCCGAATGTATTATCCGGTGCGGGCATTTCCACCCGGGAGGCACGATCATTCACAGCCCACATCATCCAGCCCATTGCAGCCAGTGCCGCCAGAATGATGATCCATTTGACAAAATTCGGCAGTTTTTTCATAGAAGATCCTTCAAATCCGTTTTATACTTTATTTTATATTTTCCGTTTTTATTCCGGTCTGCAAAGCTTCCGTGCACATCTGAGCAGCTCTTCGGCCTGCTGGCTGTCCAGCTGCTTCACCCATGCACCGCGCGCTGCTGCGCCCTCGCCGGTGCTGCCCGCTTCCACAAAGCAGGCAAGGTCGGAGTCGGTGCGGCTCTGCCAGGGCGAAAAGCCTTCCGGTGCAATGTGGGCTCCCAGACGGCAGTCCAGCACAGCCGTTTTACCGGTGGGCCGCCACGGCCTGCCCAGAAACACCGTGCCCGCCGGGCAGTTGTCCGAGACAAAATCGCAGTCCCAGAACACAAAGCCAAGGCCGTTCGCACCGCCGGACGGCGCTGTGACGTAGCTTGCAGGCAGGTGGTTGTTCACGGTGCGGATGGTGCACTGCTCAAACAGAGCGTCCGCGCCGCCAAAAATAAAATCGATATCTCCCGCGATCTCGCAGTGCCGGTAATACTGGGCCGTCGGGCGGCAGGGCGCAAAGCGGCCCGGGCCAAGGAAGCCATCCTTCTCCCGCTCCTTCTCCGGCAGAGGGGCGCAGAACAGCGTATCCTGATTGCTCAGCAGCCGCACATTCTCAAAGAGGGTGTGAGAGCAGTCCACATAAGCCGCCACGGCCTGCCCCACCTTTGCCCCGGGGCCGGCATCGTTTTCAATGGTCAGGTCCCGCACCCGCAGTTCTATCCCCCGGAAAAACGCGGTATAGCTGCGGAAGGTGTGGGTGGGCCTGCCGTCCGGGTGCGGCAGCCTGCCGCCGTCGCCCCACACGATGCGGGTGCTTTCCATGCCCGCGCCGATCAGGGTGATATCCTGTTTTTCGCACACCAGCTTTTCGCGGTAAACGCCCGGGCCAATGCGGATCTCTGCTGCGCAGGCATAAGGCACGGCCAGCACCGCTTCGGACACCGAAGCAAAATCGCCGCTGCCATCCTGCGCTACGGTTATGGTAAGCATGTTTCTGTCCTCCCGTTTTGTTTCTATGCTTCCATAGTATACCTTCTCCTCCGTCGAAAATCAACGAAGATTGTATGAACATCAAACGCATTTTTCCAGCCGCAGCACCGCCGCCGTAATGTCATCCGGCCTGCCGGTCTTCTGGGCGCGCACGCGGGCCGTTTCCACCAGCGTCTTTGCAACTTTTTCCGGCGCTTCTCCTGCCGCAGCGGAAAGCTCCAGTTGCTTTGCCACCCAGCCCGGACCGTCCACCAGCAGCCCGTCCGAGACCAGCACCGCATAATCGCCCACCGTCAAATGCACCACCCGGCTCTGGCCGTTCACTCCGCCCAGAATGCCCACCGGCAGGCTGGTGTCGCCCACAGCACGCACCCGCCCGCCGTGCACAAGGAAGCCCGGTGCCGCACCGGCCTTGAACAGCCTTGCCGTGCCGGTGTAAAGATCCACGCTGATGAGGTCCAGCGTGGCACCGCTCTCATCCTCACTTTTCAGGGCAAGGGCCACGTTGACCAGCCTTGCCGCCAGCTCTGCGGTAAAGCCCGCCTTGAGCAGCCGGGCCGTCAGCTCGGCGGCAAGGTTGCCATCCACGGCTGCAGGCCTGCCGGTGCCCATGCCGTCGCACAGGATCATCTGCGCTGCCGCCGGGCTGCAGAACTGCTGCACCGCATCGCCGGAAATACTGCCCCGCGCCGCCGCGCCCGCCATGCCGAACACGGCCCGCAGCACAGGCTTTTCGCTGAACAGCAGGGTGGTCATTCCCTTGCAGGAAAGCACCTGCGGCACTTCCAGCGTGCGGCGGCAGATGCGGCCCACCTCCCCGGCCAGCGCGGCCAGCTCCTGCGCCGAGAAGCGGGTGCGCGGCAGCGTGACCGCCGCATGGGTGCGGCCCAGATCATCCAGCGTGACGGCACACTCCTGCGGCGGAGTGCCAAGCTGCGCAAAAAAGTCCGCCACCCGGCCGGATTTATAGGGTTCCGGGTCGCCCGGACGGCCCAGCTGCTCTCCCAACACGCCCAGCGCTTCGGCCACGGCGCTGTACTGCTCGGTCAGGGCAGTGCGCATGGCTTCGGCATGAAGGCGGGCCTCCTTGCGGCTGCGGTACAGCGCAAAGGAGCGGTTTGCCGCTGCGCACAGTGCTGCCGGGTGGATGCACCGGGATAATTGCCCGGGTAATTGAGCCGTTTCCAGCCCGCCGCTGCTTTCCAGCAGAGGGCGCAGTGCTTCCATGCCCTCCAGCGTGGCGGCATACTCCTGCTTCCAGCAGGTATCCCGCCGTCCGCAGTTAAAACAAAGGGTATCATGTGTGTTATCAATTACCCAATGGAAATCCTCACACCGGTGCGGCAGCGTTTCGTAGACATCGTTCACGGTCTCTGCCAGCGATGCAAGGCTCTGGGACACCTGTTCCAGCCGGGTGGCCGCTGCACTGTACTGCTGCGGCTGGGCCTGCCCTGCTTGCGGCTTTTCTTCCGGCTCCGGCACAAGCCACGCTGCGGGCATGGCCGCTACGGCCGTGATGCCGATGCAGACGTTCAGCAGATATTGGAACGCGCGCCCGGGCGGCTGCACACAGAGTGCACCGGTCACGCAGCCGCCCGCGTAGGCGGCTACCGTTTCCATGCGCCGTCCGGGTGCCAGCACTGCCGCTGCCACTGTGGCACAGGCAAGGCCGGATGCCGCAAAGCTGAGGGCCGGGTCTGCCGCGCACAGCGCAGCGCCCAGCACCGCGCAGGCCGCAAGCGCGGCTTTGGCCTGCCCTTTGCTGCATAAATACAGTTCCAGCGCCGCGCAGACGATCACGCCCGGCAGCAGCTGCCACAGCTGCACACTGCCCAGCGCCGCCGCTGCGGCCGCACCCACCAGAAGCATCCCGGCACCCGGCTTTTCGGGCGCGAACTGCCGCAGACAAAAGCCCATGGCTGCGGCCAGCAGGGCATCTGCCGCACTGTAAAACACCAGCTCTGCCCCGCCGCCGCCAAAGGCAAAGCACAGCGCCACACCCACCAGCGTGCCGCAGCCCGCCAGTGCCGCCGGGGTCAGTGTTCTGGCACCCATCCACCGCGCTGCCACTGCAGCACCCAGTGCGCACAGCATACAGACACTGCGCAGCGAGAGCGCGCCAAACCCGTGCAGCAGCACACCCAGCGCCGCACCCGCCGCACAGGGGGCAAAACAGTCCTCTGCAAAGCCCAGCACAAAGCCCAGACCAAAAGGCATCAGTGCACCGTACAGAACGGCCCAGCCGCCTGCAAATCCCACTGCCACAGCCGCCAGCCTGCGCGCTGCCGGGCGCAGCTCCGCCCGCCGTGCCAGCGCTGCCCGCTGTCTGTTCTGCCGCCCGACCGCTGCCAGACCCATCCGCTCTGTCATAAAAACTCCCCGCTTTCCGGCGGGGCGTTGTGGTTCTGTTCCCCGCGCTTTCTGCATATACTGTAGCGCGGGCGCGCGGCGATTTTTGGCGCGGTGCAGTGTTCTGCCGCAAACCGGCCCAAAGACGCAAAAAAGCCCTGCAGCGTTCAAAAATGCTGCAGAGCTTTGTGGTTTTATGGCAAAAATCAGCCGTTCAGCTTTTCAATTGCCGCTTTTACGCGGGCAAGGGTGGTTTCACGGCCCATCATGCAGGCAAGGTCGGTGCCGCCGCCGGGGGTGCGCTGCTTGCCAGAAAGGGCAATGCCCAGCGGGTACAGCAGCCAGCCGTTCTTCTTGCCCAGCTCCTCAGCCTTGGCCTTGCAGGCATCGAAGACGGCATTGCGATTGCCAAAATCCAGTGCTTCGTCGCTGAGCACAGGCAGCAGGGCTTCCAGTGCCTCCTTGGCGGTCTCCGGGGTGGTCTTCTGCTTCTTGTTGGCGTACATGCTCACATCGTACTCGGGCATCGCATCAAAGAAATCCAGCTGCTCCGGAATCTCGCCCAGCACTTCGCAGCGGGGCTGCAGGTTTGCGCACAGCAGCTTCTTGTCGATGGAGGTGTGCACGGCCTTGTCGATCCACGGCTCCGCCTTCTTCTGGAACTCTTCCGGGGACAGGCGGCGGATATATTCCGCGTTGATGGCCCGCAGCTTGAGGGGATCGAAGATGGCCGGAGACTTGGAGATGCCGTCCGGAGACCAGATCTTGACCAGCTCCGGCAGGGAGAAGATCTCCTGCTCGGCATACTCGCCCTTGGGGCTCCAGCCCAGCAGGCAGATGTAGTTCAGCACGGCCTCGGTCAGGTAGCCCTTTGCCACCAGATCCTGATAGCTGGCATCGCCGTTGCGCTTGGAAAGCTTATTCTGCGCATCCTTCATGACCGGCGGGCAGTGGATGTAGGTGGGGATCTCCCAGCCGAACGCCTGATACAGCAGGTTGTACTTGGGGGTAGAGGACAGATACTCGCTGCCGCGGATCACGTGGGTGATGCCCATGAGGTGATCGTCCACCACATTTGCAAAGTTGTAGGTGGGCATGCCGTCGGTCTTGATGAGGATCTGGTCGTCCATCTCGCTGTTGTTCACCTCGATGTGGCCGTACACCACATCGTCGAAGCCGGTCACGCCCTCGCGGGGGATCTTCTGGCGGATAACATAGGGTTCCCCGGCAGCAAGACGCTTTTCCACTTCCTCCTTGGGCAGGTCGCGGCAGCATCCGTCATAGTGGGTCATCTCACCGTTGGCGCGCTGCTCGGCGTGCAGTGCTTCCAGACGCTCCTCGGTGCAGAAGCAATAATATGCCTTGCCCTCAGCCACCAGCTGCTCGGCATACTGCTTGAACATGCCCATGCGCTCACTCTGCACATAGGGGCCCACGGGGCCGCCGATGTCCGGGCCTTCGTCCCACAGCAGACCGGTCTCCCGCAGGGTGTTGTAGATGACATCCACAGCGCCCTCCACATAGCGGCCCTGATCGGTATCCTCGATGCGCAGGATGAAGGTGCCATCCTCGTGCTTGGCCATCAAGTAGGTGTACAGGGCAGTGCGCAGGTTGCCAACGTGCATATAACCCGTAGGCGACGGCGCAAAACGGGTGCGGACTTTATTGCTCGGCATAGAAAAACGCTCCTTTATTCTCATGCAAAAAATTTGCGGATAGCTATGTTTTATTGTACTGATTCTGTGCAATTTTGTCAATGCAGGATAACATCATGCATTCACAGCTTTGCTTTTCCTTTTGTTCGCAATATGCTATACTTGATTCAACAAATCGAAACTTGTCGGGGCGAGGCCCCTCCATCTTGCTACGCAAGACCGTTCTGTCACTTAAAAGCCCCACTGGGGCTTTCATTGTTCCGCTTCGCTCCACAAACGCGAATTTATATATAAAGGAGAATATTGATGAAACTATTTTTATGTTCGCACTTTTCAAGTGTAGGAAGTCTGATAAAGGAAGAAATTGAAAATAAAAAAGTCGCATTTATTCCAACAGCTTCGCTGCATGAAGGCTACACCGGTTATGTCGGCTCGGCTCGAAAATTATTCAAAAAGTTGGGAGCAATCGTAACTGAAATTGATATTTCAACGGAGGCTTATTCAACGATACAGTCTGTTTTTGAAGATGCGGATGTGATATATTTTACCGGCGGAAATTCTTTTTTCCTTATAGACCAGCTCCGTAAAACGGGAACGGATGAGCTGTTGAAGAAAGAATTGGCAAAGGGAAAACTGATGATTGGTGAATCGGCAGGTGCGATTATATGCGCTCCAAGCATCCAATATATCGAGCAAATGGATGAAAAGCCGGAGGACTACTCACAAGAAGATGATGCAGGGCTTGATTTGATTGATTTCTATGTTCTTCCGCATTATCTTACAGCACCATTTAAGAAAGTTACCGAGAAAATAATGACTGAGTTTTCGGATTTGAATCTATGCCCAATTAACAACCGTCAGGGAATTGTAATTGATGGTGAAGGTTCAAAGGTTATTTGCAAAGACTAATTTGAAAATTCGCGTTTGTGGAGCGAAGCGGAACAATGAAAGCCCCAGTGGGGCTTTTAAGCGACAGAACGGTCTTGCGGCAGCAAGATGGAGGGGACTCGCCCCGACAAGTTCGCGTTTGCAAGTACAGAAACCCTCTCAGGCCGCTTCGCGTCCAGATTCCTCCTTTTGTCACCTGCGGTGACATCTTCCCCCGGCCGGGGGAAGTCTTTCCTCTCAGGGGGAGCTTTATAGGTGCTTTCCGTCAGCTGCAAAGAGCTCGCCCTTCGGGAGAGCTGGCAAAGCCGTCAGGCTTTGACTGAGAGGGTTTATGCTTCCCCGACAAGTTCCAGTTTGGAGAATTGAAAAAACGGAATTTACCTATTAAGACATATAAACTCTTGACAATAAAACTCCTATATAGTATGTTTTTAACAAACTACTATATAGGAGTTTTTGTATGGAAATGAATGGAGGATTTCTTGTCACCAAAATAAAACAGCTTGGAGACCGGATTTTCGAGAAGATTCTCAGTGAAAAGAATATTGATGCGTTTAATGGAGCCCAAGGGCGTATTCTTTATGTGCTGTGGCAGAAGGATGGTATTTCAATCAAGTCACTCTCGACTAAATGCGGATTAGCGATAACATCTCTTACTACGATGCTGGAAAGAATGGAAAATCAAGGGCTGATAAGCCGTGTTCAGTCTGAAACGGACAAAAGGAAAACGCTCCTGTTTCTGACTGAGAAAGCACATGCCTTAAAGGGCGAGTACGATTCTGTATCTGATGAGATGGGCAGTATTTACTACAAAGGTTTTTCAGAGGAAGAAATTGCCCAGTTTGAGGAATACCTCGACCGCATCAGAAAGAATCTTGAGGAGTGGCAGAAGTCATGAGTATTTGTATCAAAGATCAGATTCAGAACATGAATATCGTCATTGGCTGCACAGTGGGGTGTACATATTGCTATGCCCGCAACAACGTGAAACGCTGGCATATGATTGATGACTTCGCTGACCCTGAATTCTTTCCGGGTAAGCTCAAGATGATGGAAAAGAAACGTCCGCAGAACTTTCTTCTTACCGGCATGAGCGATCTCTCCGGATGGAAGCCGGAATGGAGAGACGAGGTATTTGCAAAGATCCGTGAAAATCCACAGCATCAGTTTCTGTTTCTGACCAAGCGCCCCGATTTGCTGGATTTTGATACCGATCTGGAAAACGCATGGTTTGGCGTTACGGTGACGAGGAAAGCAGAACTGTGGCGTATCGACGCCCTTCGGAAAAACGTCAGAGCAAAACATTACCATGTTACCTTTGAGCCGTTATTCGACGATCCCGGCACAGTTGACCTTTCCGAAATCAATTGGATCGTTGTCGGCACCATGACCGGAGCTCAGAGCAGGAAGATTCATACGGAGCCGGAATGGGCATGGTCTCTGGCGGACCAGGCACATAAGCTCGGCATTCCGGTGTTTATGAAGGAAGACCTTGTCCCTATCATAGGGGATGAAAATATGATTCAGGAAATGCCGGAAGAATTTAATAAAGTGTTAGAGGTACAGAAATCATGGAAGAAGTAATAAATGGAATCCTCATTCGTGAGGTGGAAACAAAGAACATCATGACTAAGTCCAGTCTGCCGGTAGGCGGTTACTCGGTCAATCCCTATGTGGGCTGTACACATGCCTGCAAGTATTGCTATGCTTCTTTTATGAAGCGCTTTACCGGGCACACGGAAGAATGGGGCACATTCCTTGATGTGAAGCATTGGCCGGAAATTAAAAATCCGAAGAAATATGCCGGACAGCGTGTGGTCATCGGTTCTGTGACGGATGGCTACAATCCACAGGAGGAGCAATTCGGGAATACCAGAAAACTTCTGGAGCAGCTGATCGGCAGTGACGCAGATATTCTGATCTGCACAAAGTCGGATCTTGTGGTACGGGATATTGATCTGCTGAAGAAGCTTGGACGTGTAACCGTTTCATGGTCGATCAACACACTGGATGAAAATTTCAAGAACGATATGGACTCTGCTTCGAGCATTGAGCGCCGTATCTCTGCTATGAAGCAGGTATATGAAGCAGGTATCCGTACGGTCTGTTTCGTATCCCCGGTATTCCCCGGTATCACGGATTTTGAAGCAATCTTTGAGCGGGTAAAGGATCAGTGCGATCTGTTCTGGCTCGAAAATCTCAATCTTCGAGGCGGTTTCAAAAAGACAATTATGGATTATATTGCCGGAAAATATCCTGATCTTGTACCACTTTACGACGAGATCTATAACAAGCATAACCGCAGCTACTTTGAAGCACTTGAAGTAAAAGCTGCGGAAATGGCTAAGAAGTATGATTGTGCCTTTGTGGATAATGAAATGCCTTATGGCAGAGTCCCGCAGGGGCATCCGGTGATCGTAGATTATTTCTATCATGAGGAAATCCGTGGGACAGAGAATACCGGAAAAAGAAATCGCTAACTTCGCGTTTGTGGAGCGAAGCGGAGCAATGAAAGCCCCAGTGGGGCTTTTAAGCGACCGAACGGTCTTGCGGCAGCAAGATGGAGGGGCCTCGCCCCGACAAGTTCCAGTTTGCCGTACAGCACTGAACAGCGGAAAAGCCCCTGCATTCCAAAAACGGATGCAGGGGCTTTCTCTTTGTTTACTTCAAGATGATCTCGCCGTTTTCATCGGCATCCACCACAAGGGTGCCGCCGGAAGCAAGGCTGCCGTCGATCAGGCGCTCGGCGGCGGGGTCTTCCACGGCCTTGCGGATCACGCGGCGCAAATCGCGCGCACCAAACTTGCCGCCCTGACTCTTTTGCACCAGAGCCTTGAGGGCTGCCGGGGTGTAGCTGTAGGCGATGCCCTTGGCCTCCATGCCGGGCTTGTACTCGTCCAGCATCAGGGCCGCGATGCCCTCCAGCGTCTGCTGGCTCAGCGGCTTGAAGGCGATCACTTCATCCACGCGGCCAAGGAACTCCGGGCGCAGGAACTGGGCCAGCGCCTTGCGGGTCTTTTCCTCGCTGAGCTGTTCCTCGCTCTTGTTGAAACCAAGCCCGCCGGTGCTCTGGTCGCTGCTGCCGGCGTTGGAGGTCATGCAGATGACCGTGTTGGAGAAGTCCACCGTGCGGCCCTGCGCATCGTTGATCTTGCCCTCGTCCAGAATCTGCAGCAGAATGTTCATGACATCCGGGTGCGCCTTTTCGATCTCATCGAACAGCACCACGCTGTAGGGGCGGCGGCGCACCTTCTCGGTGAGCTGACCGGCCTCCTCGTAGCCCACATAGCCCGGAGGCGAACCGATCATGCGGGACACCGCATATTTTTCCATATACTCGCTCATGTCCAGACGGATGAGCGGGTCGGGGCCGTCGAACAGCTGATTTGCCAGCTGCTTGACCAGCTCGGTCTTGCCCACGCCGGTGGGGCCCACAAAGATGAAGCTTGCGGGACGGCGGCGGCCGGAAAGGTCGGCGCGGCTGCGCTTGATGGCCTGCGCCACCAGATGCACGGCCTCGTCCTGCCCGATGATCTTCTTTTTCAGCTCGCCCTCAAGGTTTGCCAGCTTTGCGAACTCGGTCTCCCGAATTTTGACCGCCGGAATGCCGGTCCACAGCTCGATGACCTTGGCCACATCGTCCATGGTCACCTGGATCTCGCTGGCAGCAGCCTGCTTTGCGGGCAGGTCGGCTTCGAGCTTTGCAATGCGGGTCTTGCGCTCGGCCACGCGCTCGTAGTCGATTGGCTCGTTCACATCCGCATTCTCCATCTCGGCTTCTTCCTGCTTGAGGGCATCCAGCTCCTTCTGCATCCCAAGATACTCGGAAATGACCGGGTGGGCCAGATTGCAGCAGGCGCAGGCTTCGTCCAGCAGGTCGATGGCCTTATCGGGCAGATAACGGTCGGTGATATAGCGCTCACTCAGGGTGACAGTGGCAGAAAGCACATCGGCAGGCACCTGCACATGATGGTGCTGCTCGTAGTAGTGCTTGATGCCGTTCATCACAGCAAGGGTATCGGCCACGCTGGGTTCTTCCACCCGCACGGGCTGGAAACGGCGTTCCAGCGCCTGATCCTTCTCGATATACTTGCGGTACTCGTTGAAGGTGGTGGCACCGATGACCTGAATTTCACCACGGGAGAGGGCGGGCTTCAGGATATTGCCCGCGTTCATGGCACCCTCGCTCTCACCGGCAGAGGTGATGGTGTGGATCTCATCGATGAACAGGATCACGTTGCCTGCGGCCTTCACTTCGCTCAGCAGGCCCTTGACCCGCTGCTCGAACTGGCCGCGGAACTGGGTGCCTGCCACAAGGCTGGTGAGGTCCAGCAGATAGATCTCCTTATCCTTCAGGCCGATGGGCACATCCCCCTTGGCAATGCGCTCCGCAATGCCCTCGGCAATGGCGGTCTTGCCCACACCGGCTTCGCCGATCAGGCAGGGGTTGTTCTTCTGGCGGCGGCTCAAGATCTGGATGGTGCGGTAAATTTCGCGGTCGCGGCCAATGATATCGTCCAGTTTGCCTTCCCGGGCCTTGCGGGTCAGATTCTCACAATAGGTATCCAAAAATTTGCGCTTAGGCGGTTTTTTGCCGTTTTTTCGGTCGGCCTTTTTGTCGCCATCCTTCTTCTCGCTGCTGGTAAAGCCCAGCGGGAAGGTGGCATTGCTACCGGGGATCAGATCTTCGTCCATGCTGTCCGGGTCAGCATCCTCGCCGCCGTTCGCCATGTTCATCATCATGGAGAGCGGGTTTGCATCGCCCATCTCCTCCATCATGCTTTCCATGCGGTTCTCCATGTTATCAAGATCCTGATCCGACATGCCGAACTGCTTCATCAGATCGTCCACCGGCTTGATGTGCAGCTCACGGGCGCAGTGCAGGCAGTAGCCCTCCTGCTTCATCTGACCATTGTCCATCCGCTGGATGAAGATGATCGCCGGACGTTTCTGGCATCGAATACAGACCATAGTTCCTCCTTTATGCAAAACCCTTTACAGGAAAGGGTTGAAGAGATTGAAGATTTTGTAGTAAAGACTGCTGCTCATCACCGTATCGTTGAGCACATTCAGGTTGCCGCCTGTGATGACGATGATGCCCCACAGGATGCACAGCACCAAATAGATATCCAGCAGCGCCGTGGCACCGCCCACCAGCCAGCCAAGGCCGCGGTTTACCGTGCCAATGACCGGCAGCTTGTTCACAAGGCCCAGCACCGTGACCAGCATACTGACCAGCAGGCGCAAAAGCGCGTAGAACAAGAAGAACAGCACCAGCGTGATCACCGGTGTGAGCAGCGGCTGCAGCACGTTTTCCACAATGGAATCGGCCAGCACCACCGCGTTATCGGCCAGCACAGCGCCAATGGAGCGCTCGCAGGCTGCCACGATGGAAGCGCGGAAAGAAGCAGGCAGGAAGCCCGCATACTTTTCCGCAATGCCGGAAAGGTCTACCGCACCGCCCGCAGCAATGTTTGCTGCGATCTGGGTGCGGAAGCCGCCTGCCAGCATGTGTTCGAACACCCAGCCGGCGCAGGCAGCGGAAAGCTCCTTGGCCCCCAGCAGACTGAACAGGTTGCCCACCAGCTGCACAATGGACGAAAGAAAGCCCTTGCGGGCATAGCGCACCACCAGAATGATCCATGCTGCCGTGCATATGATATCAAAAAGAAATGACGGATTCTTGAACATACCTTGTTTTCCCTGTTATTTTTATCACTTTCCCCGCAAGAGTGCTATTTACGCATGATCTTCTCACCCAAAAATCACTGTCCGCTGGAAGCTGTCTGCTCCGGCGGTGTGACCACCTGCACCGTGTTGCCGGTGAACACCAAGATCTGCCTGCCCTCGACCAGTGCCCGGGGCCGGGCCGAAAGCGGCTGGCTCCACTGGAACTCGCCCACATTGTTGAAGCGTTCCACTGTGCTGTCGGTGAGCAGGTAGAAGCCGTCGTTCTTTGCCCGGATGATCTGGCTGGCCGAGAGCACGCTGCCGCTGTAACCCACGGTCAGCTCCCCGTCCAGCAGCACCGCCGTGCTGGTCTGGCCATTGCTCAGCAGCAGGGCCGCACCGTTACTGGTGTTGGACACACTGACGAGGGTGCCGCCGCCAAAATCGTAGCTGGCGCGTTCGCCTGCGCTGCCGCCGCTCGTGTTGTACAGCACGGCGCGGTTCTCATAAAGCACCAGCAAAAAGCCGTTGGACATCCAGCCCATCCACTGGGGCACACTGTTCTCGGAGCCAAGGCATACCGGGTCGCCCTGCGAGAGGGGCAGTACATAAAGGTTCGTGGTCAGCTGGCCGCCCACCGCCGATACAGCGGCCACGGCAAGGCGGCGGCTGTCCGGCGCAAAGGCCATGCGCAGCGGGGTGCCCTGCTCACTGGTCAGGTTCCACACCAGCTGCTGCTGCATACTGGAATTGTAAACGGTCAGCTTTGCCACGCTGTCGGTGCTGTCGGTCACAACAGCCACCTGTCCGGCATCTGCCACGGCGCACAGCGAGATGGTGCTGTCCATGGTTTTTGTATAAAGGTTCTGGGTGCGGCTTTCCACCCGAAGCTCATTGCCGGAGCGGTTGTACAGCACAAAGCGGGTCTTGCCTGCAGCAATGGCCGGGCGGGCATAGCCGCTCTGGATGCTGTTCAGGCGGGTGCCGCCAATACTGTATACCACGCAGCTGTCGCCGCCCATCTCCACAAAGCTGCCAGACATCTGCGCCACCGCATCCGGGTCGGTGATGCCGGTCTGCTGCGGCCAGCCTGCGGCTGGTGCCAGCGCGATGACGGCAGTATCCACAAGGTCTTTTGCGCGCGCAATGGAAGACCCCACTGCGCCGGTGGCAAACAGGACAAGGATGGTCAGCACCGCTACGATGACGACGGTGCGGCGGATGCGCCGTGTGCGCACCCGGGCCCGGGCGGCTTCCAGATATTCGACGCGTCCGGCAGAAAGCGTCTCCCCTTCGGCGGAATGTCCGCCGCGGCGAATTTTGCTCATGAATGGTTCTCCTTACAGATCATACTCCACACACTTCAAAAACAGGCCCTTGGCGGGCAGGGTCGGCCCGGCGCGGCTGCGGTCACGGCTTTCCAGAATGGCGGGAATTTCCGCCGGGTCCAGCCGGCCTGCGCCCGCTTCGCACAAAGTGCCCGCCAGAATGCGCACCATGTTGTACAGGTAGCCGTCGGCGGTCACTTCAATGTCGATCTCGTCCCCCTTGCGGGTAACATGACAGTCCGTGATGGTGCGCACGGTATCGCCATGGGCTGCAGCGGAAGAGCCCGCCGCGCACAGGGCCAGAAAATCGTGCCTGCCCACGAACTGCTGCGCCGCCGCCTGCATTCTGGCTTCGTCCAGATGCCGGGGCACCCGGGTGTAATAAGCCGCGTCAAAAGGCGAGTCGATGGGGTGGTTGTGGATGCGGTAGAGGTAGGTTTTGGTATGGGCCGCGTACCGGGCGTGGAAATCCTCCGGCACCACCTGCGCGTCCAGCACCCGGATGTCCGGCGGCAGATGTTGGTTGAGCGCCAGCGGGAGCTTTGCCGCCGGGATGCGGGTATCGGCGTGGAAGTTGAGCTTGAAGCCCAGCGCGTGCACCCCTGCATCGGTGCGGCTGCAGCCCTTGATATCGGGGCGGCTGCCCAGCACGGCCTGCAGCGCATCCTGAAAGGTTTGGGCCACGCTGCGGCCATTGGGCTGCACCTGAAAGCCGCAGTAATTGGTGCCGTCGTAGGCAAGGGTAAGTAAAAAGTTCTGCATGGAACTCCTTCCGTCACGGCTTTGCCGTGCCACCTCCCTCAAAGAGGGAGGCTATAAGGCCCCCTCCTCGAGGGGGCTGTCGCCGAAGGCGACTGGGGGAGTTTTAAAAATTCGGGAACACCAGCCGGGAGGCAAGGATCACTGCAAAGCAGGCGATGCACACGGCAAGGTCGATATAATCCTGCTTTTCGCAGCGCAGCACCTTCAGGCGGGTGCGGCCGTCGCCGCCCCGGTAGCAGCGGCATTCCATGGCCATGGCCAGCTCGTCCGCGCGGCGGAAGGCCGAAATGAACAGCGGGATGAGCACCGGCACCAAGGCTTTTACCCGGTCGGTCATCTTGCCGGTATCCAGCTGGGCACCGCGGGCTTTCTGGGCGTTCATAATTTTGTCCGTCTCCTCAATGAGGGTGGGGATGAACCGCAGGGCAATGCTCATCATCATCGCCAGCTCGTGCACCGGGAAGTGCAGTTTGCCCAAGGGCTTCAGCAGCTGCTCGATGGCATCCGTGAGCACGATGGGGCTGGTGGTGTAGGTGAGCAGGCTGGTGCCCGCGATGAGCGCCATGACGCGCACTGCCATCAGCACAGCATAGCGCACACCCTCGGCATAAATGGTCAAAAACCAGATGTGCACCAGCGGTTCGCCCTCGCCCGACACAAAGAACAGGTTCAGCACCGCTGTGAAGATCACGATGGGCAGGATGGGCTTCAGGCTCTTCATGATCATTTTGCCGGGAATTTTTGCCACCTTGTACATTGCTGCAAGGAACAGAATGGAAAGGGCAAGGCCCAGCGGATTGGAAGCTGCAAACAGCAGCACAATATAGGCGATGGTCAGCACCAGTTTCAGGCGCGGGTCGAACCGGTGCACCAGACTGTTGCCCGGGAAGTGCTGGCCAATGGTGATATCTCTCAGCATCCGGCAGCGCCTCCTTCCTTCTTTGCTTCCCGCGGGAGCACAAGGCTCTCGCCTGCCTCCCGGCGGCGCTTGGCCTCCAGGATCATCTTGACCGCATAGGGGATGGTGTACACATCAGCGGGCACATCCACACCCATCTCCCGCAGCTTGAGGAAGATCTTCGTCACCTGCGGCACGGAAAGCCCCAGCTCCAGCAGCTCCGGAGCGCGGGCAAAGACTTTTTCCACGGTGTCGTACATGGCAATTTTCTTGTTGCTCATCACCAGAACGCGGTTGGCGTACTTGGCAATGTCCTCCATGCTGTGGGACACCAGCAGCACAGTGGTGCCGGTCTTTTTGTGGTACTCCTTCACCTCGCTGAGGATGTCGTCCCGTCCCTCCGGGTCAAGGCCCGCAGCAGGCTCGTCCAGCACCAGAATGCGGGGCTTCATGGCCATAACGCCCGCCACGGCCACCCGGCGCTTCTGGCCGCCGGAAAGCTCAAAGGGACTGCGCTCCAGCAGGGCCGGGTCAAGGCCCACGAAATCGGCGGCTTCATGCACGCGGCGGTCGATCTCGGCTTCGTCCAGACCCATGTTCTTGGGGCCGAACGCGATATCTTTATAACAGGTCTCCTCGAACAGCTGGTACTCCGGGTACTGGAACACCAGACCGGTGAGGAAGCGGAAGTCCCGGATCTTCTCCGGATCTTCCCACAGGTCGCGGCCATCGATATAAATTTTTCCGCTGGTAGGCTTGTTCAGGCCGTTCATGTGGGTAATGAGGGTGCTCTTGCCGGAGCCGGTGGCCCCGATGATGCCCACAAAGTCGCCCTCTTCCACCGTAAAGCTCACATCGTCCAGCGCAGTGACCGCATTGGGCATGCCGGGGTTGTAGACGTAGCTCAGATGTTCTACTTTGATGATATCTGCCATTTGCGTCTGCCCCCCTTACTGCAAAAGCTCGTACAGAGCCTGTGCGCATTCGCCGGTGTCTATGATGCCCTCCGGCATCGGGATGCCGGCCTTCACCAGCTCGTCCCGCAGCTCTGCGGCCTGCGGCACATCCAGATGCAGGGAACGCACCTTCTCGGTCTGGCTGAACACCTCTTTGGGGGTGCCCTCCATCACCACATGGCCCTTGCTCATCACCAGCACACGGTCTGCCTGCGCAGCTTCCTCCATGTAGTGGGTGATGGACACCACGGTGATGCCCATGTTCCTGTTCAGATAGTGGATGGTCTGCATCACCTGCTCACGGCCCCGGGGGTCCAGCATGGCGGTGGCTTCGTCCAAAATCAGGCAGTCCGGCCGCATGGCAACAACGCCTGCAATGGCAACGCGCTGCTTCTGGCCGCCGGAAAGGTTGTGGGGTGCGCGCTCGCGGTACTCATAGATGCCGGCCATCTTCATGGAGTCGTCCACGCGGCGGCGCATCTCTTCGGGCGGCACACCGAGGTTTTCCAGTGCAAAGGCAACGTCTTCCTCCACCACGGTGGCAACGATCTGATTGTCCGGGTTCTGGAACACCATGCCCACGGTCTGGCGGATATCATAGATCTTGTCATCATCTGCGGTGTCCATGCCCTCCACGTAGACCTTGCCGCTCTCCGGCAGCAGGATAGCGTTGAAGTGCTTTGCCAGCGTGGACTTGCCGCAGCCATTGGCACCCAGCACGGCCACGAATTCGCCGCGCTTTACTTCCGTTGAGACACCGTCCAGTGCGTAAACCGGCTGGTCGCTGTCGTAGCGGAATTTCAGATTTTGTGCTGTTAAAATCGTCTCTTCCATTTGTGTTTCTCTTTCTGGTGGTGCGCCCCTCTGAAAGGGGCTGTACCCCATTCTTGAATCGTATAACCCTCTCAGTCACGGCTGACGCCGTGCCAGATTCCCCTTTTTGTCACCTGCGGTGACATCTTCCCCCGGAGCGGGGGAAGTCTTTCCTCTCAGGGAGGGCTTTTAATCATCTTACCGTAAGCTCTTATAAAGCTCCCCCTTTCGGGGGAGCTGTCGCCGCAAGGCGACTGAGAGGGTTCTTTCCTTATTCTTCCCAGATGGCGGTTGCGCCGCAGGGCACCACGCCGCCGGTGGCAGAGACCGGCAGGCCGATCTCGTCGCAGGAGGTCTCGCCGCCAAAGCGGGGCACCAGCGTGGTCTTGAGCATATATTCCATGACCGCCGGGGACAGGCCGGTGGTGTAGCTGTTCACTGCAAAAAACAGCGGCGTATCGCTCAGCACCTCTTCGCACTGGCTGATGAGGTCGTAGATGCAGTCCTCCAGCTTCCAGATCTCACCGCCGGGGCCGCGCCCGTAGCTGGGCGGGTCCATGATAATGCCGTCGTAGGTGTTGCCGCGGCGTTTTTCGCGGGCAACGAACTTGGCACAGTCGTCCACCAGCCAGCGGATGGGCCGGTCGGCAAGGCCGCTTGCCGCAGCATTGTCCTTGCCCCACGCCACGATGCCCTTGGAGGCATCCACATGGCAGACGGTGGCACCTGCCGCCGCACAGGCCAGCGTGGCACCGCCGGTGTAGCCGAACAGGTTCAGCACCTTTACCGGGCGGCCTGCGGCACGGATCTTTTGGGCGTACCATGCCCAGTTGACGGCCTGCTCCGGGAACACGCCGGTGTGCTTGAAGCCGGTGGGGCTGACGATGAGGGTGAGCTTATCCTCGCCCTCGCCGCAGCTGATCTTCCACTTTTCGGGCAGACGGCGCTTGTACTCCCACTCGCCGCCGCCCTGATTGGAGCGGTGATAAACAGCATCTGCCTTTGCCCACAGCGGGCTTTGCTTGGGCGTTTTCCACACCACCTGCGGGTCCGGGCGGATGAGGATGGTCTCACCCCAGCGCTCCAGACGGTTGCCGTCGGTGGCATCCAGCAGTTCATAGTCTTTCCAGGTATCTGCAGGGCGCATAGCGTCCTCCCTTCTCTTTTATCCGTTTCTTACTGGCCCAGAATGCGCTTGTTGATCTTATCCACGATGCGGTCGGCGCAGCGGTGGATGGCGTCCAGATCCTGGCCCTCCACCATCACGCGGATCTTCGGCTCGGTGCCGGACACCCGCACCAGCACGCGGCCCATGCCCATGAGCTTCTGCTGCTCGTTCTCAATGAAACCGGCCAGAACTTCGTCCTCTTTGTAGGCTTTTTTCTGGGCGGCGTTGGCGGTCACATTCACCAGCACCTGCGGATACTGGGCGTAGATGCAGTTCAGCTCGCTCATCTTCTTGCCGCTCTCAGCCAGCAGCTTGAGCAGCTTGCCGGCGGTCAGCTCACCGTCGCCGGTGGTGGCATGGTGCAGCAGGATCACATGGCCGCTCTGCTCGCCGCCGATGGCAAAGCCGTTCTCGCGCATGTTTTCCAGCACGTAGCGGTCGCCCACGGCGGTCTTTTCGGTATTGATGCCCTGACTCTCCATATATTTGATGAAGCCCAGATTGGACATGACCGTAACCACGGCGGTGTCGCCGTCCAGACGGCCTTTTTCCTTCATGGTCATGGCCAGCAGGGCAATGATCTTGTCGCCGTCCATCTCCTGACCCTTTTCGTCGCAGCCAAGGCAGCGGTCGGCATCGCCGTCAAAGGCAATGCCGCAGTCAAAGCCGCCTTCCACCACGGCCTTTTCCAGATTTTCCAGATGGGTACTGCCCACGCCCTTGTTGATGTTCTGGCCGTCAGGCTCAATGCCGATAAAGGTGCACTTTGCGCCCAGACGGGGGAACAGCTTCTGTGCCACGGCAGCCGAAGCGCCGTTTGCACAGTCGATGCAGACCCTCAGGCCGGTCAGGTCGCCGTGGATGGACTCATACAGGTGATCCACATAGTCCTGCAGGCCGTCATCGCGGCGGTATACACGGCCCACCTCGGCACCGGTCTTCAGCTCAATGCCCGCGCAATTGTTGTCGATGTAGGCTTCGATCTGGTTCTCCACCTCGTCCGGCAGCTTATAGCCGGTACCGGCAAAGATCTTGATGCCATTGAACTCCATCGGATTGTGGGAGGCAGAGATCACGATGCCGGCATCGGCATTGTACTTGCCCACCAGATAGGCCACAGCGGGCGTTGGCAGAACGCCCAGACTTTCCACATCCGCACCCACGCTGCACAGACCGGCGGTCAGGGCTGCTTCCAGCATATCGCCGGACTGGCGGGTGTCCTTGCCGATCAGGATGCGCGGACGGTGGCCGGTGCTGCCGGTCAGCACCGCAGCAGCGCCGCGGCCGATCTTCATTGCCAGCTCACAGGTCAGGTCTGCGCCTGCAACACCGCGCACACCATCGGTTCCAAAATATTTTCCCATAATAATACCCCACTTTCTATAGAAAGAAGAACCCTCTCAGTCAATGCCTTGCGGCATTGCCAGCTCCCCCAAAAGGGGGAGCTTTTTGGCATCTTTTGGTTTTTCGCTCATGAAGCTCTCCCTCCGGGAGAGCTGGACGCGAAGCGGCCTGAGAGGGTCAGAACAAACTCTGCTGCCCGTTGTCCTCGGGCGCAGCGGCCTCCGGCGCTTTCAGGCCCAGATGTTCGTAGGCCAGCCGCGTTGCGCAGCGGCCCCGGGGTGTCCGGGTCAGAAAGCCCATCTGCATCAGATACGGCTCACACAGGTCTTCCAGCGTGACGGATTCCTCGCCGAGGGCCGCCGCCAGCGTTTCCAGACCCACCGGGCCGCCGTTGTACATTTCAATGATCGCACGCAGCATACTGCGGTCCAGTTCGTCCAGACCCAGTGCGTCCACGTCCATCCGCTTGAGGCCCATCAGGGCCACATCCCGGTCAATGATGCCGTCGCCCAGCACGGTGGCAAAGTCGCGGATGCGCTTCAAAAAGCGGTTTGCCACGCGGGGCGTGCCGCGGCTGCGCTTGGCCAGCTCGTAAGCGCCTTCCGGCGTGATGGGCTGGTCGAGGATACCTGCCGAGCGCTGGATGATCTTGCTCAGTTCATCCGGGCTGTACAGCTCCAGCTTGAGCAGCACGCCAAAGCGGTCGCGCAGAGGGCCGGTGATCTGGCCTGCACGGGTGGTGGCACCCACCAGCGTGAACCGCGGCAGGTTGATGCGGATGCTCTGGGCGCTGGGGCCTTTGCCGATCATGATATCCAGCGCATAGTCTTCCAGCGCCGGATACAGCACCTCTTCCACCTGACGGGACAGGCGGTGGATCTCGTCGATGAACAGTACATCGCCCTCCTGCAGATTGGTGAGCAGGGCAGCAAGGTCGCCGGGCTTTTCAATGGCCGGGCCGCTGGTAATACGGATCTGTACGCCCATTTCATTGGCAATGATGCCTGCCAGTGTGGTCTTGCCAAGGCCCGGCGGACCGTAGAGCAGGATATGGTCCATCGGTTCGCCGCGCCGCTTGGCAGCTTCCAAGTAAATTTTCAGGTTCTGCTTGACCTTTTCCTGCCCGATATAGTCTTCCAGATGCTGCGGGCGGAGGTTGTTTTCCTCGCTGTCCGCCGCCGTCATGCCGGGCTGCATCATTTTTGCGCCGTACAGCGCAGTTTCGTCCTGCATTCTTTACCTCCTGCCTGCCATGCTGCGCAAGGCCAGTTTGATGATCTCTTCCACGGGCAATGCCGCGTCGATCTTGGAAACGGCAAGCGCTGCTTCGCTCTGGCTGTACCCCAGCGACACCAGCGCCGCAATGGCCTGACTGCTGCCCTGAGAAGCCTGTGTGTCGGCGGAAGCACCCGCCACATCCTCCAGCGAGATGCCGTCCACAAAGCCCTTGGCGACCTTATCCTTCAGCTCCAGCACGATGCGCTGTGCAAGCTTCGGCCCCACGCCGGAAGCCGCCTTGAACGCCTTGTGGTCCCCCGCCGAGATCGCCAGTGCCACGCGGTCCGGCTCCATCACACTCAGGATGGCAAGACCCACCTTAGGCCCCACGCCGGACACGGCGGTCAGCATCTCAAAGCAGGCCTGCTGCTGCTCGGTGGCAAAGCCGTAAAGGCTCACGTCGTTCTCGGTGATGCTCATCACGGTATAAATGGTGGCTTCCTTGCCCACGCCGGGCAAGGCCCCGGCCACGCTGGCCGGGCACTGGGCATAGTAGCCTACACCGCCGCAGCTGAGCACCACCGCGTTCATGCTTTTTTTGACGATTTTTCCTGTCAGACAGTAGATCATTTAAAGCCCTCTCAGTTTCTGTGTCGGCCAATTTTCCTCTGTTCAGCTCGCCCTTCGGGAGAGCTCCGGTGCCGCGCCGCTGCAGGCGGACGGAACCGGTGAGAGGGTCAGATCGGCCCGGCCACACGGCGGACAAAGCGGTTGAGCTGGTTGCCGTTGGTGTGGCAGAAGGTGATGGCCATTGCCAGCGCATCGGCGGTATCGTCCGGCTTTGGCACGGCGGGCAGATGCAGCAGCACGCGGGTCATCTCCTGCACCTGCTTTTTCACGGCCTTGCCGTAACCGGTAACAGCCTGCTTTACCTGCATGGGGGTGTACTCGTAGATGGGCAGGCCTGCCTGCGCTGCCGCCAGCAGGATCACGCCGCGGGCTTCTGCCACGCCGATGACCGTGGTCTGATTGTGCTGGTAGAACAGCTTTTCGATGGCAAGCACCTCGGGCCGGGTGCGCTCGATCACCTCTTTGATGCCTGCATACACCTCGTCCAGACGGCGCTCGAACGGCACGCCCGCGTCGGTGCACACTGCACCGAAGTCCACCGGCGCAAACCGGTTGCCTGCGTAATCCACCACGCCCCAGCCCACGATGGCGTAGCCGGGGTCGATGCCCAAAACTCTCATGCTGCAAATACCTTCCGATACTATTCCTATTATAACTTTATTATTATATCACAACAAAACAGTGTGAGCAACAGAAAACCTTTCGCCTGCCGCCGCCAAATGTGCGCTGGCGCGTAAAAAGGGCAGTCAGCGCCCCTGCCTTTAAAAAAGTTTTACAATTTTTGAAAAAGCACTTGCTTTTTGGCAGAAGGTATGGTAATATAATCAAGCTGATTTCGGCAAAACAGAATATGGACGGTTAGCTCAGCTGGTAGAGCATCTGCTTGACGTGCAGGAGGTCACAGGTTCGAGTCCTGTACCGTCCACCAAACAGTTCGTACTCGAACCCAATTCTCTATGAGAAAGGGTTCGGGTACGTTTTTTGTTTATCGGAGGTTCTGCGGAAGGACTACTCGGAACGGTAAACGAGCAAAGGCAGGGTATCACTATGATAGTGGTATCCTGCCTTTTGTTTTGCGGAATCAAGTTCGCTTTGTGCGAACTTGGTCGTCACCCTATATGACGCATTGGGGGCAATCGCTGCGTACGTGCGTACCGGGAGAGCGTGTACACCTCTGGCAAGGTGTAACACACTAGACTTTGGAACAAAGTCTGTGTGCCAAGGGGCATAGCCCCTTTGGAATCCCTGCGGAGCGTGTACGCATGTACGCAGGGAAACGGCTAAATCTCTCTTATACAGATTGAAAATCAAACCGGTTATCGTTGTAAACGATTCGTAGAGTATCTTGCGGCGAAAATAGCCGCGGTATTTCTTGATAATGGTTTATAGTCGTGCTATCTTGTAGTGGCAAGGAGGGAGCAAAATGGATTCACAGAAGTTTGGTACATTTATCGCCCAGTGCCGCAAAGACAAGAAAATGACACAAGCTGACCTAGCCGCAAAATTGAATGTGACCGATAAAGCTATCAGCCGCTGGGAAAGAGGAGTTTCCCATAGTTAAAGATACCACACCAAATATGATGAACCCACGCTTATACACTACCAGCTATAATAAACCGCAAGGACAGCAATTTGATGATACTGCTGTCCTTTCTTTTATAAAATTGCAGTACACATAAAAAAGCTGTAAAATGATAAATATATTTGTCCTTGTAACAATTCTCGGACATTTGCCTGTTATACTATCTGCAAAAAGCAAAGGAAGTGAGAATATGGAGCAGATTTTAATTGTCGAGGACGACAGTTTTTTGAATAAGATGTTAGACTATAACCTGACCGCAGACGGCTACGGCGTGACTTCTGCCCTAAATGCCAGAACCGCAGCCGAAGCCATCCGCCAGCGGGAATTTGATTTAGTGCTGCTGGACATCAACCTGCCGGACGGGAACGGTTTTGAACTGTGCAAGCTGATAAAGCCCCAGCACCCGGACACCATCGTAATATTCCTGACCGCCAACGATCAGGAGAGCGACCAGATACGGGGCTATGAGGTGGGCGCGGTGGACTACATCACAAAGCCCTTTGTGATCGGGGCCTTGCAGCGAAAAATCAAAGCCATGTTCGCCATGCTGGAACACCACAAACCGGCCAAGGACATTTACGACGACGGGCGGTTGTTTCTGGACTTCTCGGAGCAGACGGCTTCCTTAAACGGCAAGCCCCTGACTCTATCCCCGATGGAGTACAAAATGCTGAACCTGTTTCGTAAAAATCCCCGGCAAGTGCTGACCCGTTGGCAGCTTTTGGAAAAGCTGTGGGATATAGACGAGCGGTTTGTGGACGAACACACCCTGACAACCTCCATCAGCCGTATTCGCAGCAAGATTGAAGCCGACGGCGGCGCACCCTACATCAAGACCGTTTACGGCATGGGGTATCAATGGACGGGAGGCGAGGTAAAATGAAGTTTCAAAACCTCTCGGTAAAGCGGCTGTTTGGCCGGGTGGCAATGGAGCTTGTCCTCTCCATGTCCGGGATCACCATAGCCCTGTTTCTTGTGACAAAACAGATTGCGGTGCTGCTGACAGGCGGGACGCTGCTGCTGTGCGCCCTTGTGGGAATTTTTGTACTGACGCAGGCGTTTGGAAAGCGGCTGTCGCAGTTTACCGCTGACCTGTGCCAGACCTTAGACCACATGATCGCCGGGAATGAAGCGCCCCAGCGGCCAGAGGACAGCGAAACCCAGCTTGCCAGAATCGGACACCGGCTGGCAAGGCTTTACCAGATCATGCAGGAGAACCGCCGCCGGGTGGACGAGGAACGGCAGGAGTTACAGACCCTTGTATCGGATATTTCCCATCAGGTGAAAACGCCGGTAAGCAATCTGAAAATGGCGACGGACACCCTGCTGGAAAAGCCCATGACCGAGGCGGAGCGCACCGACTTTATCCGGGGAATCCGCAGCCAGACGGATAAGCTGGACTTTCTCTTTCAGGCCCTTGTGAAAACCTCACGGCTGGAAACGGGCGTGATCCAGTTGGATAAGAAACCGGGTCGCCTCTTTGATACCGTGGCGCAGGCCATGAGTGGGATTGTGTATGCAGCGGAGAAAAAGGAAATCGCTGTGTCCGTGGACTGCCCGGAGGATTTGACCGTTTTCCATGACAGCAAGTGGACATCCGAAGCCCTCTTTAACCTGCTGGACAATGCAGTGAAGTACACCCCGGCAGGCGGGAAAATCGCTGTGTTGGTGGTGCTGTGGGAAATGTATGTAGAGATCAAAGTGACCGACACCGGCAAGGGCATTTCCGAAAGCAATCAGGCCGCCATCTTCCGGCGATTTTATCGTGAGGAAGAAGTACACGAACAGCAGGGCGTGGGCATTGGCCTGTATCTGGCCCGCGAGATCGTAACGCGGCAGGGCGGCTATATCAAGGTGATTTCGGAGCCGGGCAAGGGTTCGGAATTTTCCATTATGCTGCCTACAAAATAGAACGCGGCGGACGGCCATTTCCGGCTGCCCGCCGTAAATTTTTTTGAAATGTCCGAGCATTGTAACATTTCCCCCCGATTTTCAATGAAATTTTTTGGCCGCTGTAACATTTCGCGGACATTTGGGTTTTACAATACCCTTATCAAATATGGAGGTGATACAACTATGACATGGCCTTTTGAGAACGATACCAGCGTCATTGTAAAGAAATTAGCAAAACGCAATGTATCTTCAAATCGTATTTTTTGCTTTTTTAATGTTTTGACCATTGCGCTGGCAATTAGTTTGATTGTGGGAATCTCCTTATTCCAACAAGGCAGCAAAATTAGTGAACAAAAGATTTTGAATCAAATGCAGCAAGCTACCATCGGGGGGCTTACAGCAGAACAGATAGAAGTTCTGAAAAAAGAACCTGATCTTGAAGATATTGTACCCTATAAGCATAGTGATAGTTTTCTGATGGATGGGATCAAATTTGAAGCGGTTTATATGCCGACTGGTTTTGGAATTATAAAATCCTATGAATTAGTCAGTGGAACCTGTCCAGAACAGTACAATGAAATTGTAATTGATAAAAATGTTCAATTAGAGCTGGGGTATCAGCTAAATATAGGAGATACCATCACTTTACCAACGGCGGGGAGTAAAACAGAGGATTTCATCATTACTGGTTTTACTGATAATGTGGAAACAGGAACATTTTACTTTTATGTCTCCCCAGCGTATGCAGAACAGGGTGTGTTATTATCTGATATTCCATATAGTGCCTTGATTCGTGTAAATGGTGCCACGGAAATGGGACTTATTGATTTTGAGAATACAGTATATCGTCTGGCTTTATCCCAAGACATAAGCAGGAACCAACTTTATTTTAATAGCAAATTCTGTTCCTCACTTATTAGTGGATCAGGAATGGGAGGTGTTCTTTTAGCTACTCTTTTTATTGCATTTTCAAGCGGAATTGTCATATACAGTGTGTTCTACCTTTCGGTATCAAATCAAGTGTCGCAGATTGGACAGCTCAAAACTATTGGCATGACAGAAAAACAGATTAAGCGGATGATTCGTAAAGAGGGGTATCGTTTCTGCCTGTTCGGAATACCTGCCGGTATTACAGTAGGTATCATATTTGCATATTTGTTAGAGCCGAATGGAATAACGATTATCAATGCCATAGCCACAAGTATTTTTGCAATAATATTAGGTATTATCATCGTACAAATTTCCGTATACAAGCCCGCACAAATAGCTTCAAATATTTCCCCTATTGAAGCAACAAAATATGTTGGAAACGATCCAGAACTAAAAGAAAGTAGAGTGTGCAACAGGAAAAATCATATTCGTCTCTCACCGTATTCTTTAGCCGTATTGAGCGAAAAGCAGAATCGAAAAAAACACAATCTGACGATTGCCTCGCTTGCAATCGGCGGGATTTTATTTATGGTTGGAGCCACTTTTATATCATCATGGAATCCAGATTCCTTTGCGAGAATGGGGAATTTGGAAGATGGAGAATATTATATTACGATTAACCACAATACATTAGTCAATCCGAAACCGTATGGTATTTCGGAGTATCAAGTTGATACGCCTTTTTCACAGGAACTCATGGAAGAATTGCAACAAATCCCGGAAGTTAAAGAGATTTATGCTACGGAGAGAACCGCAGCTATTATTGAGTATCACAATGAACAATTAGAAATTCCCATTATTCCGATTACGCCTGATAATCAGGAAGAAATTTTGAAAACGTTTCCTGTTGATTGGACATACGAAACATTGGTGGAACAAGACGCTATGGTTATATTGGGAACAAGCGTACAGAAAGAAGTCTATCATACTTGCCCGTCAATAGGAGAAAAAGTGACATTACGATGGTTTGATGGAACTGAACACAGCATAGATGTTTTGATTGCCGGTACTTCCGAAAAAAGTATGAATGAGGGCTTTTATCTTCCAAAAGAAACCATAGAAAAGTTGTGGGGCGATATGGATTTAACAGCTTCCTTAACTTTGTCCGTACCTGAATATGAAAAAGTGGGTAAATCAGTAGAAAGCAAATTAAATAAAATACTGTCCCGACACCCTGATTTGGTAATGGAAACCTTACAAGAGGTAAAAGCATCTTCGGCAAATACGATTCATAATACCAGCGTACAAGTTTATGGAGTATCTGCCTTTGTCATTATGTTTAGCATTTTTAATCTGACAAACACCTTGATTAGTCGTATCAGTACAAGGAGAAAAGAATTTGGAATATTAGAGTCTATCGGTATGACAAAAAAACAGATAAAGAAAATGCTGCTGCATGAAAGTGTCTTACTGATTATTCCATGCTTGATTATTACGGTTGTGGCAGGAACCTTGATGGGTTATTTGTTAGTACGGATATTGTCTGCGAATGGATTAACTTATTTTCAATATGCTTTTCCTTTTATTCCATTACTGATTTACGGTGTCTGCTTAATAATAACACCTATTATAATTTCTGCTATCTGTCTAAAAATTCAATGCAGAAATTCGTTGGTGGAACGGATCAAAATGGCAAACTGATTTTGAAATGTCCGAGCTTTGTAACATTTCACCCCGATTTTCAATGAAAATTTTTGGCCGCTGTAACATTTCGCGGACATTTGGGTTTTACAATACCCTTATCAACAAAAGTGAGGAGGCGACGCAATGGAACTGACCCCGACCTTGATTTTGAATCTGGCGCTGCTGATCGTCCCGCCCGTTGCCCTTGTGCTGGTGTTCCGGCAATGGCTGGCCCGGCACATCCGCTGGACGGTTGCCTTGACTGCTCTCTGTGATGTTCTCCTATTTTGGGATGAATTGTTCTACTATGAGAGCTTCGGTCTGTTCGCTGTGCTGATTCTGGTGCAGTTGGCGGCCACCGGCGCAGCAGCGTTCCACATTTACAACAAACAAAGAAAGGATTGAATTTTATGAGCATTTTACAGACTATCGACCTGAAAAAGTATTACGGCACAGAGCCGAACATCACCCGCGCCCTTGACGGCGTGAACTTCTCCGTAAATGACGGCGAGTTTGTGGCCGTTGTGGGAACCTCCGGCAGCGGCAAGTCTACCCTGCTTCACATGATGGGCGGGCTGGACACCCCTACTTCCGGCAATGTGATTGTCCGGGACAAAGAGCTGTCGAAAATGAACGACGAACAGCTTACCATCTTCCGCCGCCGCAACATCGGTTTTATCTTCCAGAACTATAACCTTGTTCCCATTCTGAATGTGTATGAGAACATTGTCCTGCCGGTGGAGCTGGACGGGGACACGGTGGATCAGAAGTTTTTGGACGAGATCGTTCACCTGCTGGGACTGGAAGATAAACTGAAAAATATGCCGAACAATCTTTCCGGCGGACAGCAGCAGCGTGTGGCGATTGCCCGCGCCCTGATTACCAAACCGGCTATTGTGCTGGCCGACGAGCCGACTGGCAACCTTGACAGCAAGACCAGCGCCGAGGTGCTGGGGCTTATCAAGCGTACCAGTGCGGAGTTCCGGCAAACTGTTGTGATGATTACCCACAACAACGACATTGCCCGCCTTGCAGATCGGATTGTCCGCATTGAGGATGGCAAGATTGTGGAATAAGGAGGTGGCAGGCTATGACATGGCCTTTTGAAAATGATACCAGCGCCATTACAAAGAAGCTGGCAAAGAAAAGTTTGCAAAGCGAGAAGCGCCGGAATCTGATGGTAGTGATCGCCGTTGCGCTGGCGGCATTTCTGATCTGCTTTACGGGAATTGTAGCTACTTCCCTGACACAAATGCAGCGCAATCAGGTTGTCGATACTTATGAGGCGGTCTGGCTGGGCGTAGAGGAAAACGACATTGAAACCCTGAAAGGACTGCCGGAGTTTGAGCGCGTAGGCGGCTACTATATGCTCGGTGAGGAACTTTCGGAACAGGGCTATCATGCCTCTTATGTATATAATGACGCAGAAATGATGGAGATTGGGCGCGACCAAATGAAGCTATTGGAGGGGAATCTGCCCCAAAAAGCAAATGAAGTTGTCGTAAGCGAATACTTTCTCTCCACCTATGGAAACAATGCCAAGATCGGGGACAGTGTGACCTTAGATACCGAGAGTTTTCATGGTGATTATGTCGTTACCGGCATTATGGACAGCGTAAATGAAAAAGAAGCGAATACCTGCGCTATCATTCTTTCCAAAGCTGCCCTGACAGAATGGAAAGGGTTTGATCCGGCTGGGTATCGCGCCTATGTCCATTTCAAAAACAGCGACCAGTTGGGCGAGGAACTGATAACCTCTTATTGCAGGGAGATTGCAGAGGAATATCAGCTTCCTAATCCCAGCATGAACAACAAGTATTTTGCTTATGCTTCTAAATCCTTTGATTTTTTACCGATTGTTGGTGTGATTGTTATTGTTCTGATCGGCGGCTATATTGTGATTCAGAGTATCTTCCGTATCTCCATCAATGACAAAATCAGGAGCTACGGACAGCTTCGGACGATTGGTGCAACGCCAAAGCAAATCAAGCGGATTGTAAAGCGGGAGGGACGCAAACTCGGCAGTATCGGAATTTTGGTTGGTACAGTGCTGGGCGTATGCTGCGGTTTTCTTCTGTTTTCCAAGGGATTTAACGCTGTTTCCTATGTCGTTATGGTTTCCCTGACACTCATAAGCAGTTGGATCATGGTGTCTATTTCCATCCGTAAGCCGGTGAAAATCGCGGCAGGGATTTCCCCCATTGAAGCCGTCCGTTTTACCCCGGTGCAAAAGGACATCCGCAGCCGGAAAAAGAATATCAAGCTCAATCCTGTTTCAATGGGAATTGCGAATTTTAAGCGTGACCGCAAAAAGACAATCTCTATTATAGCGTCTTTGAGTTTGGGCGGAATTATCCTGCTTGTGGTATCCTCCATGGTTTTGCTGCGCTCCCCAGAGGCACTTGCAAGGCAGATTTATCCGTATGGTGACTATAAAATTTATTTACATTCCGAGTTGGCAGTAGAAGAAGCTATGGCAGCGGGAAATCCATTGAATGAGAAATTGAAGCAGGAAATTTTGGCCATTGATGGTGTAACCGATGTGATTACAAAAAGGCAAAGCCTTCATATAAATTATCGTGCCAACGGAATTGATGAGGCTGGTTGGTGTGATATACTAACTGAACAAAATTATTCTGCGGTTGAAGCTGCATTGATAGAGGGAACTATGCCAGCGGATGCACACAGCATCATAATTGATTCGCATACAAGTAATCGTGATAATATAAGAGTGGGAGAAACGGTTGAAGTTACCTCTGGGAAATCAACTATTCCTGTTACTATATCAGGGGTGTTTGACAACGATAGCATACCAACTGATGGACATGGAACAGTCCCAGTTGACTCTCCACTTGAATTTGCAACGGAAGCATTATTCCATGAATTACATCCAGAAATAGCTTCGTTTGACTATTCATGGAACATTGCAAGTGATCCGAAAAAAGCGGACAATGTAGAGTCTGAATTGAAAAATATTGTAGCCACTCATACTGATATTGCGTTAGAAAATATTGACACTATAATTGAGTATGAAAAAAATATAAATTCTTTTGTATTTGGCAGTATGGAGGTACTTTCATGGCTGGTATTCCTCTTTGGCGTTATCAACCTGATTAACACGACCCTCTCTAATCAAATGTCCAGAAAACAGGAAAACAGTGTTTTGCGTTCCATCGGTCTGACCCAAAAGCAGCTATGTAAAATGAATATCTGCGAGGGGCTGTGCTATGCGTTCTTTGCAACATTGGCGACGCTGATCGTTGGGCTTCCGGCTTCCATCTTTGCTTGTAGCAAATTTAGTGTAGGCGCTTTTGCCGGAAAAGTAGTGCCTTACAAATTCCCGGTTTTGGAAATGGGTCTGTTCATTCTGGTATTGTTCGGAATGGAGCTGATCTTATCTGTATGGACAATCCGCAGACAGAAAAAACAATCCCTGATTGAGCAAATGCGGGCGATGGAATAACCCTTTGAGATCGGCGGGGCGGCGTGTGCTGCCCCGCTTTTTTCGCCATTTCTCAAAAAAATTTTTGAAATGTCCGAGCGTTGTAACAATTCAGCCTGTTTTTTTGTCGAAATCAAAGGCACCTCGGACATTTATAGTTCTTCCAAAAGTTTGATGATAATATTACCATTCATGGAAGAAGCAATCTGTTATTGCAATAATGCGAAATTGACGATAGAAAGTTTTTCATATCTCGGTCAGCTCAACAATTACATTACTCTGCTGATACAGCCAGTCCGTAAATTCTTTCGGGCTGGCCGTTCCTGTTTTTACAGCCTTTTTTCTCTGTAAGGCTTCTTTCTTAAAGTCGGAAAAGGAAGCCTGTATTTTTTCCAGACGGTCAGCCGGAAAGCCTGCGGTATTTTTTACCCGGTTTATTTTGTTGCGCCAGTTCTGGCATTCATTTTTATAAAGCAGGTCATAGTTATTTTCTCTTGACCTCTCGTCAAATTCCCGCTTGTTTTGAAGCGCCTGTGCTTTTCGGCACTTGTCGCTGCACAGCTCATACCGCTGGCTCTTTGCCAGAAAATATTTTCCACAGACCTTGCACCGCCGGAAGCAAAGCCCCCAGTCATTCAGCCTGTTCAGATAATAGGTAATCAACGGGTAGAGGGACGCATAGGCAGACACACATTCTTCTGTGCGCCAGTTGTCCGGGAACCAGAGGTCAAGCCGGGTATCTTCTGACGGTGCGCCTTTGAAATAAAGGCTGCCAGCTTGAAATTGTTTCGGTTTTCCTGTCTCCCTGTCAAAGCTCATGGTTTCGTTTTGGAATACCCCGGTCAGTCTGCTCATTTTATCCATGAAGCGGTCACAGGCAGCGTTACGGTCACGGGGTTCTCTGGCAAGCAGATAGCTGTTCCAGATACGGAACGCCACATACATTTTCAGAGGGTCGTTGCTAAGATATTTCTCCCAAAGAAATTCGCTTGCCGCCTGCTCCAGCTCCGGCTGTTTCCATCGGTTGGAGTGGAGAGCTTGCCGCAGCGGAGAAAGCCCGTATAAGTTCCAGTCTCTGTCCGTGTCACGCTCAAAGTTTATCAAAAAAGTTCCCAGTGGGCGTGTCATATCACAAAGCACCTCTGCGTTTTGGCTCCCGTTCAGACGGAAGCGGATCTGCTGTTCTTCCCCAATCAAAATCCGCTCTTTCATTTTCTTCCTGTCCAGCGTCAGGACAAACAAAATCCTCTCAAAACATGGCTCATGCCGTATAAACTGATTCTCCATCCCTATCCCCTGCCTTTGTTTATGGTAATTATATAATTCAGTTATATCCGTTACACTCATGGTATCGCAGAATCATTGTTTTGTCAAGGATAGTACGCTATGATGATTGCGGTTGGTAATTTCGTACCGCACAGTACCTTGACAAGTGAATGACCGTCCAAAAGGGATATGACCGGCAGGAGAAGTGACGCATTCGGCGCACCAATGCAGGGAAACACCGCAGGAATGGGGCAGGAAAACGGCTTTTGGGGAGAACGGCAACAGGAAGCATTTTAACCTATTTGATTTATGGGAGGAACAGAATGAACGATAAAAAGAGATTGAACAGCTACGAGGATTTACCGCTGGTTCTGGATGTGGCGGACATTCAGCGGATTATGGGAATTTCAAGAGCGAGCGCCTATGAGCTGGTACACACACCCGGCTTTCCAGCGTTCCGCAGGGGCAGACTTATCAAGGTCAGCAAAATTGCTTTCTTTGAATGGATGGCAAAAGGCTCCGAAACCGTACCGGGAAGCGACAAATAAGCGTGAGGTATCATTCCCTGACTTGCAATACTGCCGCACTTTCCAAAGGGGCATACAGAGGGAAAAAAACTTAAAAATGATACCGAGACGCTACATCAAAACAGCCTATCTGCGTACATCAGATAGAAACGGAGAAAGGAGCCGGTTATGGCAAGAATGAGTAACAAGCGGCGGTTGGAATGGTCTTTCTTCTTAAATGACCGCAGCCGTATCACTTACAACGAACTGTGCCGGAAATGCCAGCACGAATGTAAACAGAGCTTCCGGGCGGTTGTGGTTGACTGCCCGAAGTATCTTTCCAAGCGTTCCAAGAAAAAGGACAAGACTGCCGGAAACGGCAAAATCCCTTAGGAACTAAGGGCGCACTTCTATACATAGTCTAAAGACCATGTATCGTGCGTCCTGCGGAGCTTACCTCTGCCGCTGATAAAATCAGCAATCCGAGGTCTGCGTTCGCTTCGCTCCGACAAGGTGGCTACACCCCCTTGCGCCGCTAAAGCGGCTATCCCCTGTGTACCCGCCGCAAAGAGAAATCCGCTCTGCGGTTTTCCCTTTTCATCGGGTTTTATAGAAGCACTGACACACGGACTGTCTGCGGATGGTCTTTCTTTATCTTATCAGCAAAGGATGTGAGAACATGGAAAAATCTTTGGAACAGTTGAAGCAGGAATATGAAAAAACCACTGTCCTGCTGGAACAGGAAAAACGGAAAATGCAGCGTTTGAAAAACCGGCAGGCGTATCTGGAAAGCGGTTCCCGGAAACAGAGGACGCACCGGCTGATTACCCGTGGGGCAGCTATTGAGAGCATTGCACCACAGACAAAGGAGCTATCCGAAGCGGAATTTTATTCCCTCATGGAAAGCATTTTGAATCTGCCGCAGGCGGAGCATTTCATCCGGTCTGCCACAGAGAACCACGCCCGTATTTCCGGGCAGGAGAAAGGCGGTGACTAAGGATAGCACTTTATCATTTTTCAATCGCACAGATCAAGCGCAGCGCCGGTCAGAGCGCCATTGCCAGCGCAGCCTATCGAGCCGGGGAGCGTCTTTACAGCAGCTACTATGGAGAAGTCAGCGACTACACCAAAAAGGGCGGCGTGATCGCTTCGGAAATCATGCTGCCGCCCCATGCGCCGGAAATATATCTTGACCGGGCGACCCTCTGGAATGCTGTGGAGAACTGCGAGAAACATCCAAAAGCACAGCTTGCCTATTCCTTTGATATTGCCATGCAGAATGAATTGACGCTGGAAGAAAACATGGAGCTGGCGAGGAAGTTCGTACAGGAGCAGTTTGTGACAAAAGGCATGATTGCCGACCTTGCTTTTCACAGCCCGGAGAAAGAGGACGGCGGCATCCCTAACCCGCATTTTCATGTGATGACAACCATGCGCCCTTTGAACCCGGATGGCACATGGGGACAAAAACAGCGTCGGGAATATCTTCTTGATGAAGATGGAAACCGAATCCGGGATAAAAACGGCGATTATATGTTTAACGCTGTCCATACAACAGACTGGCATGAGCCGGAAACGCTGGAACACTGGCGGGAGCAGTGGGCGGCTGCCGTTAATACAAAATTTGAGGAAAAAGGGCTGGATGTGCGTATCGACCACCGTTCCTATGTGCGGCAGGGGCTTGACCTGATACCTACTGTCCACGAGGGAGCTAATGTCCGGCAGATGGAAGCAAAGGGCATCCGCACCGAGAAAGGGGAACTGAACCGCTGGATTAAAGCCACCAACCGGCTCATGCAGGATGTGAGGAAGAAGATCAAAGCCCTGTTTGTCTGGATGGCAGAGGTAAAAGAAGAACTTTCCAAACCGCAGACACCGAGCCTTGCCGACTTGTTGATCGCTTATTACAACCAGCGCAACGCAGGGGCATGGAGCAATAAAGCCAGAACCGGAAACTTAAAGCAGTTTGCCGAAGCCGTCAATTATCTGACGGAAAACAAGCTGCTCACATTAGAGGATTTGCAGGAGCGTCTTTCCTCTGTCAACGAAGAATTTGAAGCGTTAAGCGACTCCATGAAAAAGAAATCTGCCCGGATAAAGGAATTGCAGGAATTGATACGGGAGGGCGAGAATTACCAGCGGCTAAAACCTGTTCATACGGAATTGAACAATATCAAGTTTAAGAAACAGAGGGAGAAATTTGAAACATCCCACGATGCGGAGTTACGGCTGTTTTATGCCGCCCGCCGTATTTTGAAAGAAAAACTGGACGGAAAACCCATTGCCCTGAAAGCATGGAAACAGGAATACGCACAGTTAAAAACAGAGTATGCCGAACTGTCTCCGCAGCACAAGCCACTCCGGGAGGAAGTCATACGGCTACGGCAGGTGCAGAACGCCGTAGATACCGCACTGCGCCGGAGGGAGCAGCCACAGGCAGTACAGAGAAAGAAACATGAGATGGAGCTATGATATAACCGGCAGCTTTACCGCTACCAGTATTTTTATGGAGGGAGCATTTGAATGTATTTGAAGCGGTGAAACAGTCTGTTACCACCCGGCAGGCTGCTTCATTCTATGGAATCCGGGTGGGGAGAAACGGCATGGTCTGCTGTCCATTCCACAATGACCGCACGCCCAGCATGAAAGTGGACAGCCGCTTTTACTGCTTCGGCTGCGGGGCTTCCGGGGATGTGATCGACTTTGCCGCTTTGCTGCATGGATTGGGGAAACGGGAAGCTGCGGTCAGGCTTGCGGAGGACTTCGGCGTTTCCTATGAGAAATCCGGCAATGCGCCGCCAGATAGGAAGCGTCACAACAGGTCACAGCCCCGACAAAAATCAGCGGAGCAGAGATTTCAGGAAACGGAACGGTATTGTTTCCGGGTGCTATGCGATTATCTGCGCCTGCTGGAGCATTGGAAAACAGCACACGCCCCACAGCCGCAGGATGCCATCTGGCATCCTCTTTTTGTGGAAGCGTTGCAGAGGATAAGCTACACAGAATACCTTTTGGATATTTTGTTATACGGAGAAATAGAAGAAAAAGCGGCATTGATCGCCGCACAGGGAAAGGAGGTGTTGCGGCTTGAACAGCGAATTTCAGAGCTTGCCGCCGGAAACGCAGGAAGCGGTCAAAAGGACGATGGACACAATGGAACCGGCGCAGACACCGGCAGAAATCCGGGAAACATTAGAGGGGACGCAGAAAGGCGGCGTGAAGAACAGCATCCGAAACTGCCTGACGGTGTTCCAGCGTGACCCTCTGTTTCGCGGGGCGCTGCGCCTGAACCTTTTGACGGAGCAGATTGACATTGTGAAGCCGCTGGGCTGGGAGCGCACCAGTACCACGCTGACCGACATGGACATGAACTACCTGCTTTTGTATCTGGAAGAAAATTACGGGCTTACCAGCGAGAAAAAGGTGCAGAGCGCCATCAAGATTGTTGCCAATGAAAACCGCTACCATCCAGTCAGGGATTACCTGAACAGCCTGCAATGGGACGGCACAGAGCGCATCCGTTACGCCCTGCATCACTTTCTGGGAGCCGATACGGACGAATACACCTATGAAGCCTTGAAACTGTTCCTGATGGGAGCCATCCGGCGGGTATTCAGACCGGGGAGCAAGTTTGAGGTCATGCTCTGTCTGGTTGGTGGTCAGGGAGCCGGGAAATCTACCTTTTTCCGGCTGCTGGCAGGCAGGGACGAATGGTTTTCAGACGATTTGAAAAAGCTGGACGATGAAAATGTGTACCGCAAGCTGCAAGGGCATTGGATTATCGAGATGTCGGAGATGATTGCCACAGCCAACGCCAAGAGTATTGAGGAAATCAAGTCATTCTTAAGCCGCCAGAAAGAAACCTACAAAGTGCCGTATGAGACACATCCGGCAGACCGGCTGCGGCAATGTGTATTTGGAGGGACGACCAACCGGCAGGACTTTTTGCCCCGTGACCGCACCGGCAACCGGCGCTTTCTCCCCGTGACGGTGTACCCGGAACGGGCGGAGGTTCACATACTGGACGATGAAGCGGCGGCGAGGGCGTATATCGAACAGATGTGGGCGGAAGCCATGACGGTTTATCGCAGTGGGAAGTATAAGCTGTCATTCAGCATGGAAATGAACCGATACCTGAACGCCCACCAGCAGGACTTTATGCAGGAAGACACACAGGCCGGCATGATCTACGCCTATTTGGAGGACTACACCGGCGACAGGGTATGTTCCAAGCAGCTTTATGAGGAAGCGCTGGGGAACTTAAATTCCCCGGCAGACTGGGAGACACGGGCAATCTGCGAGATTATGAATACCGGCATTGCGGGCGGCATCATACAGGGCTGGGTAGCCTACAAAAGCCCGAAGCGGTATAAGAAATACGGTTCTCAAAAAGGCTGGGAGCGTGTCAACCAAGCTCCGCCGGAGGGGGACGGTTTTCAGGAAATCACGGAAGAAGAAGCCCGGCAAATGGAACTTCCATTCTGAAAAGCCACCGGTTGACAGTTTGGTTGACGCTTTGGTTGACAGCCGGTTGACGGGGAAAAGCCTGATATTTGGGGCATTTCTCTCCTTTGTCAACCATGTCAACCAAGAAATCAAAGAAAAAGTAAAAAGTAATAATAGAGCGCCTATGGATTGTTTTCAAAGTCTTTTCTGCCGGTTGACACGGTTTGGTTGACACGGAGACAGTCTGCGGCTGTACACCTGTCTGACATTCCCTTGTCGGGCATATTTCATTTATGGAGGTAACTGCCTATGGCAAAAAGCAAAAACGAGAGCAATAACAAAAACAGCGGCACCCTGCTTACCGAAAAAGACGGCACCCAGTATTTTGTCATGGGGAAAGTCCGTATCAAGGTATCGGAGCATTTCGCACAGGATGGGAAGCCGCTTGACAGCCTGCTGGAAGATGTGATCCAGCACGCTGCCGCCGCTTCCTGAAAAAATACGGAATAACGACTGTCAATCAGCCCACGCTTATGATATACTTGTACCAGCGAGTATTGTATAAGCGTGGGTTGTTTCTTTTAGAAGGAGGATTTTTAACCGTGAAACAACCATACAATACAACGATTTATAACACTGCACTATATTTGAGATTGAGCCGTGACGATGAATTACAGGGGGAAAGCGGCAGTATCCAGACCCAGCGCATGATGCTTAGACAGTATGCCGCAGAGCATGGGCTGACCGTTGTAGACGAGTACATTGACGACGGATGGAGTGGGACAAATTTCGAGCGTCCAAGTTTCCAAAGGATGATTGATGACATCGAAGACGGGAAAATCAACTGCGTTGTCACAAAGGACTTATCCCGTCTGGGAAGAAACTATATCCTGACCGGTCAGTACACGGAAATCTATTTCCCCAGCAAGGGAGTACGCTACATTGCCATCAATGACAATGTGGACACCATCAACGGAGAAAGCGAGCTTGCACCGTTCTTAAACATCCTGAATGAAATGCACGCCCGACAGACCAGCAAAAAGGTCAAGGCTGCCATGCACACAAGATTTGCCAATGGCGCACACTATGGAGCCTATGCACCGCTGGGCTATGTAAAAGACCCGGACAAAAAAGGTCATCTTCTGATCGACCCGGAAACACGCTGGATTGTAGAGAAGATTTTTGACCTTGCTGTACACGGGCGTGGAGCCGCCAGCATTACACGGATTCTGGTGGAGGAAAAAGTACCTACCCCCGGCTGGCTGAACTATGAAAGATACGGGACTTTCGCCAATATCTACGCCGGTGCGCCCGCAGAAAAAGCCTATGCGTGGACGATAGCACAGGTCAAGAGCATTTTGAAAGAGGAAACCTACATCGGTCACAGCATTCACAACAAGCAGAGCAACATTTCATTCAAGAACAAGAAAAAGGTGCGGAAGCCGCAGGAAGAATGGTATCGTGTGGAAAATACCCACGAAGCCATCATTTCTGAAGAAGTGTTCCAAAAAGTTCAGGAGCTGATTGCAAGCAGACGCAGGAAACGCAGAAACGGTACGACACAGATTTTCGCAGGATTGATAAAATGTGCAGACTGCGGATGGTCTTTAGCCTATGGGGAAAACAAGCAGAATAAGAACCCATACGGGTACTACCATTGCAGCAAGAACGGGCAGGGATTACGCCAGTGTTCCATGCACTATATCCGCTATGATGTACTGTATGCCTATGTGCTTGCAAGACTGCAATACTGGTCTATGCTGGCACAGAAAGACGAGGACAATCTGCTGAAACGCCTGCTCAATGCCAGCGACAGGGAAAGAAACTCTGCGAAGAAAAAGCAGGCTGCGGAGCTGAAAAAGGCAGAGAAGCGTAAAGCCGAGGTTGACGGGCTGTTTGCTAAAATGTATGAGGACTGGTCTGCCGGACGCATAACCGAGTATAACTTCAATATGCTGTCCGAGAAGTACCAGAACGAGCAAAAGGAGCTTGAAACAAAAATAAGACAGCTTCACGAAACGATGGAAGCCGCCGTACAGACCGCAGCGGATGCTGAAAAGTGGATTGCCCTGATGAAACAGTATGTCAACCCTGTGGAGCTGACCGCCGAACTTCTGAACACTCTAATTGAAAAAATAACCGTCCACGAAGCTGTCAAGGGCGAGGACGGAAGCCGTGAGCAGGAAGTAGAAATCTACTACCGCTTCATCGGCAAAATCGACTGACCTTTCTTTTTTACCCAACAATATCTTTAATTAAGGGAGACGGGTGTGGGGTTCCCCGACATCAATACCATCGAGCCATTGGCCGCAGCTTTAGATGTCAGTGTTGCAGAACTTATGAAATCCGAAAGGATAGATGAATCAGAGATGTCTATCGCGATGAACAATGAAATTGTGAACAATGCGTTAAATTTTGCAGAGAAGCAAATTCAGCAGGAGAGAAAAAATGTTTTCTTAATTATTGGATGCCTTACAGTCGCCATAATTTTCATTCTATATCTGGATAATATCGGATGGCGGCTCGACACCTTTCTTTTTACAGTAGTGGGGATAATTCTCCCATTGATAGCAATCCTCTCGTTCCTTGTGCTGCTGGGATACGCTATATATCGAAAGTGCAAAGGCCAGTCTTGCCACCAAACCTTTTTGATTGCCCTTGCCGGCTTGGGGATAGTTGCTCTGATATTTGGTGCCTTTGTGCTGGCTGGAACTTTGGGGTTAGGCCCTGTGCCTCAGTAAACATAAGCAGGGTTTGGGGCAGGCACGCCCCAACAAGAAGCTGTCCCAAAGGGGCAGGAAATTTTCAAGAATTGAAAATTTGTGGCCACGGGACGATTCTTGCCCTCTACCGCTGCGCTCAAAACCGTTTCTGGGTAATTGTTTCCAAATTGTTAAGACGCAAACAATAAGTGGCGGGGCTCTGCTCATGTGATGGGGGCACCGTTTGCTCCGAACGAAATTCCTGCCCCTGTTTTGCAGCGGCGTTGACAAAAAAGTCGATATCACGTCCGGTCGGCTCATGAAATTTTCAAGGTACGTTCCCCACAAAAGAAAAATACCGCCCACGCAGCGCAGCGATGATTTTGTCGGGGTAAATCGGCGGCAAAATGAATCGGGTGTGTTGCGGGGCGGTAAATCTTCGCAGGAAATAAAACCGCACAGAATCGTTTCTTTACAGAAATCTCTGTGGATTTGTTGGGAATGATAACATAAGTATTGATGTGTGTCAACACTTCAGGATAATGAATACATCAGATGAACGAAACACACAAAGCACAAGCGAAAGCAAGACGGCACTTTAGAAAAAAGTATCAAATCAATCCGGATTAGAATGCTGAATCGAGCAGATATCTAGTACAGCATCGCATTGAGCCAAAACATACGGATCATGTGAAACCATAATAATAACCGAATCATTTTTTCGTTCTTGGAGACAGTTCATCAATCGGGCAATACTTTCTTTATCAAGAGTAGCAGTTGGTTCATCCAGTACCATGGCATCCAATGTAAGAAAAAAATTACGCAAGATGACAATATGTAGATTGTTTGGAAAACATAAATAGAGAATTTTTAATACCGTCAATATTTGTTGCTCGCTTTGCTTGACGAAATTCATGTTAGTAGTATAATTATAATGTAGTGTTATATAAGTAGCGTAGCGCGTATTTAATATTCCAATCTATACAAATAGTTTATTTCGATTATATAACCAGTGTATTCGAGGAGGTGTTCGAGGTGGAAAGCACAAATTCAATTGTGTTAAATCGTTTTTTCACGCGCAACACCTTCAAGCAGTTGATTGATGAAGGTTCATCCGCAACGTACTCGTCTGTTATCCGTCGCTATATTATAGATGAAAGCAATAAAACAAATGGTGAGTGCATAAGTGAAATTTACTGTTATTTAAAATCAAACTATCAAAATGAGTATTATTATAAGAATACTCTTCTTAACAAGTTGTTGCTCGGTATTCACAGTCCGAAGACAACTATTGCACTAACAGAAGTTCCGATTGCCGGATCTAAAGCGGATTTTATTTTGATAAATGGAAAGGCTGTTGTTTATGAAATCAAAACAGCGTTGGACAATTTCGAGAGACTAGAGGGACAGTTAGAAGACTATTACAAGGCATTTTCTCGAGTAGTTGTAGTGACAGCAGAACAACATTATGAAGAGCTAAAAAAGAGGTTAAAAGATTCTCCGGCAGGAATTTATGTATTAACAAGTAAGGGTACACTGAGTATAAAAAAGGAGCCGATTGAATACACAGCTGCACTTTCAAAAACCACTATGTTTAAGATTTTACGTAAAGGTGAGTATGAAAATATAATTAAAAGCGTTTATGGAAAACTCCCGAAGGTCACACAATTTGAATATTACAGAAGTTGTCAGGTTTTATTTGAGTCGCTTTCAATTGAAGAAGCATATAAATTATTTACTGCAGAAATAAAAAAACGCAGTAAAATCGAAATCGATTTGTACTCAAAAATTCCATATGAATTAAAATTTTTGACCTACTTCTCTAACTATCGAAAAGAAGATTATACTCGTTTGCTTAACTTTCTTAGTATGTAGGAGGCTTATATGTACTTTCCTATTTTACGGGGTCGACAGTTCGAATTGCTTGCTTTACGAGAGTGCGTTAACAATGGCATATTAAGTGATTTTTTAATCCCAATCGTAGAGCCTGTTAAGGTGTCGTCCACATTCACAAAGACATTGGATTCATTTGTAGATCATAAGCATCCCATTGGAGTTATCCGCAACCCGGTAGTTGGTAAGTGGTCACGAGAAATTGTTAAAACAAGTAATCAGAAAATTCAAAAACACTACACAGAACTTTTGGATAACAAGTATCTTATCGAAACCTTCTATGTTACCCCCGATTTGGGAAGCAATGGTGTACTCTGGGAAAATAGAATATTGCAATTTGAAAAATCAATTTTAATTTGCAATCAGCCAGAATATGTAGAACACTATGAACATATAACCTCTGGCATTTCTCCATTGTACAATATCATTCCGGATCGCGCTGATTTTAGAAGGTCTATTCGAGCGAATCGTGTGATGTGTGAGGATCACTTCCCAAAACAATCCCGAAATATTGACTATTCCGGGATCGACACAGAATTTTTCTCAGCAGACCATCTTTATTATAAAGAGGATGGATACAAGGGATTTTCAGATTATTCTGTTGTTGGTTCTGAATATAGTGAAACAGGCTTTGCTCCATATGCGGTGGCAATTCACATTGTCTATTTTGATGATAATAATAAACTTCGCATCGCTCACTTTGTTTCGGACTCTAATGATGATATTTCTGATCCAGCAAGAAAATTTGGAGAAGCTGTAGAAAAATTAGTACAGTGGAACAAAATTATGAAGCTCAATACGATGGGCATCAAAGCGTTCGAAGACACGTATAAAAACGGAACATATCCCGGCCTAGGAGTAGCCAAAAAGTACTCTATTATGCACCATCTTGAACTCATGAGCGTTTATCTTAATGAGGTTGAAAAATGATTATTTGTGATGGTTGCTTTTATGATAAAGAAATTTCTTCAATTATTAAGTCAGTTTCAAGAAATTCTGGGGTTTGCCCAACTTGCCACAAACATGATAAGAAACTTTATGATACTGATTATCAGAATGATCTAACTCCTTATTTTGAGGATTTAGTTAATACTTACACACCAGAAGAATTGCTTCCTCCGTCATTTCCAGCGGCAGAAAAAAGGCGACTAATGGATGATTTGAATGAGCGGTGGCAGATTTTCTCGGATATTCCTTATCCCACTCAATATGAAATTCTCCGCAACATATGTTCTGAACTATACGCATCTACTCCATCTCTTTTCGATGGCTTAGTTGGAATTCCGGAATTATATGATGACTTATACCTTAAAAACCATATGCTGCTAAGAACAAATAACTGGGATTTGTTTGTGAATGAGATAAAAACAGTTAATCGTTACCATTCCAAACTTGTCAATCTTGATATATTAGAAAAATACTGTTCTTTTATTCGTAAAACGTATAAAGCAGGCTATTGCTTCTATCGTGCGAGAATCTCTGAAAAAGAGGGTTTTGATATCAATTCTATGGGGGCTCCACCCGCAGGTAAGAGTTCAGAAGGACGAGCAAATGCACGTGGAATCACATGCCTATATCTTGCAAGCGACCTTGAAACCACGTTGCATGAGGTTCGTGCAGGTGTTTTTGATTTCGTTAGCATTGGAAAATTTTTGCTAAAGAAAGATATTGTGGTTGTTGATTTAAGTGCTATTACCGAAATCAGCCCTTTCACTGAAGGGTTGGACTGTTTGGATCATGCAATTAATATGACTCATCTAAAAAAAATAAATGATGAGATGAGTAAATCACTGCGCCGCAGTGACAGTACCTTAGATTATGTTCCAACCCAGTATATTGTTGACTTCATTAAAAGCATTGAGCATAATGGTACACGAGAGTATGCAGGGGTTGAATATAGTAGCACAACAAATCCGGATGGTTATAATCTTGCGATTTTTGAGCCAGAGTTGTTCGAATGTATAGCAGTGGATGTTTATAATATTGAAGAACTTCGTTATAAAGCCAAGAAAATATAATACATGAAAAAGATGGCCATTTTTATTATCGAATAAAAGAATGATCCTCTTTTTACTTGCATTTCTTCTCAGAATATGATAAGTTATACGAAATGGTGTCCTGCTTTTCTACTTATCGATACATAAAGTGAGGTGCAACCATGACCGCCGTGATCTACGCCCGCTATTCATCTGACAGCCAGCGAGAAGCGTCCATTGAAGGACAACTGCGCGACTGCAAGGACTACGCCGAGAAGAACGGCATCACCGTGGTCGGCACCTACATTGACCGTGCCTACTCTGCCAAAACGGATGACCGCCCGGACTTTCAGCGGATGATTAAGGACAGCGCGAAGAAAATCTTCGATGTGGTTCTGGTCTGGAAGCTGGACCGCTTTGCCCGGAACCGATTCGATGCCGTGAACTACAAGTACCAGCTGGAAAAGAACGGTGTCCATCTGGTGTCTGCCATGGAACCCATCTCGCAGGGGCCTGAAGGCATTATGGTGGAGAGTATGCTGATTGGCATGGCGGAATACTATTCCGCCGAACTTGCCCTGAAAGTGGCGCGCGGTGAGCGCGAAAATGCCCTCCAGTGCAAGTACAACGGCGGTGTGGTGCCGCTGGGCTTCACCATTGGCAAGGAGGACAGGCTGTACCATATCGACCCGGAGACGGCTCCCATCGTGCAGGAGATCTTCAGTCGGTATGCCGACGGCGAACCGGCCGAGAAGATTGCCGCCTCCCTGAACGAGCGCGGCCTGCGTACCCGCACCGGGAAGCCGTTCGTGAAGAACAGCTTCTTCCAGATCTTCCGCAACCGCCGCTACATCGGCGAATACCGCTACAAGGACATTGTGACGCCGGGCGGCATTCCGGCCATTGTTGACAAGGACTTGTTCGACCGGGTGCAGCAGCGTTTCGAGCAAAACAAGATCGCCCATGGTCGGCCTGCAAAAGAGGATGTGAGCTATCTGCTGACCACCAAGCTGTTCTGTGGCAAGTGCGGCACCCTGATGGGTGGCGAAAGCGGCACCAGCCACATGGGAAACACCTACTATTACTACAAGTGCGGCAACGCCAAACGCCATGGCAAGGCGCACTGTGACCTGAAAGCCATTCGCAAGGAGCCGCTGGAGCGGTTCGTGGTGGACACCGCCATTAAGGTGATTTTTAGCGATGAAATCATCGAACGGCTGATAGATTTGGTCATGGATGCCCAGCAGCAGGAGAACACCCGGCTGCCTGTCCTGAAAGACCAGCTCAGGGACACGGAGAAGCGGCTGGCAAACCTTCTGGAAGCCATTGAACAGGGCATCCTGACCCCGACCACCAAGCAGCGTTTGGACGAGCTGGAAGCCCGGAAAGAAGCTCTGAACACCAGCATTCTGGAAGAAGAGCTGAAAAAGCCCGTCTTGACCCGTGAGTGGATTCGGTTCTGGCTTGAAAAATTCCGCAAGGGTGACGTGGGCAGCACGGAACACCAGCGGCAGATCATTGATACCTTTGTCAACTCGGTCTACGTCTTTGATGATCGGGTCGTGCTCAACTTCAACTTCACGGACGATGCCAAGACGGTCACTTGTGAGGAAGTGTTGGGTTCGAGTGCCGTGGACAATGCTCCACCAAAACAAGAGCCTCTGACTTTGGTCAGGGGCTTTTTTGCTGCGTCATCCACTAACCTACGTCAGAGCCGGACGGTACAGGACTCGAACAGGGCGGCGGCGCATAGCGCCATAAGCAAAGCCACAGTGCGGCTTTGCTTAGCCCGCGGTTCCCAACGGCTAGGAATGTCTACCAAGAAAGATGTCGCCCGACCATTCGGTCTGGGAATGTGGTGGGCGGTACAGAACTCGAACAGCAATAAACAAAGGCAGGGTATCACCGTGGCGGTGTGCCCTGCCTTTTGTTTTGCATCCTCCTATATTGTGCGTTTCGGGTCAATCGCTGCGTACGTCCGCACATGGTCGGTACGCACGTACGCAGGAAAAAGGGCAAGTTCTGATATATAACAGTAGTCTTTTATTGTGTAATATGATATACTCACGTCAACATAACAATTGTGAATGAGCGCAATTTCAAATGGACATCAATCGTATTTTAAGTGAACGAGCTATCTAAAAAAGGAGGTATTTGCTATGAAAAAAGCATCGAACATTTGGGTTCGCAGAGGTCTTTTGCTTCACCGTTTGCATGGACAGGAATTAGCATTAGCTCTCCTATTAAAGCAAAAACCGATGTCTGCTCCACAAATTTGCTCGTCCCTTTTGGAAAAAGAAATACGCTTTGACCGCAAGAAGATTGGAAAACTTTTGGCAGACCTTGAATGGTGGGGAGTTGTCTCTAACGATAGTGGTGTATATAGCTGCCAATGCGCTGTGCTGGATAACTGTCAAGAGCGCTATAACGAGAGCCAGTTGATCGATTTGATTGGGTTGACTCAAAACACTGTGAACGGCCAATCTTTTTATAGTTCTATGCCTCCGATGAGCGTCAGTTCTCGTGGACCCAGTGGTGCATAATCATGTAATTTCCAAATAGTAAGAAGCAGGGTTTGGGGCAGGCACGCCCCAACAAGTTCGCGTTTGCGAAGCAACAAACGCCCCAGTGGGGTGTTTGAGTGGCAGCCCGGTCTTGCGCTGGAAAATTATAAAAACCCGGAATCTTTTCGGGGCCAACGGCTCAAAAAGGGTTCCGGGTTTCTGATTTTGCGCTCTTCCTTTGTGCAAGCTGCTATCGCATTTTTATTTTGCAACAGCCCCTCTTTTTTATTTCCGGAGATTTTATTTTCGGGTATAGGCTTCCATGCCGTGCTCGGCGGGGTCGTAATATTCCATCAGGGTGATGTAGTTTTCCGGGTAGTGGCAGAATGCCGCACGCAGAACGCTGTCTGCCGGGCTGTTCACGCTCATCAGGCTGAGGATGTAGTACACCAGCATCCGCAGCACATCGCTCTCCACCTCGTAGCACAGACCCACCGCCAGCACCGGCACCACCACCTGCTGCGCCCGCAGCGGCACGATGGCCCCCACCTGCTCCAGAATGGGTCTGCTCATGGCCGAAGCCGTCATCACGCAGCGCAGCACCTTCGTCCACGACATTTTACGGATGTTCTCCATGCTGCGCAGCCGTTCCATCACAGCTTCATCGTCCAGGATCACGCCCTCGGCTGCCTCTTTCTCCGAGAGGGTAAAGGCACACTGCAGCATATCCATAAAGGCAGCTTCATATTTTTCGTGGTAATTTGCGGCGCTTTTGCAGAACGCCAGAGCCGCCGCGATCACCGAATCCACATCTTCCTTTGTGGCCAGCTGGTCGAACCGCAGCGGCACGCCGCCCATCCGGTTCTCGATGATGCTCAGATCATCCAGCTCGTTCTGGTACGCCGTGGAGGGCAGAAAGCGGTCGTTTCCGTTGCGGTGGTAGCCCCACTCTTCCGGCATCACGCGGGCCACGATGTCGCCGCTGGAAATGATGTTGAAGATATTGCTTACATCCCAATCCGTTTTCAGTCCGCCGTCTGCAGTGTGGTCGTTGTCGTAGTCCGCCTGCAGATCCGGGCGGTCTGCTGCCGTCAGTGCCGCCGGTGCGGCAAAGGTGTAAACAAAGGTATTTTCCTGCGCGATCTGCGGCAGCTGCTGCCGGATGCGCGCCGCCGTCAGGTTTGCCACAGCCGCGCCGCGGCTGTAGCCGCCCAGCCAGAGCTTGATGGTGCCCAGCGTTCCCGCTGCAGCCTCAGCTTTTTTCAGGTAGTCCTGCAGATCTTCAAAAAAATGCTCTGCTGCTGTCACAAAGCCATAGTGCCCGCCGCCTTCGCCCACATGCAGGTTGCTGGCCCACTCGGCACCATAGCCGACACCGCGCAGCATGGCAGCAATAATGGTGGTGCGCTGGCCATCCTGTACCAGTGTTTTCTGCGCAAAAGCACAGCCCGCGGTATCCACCGGGGTGTTCAGGCTGCACTGGTAGCCCGCATAGACCGCATTGGCAAAGCCAAGCTTCTGGTAGGCATCCGCAATGCTGTCCTCACGGCCCGCTTCACCCTCCACCCAGTAAAGCGCATCGCTCTGGTAGGTGTTGCCGCTTGCCGCCACAAGGCCCAGCGTTGCCAGTGCCAGCTTGTGGCTGTACTGCAGCGCCGTGTTCTCAAAAAAGGCATCTGTATAATAAAAATCGTGGGAGAGATCTGTTTCGCTGTGGTCGCTGCGGAAAGCAAAGGAGTAGTAATCCTCCGGCACCGCACTGCCCACCACAGCCTGTGCGGCCTGCGGCAGCAAAGCCTCTGCCGCCGCGTGCGGGGCCAGCACGCCTGCCACGGCAGCTGCTGCCGCCTTGCAAAAGGCACGTCGTTTTATGGTCTTCATCTTCCTGCTCCAATCAAGGCTTCTGCATAAAACCAGCCTGTTTTTCTAAGTATAGCGGATTTTGCACGCTGATACAATCGCTCTTTCTTAATAAAAAAACAGTCCATGCTCCACACACAGACTGTTTTATGGTATAGTATAAAGGTGTCCGGCTCATCTCAGCTCGATCTGCCTGCAGTAGTCCACGATGTGGTGGAACATCTGTTCCACTGCCGGGGCCATTGCGGCGGGGCGCTGCACAGCCAGGCCCACCACACGGTCTTCCTCTGGCTCGATGGGATAGATCTTGATCGCAGCCTTGCAGTCGCGCAGCAGCATCTGCGGCATGATGGAAATGCCCAGACCTGCTTCCACCATGGCGATGTTGGACTGGTCGTCAATGACATGGCAGCGGCGCTCGGTGCCGATCTTATATTTTTTCAGGAACTGACGCATTTCAGCATCGGTGGCATCGCACTGCACAACGAAGCTTTGGCCGTTCATCAGGGCGGGAGTCATCACGCCGTTTTCCGGTTCGGGCCAGTCCTGCGGCACGATGCACAGCAGCGGCTCGCGGAACAGCTCGGTGAGGTTGAACTCTTCACGGCAGGTGGAGGAAAGGAACGCGATATCCACCTGACCGGTTCGCAGCCATTCCTTCACATCGTCGTAGGTGCCCTGATACACCTCGATCTCGATCTGCGGGTAGTGGGTCATAAAGCTTTTGAGCAGGCCCGGCAGCAGCGAAGCACACACCGAGTTGAATACGCCCAGCTTCACCTTGCCCTTTTCCAGGCCGTTCAGGCGGGCGATGCTCTGCTTGAGGGCCTCGTCGCTGTTGAGCACATCGCGAATAGAGGGATACAGGGATGCGCCGTAGCTGGTCATGGATACGCCGTTCTTGCCGCGGTTGAACAGAGCAAAGCCCAGCTCCTCCTCCATTACGGCAATGGCGTGACTGATGGCCGATGGGGTCAGGTGCAGCTGCTGTGCCGCCTTGTTGAAGCTGCCCTGCCGGGCCACGGCATCAAAAATCTCGTAGGAAAAAAGCGTCATGCCCAAAGCCTCCTTCCGTTTTTACTGGTTCGGAGACGCCCGATTCTCTGTGAATCTTTTTCATCTTTCATTTGAGATAGTTCAATTATCTTCTTGATTGTACTATCCCGCGCCTTTTCTGTCAAGCATTTTTGCCCGATTTATGCGCCTTTCCGGCGTATTTTGTCAAAGATGACGCAGGAGCCTGCCAGCCTGCGCCGTATCATTAAAAAGCACAAAAAGTAGATTTTTTATCAAGTGAGGGATTCCTTATGACCGAGACTGCCAAAGCCCCTGTCCGCTGTGGACTCAGCGGCACAGCGCTCAAATACATCGCCTGCATCACCATGCTCATTGATCACATCGGTGCTTCCTGCATCGAAGCCGGTATCCTGCTGCCGGCCCTCGCCGCCGGTGCTGCCAGCTGCAGTGGCATCCCGGTCAGCACCCTGCTGGCGGCAGACCGTGTGCTGCGGTATATCGGGCGGCTGGCCTTTCCCATCTTCTGCTTTCTGGCCGTGGAGGGCTTTCTGCACACCCACGATGTAAAAAAATACGTCCGGCGGCTGGTGCTGTTCGGCCTTCTGAGCGAGGTGCCTTTTGACCTTGCCTTTTTCCGCACACCGTTCGCCCCGCAGCACCAGAACGTTTACTGGACGCTGGCGCTGGGCGTGCTGGCTATGGCAGGGCTCAAGCGCTTTGAAAAGGAAAACGGCCTGCCCGGCTGGCAGGGGCTTGTGTGGGCGGGCGGCTGCGCCGCGCTGGCGCTGGTTGCCAACACCGACTACCACGCCATCGGCGTGCTCATCATCTGCACCCTGTACCTGACCCGCGCAGACCGCAAGCGGCAGTGCCTTGCAGGTGCGCTGCTGTTTTTGTTCGAGCTGACTGCGCCGCTGGCCTTTGTGCTGGTCTGGTTCTACAACGGGCAGCGCGGCGCGTGCAGTCCGCTGCAGAAAAAGGCCTTTTACTGGTTCTACCCGGTGCACCTGCTGGTGCTGGCAGGTATCACGAACCTTATGCTATAACAGCAGAAAGCCCGCCGTCCAAAGACAGCGGGCTTTTTTACAGCTTCTCACATCGGGAACATAACGCCCGTCAGCAGCAGCATGGCAGGCACTGTGACCAGCATACACACGGTGGAGTGGGCCACCGCCTGACTGGCAAGGGTCGCTTCGGTGCCGGTCTGCTTGGCCAGCACAGCGGCAAGGCTGCCGGCCGGGCAGCAGGCGATGATGGACAGGCCGGTGCGCAGCACATTGTCCAGCGGCAGCAGCCACAGCAGCAGCATGAACAGCAGCGGGAACAGGATGCCGCGCAGCAGGGTGACCCGGTACAGGAAACCGGTGTGCAGCAGCGCACGGATGTCGCTGTCTGCCAGCAGCACACCTACGATCATGAGCGCCAGCGGGGTGGTGCAGCCGCCCACCGTACTGCAGAACTGCTGCACCGGTGCGGGCAGCCGCCAGCCAATGGCCAGCAGCACCAGCATAGCCACCGTGGCAATGTTGGTGGGGGTGATGAAGGTCTTGAGCCGGATCTTCTCGCCGGGGCGGAACAGGCACACCACATAGGTAAAGAACCATACATTATAAGAGGCCATGGCCATGCCTGCAAACACGGTGCCGCGCGCGGTGCCCAGCAGGGCGCTGCACAGCGGCAGGCCGATGAAGCCGCAGTTGGGCATAGCCGCCGTGCCCACCAGCACCGCATACTTGCCCGGCGTGTCGTGGTGCAGCCAGCTGCTCAACCGGCACAGGCCGGTGGTCGCCACAAACAGTGCCAGCAGCAGCACGAACAGAACCCCTGCCTGAGTGAGCAGCTCCGGCTCACCGTCCACGGCTGCACCAGCCAGCATGGTACAGGGCAGCAGAAGCTTCATAATAAAATCCGACAAAAACTTGCTGTCACGATCCTTGATAATGCCGCTGCGTGCACCCACATAGCCCAGCAGCACTTCCAGAAAGATCACCGTGATCTGACCTGCCAAAACGCCAAACGCCATTGGTTCCTCCTTTTTGTTCCACAAGCCGCATTTTTCCTTTAAAAAGGAAAAAGCCCATTGATTTCAACGAATCAACGAGCTTTTTCTTGGCGGAGTAGGAGGGATTTGAACCCTCGCGCCGTTGTTTAGACGACCTACGCCCTTAGCAGGGGCGCCTCTTCGACCTCTTGAGTACTACTCCAGAGCAAAGTGTGTTACACTTATTCAATAAAAAATGGCGGAGAGAGTGGGATTCGAACCCACGGTACGTTGCCGTACGGCAGTTTTCAAGACTGCTTCCTTAAACCACTCGGACATCTCTCCTTGTGGACATCCGCCTTACGCCGTGTCGAATGCCTATTTAATTTACCAGATTTGCACGCCGGTGTCAAGCCTTTGGGACAATTTTTTTCTTTCAGCCCTTAAAAACAAAATTTACCACAACCTTTTTGGGTCTTGGCCTGTTTCAGCTCTTTACAAGTACACCTTTTTGTTGTATAATAAACACAAGAAAATTTCCTCGCGGTGTAAAGGAGAAATATACCATGTCGTTTTCAGAACTTTTGAAGCAGTGCCGCAAAAAGCAGGGCATCAGCCAGGCTGAGCTGGCTTCCAAACTGGGCGTGACACAGCAGGCTGTCGGCAAATGGGAAAGCGGCAAGTCCTCTCCCGATCCGTCTACCGTGGCCCGCATTGCCGAGCTTTTGAACACCACAGCAGATTATCTGCTGGGCCTGTACCGCCCGGTAAGCAATGTTTCCGCCCCGGAAGAGCGGTTCTTTGGCAGCTATTCTGAAAGCCTGATCCCGGTGATCGGCACGGTAAAGGCCGGTTACGGTGCCCTCGCCTTTGAGGAGGACTACGGTCAGGAGTATGCCCGTGTGAAGGACCCCTCCAACTATTTTTATCTGGTGGTGCGCGGCGACAGCATGGAGCCCCGCATTCAGGATGGCGACCTTGCCCTTGTGCACAAGCAGGACACACTGGAAAACGGCGACCTTGGCGTGCTGATCTACGGCGATGAGGGCGAGGGCACCCTGAAGCGCTATATCCAGCGCGGCAACTGCGTGGTGCTGCAGCCCTTCAACCCGGCCTACAGCGAAATGGTCATCAAGGGCGAGGACCTGAATCATCTGCACATCGCCGGCCGCGTGGTGGAGACCAAGGCGAAGTGGTAATAACTCCTTCCGTCTGCTCACGCTGTTCGCAGCCACCTTCCTCATGGAGGGAGGCCTTGGCAAAACCGGAAACTTTCCCGTGCGGCCAAAGGCTCCTCCTCCGGGGGAGCTGGCACGGCGGCAGCCGTGACTGAAGGAGTTCGGCACAAATTGATGTAAAGCCATCTGCAATTTTGCGCATGGCTTTATTTTTTGACCCTTTTTCCCACTTTGGAGGTGTATTCTGCATGGAACAGACCCTGATGGACAAGCTTACCATTCTGGCCGACAGCGCCAAATATGATGTTGCCTGCACCTCCAGCGGCGCATCCCGCACCGCGCGGGCAGGCATTCTTGGCAGCTGCTATGCACCGGGCTGCTGCCACGCCTTTACCGCTGATGGCCGCTGCGTGAGCCTTTTAAAGGTGCTCATGACCAACTGCTGTGCCTTCGACTGCAGCTATTGCGTCAACCGCAAGTCCAACGATATCCCCCGTGCCACCTTCACGCCCCGGGAATTGGCTGAGCTGACTGTGGAGTTTTACCGCCGCAACTACATTGAAGGGTTGTTCCTTTCCAGCGCGGTGCTGGGCACGCCGGACTACACCACCGAACGGATGCTGGCCGCCCTGCGGCTGCTGCGGGGCGAATACCGCTTTGGGGGCTACATCCACGCCAAGGCCATCCCCGGCACAAGCCCGGAACTGTTGCAGCAGCTGGGATATCTGGCCGACCGCCTGAGCGTGAATGTGGAGCTGCCCAGTGAGCAGAGCCTGAACCTACTGGCCCCGGACAAAGGGCGGCACTCCATTTTCCGGCCCATGAAGCAGATCGCAGTTTCCGGCGCGCAGAGCAAACAGGAGCTGACCGTCTACCGCCATGCGCCAAAGTTCGCACCCGCCGGGCAGAGCACCCAGATGATCGTAGGTGCTTCGCCGGAGACAGACTACCACATTTTAAAGCTCACTGAGGGCATGTACCAGAAGTACAGTCTGAAACGGGTGTTCTACTCCGCCTACATCCCGGTAACCGAGGACACCCGCCTGCCTGCGCTGGACACCAAACCCCCGCTTTTGCGGGAGCACCGGCTGTATCAGGCTGACTGGCTGCTGCGGTTTTACCAGTTCAAGGCAGACGAAATTCTGGATGAAGCCAATCAGAGCTTCAACCCCTACCTCGACCCAAAATGCAACTGGGCCGTGCAGCACTACGGGCTTTTTCCGGTAGATGTGAACCGCGCGCCCTTTGAAATGTTGCTGCGTGTGCCGGGCATCGGCCCCAAAAGCGCCCGGCGCATCTGGCACGCGCGCAAGCTTTCCAGCCTTGGGTTGGACGAGCTGAAGCGCATGGGCGTGGTGCTCAAGCGGGCACAGTATTTCATCACCTGCAAGGGTTTTGCGGGTGCGCACCCGGGCCGTGGCACCGCCGGGCGGGAGCGCATCACGCAGGCGCTCATCGACCCCAACGTGTTCGGCGGCAGCTGCGAACAGCTCAGTCTGTTCACGCCGCCTGCGGTGGACGATCTGATCACGCAGGGCGTGGCACCGCGCGCAGCCATGCGCATGGTGCGGGAGGAGGCAGTGCAATGTCTGGCGAAGGCGCTGTAAATGTTCAAGTTCAGAAAACCCGCAGGCTCCACGATGCGGATGTGGTGTACCTCTACGACAGCAGCTTTGAAGGCTTTCTGTGCTGCGTGTTCGAGAGCTTTGCCCAGCACGAGATCCCCTTTGCGGTGTGGACACCCCAGCGGGAAACTTCCACCCTGTACCCGGTCAAGGACATCCCCACCGACCACGCCAAGGCTCAGCGGGTGTTTGCCAGCTTTGGCAGAAAGCTTGGTCCCGAGACAGAGTACCTCGTCAGCCGGGATTTCCTCTCCGGGCGGGAGAACAAAGAGCTGCTGCTCATCCGCTTTCTGCATCTGGCCTTCGCCCTCGGCCCCGGCACCGTGAAGCGCACCGGCCACCCGGACGTGGCCCCGCTGTATGAGATGAAGAAAAGCCTTGACTGGGAAGTGGACAAGTTTCAGGGCTTTGTGCGGTTTGAGGAGCACGACGGGATGCTGGGCGCCGTCATCCACCCCAAAAACTACATCCTGCCGCTGCTGCGGCCCCACTTTTGCGGACGGTTCCCGGAAGAGAACTTTATGATCTACGATGCGGTGCATCAGGCTGTGCTGCTGCAGGAGGACCACAAGGCCCGGCTGCTGGAGCTGGCTGCACCGCTGGAGCTGCCGCCGCCCAGCGAGCGGGAGCAGCAGTTTCAGGCATTGTGGAAGCAGTTCTACCAGACGCTGGAGATCAAGGCCCGCCACAACGAAAAATGCCGCATGACCCACTGCCCCAAGCGCTTTTGGGCCGATATGGTGGAGATGAAAGATGAATTTTAACAAAAACGTTGCATCTGCGGCGTTGCAACCCCCAAAACCTATGGTATACTATAAGAGATATCCGGCAGGCCTTCTGCCGAACACTCCCGCACTGCTGCGGGGCAACACAAAAGGAGTATTGTAGCGTTATGGTTCGCATTACTATGGAAGACGGCGGCATCATCGATATCGAGCTGAACGAAGAAGCCGCTCCTATCACCTGTGAGAATTTCAAGAAGCTGGTCAGCGAGGGCTTTTACAACGGCCTGACCTTCCACCGCGTGATTCCCGGCTTTATGATCCAGGGCGGCTGCCCGCTGGGCAACGGCACCGGCGGCCCCGGCTGGAACATCAAGGGCGAGTTTGCTGCAAACGGCGTGAACAATCCGCTCAAGCACACCCGCGGCGTGATCAGCATGGCACGCGCCATGAACCCCAACAGCGCCGGCAGCCAGTTCTTCATCATGCATCAGGATGCACCTCATCTGGACGGCCAGTACGCTGCCTTTGGCAAGGTAGTTGCAGGCATGGATGTTGTGGATAAGATCGCAGCTGTCCGCACCGACTGGAACGATAAGCCCACCACCCCGGTCAAGATGAAGACTGTGGAGCTCATTGAGGGCTGAATTTCAAACCTAAAAAAATCCCGACACCTTGCGGTGCCGGGATTTTTTTGTTGATGCTTGTTTTTAGCAGCCTTCCTTTTCGGCCAGCTTGCGGCCCATGAGCACGCCCATGACCGAAGCCATCATCAGGCCGCGGGTCCAGCCGGAGGAGTCACCCAGACAGTGCAGGCCCTTGATGTTGGTGTCAAGGTTCTCGTCCATCTTCACCTTGTTGGAGTAGAACTTCAGCTCCGGGCTGTACAGCAGGGTCTCGTTGGCGGCAAAGCCGGGCACCACCATATCCAGCATCTTGATGAACTCAATGATGTTGGTCATGGCGCGGTAGGGCATGGCGGCGGTGATGTCGCCTGCCACGGCATCCTTCAGGGTGGGCTTCACGTTGGACTGGGCCAGCTCCTTCTGCCATGTGCGCTTGCCGTCCAGAATGTCGCCGTAGCGCTGCACCATGATGTGGCCTGCGCCCAGCATGTTGGTCAGCTCGCCCACCTTCTGTGCGTAGGCAATGGGCTGGTTGAACGGCTCGGTAAAGTTGTGGGAGACCAGAATCGCAAGGTTGGTGTTCTCGCTCTTTTTCTCCTTGAAGCTGTGGCCGTTGACCACGGCAAGGTCGTTGTCGTAGTTTTCCTGCGCCACAAAGCCGCCGGGGTTCTGGCAGAAGGTGCGCACCTTGTTCTTCCAGGGCTTGGGGTAGCCGATGAGCTTGGACTCATACAGCACCTTGTTCACCTTTTCCATGACCTCGTTGCGGCACTCCACGCGCACACCGATGTCCACGGTGCCGGGCTTGTGGGCAATGTGGTGCTCGGCGCAGATCTTTTCCAGCCAGTCTGCGCCGCGGCGGCCGGTGCCAATGACCACGGTATCCGCATACACAGGCCGGACCTGATCGCCGTCCTTCAGCAGTACGCCCTTGCACTCCTCGTTCTCAAGGATGATGTTCTCGCACTCGGTATTGAACAGCATCTCCACGCCGTTGTCGGCCAGATAGTTCTGGATGGCAAGGTACAGCTGCTGCGCCTTCTCTGTGCCCAGATGGCGGATCGGGCAGTCCACCAGCTTCAGGCCGGCATGGATGGCGTTCTTGCGGATCTCCTTGATCTCCTCGCCGGTGTAGATGCCCTCCACATGGGGGTCTGCGCCGAACTCAAGATAGATCTTGTCGGTGTAGTTGATAAGCTCCTGTGCAAACTCCTCTCCGATCAGGGCGGGCAGGTCGCCGCCCACCTCATAGGAGAGGCTCAGCTTGCCATCCGAGAAGGCACCTGCACCGGAAAAGCCGGTGGTGATGGCGCAGGTGGGGCGGCAGTTGACGCAGTGGCCCACTTCGGCTTTGGGGCAGTGGCGCTTTTCCACGGGCTTGCCCTTTTCCACCAGCAGCATCTTCTTTTTGCTGCCGTGGCGCAGCAGCTCCACAGCGGTAAAAATGCCAGCCGGGCCGGCACCGACAATGATCAGATCATACTTTTCCATTTCTCTTTTTCCTTTGCTTAGTCGTTAGTATAAAACCCTCTCAGTCAACGCCTGACGGCGTTGCCAGCTCCCCCGAGGGGGGAGCTTTTTCCTGCGGAAGAAAGGGTACACCTTCTTCACAGTATGAGGAAAACGTCATCAAAACAGCGCATTAAGCTCGCCCTTCGGGAGAGCTGGCGCGGAGCGCCTGAGAGGGTTTATTTCTCGTTCTCCTGTTCCACAGTGGCGCTCTCGTCCACCTCATCCAGCTCCACAGCGCTGGCCTCGGCATCAGTGCGGGTCACATCCGGGGCGACCACGCCGTCGCCGTTCAGGTCTTCACCGGTCAGGGACTCCAGCATGGACTGAGTCTCCGGGTGCAGCTTGGCAAAACGGCGCACGGCCAGCACCGTGTACAGAGCGCTGAGCAGGTTGATGGAACCTTCCACGATCAGGATGATGCCAATGGCCATGACCAGTGTTTCCATGGTGCCGAAGGGGTTCAGGATCATGATAACGCCCAGCACCACGCTGAGCACCGGCAGCAGCAGAAAGCTCTTCCAGCTGGAATAGCCGCAGCGGCGCAGATCCAGTGCGTTCTGCACACGACTGATGCTGTCAAAGATCACGAACAGGCCGAACACGATGGGCAGGATACTCACCACGATGTCGCTGCGCAGGATCAGGAACGCACCCAATGCCAGACAGATGATACCGGAGATCAGGGTGAGCTGGCTCTGGAACACACCGCGTTCCACCACAAAATAGCGGATGAGCTGCACCGCCGCGCAGGCCAGCACCACAGCGCCCAGCGCATAGCACACGATGTTCAGGGCCGTGGTGGGCTTCATGAGCAGAAAAACGCCCAGACCCAGATACAGCGCACTCATGAGCACCAGATTCCATTTGAGCTTTTTTACCATAGAGATCACGTTCCTTTCCTTTGCAGGGACAGTTTTTCACGCCCCTCATTCGGCAGGGGAATACATGGGGGCAATGATGTTTTTGTTGATGCGGGCGTAGAAGCCAAGGCTCAGCAGGACACTGACGATCTCAGCGATGAAGAAGGCCCACCAGACATTGTTGACATTGCCGGTCTGTGCCAGCAGCCATGCGGCCGGCAGCAGCACGAACAGCTGCCGGCAGACCGAAACGATCAGGCTGAACACACCGTTGCCCAGTGCCTGAAACACCGAGCTGAGCACGATGCTGGCACCCGCCAACAGGAAATGCAGGCAGATGATGCGCATGGCCGGGATGCCAATGGCCAGCATGGCATCACTGGCCGCAAAGATGCCCAGCACCTTATCCGGTGCGAACTGGAAGATGCAGAAACCAATGAGCATGATGCACTCGGCATAGCAGACTGCCAGCTTGATGGTTTTTTTCACGCGGTCCGGTCTGCGGGCACCGTAGTTGTAGCTGATGATGGGCACCATGCCGTTGTTCAAGCCAAAGATGGGCATGAACACGAAGCTCTGCAGCTTGAAGTACACACCGAACACCGCCACTGCCGTGGCCGAGAAGCTCATGAGGATCAGGTTCATGCCAAAGGTCATCAGGCTGCCCACGCACTGCATGGCAATGCTGGGCAGGCCCACCGTGTAGATACGGCCAATGGCCTTGGCACTGGGGCGGAAGCCCTTGAAGCTGATCTGGATATCCGGGTTTTTGTTCAGGTTGAAGAACAGGGTCATGCCTGCGCCGCAGAACTGGCCGATGACCGTTGCCACAGCTGCGCCGGTGGTACCACTGAGGGCCTCACCGCAGTAGCCAAAGATGAAGATGGGGTCCAGAATGATGTTCACCACTGCACCCACCAGCTGGCTGATCATGCTCAGCTGGGTGCGGCCGGTCGCGGCCAGCAGCTTTTCGCCCATGGTCTGGGTGAAAAGGCCCAGACTGAAGATGCAGCACACCGAAAGATACTGGATGCCCTGCTGCGCAATAGCCGCATCACTGGTCTGTGCATAGAAATAGGGCTTCATGCAGGTAAGGCCAATGACGAGGAACACCACGAAGCTGCACAGCGAAAGAAAGATGCCGTTTTTCGCCGTGGCATTGGCACGGCTCTGGTTCTTTTCGCCCAGACTTTTGGACAGCATGGCGTTCACGCCTACGCCGGTGCCCACGCCCACAGCGATCATCACATTCTGCAGCGAGAAGGCGAGGGACACAGCGGTGAGGGCGCTTTCACTCACATGGGACACGAACACCGAGTCCACCACGTTGTAAAGCGCCTGCACCAGCATGGAGATCATCATGGGCACGCTCAGCTTGACCAGCAGAGGGTTGATCTCCATGGTGCCCATAATGTTTTCCCGCGTTTGGGCGGGAGAGGTTTGGGGTTGCTTTGTTTCCACGTTTGCTCCTTTTTTACATTGGGATGGGTTTGCTAGAGACAGATTGCCGCACTTGTGCAGCTGGCAGGGCTTCTGAAAACCGGAAACGGCATCAGCGCCCGGGTTGCGGCTCCCAGCGTCCACTTCGTGACCGCCCATGCGGCACTCGTGTCCTGCTGGCCGCTGCCCCAACGGCTCCTCCCTGTTTCGGCCGCAGGCCGCGGTCGTCGCCGTTGCCCGAAACGTGGGCAGGGTGCAAAAGCACCCTACCCACGAATCATCGTTGTTTTATTTTGAAGTGCCCGGGCGGTCAGCCAAGGTTCTTCTCCTTGGCGGCGGCTGCGTCCAGGATCATCTTCACGCAGGTCTCGCGGCCCAGAGCAGCGTTGATGGCCAGATCATAGTTGTGGGCATCACCCCAGCGGTTCTGGGTGTAGTAGTTGTAGTAGGCAGAACGGTTGCGGTCGGTCTTTTCCACCTCGTCCTTGATGCCCTTTTCGTCCTTGGCCTTGACCAGAGGATTGGTCTTTGCGTATTCCAGCCGCCACTCCTTGGGGGCGTACACGAACACGCGCAGCACATCCTTGCGCTCACGCAGCACATAGTCGCCGCAGCGGCCCAGGATCACGCAGGGGCCTTCCTCGGCCAGCTGCTTGATGATGCGGCTCTGAAGAATGAACACCTGATCGCCCAGCGGCAGCTCATTGCCCATGGTGTACAGACTGTACAGCAGGCTGTGAGTATGCCGTTTTTCACTGGCGGCAACAGCTTCTTCCGAAAGACCGGAGTGCTTTGCTGCCATGGTGATCAGCTCTTTGTCGTAAAGCTTGATGCCCAGCGCATTTGCCACATCTTCAGCGATGTAGCGGCCGCCCGTGCAGTATTCACGTCCCAAAGTGATGATCGTCTTTGCCATAATGTGTTCCTCCTATGTCTTGATCTATAGCCCAAAGGCTTTGGGTCGGGCCGGTCATTCCGCCGGCTTTTCCTGTGCCTGGGAAACAGGTTGCTCCGGCGTGGGGCGCGGCTTTGGCAGCCGCACCTCCGCCACGCGCATGGCACCGGTCTGGTCCACTGCATACACGCTGCAGCGGCAGCCTGCGGCCATGATCTTTTCCGGGAAGCGGATGCCTCCCTCCGGCGTGCGCTCCATCCGGCAGAAGCTGCGGTGGGCGGTGGTGGCGTGGGCCACACCGTCGTGGCACGCACAGGCCACCCAGCCGGAAAAGCCTTCCGGCAGCGGGTCCTTCACGCCGCGCTGCTCAAAATAATAAACGTCTGCCGTCTCGCCGGGCACCAGCTCGCAGCGCATCCGCAGCGGACGGTTGGCGGCAACATCGCGGGGTTTTGCCCGCAGGGCGATGGCGCGCCCGGTAAAGTAACGCATAAAGTCCACCAGTGCCATGGTGCAGTTCACTGCGCCGTTGGAATCTGCGGTGGGGTCGTTCAGCAGCACATAATCTGCCATTACGGCATCGTCGTGGCCAAAGCCGCGCAGGCCCATCCAGACCCGCACCGGGTCCCGCTGGCCGCGGATGCGCCGCTCCACCTGCACTGCCACACAGCAGTCATCGTGGATCTGGGCACGCAGGTCGGCAAGGTCCATCCATGCCTGCCAGCAGGGGTAGCCGCAGCAGCCGGCGGCAGCAGCCGCAAAGGCCGCATTGGCGGTGGTGCTGTGGGCCATGTCCTCCATCACATAGGCCACTTCTTCGGGCAGGACATCCTCGCCCCAGCAGTTCATCAGTGCCGCCATGACCAGCGGCAGATCCATGGTGCGGCCAAAGCTGGGATCGTGGGCGGAAAGGCAGTATTCCGGCAGATAGAGCTGCCGGTTCAGCGGGTGGCCGTTGTGCTTTTCCCACGCCAGCGGCCGCACTGCCGCGGCCAGCAGGCGCACTGCGGGCGAGACCTTGTCATCGTTGGTGGAAAGGTTCACCTGCAGCTGCACGCCGGTGCCGCCGCCGGGCGTTGCCACGGTCACGGTATCGCCCATGAGGAAGATCATGCCGTCGTCACTCTGGGAATTGCAGCTGCAGCGGGGGTAGCCCGGCGCCCACTTGCCAAAGCTCATCCAGCCGGTCCAGTTTCCTCCGGCATATACCCGGCAGCGCACCTCCACCATGGTGTTGTGGGGCGCAAAGGCGTTCCAGCTGACATTCAGGTTGCAGAAGGCCGGCATGGCAAATTCCGGCGTGGTGTAGCTGCCGTATTGCAGGCAGCGGCCCGCCACGCTGTCCAGCACCAGTGCACCGCCGTCCAGTGCCACATTGTCCAGCTGCCCGCGGGAGAAGGTCTCGGTGCCCTGCAAAACCAGATTATTCCGTTGTTCCATGGAGCACCCCTCCTTTGCGGAAGTTCAAATTTACTCTTCGGTGTCGTCGGTTCTTTCGCCGTAATCCTCTTGGAGAGCGGCTTCCAGCTCGGCATCCTTCATTTTGCGGATGCTCTCCTCAATGTGGAACACCTTTTCAATATCGCCGTAGATGATCTGGCAGGATACTTCGGTCACGAACCAGAAGCCGAAGATCAGCATGAGCAGCAGGCCCAGCGGCATGCACAGGATCACCACGCCCCAGAACAGGATCTGCACGATGGCCGCCGCCAGTGCGTGGGGCAGGAACGCGATCATGCAGTTGATGCTGTTTTTCACGGTCAGGCTGAAGGGCTGATCCAGCAGCACCACCTGCGGCCACATGTAGGCGAACAGCATCTGGAAGATGAGCAGGTTCAGCACCGTGGCCACCCACAGCGGCACGCCCACATTGGTGCCCTTGCTCAGCATATTGAAGCAGAAATACACAAGGAAGATCTGCGCCGTGACCACCACACAGTAGAAGATGCCCGGCGCAATGCTGGCCTTGAAGTTGCGCTTGAAGGCACGGCGATAGGTCACCCACCAGTAACCGGCTTCGTCACGCAGGGCACGCAGCACGGTATCGTACATGCCGGCCAGCGCAGGCCCGGCCAGAATGCCGCCTACCACCGCGCTTGCCAGCATGACAGGCAGGCTGTTTGCCAGAAAGCCGATGTACACCAGACAGATCACCGGCAGAAAGCCGATGCAGGCCAGCAGGTTTGCAAGGAACATGCCGTTCATATCACGGCCCACAAGCTCAAAAAAACGGCCCACGCCGGTCTTGCGGGGAGCATCCTTTTCAACGCCCTTACCGGCCTTGAAGTCATTTGCGGAAGGAAATAAACCCATGTTCGTATGGTACCTCTCTCTTCATCCATTGGGCCGGCAGAAAGCATTTCGTGCAGAAAGTGCCATTGTGCTGGCTTTACAACTATAAATATACCCGCATTTTGTCAATTTTGCAAGACCGCAGATCCTCCGATTTGTAAAAAAAGTGTTATTTCTCCCCTTTTTACAAAAAGTGTGATACAATGACAATGGCATATTTTGCCGGAGGGAGGAAAACGCAATGAGCATTTTTCGCACGATTGCGATGTTTATTTACTTATTTGGTTATATGATCGTCCATTATGGCGTGCTGCGCCGGGCGGAACGCGCTCTGGCTGCAGGCGACATGCAGCTGGTGGAAGAGCTTGTCAACAAGCATATCCCGCACTGGAGCCGGGGCATTTTAAAGGTGACCGGCGTTTCCCTGAGCGTGGAGGGCCTTGAGAATATCCCCAAAGATACGGCCTGCGTGTTCGTGGGCAACCACCGCAGCTACTACGACATCCCGCTTTTGCTGGCCAGTCTGGATAAGCCCCACGGCATCCTTGCCAAGGAAGAACTGGAAAAGATCCCGCTGCTGAACCGCTGGATGAAGCTGCTGGGCTGCGTGTTCGTGCAGCGCGACGACCTGCGGGCATCCGTGCGCGCCCTGAACGATGCCACTGCCATTGTGGAGAGCGGCAAGAGCTTCGTCATTTTCCCGGAGGGCACCCGCTACAAGGGAGAAGAGGGCGGTGCCGGTGAGTTCAAGGCCGGTGCATTCCGCATTGCCGTCAAGACCGGCGCACCGGTGATTCCGGTGGCCATTACCGGTGCACGTGCCCTGTTTGAGAACAATGGCAACCTGTGCCATCCGGGCAGCGTGCATATCAAGGTGCTGCCGCCCATCCGGACTGCAGGCATGAGCAAGGCCGAGCAGAAGCAGCTGCCGGACGCTGTGCGTCAGGCCATTCTGGCACAGCTGTAAATCAGAACTTGGAGGGAACTGCCCCATGGCAAGCTACCGTTACGAACGCGATATCGACCCCAAAGACCTCCAGCCCCGCAAACAGCGCCAGTACACCCGCAAGGAACGCTGGGCCAACTGGTGGGATTATAACCTCAAGTGGGTCATCATCATCGGCATCATCGTGGTGTTTTTCGGCTACAACTTCATCGGGCAGTATTTCTTTACCGTCCATGCAGACTATAACGTGGCCGTGGTGGCCCCCCACTACCTGCCGGAAGCCACCCAGACCGCCCTGCAGGACGCCCTTGCCGCCTACGGCGAAGACCGGAACGGTGACGGCAAGGTGGTGGTAAAGCTGAACCTCTACACCATGGACTTTGGCAACGAGGACTCGGACGCCTACCTTGACATGGCAGGCACCACCAAGCTTTCCACCGACATTCAGGGCGCGCTGAGTTCCATCTTCATCCTGTACGACCCAGCCGGGTTCCAGCAGACCACCGGCACCCTGCGCTACCTCGACGGCAGCCTGCCGCAGTCCGACGCAGACAGTGACTGGTGGAACATGGTCTACCGCTGGACCGACTGCCCGGTGCTGGCGGGCCTTGATCTGGGCGATTACGCTTCTGATGCTGTGCAGAGCGAAAGCGGCTCCAGTCAGGAGCTGCTCAGCCGGTACTACATCGGCATCCGCGGTGCATGGAACAAAGATACCGCCGACCTGCTGGCTGGCGGTGAGGCGCTCTGGAGTGCCCTGACCGCCGGGGCTGTTTCCACCGCCGGGGCCGAGGGGTGAGCCATGCGGTTCCGGATAACGCGCGGCGGGCCCGCCGCACAGCTCCGCTTTGACCGGACGGCAAAACCGGTGGTAAAGCCACAGCCGGAAAATCCGGTCTCCCTTGCGGCGGCGCTGGACAATCCCTACGGGAGATATTACGGCAAAGCCCGCAGCAGGGAAGAACTGCTGAAAAACAGATAATATTCAAATAAAACTCCCCCAGTCGCCTTCGGCGACAGCCCCCTCGGGGATGGGGCCTTTGGCAGAACCGGAAACTTTTCCGCTTTGTCAAAGGCTCCCTCTTTGAGGGAGCTGGCAAACCCGCAAGGGTTTGACTGAGGGAGTTCGTTTTCTATTTTGTTCTTTTTACACATATCTGATTTGAAATATTCTCCCCTTTGAAACGCCGGAGGTTTTGTTGTTTCTCCGTCCCAGTTATGGTATACTTACTGGGTATCTATTATCTTGATGGTATTTATCATACATGCAAAAGGATGTGAACCCATGGACGCACTGGAACAGGCACGCGCCGAGATCGACACGGTGGATGCCCAGCTGGCTGCGCTGTTTGAGCGGCGGATGGCTGCTGTGCTGCAGGTGGCCGAATACAAAAGAGCCCATGGCCTGCCCGTTTACGATGCCGCCCGCGAGACGGCAGTGCTGGAAAAGGCTGCGGCCCGCATTCAGGACCCGGCCCTGCGGCCCTACTATAAAGACCACGTGCAGAACCTGATGGACGTGGCAAAGCAGTACGAAGCCGTGGTGCTGGGCCAAAACCGCGCCGCCTATCAGGGCGTGGAGGGCGCTTTTGCCCACATTGCCCTCCGGGCGCTGTTCCCCCACGCCGAGGCTGTGAGCTACCCCACCTGGGACGAGGTGTTTGACGCGGTGGAACGCGGCGATGCTGCCCGGGGCGTCGTTCCCTTTGAGAACAGCCATGCGGGCGATGTTTCCGCCGTGCTGGATCTGTGCTATAACCATCCGGCGCTGTGGGTGGTGGATGTGTACGATCTGCCCATCTCCCAGAATCTTCTGGTGCTGCCGGGCACAAAACTCGACCAGATCAAAAGCGTCTACAGCCACCAGCAGGCCATCGCCCAGAGCGAGACCTTTTTAAGGCAGTTCGGCCTGCCCGCCACCGCCATGGCCAACACCGCCATGGCCGCAAAGTTCGTGGCCGAAAGCGGCGACTCCTCCAAAGCGGCCATTGCAAGCGTGGAGACGGCGGCACTGTACGGGCTGGAGGTGCTGGTGCCCAGCATCAACACCGACGGCGACAACACCACCCGCTTTATCGTGCTCAGCCGCGAAAAGCCTACCGGCGGCAACCGGTTCTCGCTGCTGTTCACGGTGGACAACAAACCCGGCAAGCTGGGCGAGGTGATCCAGATCATCGGTGCCAGCGGCTTCAATATGGAGTCCATCAAGAGCCGGCCCATGCCTCATGTGCCGTTTGAATATTATTTTTACGTGGAGCTGGTGGGCGACCCCACCGCCGACGAGACCGCCGCGCTGCTGCGTGAGCTTGACCGCACCTGCCGTACCGTGCGGCTGTTAGGAGTGTATACCAAATGAGTGAATTTATCGGAACCAAGCTGACCATGAATCTGGGCGAGCGCAGCTATGACATCATCGTCAAGAGCGGCTCGCTGGAAAACCTGTACCAGTTCGCCCGGCTGGACCGCCGTGTGGCCGTTGTGACCGACAGCGGTGTGCCCGCACAGTACGCCCAGATGGTGGCCGACCAGTGCAAGGATGCCCACATCATCACGGTGCCGCAGGGCGAAGCCAGCAAGAGCTTTAAAATTCTGGAATCCGTCCTCAAGCAGATGCTGGAGTTCGGCATGGGCCGCGGCGATCTGGTGATCGCCGTGGGCGGCGGCGTGGTGGGCGATCTGGCCGGTTTTGCCGCTTCCATCTACATGCGGGGCATCGACTTCATCAACTGCCCCACCACCACCCTTTCCATGATTGATTCCTCCATCGGCGGCAAGACCGCCGTGGATCTGGGCGATACCAAAAACATCGTGGGCGCTTTCTGGCAGCCCAAGCTCGTCATCGTGGATCCGGACACCCTTGCCACCCTGCCCCGCCGCCACTTCATCAACGGTCTGGCAGAAGCCGTCAAGGCAAGCCTGCTGGCAGACCCCGAGCTGTTCGCGATCTTTGAAAATGGCGACGTGGATGCCCAGATCGGCGAGATTATCTGCCGCAGCCTGCGGTTCAAGAAGAACATCGTGGAGCAGGACGAGACTGAGCAGGGCATGCGCAAGGCGCTCAACTTCGGCCACACCATCGGCCACGGCATCGAGGCCGTCAAGGGCATCAAGGGCCGCCGCACCGTGGGCCTTTACCACGGCGAGTGCGTGGCGCTGGGCATGCTGCCCATGATCGAATCCAAGGCACTGCAGAAGCGGGTGCGCGCGGTGTACCGCCGCCTCGGCCTGCCCACCCGCACTACTTACGATAAGGAAAAGGTGCTGGCTGAAATGCTGCACGACAAAAAGGCACAGAGCGGCCAGATCACCATTATCAAGGTGCCGGGTCTGGGCTGCTGGCGCGCCGAGACCATCCCGGTGGAGGGCCTGCGTCCCCTGCTGGGCATTGAGGAGTAAGCCATGAAAAATACATTCGGCAGCGACCTTTCGCTGACCATTTTCGGCGAGAGCCACGGCCGCGCCATCGGCGCGGTGTTGGACGGCATGGCCGCAGGCCTGCCGGTGGACGAGGCATTTCTTGCCGCCTGCATGGACAAGCGCCGCGCCCGGGGCGACGGCCTGTCCACTCCCCGGGTGGAGGCAGATGCCGTGCAGCTGCTGTCCGGCGTGGTGAACGGCCGCACCACCGGCACCGCCATTGCTCTGATGATCGAAAATACCAACACCCGCAGCGGCGATTACGCCAAGACCGCAGACCTTCTGCGCCCCGGCCATGCAGACTACACCGCCTACGCCAAGTACCACGGCTTTCAGGATGCGCGCGGCGGCGGGCACTTCTCCGGCCGGGTGACGGCCGCCCTTGTGGCGGGCGGTGCCATTGTGCTGAGCGCACTGCGCCGTGCGGGCATCGACATCACCACCCATATCGCAGAGTGCGCTGGCATTGCGGACACCCGCTTTGCACAGGATGATGCCGCACAGCTGGCTGCGCAGGTGGAAGCCCTTGCCAGCAAGCCCGAGGGCTTTGCGGTGCTGGATGAAACCGTAGAAGAACCCATGAAAGCCGCCATCCGTGCCGCCGGTGCGGAGGGCGACAGCGTGGGCGGGATGCTGGAAACCGCCATCCTCGGCCTGCCGGCAGGCATCGGTGAGCCCTATTTTGACAGCGTGGAAAGCGAGATCGCACATCTGGCGTTCTCCGTCCCCGCCGTCAAGGGCATCGAGTTCGGCACCGGCTTCGGCTTTGCCGGAATGCGCGGCTCCGAAGCAAACGACGCCTTCCGCATGACACCGGAGGGTGCGGTGGTGACCGCCACCAACCACAATGCGGGCATCAACGGCGGCATCGCCAACGGGATGCCGGTGGTGTTCCGCACCGTGGTCAAACCCACACCCAGCATCTACAAGCAGCAGGATACAGTAGACTATCTTGCCAAAAAGGACGCACAGCTGTCCATTCAGGGCCGTCACGACCCCTGCATCGTGCCCAGAGCCGCCATCGTGCAGACCTGCGCCGCCGCACTGGCTGTGGGCGACCTGCTCACGGCACGCTACGGCGAGGCTTGGATGACCCACCCCACCAGCTTCCGGAAGGAGGACGAGTAAAATGGAATACGGACTCATCGGCGCAAAACTCGGCCACTCCTACTCCAAGATCATCCACGAGATGCTCTGCGGCTACCACTACGACCTGTGCCCTCTGCCCACCGAGGAAGAGGCCCGGGCCTTTCTGGCAAAGCGGCAGTTCAAGGCCATCAATGTGACCATCCCCTATAAAAAGCTGGTGATGGAATACTGCTCCTACATCGACCCGCGGGCCAAGTCCATCGGGGCGGTGAACACGGTGGTGAACAAAAACGGCCTGCTCTACGGCTATAACACCGATTATATGGGCTTTGCCCACCTGTGCGACGCCCACGGCGTGAGCTTTGCAGGCAAAACGGTGGTTATTCTGGGCACCGGCGGCACCCACAACACCACCAGCGCTGTGGCCCGGGACAAGGGCGCGGCAAAGGTGCTCACCGTCAGCCGCCATCCGGACCCGGAAAAGGGCGAACTGAGCTATGCAGAGGCCGTTTCCAGCGGGGCGCAGATCGTGATCAACACCACCCCGGCGGGCATGTACCCCAATGTAGGCGTGTGCAATCTGGACGTTGCCGCCATGCCGGACCTCGAGGCTGTAGTGGATGTGGTGTACAACCCCGACAAGACCGAGCTCATCCTCCGCGCCGAGGAAGCGGGCGTGCCGGTGGCTGTGGGCGGCCTTGAAATGCTGGTGGCGCAGGCGGTGTATGCCGCAGAATATTTTCTGGACCGCAAGTTTGAGGATGCGCCGGTTGAAATTCGGCGCATCACTGCCGCACTGCGCCGGGATATGCTGAACATTGCCCTGATCGGGATGCCCTCTTCCGGCAAGACCACCCTCGGCAGGATGCTGGCAAAGAGCCTTGGCCGTACCTTTGTGGATCTGGATGAGGAGATCGTAAAGACCGATGGCCGCAGCATCCCGGATATCTTTGCAGCCGAGGGCGAGGACGGCTTCCGCACAAAGGAAACTGCCGAAACACAGCGCTTTGGCAAAGAGGGCCGACAGCTCATTTCCTGCGGCGGCGGCATTGTAAAAAAGCCGGAGAATCTGCGTGCTCTGCACCAGAACGGCATCATTCTGTTCATCGACCGGCCGGTGGATGCGCTGGCCGTGGGCGGCGGCAGGCCGCTTTCTTCCAGCATGGACGCACTGCGCCAGATGGAAGCACAGCGCCGTCCGCTGTATCTGGCAGCGGCAGATGCCGTCATTCCCAACAACGGCACGCTGGACGACGCCCTGCATGCCGCCATGGAGGCACTGGATGAAATTTTTGATTCTTAACGGCCCGAACCTCAACATCATGCGCTGGTCGGAGCCGGGCGTACCCGGTGAGCTGGATTATAATGCCATCATGGACTATGTGCAGGCAGGCTGCGAACAGCTGGGCATTGAGACCGACTGCTGCCAGTCCAACCACGAGGGCGACCTCGTGGACGAAATTCAGGCCGCAGCGGGCCGGGTGGACGGCATCGTGCTGAACCCTGGTGCCTACGCCCACTACAGCGTGGCCATTCTGGATGCGCTGCGCCTGTGCGGCGTACCCGCCGTGGAAGTGATGCTGCACGCCCCGGACGAGCGGGAGCCCTTCCGCAAGACGGACGTGGTGTCCTTTGGCTGTCAGGGCCACTTCATCGGCGAAGGCCCGCAGGGCTACCTGCACGCCTGCATCTATCTGGCCCAGTTGCTGCGCACCGACGGCTCCAGCAAGGCGCATATCGTGATGTAAAAGGATGAACACGGGCAGCGGGCTAGCCCTCTCCGTCATCGCTACGCGATGCCACCTCTCCCAAAGGGAGAGGCCTTGGCAGTACGGCAAAGTTTCCGGTTTTGCCAAGGGCTCCCCCTTTGGGGGAGCTGGCGCGAATGCGCCTGAGAGGGCGAGGCCGCTGCCGTAGAGGAAGCCGCCCATGAAACATGCAACTGTAAATAAAAACAATAAAATGCTTGGCACAGCGCGCACATTACGCCGTAATCTGACCCCACAGGAGCACAAGCTCTGGTATGTGTTTCTGCGTGATTATCCTATAAAAATCTACAAGCAGCGGATCATTGAATCCTTTGTCGTTGACTTTTACTGCGCACAGGCACGGCTTGTGATCGAACTGGACGGTTCCCAGCACTATACCGAGCAGGGCAGGGCTTACGATGCAGAACGAAGTACGGTCCTTGAACAGTATGGACTGCTGGTTCTCCGTTTTGCAAACAATGATGTAGACAATCATTTTGATGCCGTCTGTGCGCAGATTCACAGCACCATTCAGCACAGGCTTCCATCTTAAAACAAACAGGAAAGGAACAAACTCCCATGATCATCTCCACCAAAAAAGGGACTCCGAAGGACGAACTGGAAAAGATCGTTGACAAATTCGAGAAGCAGGGTCTGGACGTGACCCTGATCACCGGCAAGGACTACAACGTGTTCGGTCTGGTGGGCGACACCACCAAGATCGACGAACGGGATGTGCTGGCAAACCCGTGGATCGACAACGTCACCCGCGTGTCCGCGCCCTATAAGCGTGCAAACCGCCTGTTCCACCCGGCAGATTCCGTGATCGACTGCGGCGGCGTGAAGATCGGCGGCAAGGAAAAGATCGCCGTCATGGCAGGCCCCTGCAGCATCGAGGGCGCAGAGCAGGCTCTGCGCATTGCACAGGGCGTGAAGGCCGGCGGTGCCACCCTGTTCCGCGGCGGTGCCTACAAGCCCCGCACCTCTCCCTACTCCTTCCAGGGCCTTGAGACCGAGGGCATTCTGGATATGGTAAAGGCCCGCGAGGCCACCGGCATGCCCATCGTCTCCGAGCTGATGAGCGAGGACCGTATCCCGGAGTTTGAGGAGTACGTGGACGTGGTGCAGATCGGTGCCCGCAACATGCAGAACTTCCAGCTGCTCAAGGCCGTTGGCAAGATGCACAAGCCCGTGCTGCTCAAGCGCGGCCTGTGCAACACCATTGAGGAGTGGATCATGAGCGCCGAGTACATCATGGCCGGCGGCAACGAGCAGGTCATTCTGTGCGAGCGCGGCATCCGTACCTTCGAGAAGTACACCCGCAACACCCTCGATCTCTCTGCAGTGCCCATCATCCACGAAAAGACCCACCTGCCCATCATCGTGGACCCCAGCCACGCCACCGGCAAGGCCAATCTGGTGGAGCCCATGATGATCGCTGCCGTGGCCGCCGGTGCCGACGGTCTGGAAGTGGAGGTCCACTACGACCCTCAGCACGCATGGAGCGACGGCGCACAGTGCCTGACCCCGGATTCCTTCGCACAGGCCATGGCAAAGTGCCGTCAGGTGGCATGGGCCATTGGCCGGGATATGTAACGGCCTATGCTGGTAACGATTCAGAACGCGCGTTCCGTGGGCGGCACCATCACTGCCCCACCCAGCAAGAGCATGGCCCACCGTGCTGTGCTCTGCGCGGCACTGGCCGAGGGCCGCAGCCATATCACGAACCTCGAATTCAGCAAGGACATCTCTGCCACGCTGGGCGCAGCGGCACAGCTGTGCGCCCGTGTGCGCACCGGCGCAGACGATGCTGTGGTGGAAGGGCTGGGGCATTTTGTGCCCCTTGCCGCGCCGGTGGACTGCTGCGAGAGCGGCAGCACCCTGCGCTTTCTCATCCCCATCGCCAGCCTGACCGGACAGGCAGTTTCCTTCACCGGCCGCGGGCGGCTGATGGAGCGGCCTCAGTCGGTGTATGAAGCTCTGTACCGGGAGCAGGGCCTGCGGTTTGAGCAGAGCGCTGCCGGGCTGACCGTGGAAGGGGCACTGGCCCCCGGCGAATACCGCCTTGCAGGCAATGTATCCAGCCAGTTCATCAGTGGGCTGCTGTTTGCTCTGCCGCTGCTTTCCGGCAACAGCACGCTGCACCTCATCCCGCCGGTGGAGAGCCGCAGCTACATCGATATGACCCGCTCTGTGCAGGCAGCCTTCGGTGTGCAGAGCCATTGGCTGGACGAAAACACTCTTGCCATCCCGGGCGGGCAGCACTATCACCCCTGCGATTATACCGTAGAGGGCGATTACAGTCAGGCCGCGTTCCCGGCGGTGCTGGGGGCCGCGTGCGGCGGCGTGACCATCACCGGCCTTGCCCCGGAAACGCTGCAGGGCGATGCCGCCATTCTGGATATCCTGCGCCGCTGCGGCGCGGTGTTTACCCGCACGGCAGAGGGCATCTCTTTTGAAAAGGCCCCCCTGCACGGGGTGGACATCGACCTTGCGGACTGCCCGGACCTTGGCCCTGTGCTCATGGTGCTGGGCCTGCTGTGCGAAGGCACTACAGTCATCCGCAACGCAGAGCGTTTACGCCTGAAGGAGAGTGACCGCATCGCTGCCATGGAGGCCGAGCTGCGTGCCTGCGGCGGCGTGCTGGAAAGCGAGGGCGGCACCATTACGGTGCACGGCTGCGCGAACAGGCTGCACGCTCCGGCAGGTGTTCTGCATGGGCACAATGACCACCGTGTGGTCATGAGCCTTGCGGTGCTGGCCCTGAGTACGGGCATCCCCCTGACCGTGGACGATGCCGAAGCCATTACAAAAAGCTGGCCGAATTTCTTTGAAGCCATCAAGCCCTTGGGCGCGGAGGTGGAATATGCTTGATAAAACAAAACGTTATCTCGTGGTGGGCCTTGGCCTGCTGGGCGGCAAATACGCGCTGGAACTGACGAAAGCCGGTTTCCATGTGGACGGCATCAACCGCAGCGAAGGGCATTTGCAGTACGCGCTAGAGCACGGCTATATCGCCAGCGGCAAGACCCACGATTTTGAGGACCTTGTGAGCAGCGCCGACCACATCATCTTTGGTCTGTACCCCACGGCCCTCATCGAGTGGTTCCGCACCTACGGCCATCTGCTTAAGCCCGGCTGCATCTTTACGGATGTTTCCGGCGTAAAGACCGGCCTTGTGGAGCCGGTGCAGGCCATGTGCCCGGCGGGCGTGGAGTTCATTGCCAGCCACCCGATGGCAGGCCGTGAGACTTCCAGCGTGGAGCACGCCGCCGAGGTGAACTTTGCCCCGGCCAACTTCATCATCACCCCCACGGAAAAGAACACGCCAGAGGCCATTCAGTGGGCAAAGGACCTGGCCGAAGTGCTGGGCTTCCACCACATCTGCACCCTGACGGTGCAGGAGCACGACAAGATGATCGGCTATGTGAGCCAGCTGTGCCACGCCATCGCCGTGAGCCTGATGTGCGCCAACGATAACTCTTCGCTGTGCGAGTACACCGGCGACTCCTTCCGTGACCTGACCCGCATTGCACGCATCAACGATAAAATGTGGGCAGAGCTGTTTTTGTGGAATAAGGAAAACCTCATCAGCGAGATCGACCAGTTCGATGCTGCGCTGCAGCAGATGCGCGCTGCCCTTGTGGCCGACGACCGGAACAGGCTGGAAGAGATGTTCCGTCTTTCCACCCAACGCCGCGCGGCGTTCGACAAAAAACTGCCCGAATAAACCGGAGGTACTCCCATGCCCAAGCAGGAAGGCCAGAAATCCAAGCTTTTGACCCTTTTGCGCATTCTGGAACAAAAGACCGACGAAGAACACCTGCTCAATGTACCGCAGCTGGTAGAGCTGCTGGAACAGCAGGACATTCTTGCCGAGCGCAAAAGCATCTACAGCGATATCGACACCCTGCGCAGTCTGGGGTATGACATCCAGCTGCGGCGCGGGCGCGGCGGCGGCTACTGGCTGGCCAGCCGCACCTTTGAGCTTTCTGAGCTGAAGCTGCTGGTGGATGCCGTACAGGCCAGCAAGGTTGTGTCGGCACGCACCAGCAGTAAACTCATCCATAAACTGGAAGCCCTCTGCTCCGACTACGAGGGCACCCAGCTGCAGCGTCAGGTGTACGTGGATGGCCGCCCCAAAAGCGACAGCCACACCCTGCTTTACAGCATCGATGCGCTGCACAGCGCCATCAATGCGGGCAGAATGGTGCGGTTTCGCTACAAGGATGGCGGCACCCGCACCGTCAGCCCGTGGCAGCTGGCATGGGAAAACGGCTGCTACTACCTTATCGCTTATCAGGACGAGAAAGAGCCTGCGGGCATCCGCAACTACCGCGTGGACCGCATGTCTTCCGTGACGGTGCTGGGCGATGCCCGCCGGGGCAAGGCCGAGTTCCGCCAGTTCGACCTGCCCGCCTATCTGCGCAAGCACTTCAACATGTTCGGCGGGCCGGAGTACCGGGTCACCCTGCGCTGCACCGCCGACCTGGAAAGCGCCATGCGCGACCGTTTTGGCAAAGCACCGCTGTTCGTGCCGGAGGAAGACGGTGCATATTTTCACTTTGATGTGCCGGTATGCGTCAGCCCCCAGTTCTACGGCTGGGTGTGCGGCTTTGGCGGCAAGGTAGAAGTAACGGCTCCCGCCGAGGTGCGCAAGGGGATACACGATATGGTGCAGGCCCTTGCGAAGCAGCACGATTAAAATGGCCTCCGCTTCGCTCTGGCCATCATCAGATGAAATGATATTTATAATCAGGTTCCGGAAAAATCTGCGGATTTTTCCGGAACCTTTTTTCACAGGGAAGGCCCGGACCGGGAGATGCAGCGTTTCCGGCAGGAAATAATTTCACGGCACCGTCCTGCCCTGTGGAGCCAGAGCGCCAGATGCTGCTTTCCGGTACGACTCCATCCGTGAAAAATGCAAACCCCGGCAGGCCGCAGCCTGCCGGGGTTTGCTGTTCCTATAAATAATTCTTCCGCTGAGCATGGCCAGAGCGAAGCGGAGGCCATTCTGAATCTCTCACTCCTCAAATTCCAGATCGCTGGGCAAAATCAGGTCCAGCTCGGCGGCAGGTTCTGCCACAAGGCGGCGGCTCTGGTGGAAGATGGCCTTTTCCAGCGTGTTGCGGGCAAGACGGCCGTTGCCGGCGGTGCGGCTGTCCAGCGCCTGACGGCGCTTGTAGTAGCCCAAAAGCGGGAAGGTACAGCCCTCGGCAAGGCGGTAGCCCTTGCCCTTTGCCAGCACGTTGGTGATGTCCAGCAGCTCGTCTGCCGTGTAGTCCGGGAACTCGATCTTGTTGGGGAAGCGGCTGGCAAGACCGCTGTTGGCGGTAAGGAACACCTCCATCTCCCGGGTGTAGCCCGCCAGAACGACCACCAGTTCGTCCCGGTGATCCTCCATGCCCTTCACAAGGGTGTCGATGGCTTCGAGACCAAAGCTGTCCTGTTCGCCGCGGTAGAGGCTGTAGGCTTCGTCGATGAACAGCACGCCTCCCAGCGCACTCTCGATGACGCTGTTGGTCAGCGGGGCGGTGTGGCCGGTGTAGCGGCCCACAAGGTCGGCGCGGGTCACTTCCACCAGCTGGCCGCCCTTCAGCGCGCCGATGGCCTTGAGGTACTTTGCCACCAGCCGGGCAATGGTGGTCTTGCCGGTGCCCGGGTTGCCGGTGAAGATCATGTGCATGGAAAGGCTGGCGGTCTTGAAGCCTGCCGCCGCGCGGCGCTGCTGCACCTGCAGGTTATCCGCCAGACCGAACACATACTCCTTGACCGCCCCAAGGCCCACAAGACCGTCAAGCTCTGCGCGGACCGCTTCTGCGGCCCCCGTGTACTCGGCAGGCAGCAGGGCAGACAGCTCCTGCTCGGGCTGGTCGTTCAGGCTGAACCACACGCCCTCCGGCTTTGCGGTCAGGGTGACGGTGCCGGTAAGCTTTGCATCAGTCTGCAGGCAGTATTCGCTCAGGGCGCGGAACATTTTATCGCAGCATTCCGCAAGGCCCGCCGCACCCTTTTCCTTAGAGCACCGGGCTGCAACATAGTCCCGCACATCGGCCCCGGCAGAGAGGGTCAGGCCAAGGCGTGCGCTCACCTTCTGGGCCAGCGCATTCAGCTGCTGCGCCGCCAGCGCTGCAAGGTCCTCGCGGGCAAAGGCGCTGGTGGCGCACACATCGCCCACCGCCGCCACAAAGGGCGCACCGAACTTATCTGCCAGCGCGTCCCGGCCCTTGCGGGAAAAGAAGATGAGGTACTTGCCGCAGGGCGTGATACTGCTCACAGCGCCCGGTGCCAGTGCTGTGCCTGCATCTACAAGGATGCCCTCCTTATTCACCAGATACCGGCTGGAAAGCGGTGCGCCGCCCTTCACAGCAAGGTCTGCAAGAGTCTTGAGGAAGGCCGCATGGCAGCTCTCGTAATGTTCAAAGATCACGATCTCCCCGGGGGCGTGCAGGGCCGCATACAGATCCTGCAAAAACAGCTTTTCCGCACCGGAATTGGGGTAGAGGGCAAGGTCCACCACCGCAGTTTTGTCGCTCTGCAAAAGGCCCCGCGCCGCCATGATGCGGGCGGTCTCTGCCAGCGCAAAGTGCCGCCCCGTACCGGCTCCGCCGCACAGCAGGATCACATTGCGTGCTGCCGGGCACTCGGTGCCCAGCACAAAGGGCCGGCGCATGGCGCGCACCACGCTGTCCACAAAGGCATCCTGCCCGAGAACGGTCTTTTTCACCTCGGCGGCAAGGCCCTCAAAGCTGCCAAGGTGCTCTGCGGTCACATCGGCAGTGCCCTTGGCAAGCAGGCCGTCCGCTTCCATATCCCGCAGCATCTGGCGGCTGTCCTCCAGAGCGGACTGCACCGCAGTGTCCTGCGTTTTCAGCTGGGCGTTCTTTTTTTTGAGCAGGGCATCCAGCTGCTTCTGGTTTTCCAGCAGGGCAGCGTTCAGGTCCGGCATTGCGGGCGCTTTGGCCTTTGGCGTTTTGCTTTCCGGCTGAGCCGTGCCGCCAAAGCGCGGCTTTCCCCCTGCGCCGAACACACCGTTCATAAGGTTTTCCCAATCGTCGGTATATGCCATGGTTTGCCCTCCGTTTTTGTCGTTTTCTTCCAGTATAGTGTACCCGGACAGCTTTTGCAATTCCCTCTTGCAAAAAAGACCGCCGGTGTTTACACTTATATCTGATAGGAAATCTGCAAGAAGGAATGAAGAAACTATGACCGTCAAAACGCCCGCCGAACTGAAAACGCTGTACGAGAGCATCTCCTTTGACCTTCAAACCACCTACACCGGCCCGCTGGGGCAGGAATATGCTGTTTCCGGCACCCATCTGCGCCTGTGGGCACCCACGGCGCAGAGGGTGGAGGTCAGCCTTTACCGCAAAGGCAGCGGCGGTGAGCCCATAGGCACTCTGCCGCTGGAGCGGGGGCAGCAGGGGGTGTGGAGCATCTATCTGCCCGGCGACCAGCACGGACGATACTATACCTATACGGTCACAGTGGATGGCATTTCGCGCCAGACCGGCGACCCCTATGCCCGTGCGGCAGGCGTGAACGGCACCCGCAGCATGATCGTGGACCTTGCCCGCACCGCCCCCTCCGGGTGGGAGCGGGATGTGCGTCCGGTCATCCCGCCGGAGCAGCGCGCGGTGTGGGAGGTGAGCGTGCGCGACTTCTCGCAGGATGCTGCCAGCGGCGTGCGCCCGGCATGGCGGGGCAAGTTCATGGCCTTTACCCAGCAGGGCACCACCCTGCACGGGGACGGCATCCACCCCACCTGCCTGAACTACCTCCGGCGTCTGGGCGTGAAGTATGTGCAGCTGATGCCCATTTTTGATTTTGGCAGCGTGGACGAGGCAAAGCCGCTGCTGCGGCAGTACAACTGGGGCTATGACCCCACCAACTACAATGTGCCCGAAGGCAGCTATTCCACCGACCCCACCCGCGGCGAGGTGCGCATCCGGGAGTGCAGGGAAATGATCGCAGCCCTGCACGCGGCGGGCATCGGTGTGGTGATGGATGTGGTGTATAACCACATGTACCGCAATGAGAACCCGCTGAACGACACCGTGCCCTGCTACTTTTTCCGCCAGAACGAGGACGGCAGCTTTTCCAACGGCAGCGGCTGCGGCAACGAATTTGCCAGCGAGCGGCCCATGGCCCGGCGGTATATGATCGATTCCATCCTCTACTGGGCGCAGGAATACCACATCGACGGCTTCCGGTTCGACCTGATGGGTCTGTACGACGTGGAGACCATCAATGCGGTGCGCGCCGCGCTGGATACGCTGCCCGGCGGGCGGGATATCCTGATGTACGGCGATCCGTGGCAGGGCGGCGGCAGCCAGCTGCACCGGTACGAGGCCAACAAGGCGAATCTGGCCATGCTGAACGAGCGCATCGGCATCTTCTGCGATGACACCCGCGACACCATCAAGGGCGGCTGCTTCAACGCCCGGGAGCCGGGCTATGTGGAGGGCAGGCCCGGCAGCTTCTGGGATATCGGCGGCGCGGTGGCGGCATGGTGCCGCAGCGACCGTCTGCCGCCCCACGCGCCCAGCCAGATCGTGAGCTATGTTTCCGCCCACGACAACTTCACCCTGTGGGACAAGCTGCTGCTGGTGCGGTACGAAAAGCCGGAGTTCACGGCGGCAGACAGCACAGCCCTTGCCCAGAACCGGCTGGCGGCGGGCATTTACCTGACCAGCTTCGGCCTGCCTTTCCTGCAGGCGGGCGAGGAATTTGCCCGCACCAAAAAAGGGAAGGGCAACAGCTACCGCTCTTCGCCTGCGCTGAACCGGCTGGACTGGGAGCGGGCCGAAAAATACCATGCACTGGTGGACTACTACCGCGGCCTGCTGGCTCTGCGGGCAAGGTTTCCGCGGCTTTCCAGCACCGACCCCCACGCGCCGGATGCCCTGTACTTTTTCTCACTGGAGCAGCCGCTGGTGGGCTGGCAGCTGCCCGCCCAGTGGGGCGACGGCGCAGCATGGCAGGCGCTATGCGTGTTCTATAACCCCACCGAAACCAGCAAGGCCGTGCCGCTGCCGGTTGGGCGCTGGCAGATGCTGAGCGACGGCATTTCTTCCAGCCTGTGGCGCGGCCCGGCAAGGGTGTACGAGCACGAGGCCGTACTGATGCCTTACAGCGCTACTATCTTCGGACAGATATAAAAAAACAGGAGCGGATGGAAAACTCTCATCCGCTCCTGTTTTCTATTTTGCTCAGCTGTTGGAAGCCGTCTTTTCGCCCAGTGTCACATTGACCGTCTGCATCTGGCCGTCGCGTGCAATGGTGATGGAAAGCGTATCGCCTGCTGCGTGCTTCTGCATCAGGGTGCCAAGGTCGTCCTTGGAGGCGATCTCGGTGCCGTCCACGCTCACAATGCGGTCTCCGGCCTGAAGGCCTGCCTTTTCGGCAGGGCCGCCCTTGACCACCTCCACAACGTAAACGCCGTAGGCATTCACGCCCAGTTGAGAAGCAGTCTGTGCGTCGGTCACGGCCAGATAGGTGATGCCCAAATAAGGCCGTCCGGTCACATAGCCGTTCTCCAGCAGTTCCTGTGCCACCTTGATGGCATCGTTGATGGGAATGGCAAAGCCCAGACCCTCTGCATCGCTGGAAGAGGATTTTGCATTCACAATGCCGACCAGCTCACCGTTCATATTGAACAGGCCGCCGCCGGAGTTGCCGGGGCTGACCGAAGCATCCATCTGGATCAGGGACATGGTGTTCACAGAGCTGCTGCCCTGAATGGTGACGCTGCGGTTCAAAGCGCTGATCATGCCGCCGGTCACGGTGCCGCCCAGCTCACCCAGCGGGTTGCCCACAGCCATCACGCTCTGGCCCACCTTCAGGCTATCGCTGTTGCCCACGGTGGCGGGGGTCAGGCCGTCAGCATCGATCTTGATGACCGCGATATCGCTGGTGGTATCTTCGCCCACAAGGGTGGCGGTGTAGTCCTTGTCACCAATGGTAACGGTGATGGTGGAAGCGCCGTCCACCACATGTGCACAGGTGAGGATGTAGCCGTCCGAGCTGATGATCACGCCGCTGCCGGCACCGCTCTCCACCTGATTCTGGCCGTACCACGACCACTGAGAGTAGACCACCTGCTCCGTAGTGATGACCACCACGCTGGGGCTGACCAGATCAGCCACCTGTTCAGTGGTCAGGCTGCTGCCGCTGCTGGATGCTGCGGTGATGGAACTATCCGAACCGGATGCACTGTCGGCCGTAGAGGAAGGTGCCACCTGCTGAATGACCACCTTGCCGCTGCCGCCAAACTTTGCCCCCACAAAGCCGCCCGCAAAGCCCATGGCTGCGGCCAGCACCAGCGCCACAGCGCTGCGTGCAACGCGCTTGCCATTGAACTTTTTCTTCTTTTTAGGGGGCTGCGCGTCCTGCGGCTGTACCGGATGTACCGGCGGCGTTGCACCGCCTGCGCCGTTGTCTGTCTGCGGGGCGGTGTAAGCGGTCTCCGGTTCCGGCTGCGGGTCGTTGTACTGGTTGGCGGTGTTCATGCCGCTGCTGCCAACATTGGGATAACCGGTATCTCCGCTTTCGTTTTTATCCTGAGAGGAATAATCATATTCCCATTTGTTCTCATTGTCCATGCTGATACTTCCTTTCCGTAAGGGATACGTCCACAGGAGCCCTGTTCCTTTGAACTGCTCCTATTGTAACCGTCAATTGTGAAAATCAATCGCGCGCGCCGTGAAGAAACTGTGAAATAAAGACGCACTTTCCGCCCTTGACAGCGGCCTTTGCGCTTGCTATTGTAAAAGCGTAAATTCAGGAGGAACACACCATGGAACTGCACCGCACAGACGAGGGCTTTGCCCTCTATAAGGAAAAAACACAGATCGGCTTCTGCGCGCTCACGCCCGCCGCAAAGGGGGCTGCCATCACCGCGTTTGGCATCGAACCGCAGTGGCGGCGCAAAGGCTACGGCTCCTATCTATTAAAAGAAGCCTTGCGCGCCTACGCCGGATACGACCGTGAAACGGCTACCGTATTTACCGCCCCGCTGCCCGCCGATGCCGCAGAGCTTGCGTTCTGGGCAAAGTTTGGCTTTGCGGCAGAAGGCAGGCAGCTGGTGCGCCGCCGCACGCCGGACCTGACCGCCGTCAAGTTCGTGCAGGACTTTCTGGCCGCGCGGCTGGCACAGCCGCGCCTTTGCATCGATGCTACCTGCGGCAACGGCGGCGACACGGCCTTCCTGTGCGGCATCACCGCGCCGGAAGGAAAGGTAGTCGGCTTTGACGTGCAGGAAGCTGCCATTGCATCCACCCGGAAGCATCTGGAGCAGCTGGGCGTGCCTGCCGCCCGGTATGAGCTGCACTGCCAAAGCCACGCAGACCTTTTACAGGTTGTGCAGCCCGGCACGGCAGATGCGGTGATGTTCAACTTTGGCTGGCTGCCCGGGGCCGACCACGCAGTGTTCTCCACCGCGCAGAGCAGCATCCCCGCCCTGCAGGCGGCTTTGGAAGCCGTGCGCCCCGGCGGCGTGGTGAGCGCCATCCTCTACAGCGGGCAGGTCATCGGCACGGATGAAAAGCAGACGGTGCTGGAATATCTCCGGGCACTTCCGCTCAAAAGTTTTACCGTTCTGGTGTGTGATTTTGCCAACTGGGCCGAAACCGCCCCTCTGCCCTGCATCATCCTGAAAAAATAACGAAAACACTTGCATTATGGAGCGTTTTCGGATAAAATAGGGGACGTATGTGTAAAAATATACTCCTTCCGTCATCGCTGCGCGATGCCACCTCCCTCTGAGAGGGAGGCTTTGGCAGGGCGAGAAGCTTTTCCTTTTCGCCAGAGGCTCCCTCATTGAGGGAGCTGTCACGGCATCAGCCGTGACTGAAGGAGTTCCATCCATTTCAGGAGAAATACTAGTTTATGACAAATCGTGAAGAAATCGAGCGCCGCCGGACGTTTGCGATCATCAGCCATCCCGACGCCGGTAAGACCACTCTGACCGAAAAGCTGCTGCTGTACGGCGGAGCCATCAATCAGGCAGGCTCCGTCAAGGGCAAGCAGAGCGCAAAGCACGCCGTGTCCGACTGGATGGACATTGAGAAGCAGCGCGGTATTTCCGTCACCTCTTCTGTCCTGCAGTTCAACTACGCAGGCAAGTGCGTGAACATTCTGGACACACCGGGCCATCAGGACTTCTCGGAGGACACCTACCGCACCCTGATGGCGGCAGACTCTGCCGTCATGGTCATTGATGCCGCAAAGGGCGTTGAGGCCCAGACCATCAAGCTGTTCAAGGTGTGCACCCTGCGCCACATCCCCATCTTCACCTTCATCAACAAGATGGACCGCGAAGCCCGCGACCCCTTTGAGCTGATGGAGAACATTGAGGAGATTTTGGGCATCAAGACCTACCCCATGAACTGGCCCATCGGCTGCGGCAAGGAGTTCAAGGGCGTGTTCGACCGCAACACCCGCAAGGTGCTGGCATTTTCCAGCGACGGCCGCGCCAACGGCGTGAAGAAGGTGGATGAGACCGAGGCCGAGCTGGGCGATCCCGCACTGGACGAGCTGCTCACCCCGTATCTGCACCAGCAGCTGGTGGATGAGATCGAGCTGTTGGACGGTGCCGCCGAGGAATTTGACCTCGACAAAGTGCTGCGCGGCGAGCTGAGCCCCGTGTTCTTTGGTTCTGCCCTGACCAACTTTGGCGTAGAGCCTTTTCTGGAGAACTTCCTGCGGCTCACCCCCACCCCGCTGGCCCGCGTGGACAGCCTGACCGGCGAGACCGTGGACCCCTGCCGCGACGAGTTCTCTGCCTTCATCTTTAAAATTCAGGCCAACATGAACAAGGCCCACCGCGACCGCATCGCCTTTATGCGCATCTGCTCCGGCAAGTTCGAGCGCGGCATGGAGGCCTTCCATGTGCAGGAGGGCAAGAACATCAAGCTGGCCACCGGCACCCAGCTGATGGCGCAGGACCGCGCCATCGTGGACGAAGCCTACGCCGGCGATATCATCGGCCTGTTCGACCCGGGCATCTTCTCCATCGGCGACACCTTGTGCACCGGCAAAAAGAAGGTCCAGTTCGCAGGCATCCCCACCTTCTCGCCGGAGCACTTTGCCCGCATTGAGCAGAAGGACACCATGAAGCGCAAGCAGTTCGTAAAGGGCATGGAGCAGATCGCGCAGGAGGGTGCCATCCAGATCTTCCGCGAAGTGGGCGGCGGCATGGAAGAAGTGGTAGTCGGCGTGGTCGGCGTGCTGCAGCTGGAAGTGCTGGAGTACCGCCTGAACACCGAGTACAACGTGGAGATCCGGATGCAGCAGCTGCCCTTTGAACAGCTGCGCTGGGTGCAGAACGACCCCGACACCTACAACCTGCGGGATCTGGACCTGACCAGCGACACCAAGGCTGTGGAGGATATGAAGGGCAACCGCCTGCTGCTGTTCACCTCTGACTGGGCGGTGCGCTGGGCTGAGACCCACAACGAAACGCTGAAACTGAGCGAGTTCGGCAATATCTGAGTTGAAAGAGAGCTGCGGTGCGGGAATATCCCGCAGCTGCGGCTCTTTTTTATAAAACACAAAAAATACAACGAAGAATGCCAGCTACGGAATGCGCTGCTCCCATTGCGGGGAACACTGCTGGCATGGAGGGTAAAGTATATGCAGAATATCAATATTGGCAAAAGCGGCATTCAGGTGCCATTTCTCGGCATGGGCACCTGGGCCATCGGCGGCGGTGCATGGTGGGGCGATAACGACGACAGCCTTTCAGTCAAGGCCATCCAGACTGCTGTGGAGCAGGGCATCCAGTGGATCGACACCGCTCCCATCTACGGCCTGTACCACAGCGAGACCGTGGTGGGCGAAGCCATGAAGCACATCGACCGCGACAAGGTGGTGCTTTCCACCAAGTGCGGTCTGGAGTGGCGGCATGAAACACCGGTGCTGCACAAGGTCGTGGACGGCACCACCGTTTACCGCGACCTGTCTGCCCAGAGCATCATCGAGGATGTGGAGGACAGCCTGCGCCGCCTGCACACCGATCATCTGGATGTGCTGTACACCCACTGGCAGACCCCCGATTTCGGCATCTACCCGCTGGAAGAGACGGTGGAAGCCATGATGAAGCTGAAGGAGCAGGGCAAGATCCGTGCCATCGGTGCATCCAACGTCACTGCAGACATCATCCGCGGCTACTGCAAGTACGGCCAGCTGGATGTCATTCAGGAAAAGTACAGTCTGCTCACCCGCCGTGTGGAAAAGCAGCTGCTGCCTACCTGCAAGGAGCTGGGCGTATCCGTGCAGGCATACTCTCCGCTGGAGCAGGGCCTGCTGACCGGCAAGGTGACTATGGAAACCACCTATCCCGAGGGCAGCACCCGCAACTCGAACCCCAGCTTCCAGCCCGCCCGCCGGGCACAAGCGCTGGACATGCTGGCAAAGTGGGGCGACCTGACCGAGAAATACGACTGCTCTCTGGCACAGCTGGTGATCGCCCTGACCGCCCGCATGATCCCCGGCCTGCATGTGCTGTGCGGTGCCCGCACTCCGCAGCAGGTAATGGACAACGCCGGTGCGCTGAACATCAAACTGGACGGTGCCGATGCCGTCCGCATGAAGTGGGACGTGGATGCCATTTCCTGATGGTTTGACCATCGGAACAGCCTCCGCTTCGCTCTGGCCGTATTTAGAGGAATTATTCTTTTATGTTTGGGTCCTGAAAAGCCTGCGGGCTTTTCAGGACCCTTTTTTCGCGCAAAAGATCGAAACCGGCAGATGATGCCGTTTTTCTTTATGACTCTTTCTGTGAAAATGCAATGCCGGACAGCCCGCAGGCCGTCCGGCATTGCTCTTATAAAAATAAAAATTCCGCTGTTTATGGCCAGCGCAAAGCGGAGGCCATTTAAAATCGTCAGCTGTTCTCCTTCCAGAACAAACCGCCGGAGGTCTGGAACAGCATCCACGGGTTCACGCTCTTGCTGCCAAGCTTGAAGTCCATGGTCAGCTCCTCGCCCAGCACGCCTACAGCCTGCCCCTTTTCCACCGTCTGCCCGGCAGAGACGGAAAGAGTCTGCAGCCCGTACAGGTAGCTGCGCATCCCGCAGCCATGGTCGATGACCACCGTGTTGCCGGTAAGGGCCAGCTCTGCGGCCAGCACCACCACGCCGTTTGCAGGGGCGCGGCAGGGCTCGCCGGGGATGGTATAAAGCTTTGTGGAGTTGGAACGGCTGCCCTGCCTTCCGTTCACCACCCTGACCTGACCGTAATCCACAAGGGTGGTGTAGCTTTCCACCGGGTTCACAAAGCCGCCCTGCCACATTTTTTCCCGCGCGGGCGCTTCGTACAGGCCCCAGACTGCATTGCGGAACTGGGTGTTTGCCGCATCCGATGCATCCGGTTCCGGCTCCACGTCCACCGTGCCAAAATCCTTGGGCAGCACGATGATGCTGCGGGTGATGGTCTCGCCATTCACGGTAATGTTCACCTCATGCCCGCCGGAGGAAGCGTTGTATGCCGCCGGGATATAGGCCCGCCAGCCATCGGCTGCACGCACGCACTGCACATTGCCAAGGTCGGTCTCCACAGTGGGTGCTGCATCGCCGGTCATGCCGGAGATGCGCAGGCCCACAATACCGCCCTGCTCCACCCGCTCGGCGGAAAGCTCCACCTCCGCGCTGGCCTGCAGGGTGAACCGGAAGGCATAACGATACCAGCCGGTGGGCTTTGCGGGCTTTTCCAGCCCCAGATTTTTGCGCACTGAGCCGGTGCTGCCGCCCTCAAATTGGGTGGCCATGCCGCCCTCCGGCACCCGCCAGACCGATAGCTCTGCCTTATATTCGCCGTTGGTCGGGAACAAAAAGCTTTGATAATCGCTCACACTGCCCACAAATACAATGCTGCCATAGGCGTTCTGGATGGTGAGGGTGGTGTAGCTGGCCCAGTCCGGCAGGGTGATGGCCGGGTGGGCCGTGTACAGCGTGCCCAGCTTCTGCACCGTGAGGGTGGCGGGGCTGGCAAACACCTTATCGAGCTTTCCGCCGATGAGCGGCACCTGCCAGCACCAGCCGTTGGGTTCCAGCGCTTCGGTGCCAAACTGCGCGGTGCTGTCCGGGCAGCCGCCCTCGGTGGTAAAGGCATAGCTCACGCCCATCACCGCGCCCAGAAAGATGCCTACGCCCAGCACCACACCCACGAGCCAGAGCAGAAAACGCTTCATGATACACTCCTTCTATGTAGCAAAAAGGGCGCACCGGCACAGCCTTTTGCAGACTGCCGGTGCGCCCGAAGGTTTACGGTTCGTGTTTTTATTCTGCAGCATCCTCTGCAGGGGCAGCCTCTTCGGCAGCAGCCTCCGGCTCCACCGTTGCAGCATCGTCCTCGCCGAACAGCAGACGCTCGTACTCGTCCAGCTCCTTCTCACGGCGGTGCAGGTAAACAGCAACAGCAGCAAGGGCACCGGCAACAGCGGCCAGAACAGTGATCACAGCGACCAGACAAGATTTCTTCATAGGTTCAATACACTCCTTTTTTCGTTGAAACGATGTTTCAGCTTTCATTCCAGTGCTTGTTGGCTTTTATTATACCCGTTCCTGTCAAAAATTACAACCATTCAGGTCAAAAAGGCCAAAATTTCATACCATAAGCTTCTTATATGACTTAAACGCACCGGGCAGGGTATACTCGGCCTGCAGGGCTTCCCGGCTTGCCCAGACGCAGCCTGCCGGAGCATCTTGGGCGGGCACATGCAGCAGGATGCCGTTCATATGCCACTCGATGTGGCTGAAGATGTGCTTTGCAGCGGGCAGCGCTTCCGGCGCGGCGGTGCCGGTATCCAGCCCCATGGCCTGCAGGCGGGCAAGGACCTCTCCGGCTGCAAGGGCTTCACCCTCCCACAGTACCGGCTGCCACAGCCCGGCAAGCAGGCCCTTTTGGGGCCGCTGCTGCAAAAGGAAGCCTGCCGGGCTTTCCAGCAGGGCCAGCGTCACAGGCTGCAGTCTGCGGGGCTTGGGCGCTGCTTTGCGGGGCAGCTCCAATGCAGTGCCCGCAGCACGGGCGGCGCACAGGTGGGCAAGCGGGCATTTTTCGCACAGGGGCGCACCGTTCGGCACGCAGACCAGCGCTCCCAGCTCCATAAGGGCCTGATTGTAGTCGCCGGGCGCATCCGGCGGCTGGTGCTCCATCACGCGGGCGGTGAACGCTTTTTTCACTGCCGGTTCCGTGACGGCAGCGGGGTCGTTGTACAAACGGGAGAACACCCGCAGCACATTGCCGTCCACGGCGGGCACCGGGATGCCGAAGCTGATGGACGCAACGGCTCCCGCCGTGTAGTCCCCGATGCCGGGCAGGGCGCGCAGGGCATCATAGTCGGCGGGCAGCTGTCCGCCGTACTGCTCGCAGACGATGCGTGCAGCCTTTTGCAGGTTGCGCACCCGGCTGTAGTAGCCAAGACCCTCCCAGAGTTTGTGCAGCTTTTCCTCTTCGCAGGCGGCAAGGGCCGGAATGTCCGGCAGGGCGGCGAGAAAGCGTTCGTAGTAGGGCAGTGCCGCCGAGACCCGGGTCTGCTGCAGCATGATCTCGCTGAGCCACACATGGTAGGGGCTGGGGTCGGTGCGGAAGGGCAGGATGCGGTGGTTTTTGTAAAACCAGTCCAGCAGGGCAGAGGAAATGTTTTCCACTTGTTTTGTGCTCCTTATCAAAAAACGGGCCGCCGCAAGGTGCAGCAGCCCGGTAAAAGTATGCGCGCTTATCAGAAGCCGTATGCAGTGCGGGGGAAGGGCAGCACATCACGGATGTTCTGGATGCCCGTGAGGTACATGATCATGCGCTCGAAGCCCAAGCCGTAGCCGGCGTGCTCCACGCCGCCGAACTTGCGCAGGTTCAGGTACCAGTCGTAGTTGGTCTTGTCCATGCCCAGCTCGTCCATGCGGGCCACCAGCTTGTCGTAGTTCTCTTCACGCTGGCTGCCGCCGATCAGCTCGCCGATGCCGGGCACCAGCATATCTGCGGCTGCCACGGTCTTGCCGTCCGGGTTCTGCTTCATGTAGAAGCTCTTGATCTCCTTCGGGTAGTCGGTGACGAACACAGGCTTCTTGAACACCACCTCGGTCAGGTAGCGCTCGTGCTCGGTCTGGATGTCCACGCCCCACTCCACAGGGAACTGGAACTTCTTGTTGTTCTTCTTCAGGATCTCGATGGCCTCGGTGTAGCTGATGCGGCCAAACTCGCTGTTTGCCACCAGCTCCAGACGCTCGATGAGGCCCTTGTCGATGAACTGGTTGAAGAAGGCCATTTCATCCGGGCAGTTGTCCAGCACGTAGCGGATGACGTACTTGGTCATGGCCTCGGCAGTGTCCATGTAGCCGTTCAGGTCGCAGAAGGCCATCTCCGGCTCGATCATCCAGAACTCGGCGGCGTGACGGGTGGTAAAGCTCTTCTCGGCGCGGAAGGTGGGGCCGAAGGTGTACACCTTGCCGAATGCCATGGCCATGGCTTCGGCTTCCAGCTGGCCGGAAACGGTCAGATTGACCGGCTTCTCGAAAAAGTCCTGGGTGTAATCCACGGTGCCGTCCTCGTTCTTGGGCACATTCTCCAGATCCAGCGTGGTGACGCGGAACATCTCGCCTGCGCCCTCACAGTCGGAAGATGTGAGCAGCGGAGAGTGAGAGTAAACGAAGCCGTTCTCCTGGAAGAACTTGTGGATGGCATAGGCAGCGGCGCTACGCACGCGGAAAGCGGCGTTGAAGGTGTTGGTGCGGGGGCGCAGGGTGGGCATGGTGCGCAGATATTCCATGCTCATCTTCTTTTTCTGCAGCGGATACTCGTCCGCCGGGCAGTCGCCCAGGATCTCCACACTGTCGGCATTCAGCTCAAAGGGCTGCTTTGCCTGCGGGGTGAGCACCAGCTTGCCCTTGACGCGCAGGCTGCTGTACAGACCGGTGTGGATCACCTCATCGTAGTTTGCCAGCTTGCCTGCTTCCAGCACGACCTGCAGGGTCTTGAAGCAGCCGCCGTCCGACAGGGCGATGAAGCCGATGTTCTTGGAGTCGCGGATGTTCTTTGCCCAGCCGCAGACGGTGATCTCGGTGCCGTCGGCGGGGGTGTTTTTGAACAGCGAAACGATCTCAGTGCGTTCCATAGTGTTTGTTCTCCCTTTCGATATAAAATGAAAAAGACAGCTTTGTTCTCCCTGAAAGTTCAGGGCGAACAAGCTGTCTTGTAATGTCCGCGGTGCCACCTGAATTACCGGAAGTGTCCGGTCGCTCACGCGCTCAATAAAAGCGCTGCCCCTGTAACGCAGGGCCTGCGGCGCACCTACTAATGGCAGCTGCCATGTTCAGTTTGCTGCTCCCGGGTGTTCGTTCACGCGGCGTGCGGGCGCGACTCTCAGCTGTGCCGCACTCTCTGGGCCGGACGGCCCGCGCTACTTTTCCCGATCTTTGCATTTTACCTTTAAAAAATAGCACTTTGGCGGCGTTTTGTCAAGCACCGCCCAGCAATGCGGCAGCAAGGCCCTTTGCCGCCAGCTGCCCGGCATAAAGAGCCTCGTTCAGGTTATTGCCGTGCCCGCCGATCTCAATGAGCAGGCTGCCGGTGGTCAGATCCTGATTGTAGAACCGGTAGCTGAACAGCACCGGCCGGGTAAAACCGGGGTACATTCCTTCCATGCTGCGCTCCCACGCAGCGGCAAAGCGCAGATTCTGCCGCCAGCCCGGCAGCTGAACGGTGGTGCCGTTGTCGCACCCGCAGATGATCATGACCTGTGCGGCCTGCCGCCCGTCCACCGTGCACACCGGGGCATAGCGGCTGCCGCTTTCCGTCTCGATGGCATCCCGGTGGACATCCAGCACCACCTTGATGCTGGGATACCGGGCCAGATACTGCTGCACCACGGCCCGGCTGTTGGCATAGCTTCCGGTGTAGCTGGGGTAGTCGTTCAGGGTCTCGTCGTGCAGGGTGTTGATGCCTGCCGCATTGAGGGTATCGGCCACCACACGGCCCACCGCGCACATGTTCACGCTGCAGTCGGTGCTGCGGGCACCATCGCCGGGGGCAAACCACAGCCCGGCCGAAAGGCGGTAGTCCTCGGTGGCGTGAGTGTGCATCACCAGCACCTGCGGGTCGGGACTGTTCGGCTCAATGGCAAAGGGCAGCGGATTCTCGATCTCCGCCGCAATGTCTGCCGCCGTCTGCCGGGTATTGTTTTTGATGCTGCCCGCCCCGCAGGGAATGTACTTTTCGCCGCTGCCCTGCGGATAATTTTTTTCAATGACAGTACCCGCATCCGCCGGGCGGGCTTCCTCGCCCAGCAGCGGCACAAGGTAGTCCTCAATGTTCCCGGTCAGCGCCTGCACGGCCTGCGGCAGAGAGGATGCCGCCGCTTCCGGTGTGCTGTCCGGTGCGGCTTCCACCTGCACAGATGATGCGGGCTGCTCCTGTGCGGACTGCCGCCCCAGCCAGAAAAGAGTTTCGGTCATGGGCAGCGGTGCAGTAATGGCCGCAGCCAGCATCAGTGCCGCCGTGCGGGCAAAGATACACAGTGCGGCAAACAGAGCAGCCGCTTCCAGAAATGGCACGATATGCCCCTGCGCCCGGGCGGGCGGCAGTGCTTTGCTGCGCATAAAATAACCTCCCTTCCGGCCCACCGGTGTTACCCCGCCAGCCAGAACAGCTGCGCCACGCTGAGCCTTGGCTGCAAGGCCCGGTTGATGGCACCGGCCAGAAGAGCCGAGCCGTGGGCGATCACGCTGTCCAGCGCCCGGGGCGTGACCACAAGATCTGCTCCTTCGTCCGAATCCATCAAGGTGGGGATGCCCGCCGCGATCACCGGCACGCCCAGCGCTGCCGCGTCCAGATGCTTTGCATGATCCGCCTGCGCCGGGTACAGCCCGGTGTCGGAGAACTGCACGCTGCGGCCCAGCCGCGCACCCTCGGCACTGCAAAGGCTGTCCACGCAGATCAGGGCCGCCGGCCGCACCGCTTCCACCATGGCCCCGGCCAGCTGGCGCAGAGTCAGCCCGGTGGAGGCCGACACCCCCGGCGCAATGGCGGCCACCGGCCGGATGCCTTTTACCGGCAGCGTGTGCTGCGGCCCCATGGTGACTAAAATCTTCTGCGCCGTGCGCGGGCCGAGGGCATCCGCCGTGACACGCCGGTTCCCGATGCCCAGCACCAACACCGGCCCTTCCGGCGGCAGCAGGGCGCGCAGTTCTGCCGCACAGGTCTCGATCACCGCAGCGTCCCGCTCGTCCAGCACGCTGACACTGGGCATTTCCAGCGTGACATACCGTCCGCGGGGCTTCGCCAGCCCTTCGCGCGCGATCTCCACCCGCGTTATTGTGACCCCGCCGCGCTTTGCTGTGGCAAGCCTTACCCCGGCAGGCAGCGCCCCCTGTGCTGCACCAAACATCTCGTCTGCCATATCGGTAAAACGCATTTTTCTGCTCCTCCTGCCTGTTTTGGGGCCAAATGCCCCCTCTGCATGCAGAAAGTATGGAAAAAATAAAACTTTTCTAAACAAAAATCAAAAAAACGCTTGCGCTGGTACGCGAAATATGGTATCATAGGGTGCGCTGTTATAGGTAGCCAAGGAGGTGGAACGAATGCCTAACATCAAATCTCAGAAGGACCGCGTCGTGCAGGCTGCTGCAGAGCAGGCTCACAACAAGGCCATTAAGACCAACCTGAAAACAGTCGTCAAGAAGGCAGACGCTGCCATCGATGCGAATGCCGCTGACAAGGACGCAACCGTCCTGGCTGCTGTTTCCGCGATCGACAAGGCTCGCGCTAAGGGTGTCATCAAAAAGAACACCGCCAGCCGCAAGATCAGCCGTATGGCAAAGCGTGCTAACAAGAACGCTTGATCGCTTTCTGATTGACGAACAAAACCTCTGTACCGGGTTCCCGGCACAGGGGTTTTTGTTTTGCCCGCTTTTCAGGGCACGGCAGCAGGCCGCTCAAAATCGCACAGGGTGGCAAAATCGAACCCCGGTGCCTGCTCCAGAAGCTGCTCCGGCGGCAGGCCGTCGGGCGGCTCGGCCAGCAGCGCCAGTGCCGGGCATGTATGGAACGCACTGCCCGGCGGCAGGGCTGCCACCGCGCACAAGGCCTGTGCAGCCCAAAGCTCCCACAAAAGGGTCGTCCAGCGGTGCTTCATCCGCATCACCTCCTGTTTTGCACAGTTTACCGCAGTGCGGTGGAAAAACAGGGCGAAGGGTGGCGGACAAAGTGACAATGTTCTGGTGTATTTCTTCTTCAGTTCTGGTCGTGACTTTTGCCCACCCAGCTGCACACCACGCCGCACACAAGGCTGGTGGTAACACCGGCCGCAGCGGCGGTCAGCCCGCCGGTGAGGATGCCCACAGCACCTTCTTCCTGCAGCGCGGTGCGCACGCCCTTTGCCAGCAGATGGCCGAAACCCAGCAGAGGAACCGTGGCCCCGCACCCGGCAAACTCGGCCAGCGGGGCATACCACCCAATGGCCGAAAGCACCACGCCCGCCACCACATATCCGGTCAGGATGCGGGCCGGGGTCAGGCCGGTCAGGTCGATGAGCAGCTGTCCCGCCACGCAGATGGCCCCGCCCACACAGAAAGCCCAGAAATAGTTCATCTTACTTCTCCTTTTCCGGCGCACGCAGCTCCACCAGATGCGCCACCGCCGGGATGGTCTCCTTCTGCAAAAAGGTGGTCTGGCTCATCAGGGCCCCGGTGGCTGTGAACAGCACCCGCTTCTGGCTGCCCCGGCGCAGGCGCGGCAGGATGTGCCCGCACAGCACCGCCGCGCAGCAGCCCGGGCCGGAGCCGCCGCTCTTTACGCTCTGCTCGTTTGCGTCGAACAGGATGCACCCGCAGTCCACATGGTTTTTGATCAGCAAGCCTTCTGCGGCCAGCAGCTCCCGCAGCAGCTGACTGCCCACCTGCCCAAGGTCGCCGGTATAGATGCAGTCGAACTCCTGCGGTTCGGTGCCGGTATCCTTAAAATAGTGCAGCAGGGTGGAAGCCGCTGCCGGGGCCATGGCAGCCCCCATATTGTTGATGTCCTTTACCTGATAATCCTGCACACGGCCAAAGGTGGCAGCGGCAATGCCAACGCCTTCGCCCTGCGGCTGCAAAAGGCAGCATCCAGCAGCGGTGGCAGTCCACTGGGCCGTGGGCGTGCGCACCGCGCCGTAGCTCAGCGGCGTGCGGAACTGCCGCTCTGCTGCGCAGAAGTGGCTGGAAGCCATGGCCAGCAGATTGCGCGCAGCACCGCCCTCGCACAGAGCAGCGCCCAGCGCAAGGCCCTCGGCCATGGTGCTGCAGGCCCCGAACAATCCGGCAAAGGGCACGCCCAGCTCCCGCATGGCATAGCTGGATGCCGTGCACTGGGCCTGCAGATCCCCGGCAAGGGCCAGCTGCACCTTTTCCTGCGGAAGCGCCGCCTTTTGCAGGCACAGCCGCGCGGCACGCAGCTGCAGGTATTTTTCCGCAGCTTCCCAGCTGGACTGGCCAAAGCGGTTGTCTGCGCTCAGCTCGTCGAACTCTGCCGCCAGCGGGCCTTCGCTCTCTTTTTTGCCGCCCACCGCTGCACCCGCAGCGATCACCGGCAGTGTCTGGAACAGCAGGGTATCCCCGCACCGGACCGTCATAGGCAAAATTTCTCCTTCGTGGAAAATAGATGAAAAACGTTCCATAAAATGTTGTATAATAACATCATGCTGCAATCTTATGGCACACTTGCCCGTGTTTATAACAGCACAGGCACACCCGCCATGCCCAGCACCCACAGCACCGCGCCGTACACCACCGCCGCCAGCGTGCCGTACACGATCACCGGCCCGGCAATGGTGAACATCTTGGCCCCGGTACCCAGCACCCGGCCCTCGGCCTTGAACTCGATGGCCGCGCTGACCACCGCATTGGCAAAGCCTGTGATGGGCACCAGCGACCCGGCCCCGGCCTTTGCGGCCAGCTTCTGGTACCAGCCCAGCGTGGTAAGCACCGCCGAGAGCACGATCAGGCTGCAGCTGGTCAGGGTGCCGGCAAGGTCGGCTTCCACGCCCATGGCAAGATAGCTCTGGCGCAGCACTTCGCCCAGCAGGCAGATGCCGCCGCCCACGCCAAAAGCCCACAGGCAGTCCAGCCCCAAGGGCGAGTGCGGCCCGATGCGCCGCACCCGGCGCGCATATTCCTGTGCTGTCATTTTCATATTGTTTCCCCTCCGGGCATAGCTTGCCCATAGGAAGCAAACTCTATGCACATCCACCGGAAAGAAGGTATTCCAGATGAACCTGTCTGTCCATCCTCATCACCGCCGCCATCTGCGGCCCGCCGTGCGGCGCGTGCTCACCGTTACCGTCGTGGCCTGCATTGCCGTGGGCGGGGCCTCGTTCGTGCTGCACAGCCGTTCCGCTGTGCCTGCCGCCTCGGCAACTTCCACGTCCAGCGCCTCGGCAGCATCAGAGGCAGAAAGCAGTCTGCTGACCGCCCGGCAGGCGCAGGCCATTCTGGATGATCCCCGCATGGTGCTGGTGAACCACACGAACAAAATGCCGGACGATCATACCTTTACCACCAAGGCGTGCGGCTCGGCCACCGCTGTGAACAAGACCCTGCAGACCGAAGCCGCCGATGCGTTCCTCGCCATGCAGGCCGCCGCCGCAAAGGACGGCGTGACCATCTGGATGCAGAGCGGCTACCGCAGCGTGGACTACCAGAAGAACCTCTACGACCAAAAGACCCAGTATTTCCGCAATAAGGGCCTGAGCGAAGCCGAAGCGAAAAAGCAGGCGGCAAATATCGTGAACCCGCCGGGCTACTCGGAGCACAACTGCGGCCTTGCTGCCGACCTGAACAGCCCGGAGCACACCGACCTGACCGAGGGCTTTGAAAACACCGAGGCCTTCCGCTGGCTGAGCGCCCATGCCGTGGAATACGGCTTCATCCTGCGGTACCCCAAAAACGCAGAAGCCGTTACCGAGATCACCTACGAGCCGTGGCACTGGCGCTATGTGGGGCCGGAAAATGCGGCCCTGATCCAGCAGAGCGGCCTGTGCTTTGAGGATGCCGTTGCCGTGCTGCAGAAGCTTGCTGCAGGGGAAAAGATCACCGGTTAAAAATCCGTAAAACCGAGGGGCTTTTCGTTGCATTTTGCACACAGTTATGGTAAGATAACAATAGTCTGCCCTGATGCAGGACCGCTTTGGGCAGCTGCAAGAATGTTTTGAACAAAAGAAGGAATATTTTATGATAAATCGCACAAAAATCTTTACAATTGCTCTCACCGGCGCGCTGGCTGCTGTCGCTCTTACCGGCTGCGGCGGTTCCGCCAGCTCTTCGGCCGCTCCCTCCTCCGTTTCCACCGCTGCTGCGGAATCTCCCGCTTCCAGCGCCGCTGCATCCGCTGTTGTGGACAATGCTGCCGAGAACGGCTCTGATGCACTGGACGGTGTTTTCAATGCTCTGCTGGAAGCCGACCCCATCTCCAACCAGTTCGAGATCGCAGCCATGAACATTGAGTACGATTTCGGCCTGAAGGCTGAGGACGTGGTAAGCTACAAGGGCGTGAAGAGCAACGACAACGGCGATGCCGGTCTGGTGCTGGTGCTCGAAGCTGCCGACGGCAAGGCCGAGGACGTAGCCAACCAGCTGGCTTCCTACCAGCAGGATCAGGTGGCCTTCTACGGCAACTACGCCGAGTTTGCTCAGGCGCAGGATAACGTGGAGAACGCTGTCATCGCCTTCAAGGGCAACACCATTGTCATGGTGATCGCATCCAACGAGTGCACTGCCGATCTGGACAGCGCCGTGGACAGCGCACTGGCAGACTGAATCTGGCTCCACCCAAGGCCGGTGCCATTTGCGGCATCGGCTTTTTTCGGCTAAAAGGAGGCTGACGCTTTGGTTTTCAGCACCATCATCTTTCTGTTCCGGTTTCTGCCCATCACGCTGGCGCTGTATTACCTTGCGCCCGCAAAGCTCAAGAACACCGTGCTGTTCCTCTGCAGTCTGGTGTTCTACTGCTGGGGCGAGGTACGGTTTTTCCCGGTCATGGTGGCCCTCATCCTCATCAACTACATCAGCGGCCTGTGCATCGAGCACTTCGACCAAAAGCCGGCCCTGCGCAGGGCATTTCTGCTGGTGGCCCTCATTGGCAGCCTTGGGATGCTGTTCTACTTCAAATACGCAAACTTTGTGCTGCGCAGCGCAAACGCCCTGCTGGGCACCGCCTTTGCCGAGATCCAGGGCATTGGCACTCTGCCGCTGGGCATCAGCTTTTACACCTTCCAGACCCTTTCCTACTCCATCGATGTTTACCGCCGGGATGTAAAGGCAGAGCGTAATATCATCGACTTTGGTGCCTATGTGGTCATGTTCCCTCAGCTGATCGCCGGCCCCATCGTGAAATACCGCGATGTCTCGAACCAGCTGCACGTATACCGGCACCGCTACAGCCTGCAGCAGATCGAAGAGGGCATGACCCTGTTCACCTTTGGCCTTGCCAAAAAGGTGCTGCTGGCGGATGCCATCGGTGCTTTGTGGACAGACATCATCGGCGTTGCGGACAGCCCTTCCACCACCTTTGTGGGCCTTGCCAATGCATCCACCCCGCTGGTGTGGCTGGGCATCATCGCCTACAGCCTGCAGCTCTACTTTGACTTTTCCGGCTACTCCATGATGGGCATTGGCATGGGCAAGATGCTGGGCTTCGACTTCCCCGCAAACTTCAACTACCCTTATATCTCCGCATCCATCACCGAGTTCTGGCGGCGCTGGCACATGACCCTTTCCGGCTGGTTCCGGGAGTATGTGTATATCCCTCTCGGCGGCAACCGCAAGGGCCTGAAGCGCCAGATCTTCAACCTGTTCGTGGTGGAGCTGCTCACCGGCATCTGGCACGGCGCGAACTGGAACTTTATCTGCTGGGGCCTGTACTACTTTGTGCTGCTGGCTGTAGAAAAGCTGTTCCTGCTGCCCCACCTGCAAAAGGGCAGAGTGTGGCCCCACATCTACACCCTGTTCCTCGTGGTGGTGGGCTGGGCCATGTTCGTGGGCAACGATACGGGCGTAAGCTTCGGTCTGCTGTTCCACAAGCTGTTCGTTCCTTCCGGCGGTGTTTCGCCGCTGTACTTCCTGCGCAACTACGGTGTGCTGCTGGTGGTCAGCATCCTCTGCTGCACCCCGTTCATTGAAAAGATTTGGAACCTGCTCAAAAAGAATGCCGTCACCCGCTGTGCCGCCATTCTGGCGCTGCTGGTGGTCTCCACCGCCTATGTGGTGGGCAGCACCAACAGCCCGTTCCTCTATTTCAACTTTTAAGGAGGCGTGAAGATGGACAAGCATTCCAAAAAATCTTCCTCGCTCCTGCACTACCCGGTGCTGGTGGTGTTCAGCCTGTTCTTTCTTGGTCTGTTCGCACTGGACCTTATTACACCGGACCGCGCCTACAGCGAGATGGAAAACACCACCCTTTCCCAGCGCCCGGCGCTGACCCAGCTTTCCGCCAAGGGGCTGAACAGCTACTTTACCGCCTACACAAAGTACGTGAAGGATCAGGTGTTCGGCCGCGATGAGTGGATCAGCCTGCAGAGCGTAGTGGAGACCACCCTGCTGCAGAAGGAGCAGAACGGCGGCATCCTGCTGGGCAAAGAGCACATGATGTTCCCCCGCACCTTCGGCCTGCTGGACAGCGAGAACCGCACCCTGCCCAAGAACACCGCCGCCGTGGAAGCACTGTGCCAGCGCCACCCGGGTAAGGTGGATGTACTGCTGGCCCCGGCAGCATCGGTCATTTACCCGGAAAACGTGCCTGCAAACGCGCCGCTGCTGGACGAGGATGCCTATCTCGACCAGCTTTCCGCCGCCGTACAGGCCGCCGGAGGGCGCTTTGTGGATGTGCGGCAGACCCTTGCCGAACACAAGGACGAATATATCTACTACCGCACCGACCATCACTGGACGAGCCTTGGCGCTTATTACGCCTACCAGCAGCTGTGCGGTACGCTGAGCCTGACCCCCTTCGACCCCGCCGCGCACACGGCTCTGACCGCCGAAAATTTCTACGGCACCCACTACTCCAAGGCCCGCACATGGAATGCCGTGCCGGATACTATCACCTACTACGACCTGCCGAACAGCCTGACCATCTATAATGTCACCGCTGCAGGCCAGCCCGCAGACGGCCAGACCACCGGCCTGTACGACACGGACAAGCTGAACGTGTACGATAAGTACGCCATGTTCCTGCATGGCAACAACGGCCTGAGCCGCATTGAGGGCGACGGCACCGGGCGCATTCTGGTCATCAAGGACAGCTACGCCAACTGCTTTGCACCGTATCTGACGGCAAACTACGCCCAGATCGATGTGGTGGACTTCCGCAACTACAACTACGGTCTGGATCAGCTGATCGCGGATAACGATTATGACCAGATCCTGGTGCTCTACAGTTTTGACAGCTTCAAGAGCGACCCGTACCTCTACCGTGCCGGTGTGGCCGGGTAAACATGGCAGCGCCTTTTCCGCAAAGGAAAGGGCGCTGTTGTTTTATGTCAAATTATTGCAGTCTTTTTTCACAAATTTTTCTAGTTCTTTTCGGAAGTCTCTCCAGTTTTTGCGCACTCTGCCCATTCACCCCTTGCAAAAAATCAACGGGTGTTGTACAATGGCGATATAGAGCAGTTGTTCTTCATCGATGGTTCGATCTGGTGTGAACAGTGCATAGAATGTGCTGATACGATCTTTGATTCAAAGGAGTGTTATTATGGAAAACAAGATCATGATGCCTGCTTCCTACAACGTTCTTTCCTGCGAAGAGATGACCTACACCGAGGGCGGTGCTACCTTTACGGAAGCTCTGCTGAACTGGATTCCGCCCATTGGCTGGTACATGGGTGTTACCGCCATGCGCAACTACCGCAAGAGCCACCCCAACGACTGGCTGGATACCGGTCTGGATGCTCTGAGCCGCGATATGGATTCCAGTGCGCAGAACATGCTGCGTGATCTGGGACGCATCGTCTGGGTCACCGCGACCAGCGCTACCGGCGTTGGTTTTCTGGTCAATGCTGCCATCGTCCTGCTCTGACCCTGCTCATAAGATCCGTCCGGAGAGACCAAAGACCCCTTTACCCGCGGCCTTTTCCGCCAGAGAGGGCCGCGGGCTTTTCATCAAGCAGAAATAAGAAATCGGCTGCCTGAGCACTGTATACCGTCTGAACGGTCTTTTGCCTGCAGAGAACAGCACTGCTTTCCTTTTCCTGCAAGCAACTACTCGCGTCATGCGGCGGCGCGCCCTGCTTTATGAGAACGATCTCCAAGCGCATATCCCGGTTTATTTTTGGGTTTTAAACAGTGCGATCTTGCACTGTCTGGATAGCTTTGATTCAAAGGAGTGTTATTATGGAAAACAAAATCATGATGCCTGCTTCCTACAACGTTCTTTCCTGCGAAGAAATGACCTACACCGAAGGCGGTGCTACCGTCGGTCAGGCTGTCGCTGCATGGCTGTGGCCCGGCTACGCTACGGTTATCGGCATCAACACCTGCCGTGAAGCACGCAAGAAGGATCACGACAACTGGGCATCCAACGTCTGGAGCGATATCAAAGCCGACTGCAAGGGCAATGTGACCAACACCTTCTACCATGCCGGCATGATCTTCTGGAATGCTGCATCGACCATCAGCAGCTTTGGCCTTTCTGCCGTTATGTCTCTGGGCATCATCTACTTCTAATTTTCAGGAGTACACCAAAGGGCTTTTTGCGGCGGCTCTTCAACGGAAGAGCCGCCGCTTTTTTTATCAAACCTAAAAAAGGAGTTTTGCTTTATGACGAACGCCATTACTTATCCTGCTGCATACAATGTTTTGTCCTGCGAAGAAATGACCTACACCGAGGGCGGCGTAGGTGTTGTGGAAGCCGCCATGGCATGGTTCCCGCTGTACGGCTGGTACAAGGCTGTTTCTGCCATCCACGATTACCGCAAGGCAAATATCAACTCCAACTGGGTGGAAAACGGCATGAACGCTCTGGTTGCCCATGCTGAAAAAAGCCCCACGAACACCATCCATGACATCGGCTGCAGCTTCTGGTTCATTGGTTCCTGCGCAACCATCATCGGCCTTGTGCCCAACGCCCTGTTGATCTTCGGCAACTAAGTCCCGGTCTCTGTTCTGAAAAAGCAAAAGCGGCGGCACCTCCCGTTTGGGAAGTGCCGCCGCTTTTTATGTTATGCGGTTTTCAGTCTCAGTTGTTGAACATGTCCTTCAGCTTTTTGAAGAAGCCCTTGCGCTTTTCGTAGTTTTCTTCTTTCAGGGTGCCCTCGAACTTCTTCAGGGCCTCCCGCTGGGTCTTGTTCAGCTTCTTGGGGATCTCCACCTCGCACTTGACGTACATATCACCGCGGCCGCGGCCATTCAGGTACTGGATGCCCTTGCCGCGCAGGCGGAAGGTGGTGCCGCTCTGGGTGCCCTCGGGCACGGTGTACTCCACCTTGCCGTCAATGGAGGGCACCTGCACGGTGTCGCCCAGCACGGCCTGACTGTAAGTGATGGGCACGGTGACCCACACATCGTAGCCGTCGCGCTGGAACACCTCGCTGGGGCGCACCGTGACCATGACGATCACATCACCGGAGGGACCGCCGTTTGCACCGGCATCGCCCATGCCGCGCAGTGCAAAGCTCTGGTCGTCGTCGATGCCCATGGGGATGGACACCTCCAGCGTCTTTTTAGCAGCCACCTTGCCGCTGCCATGGCAGACCTTGCAGGGATTCTTGACCAGCTTGCCCTTGCCGCCACAGCGGGAGCAGGGCTGCTGGGTCTGCATCACGCCAAAGGGGGTGCGCTGCTGACGGATCACGAAGCCGCGGCCGCCGCAGTCCGGGCAGGTCTCGGGGCTGGAACCGGCAGCACAGCCGCTGCCGTGGCACTCGGTGCACTCCTGCTGGCGGGTGATGGTGATGTTCTTCTTGCAGCCGTGCACGGCCTCGTCAAAGCTCAGGGTGATGCGCACGCGGATATCCTGACCCTTGCGCGGTGCGTTGGGGTTCGCCTGACGGGACGAACCGCCAAAGCCGCCGAAGCCGCCGCCAAAGATATCGCCGAAAATGTCGCCCAGATCCACGCCGTCGCCGCCAAAACCGCCAAAGCCGCCCGCACCGGGGCCGCCGCCGTTCTGTGCTGCATAGGCAGGGTCAACACCTGCAAAGCCGTACTGGTCGTACAGCTGGCGCTTCTTCGGGTCCGAAAGCACCTCGTTTGCTTCGTTTACTTCCTTGAACTTTTCCTCGGCGTTCTTATCGCCGGGGTTATAGTCCGGGTGGTATTTCATTGCAAGCTTGCGGTATGCCTTTTTGATCTCGGCATCGGTCGCAGTCTTGGATACCCCCAGCACTTCGTAGTAATCACGCTTTTCCTGTGCCATATCCACTCACCTCTCCGGGAACGTTTGATCCGGGAAACGCCCCGGTTGGTTCCTCGCTCTATAACCAGCAAGAGCCGCTCCGGCAAAACCGGAGCGGCTTTTGCTATTCCACGCGTGCGTCCGCCGGTTTGGCCGGGCACACACTGCTGTGTTTTTTATCAGACTTCCTTGAAGTCGGCATCCACAACGCCGTCATCACCCGGCTTCTGCTGGTTGTTTGCACCTGCGTCGGGGCCGGGCTGTGCACCGGCGGCCTGCTGTGCGGCAGCGGCTGCCTGATACATCTTCTCGAACACCTGGCTCAGGGCTTCCTGCTTTGCCTTGATGTCGTCCACGTTGCCGGACTGAACAGCGGTCTTCAGGTCGGCCAGCTTGCTCTCGGCCTCGCTCTTCACGTCGGCGGGCAGCTTGTCGCCGTTCTCCTTCAGCATCTTCTCGGTCTGGAACACCATCTGGTCGGCACCGTTGCGGATATCGACCTCTTCACGCTTCTTCTTATCGTCGGCAGCAAACTGCTCAGCTTCCTTCACAGCCTTGTCGATGTCCTCCTTGGACATGTTGGTAGAAGCGGTAATGGTGATGTTCTGCTCCTTGCCGGTGCCCAGATCCTTTGCGCTGACCTTCACGATGCCGTTTGCATCGATATCGAAGGTAACTTCGATCTGAGGCACACCACGGGGAGCCGGAGCGATGCCGTCCAGATGGAAGACACCCAGGCTCTTGTTGTCGCGTGCGAACTCACGCTCGCCCTGCAGAACGTTGACCTCAACAGAGGGCTGGTTGTCTGCAGCGGTGGAGAACACCTGACTCTTGTGGGTGGGGATGGTGGTATTGCGGTCGATGATCTTGGTGCACACGCCGCCCAGAGTTTCAATGCCCAGGCTCAGCGGGGTGACATCCAGCAGCAGCAGGCCCTTCACATCGCCCTGCAGCACGCCGCCCTGAATAGCAGCGCCCACAGCCACGCACTCATCGGGGTTGATGCCCTTGAAGGGCTCGCAGTTCAGTTCCTTCTTGACTGCATCGTAGACAGCGGGGATACGGGTGGAACCACCGACCATCAGAACCTTCTTCAGGTCAGAGGGACGCAGGCCTGCATCCTGCAGAGCCTTGCGGACGGGGCCCATGGTGCGATCGACCAGATCAGCGGTCAGCTCATTGAACTTTGCGCGGGTCAGGGTCATATCCAAGTGCTTGGGGCCGGTAGCATCGGCAGTGATGAAGGGCAGGTTGATCTGGCTGCTCATTGCGCTGGACAGCTCGATCTTTGCCTTCTCGGCAGCTTCCTTCAAACGCTGCGCAGCCATCTTGTCCTTGCGCAGGTCGATGCCGTTCTCGGTCTGGAAGGCATCTGCCATCCAGTTGATGATGCGCTCATCGAAGTCATCGCCGCCCAGATGGGTATCACCGTTGGTGGCCAGGACCTCGGTAACGCCGTCGCCCATCTCGATGATGGACACATCGAAGGTACCGCCGCCCAGATCGTAGACCATGATCTTCTGGTCTTCTTCCTTATCGATGCCATATGCCAGAGAAGCGGCAGTAGGCTCGTTGATGATACGCTTGACGTTCAGGCCTGCAATGGTGCCTGCGTCCTTGGTAGCCTGACGCTGGCTGTCGTTGAAGTATGCAGGAACGGTAATGACAGCCTCGGTAACAGGCTCGCCCAGATAAGCCTCGGCATCAGCCTTCAGCTTCTGCAGGATCATAGCGCTGACCTGCTGGGGAGTGTACTCCTTGCCGTTCAGGGTCACCTTGTGGTCGGTGCCCATGAAGCGCTTGATGGAAGCAACGGTGTTCTCAGGGTTGGTGATGGCCTGACGCTTTGCGACCTGACCCACCAGACGATCGCCGGTCTTGGTAAAGCCGACCACAGACGGGGTGGTGCGTGCACCCTCAGAGTTTGCGATAACAACGGGCTCGCCGCCCTCCATGACAGCCACGCAGCTGTTGGTAGTACCAAGGTCGATACCAATGATCTTACTCATAATGAAAACTCCTCTCGAAAGAACAAATCTTATTGTTTATGTGATGCTCAAATGTTTGTAAGCGGATGTTATATTCAAAACCCTTTCGGGTTTCTGCTTTGTTATTCGGCCACTACAACGGTCGCATGGCGGACGATCTTATCGCCCAGCTTGTAGCCCTTCTGGTAGACCGTGATGACGGTGCCGCTCTCCTGTCCGTCCGGGGCGGGGATCTGCTGCACTGCATTCATGAAGTTGGGATCAAAGGGCTTGCCCAGCGCCTCGATCTCCTCCACATGGAGGGCATCCAGCGCCTTGGCGGCCTTGTCCAGCGTCATGGTCACGCCCTTTTTGTAGTTCTCGTCGGTGGTGGGGGCGTTGGCTGCCATCTCCAGCGTATCCAGAATGGGAATGATCTGGTTCACCGCAAAGGAAATGCCATCGTTGAACTTCTGGTCGGCTTCGCGGGTGGAGCGCTTGCGGTAGTTCTCGTACTCCGCTGCCATGCGCAGCAGCTGGTCTTTGGCCTGTGCAGCGTTGGCTTCGGCCGCGTCCAGCTTTGCCTTTACGGCTTCCAGCTCGCGGGCCTTCTTGTTGAACCAGCCGCCATCCTTCTTCTTGTCATCCTTCGGGTCGGCAGCTTCGGCAGCAGGTTCCTGTTCGGGTGCTGCCTGCTGGGCCTTTTCCTCGGGAGCCGTTTCGGGCTGCTCCGCTTCCTGAGCCGGAGCCGTCTTTTTTGCTTCTTCGCTCATTCCAGATCCTCCTTATAGATCACAGTCCGCCGGGGTACGGCAGCCTGTGGGGTGTCTTTTCGTTTGCCGCTCATGCCCTCGCCCAGCTGGTCTGCAAAGTAATGCAGCAGCGGCATCAGCTTCTGGAAGGGCATCCGGGTGGGGCCGATCAATGCAATGGAGCCCCACAGGCCTCCGCCCACCAGATACCGGTCGCTCACGATGCACAGACCCGGGATCTGCGGTTCCAGATCCTCGCCCAGCAGCACGCTCTCACTGCGTTCTGCCGGAGGTGCGATCAGGCCAGCGGCCTGCTCCTCGTCGTTCAGCAGTGTGAGGATGTCGCCCACCTTGCCGTCCAGCTGGGGCCAGTCCAGCAGATACTGCTCGCCGCCCAGAAATACGTGGGGCTTGACGGAATCCTGCAGGATGGCAGCCGCTGCACTGATAACGGGCACCAGCTCCGGGTCGATCTGGCTGCACAGCTCTGCCAGCAGCCGGGTGGAAAGATCCACCGGCGCTACAAAGGTAAGGTTGCGGTTCAGCAGTGCGGCAAGTGCTGCCGCATTCTCGCGGGAAAGACCGGTGCGCACCCGTGCCACACGGGTACGAACGTAACCGGCCGTGGTAACGGCCAGCACAGCCGCTGCGCTGCGGCCCACCTGAACCACTTCATAGTGGGCGATGCACAGGTCTTCGGCGCACGGGGTGCTGATGGCGGCGGTGCAGCCGCTGATGGCGGCCAGCGCCTTGGCGGCACCTGCGGCCAGCTTTTCCGGCTCATGGTCGAGGCTTGCGAACACCGCATCCACCCGGGCGCGGCTCACACGATCCAGCGGCTGATCGTCGGTCAGCAGATTATCAAGGTAGTAACGGTAGCCCTTGGCACTGGGCACACGGCCCGCGCTGGTGTGGGGCTGCTCCAGCAGGCCCAGCTTTGTCAGCGCCGCCATCTCATTGCGAAGCGTTGCGCTGGAAACTGCCATGTCAAAGTAGTTTGCCAGCACGCTGCTGCCAACGGGCTCGCCTTCGAGACCATACAGCGCCACGATCGCCTGCAAGACTCGCTGCTTGCGTGCATCCATCGTCATAGCGCCTGCCTCCTTTTTGCGTTCGCTTTGTTTGTTTAGCACTCCTTGTTCCTGAGTGCTAAGACCATTATAGCCAATTTTCCGGTGCTGTCAAGCCCCTTGGAAAAATGTTTTAAAAGATTCATAATTCTGTCATAAACGAAGAAAGCGCCCTCCTTATTATAAGGAAAGCGCTCCGGCATGTTCTTTACTCTTCCATCTGCCTTGCCAGAAATGCCGCTGCCACATTCACGGCCTTGAGCTGGGCGGCATCCGGCGTGGCCGTGCGGTCTTCGGTCAGCAGGGCCACCACGCCGGTCACATCGCCCGCCGCAATGATGGGTGCGGCACACAGCACTGCTCGGGGCGAGCCTTCGCAGGGCAGGATGCACTTTTCGGCAATGCCCTCGCTCTGGTACAGCCTGCGGCCATCCATCAGCTTTTCCAGCGGCTGGCTGATGCTGCGGTCGGCCAGCTCCCGCCGGCCGGAGCCGCTCACCGTAAGGATGCGGTCGCGGTCGGCCACCAGTGCGGTCAGCGCAAAGCTTTTGCTGAGCACCTCGGTATACTGGGCCGCTACTGTGTTCATCTCGCCAATGGGCGAATACTTTTTAAAGATCACCTCGCCGTCGCCCGTGGTGAAGATCTCCAGCGGGTCGCCGCGGCGGATGCGCTGGGTGCGGCGGATCTCCTTTGGGATCACCACCCGGCCCAGCTCGTCGATGCGGCGCACGATTCCTGTTGCTTTCATGTTTTTGCTCCTCCGTTTCCTTAAAAATGCCTGCAGCACTAGTATCTGTCAGACCGGGCCATTTATACCTGCTGCCCCCGCGCAAAAAGACCTGCACGGAAAGCTGCCTCTTCGTTGCGTTTCCGGCAGGGTTCTGCTACAATGATACAAAAAGCCGTTTTCATAAGCACAGCACCCCGCTTATGAAGACAGATCCTAAAATTCTACTGAGAAAGGCAGGTGTCCGGATGCCGAACATCCTCATTCTGGGCGGCGGTGCCGCCGGTCTTGCAGCCGCGCTGGCGGCGGCACAAAGTGCCCCCGCTGCACAGGTCATTGTGCTGGAGCGCAACCCGAAGCCGGGCAAAAAGCTGCTTGCCACCGGCAATGGCCGCTGCAATCTGGATAACACCGGCATTGCACCGGAGCTGTATTTCACTGCCGACCCGGCAGCACTTCGTCCGCTGCTGGATGCCGTAAATACCGCCGACCCGCTGCGCTGGTTCCGTGCGCTGGGGCTTTACACCCGCACCGACGAGGCGGGCCGGGTGTATCCGTACTCCAATCAGGCGGCGGACGTACTGGCCCTGCTGGAGCATCACCTTGCGCAGCACCATGTGCAGCTGCGCACCGGCTGCACCGTGCGCACCCTGAGCCAGGGCCGCAGCGGCTACGCCGTGCAGTTCGAGACGGCAGAGGGCTCTGCCGAAATGCTGCGCGCCGATGCCGTCATCTGCGCCATGGGCGGCGAAGCAGGGCCGCAGTTCGGCACCGACGGCTTTGGCACCCGGTTCGCCGCCCAGTGCGGCGGCAGGGTGGAGCCGCTGTACCCCTGCCTGACCGCCCTGCAGTGCGCAAAGCCCCGCAAAGCGCTGGCTGGCATCCGTGCCAAGGCAGCAGCATCCCTGTTGGACGGTGCCCGTGTGCTTGCCTGCGAGAACGGCGAGGTACAGTTCACCGATTACGGCCTTTCCGGCATCTGCATCATGCAGCTGTCCGGCCTGTTGGCCCCGGGCCGCGGCCCCAAGGCTCCTGCTGTGGAGCTGGACCTCTTCCCGGCAGTGGACGAAACCGCACTTGCCAGCCTGTTTGCGGCCCACGCCGCCCAGACGGCAGGGGGCAGCGCCGCTGACTTCTGGCTGGGCCTGCTGAACCAGAAGCTGGGCCGTACTGTGTGGTCTGCCGCCGGGCTGCAGGACAGCGACGCGCCTGCCGTGCTCACCGCCGCACAGTGGCAGAAGCTGGCCCACACCGCCAAGCACTGGCGCTTTGAAGGGCTGACCCCCTGCAGCTGGAAGCAGGCCCAGACCACCGGCGGCGGGCTGGCCCTGCGGGAGGTGGACGGGCACTTCCAGTTCAAGGGCTGTCCGGGCCTTTACTTTGTGGGCGAAACGCTGGACTGCGCAGGCAGCTGCGGCGGTTTTAACCTGCACTGGGCGTTCGGCTCCGGCCTTGTGGCCGGGCGCAGCGCTGCAGGCCATGCTGCAGCAGGCCGTGCTCTGCCAAAAGCCTCCGCGCCCGCAAAGAGCAGGAAAAAGCCGCACAGGTAAAAATGAGCTTTAAATTTTCAACAAACGCTTGACATCTTGTGCAGATCGCATTATCATAAAGACAATAAAGGTTTGTTCAGAGGATCGAGCAGAACAAGCAAGGGGAGAGTCGAAAGGCCCTTTTGTTTGTCCTGCTCTTTTTCTTTTATTCGGCAAACGGAGCGATCAGGAGGTTTTTATGCTGGATGTAGCAATTATCGGCTGCGGTGTCATTGGTGCGGCAGCCGCCTATGAGCTGTCCCATTACCCGCTGCAGACCGCCATTTTCGAGGCTGAAAATGACGTGGCCGACTGCACCACCAAGGCCAACAGTGCCATTCTGCACGCTGGCTACGACCCCGAACCGGGCACCCGGATGGCGCGGCTCAACGTGGAGGGGTCCGCACTGGCCAAGGAGATCTGCGCCCGGCTGGATGTGCCGTACCTGCAGTGCGGCAGTCTGGTGCTGGCCCTCAGCCCGGAAGAGCTGCCCCACCTGCAGAAACTGTATGAGAACGGCATCGCCAACGGCGTGCCGGGCATCCGGCTGCTTTCCGCAGAGGAAACGTTTGCCATGGAACCGAATCTGGCCCCCACTGTCGTTGGCGCGCTGTATGCGCCCAGCGCCGCCATCGTCAGCCCGTGGGAGTTTGCGCTGGCAATGGCAGAAGTGGCTGTGCGCAACGGCGTGAAGCTGCACCGCAGCTGCCCTGTGACCCGCATCGAAAAGACCGCCGGCGGCTGGGCGCTGACCACCCCCTCCGGAATTGTGGAAACGCGCTATATCATCAATGCGGCAGGCATCTCGGCGCAGGCCGTGCACGATATGGCCGCACCCCACAAATTTACCATCCAGCCCACCCGGGGCGAATACTACCTGCTGGATAAATCCGAGGGCAGCCGTGTGCACCACGTCATCTTCCAGTGCCCCAACGAAAACGGCAAGGGCGTTCTGGTGGCCCCCACCGTCCACGGCAACCTGATCGTCGGCCCGAACGCCGACCCCGTGGAAGGGGACGATACCGCCTGCACCGCCGCCGGGCTGGCCTTCGTCAGCGCCGCAGCGTGCCGCAGCGTGCCGAACATCCGCTTCAGCGAGTCCATCCGAAATTTTGCGGGTGTCCGTGCCAATGTGGACACGGGCGACTTCGTTATCGGCGAAGCGGAAGGCGCACCCGGCTTCATCGATCTGGCGGGCATGAAATCGCCCGGCCTTTCCAGTGCACCGGCCGTTGCCAGAGAAGCCGTCAAAATTCTGGAAGCTCACGGCGATCTGCCCGCCCCCAAGGCGGATTACAGAGATGGCCGCACCCGGGTGCGCTTCAAGGAGCTTCCGCCCGAAGAAAAAGCCCGGCTCATTGCAAAGGAACCCGCCTATGGCCGCGTGATCTGCCGCTGCGAGACGATCACCGAGGGCGAAATTCTGGATGCTCTGCACGAAGAGATCCCCGCCACCACCATTGACGGTGTCAAGCGCCGCTGCGGTGCCGGTATGGGCCGCTGTCAGGGCGGCTTTTGCGGGCCGCGGGTGCTGGAGCTGATCAGCAAAACGCTGGGCATCCGTCCGCTGGACGTGCTGCAGGATAAGGCCGGCACCAACGTCTTACTGTGCGAAACCAAGCAGGAGGGAGAGCACCATGATTGATCTGGTCATCGTCGGCGGCGGCCCTGCAGGCCTTGCCGCAGCTTACAGCGCATGGCAGCATGGTCTGCGCGATATCCTTATCTTAGAGCGCGACAACGAGCTGGGCGGCATCCTGAACCAGTGCATCCACAACGGCTTCGGCCTGCACCGCTTTGGCGAGCAGCTCACCGGCCCGGAATACGCAGGCCGCTGCATTGAACTGCTGCGCTCCACCGGTGTCCGGGTGGAGCTGGGCACGATGGTGCTGGACGTCACCCCGGACAAAAAGATCCACTGCGTCAGCCGGGAAAAGGGTTATCAGATTTTGGAAGCCAGAAGCATCATCCTCTGCATGGGCTGCCGGGAACGCACCCGCGGTGCCATTGGCATCCCGGGTACCCGCCCTGCCGGTATCTACACCGCCGGTGCGGCCCAGCGCTATGTCAACATGGAGGGCTATCTGGTAGGCAAGCGGGTGCTCATCCTCGGCAGCGGCGACATCGGCCTGATCATGGCCCGACGGATGACGCTGGAAGGGGCCAAAGTACTGGCCTGTGTGGAGGTCATGCCGTATTCCGGCGGCCTGACCCGCAACATCGTGCAGTGCCTGCAGGACTTCGACATCCCCCTGTATCTGTCCCATACCATCGTGGATATTCAGGGCAAGGCCCGCGTGGAAAAGGCCACCGTTGCCAAGGTGGACGAAAACCGCCGCCCCATCCCGGGCACCGAGATGGAATTTGATGTGGACACCATCCTGCTCAGCGTCGGCCTGATCCCGGAAAATGAGCTGACCCGGCAGGCGGGCATCCCCATGGACCCTCACACCAAGGGCGCTGTGGTCTACGAGAATATGGAGACCGGCATCCCCGGCGTGTTCGCCTGCGGCAACGTGGTGCACGTGCATGATCTGGTGGACTTCGTTTCGGGCGAAAGCGACCTTGCCGGTGCTTCTGCGGCGGCCTATGTTTTGAAGGGCGAAGCCTCCGATACGGTTGTGCTTGACCTTGTTCCGGGCAATGGTGTGGGCTACACCGTGCCGCAGCGGGTGCGCCCCGCTGATGTGGACAGGAGCGTGAACATTTCCTTCCGTGTGCGGCAGAACTACGGCCCCAGCCAGATCACCGTGACCTGCGGCGGCAGGCAGTTGGCCCGGTTCAAGCGCCAGCGCATGGCTCCCGGCGAGATGGAGCACATCGCACTGCCCAAAGTCCTGCTGGAAAAAGCAGACGGCCCGCTGACCGTTGCGGTAGAGGAGGTTATTGCAGAATGAGCAGCATCAAAGAAGTCATTTGCATCTGCTGTCCCTGCGGCTGCCACTTGCAGGTAGACCCGGAAAATGATTATAATGTAACTGGAAACGCCTGCCCCAACGGTGCCGCCTACGGCAGGGAAGAGCTGACCCATCCCACCCGCATCCTCACCAGCACCGTGCGGGTGGAGGGTGGGCTGTATCCGCGCTGCCCGGTAAAGACTGCGCAGGCTGTGCCCAAAGAGAAGATGACAGAGGTCATGGCTGCGCTGGACCGCGTCACCCTGCACGCCCCCGTCCGCACCGGACAGGTGGTGCTGGCAGATGTGTGCGGCACCGGCGTGGACGTTGTGGCGACGCGAAATCTGTGATACACACTCCTGAAACGATACGGAGGGAGCAAAAGCATGAGTACAAAATATGTTCTGGCGCTGGATCAGGGAACCACCAGCAGCCGTGCCATCCTGTTCGACAATGAGCAGAATATCATTGCGGTGCAGCAGCGCGAGTTTGAGCAGATCTATCCGCAGCAGGGCTGGGTGGAGCACAACCCCATGGAGATCTGGTCCACCCAGTATGGAGTCATGAACGAGGTGGTGGCCCAGAGCGGTGTCGATGTCCACGATATCGCCGCCATTGGCATCACCAACCAGCGGGAGACCACCATCCTGTGGGAAAAGGCCACCGGCCGCCCCATCTACAATGCCATCGTCTGGCAGTGCCGCCGCACGGCACCGCTGGTGGATGAACTGCTGCAGCAGCCCGGCATGGCAGACTACATCCGGGAGAATACCGGCCTGATGCCTGATGCCTATTTCTCCGCAACGAAGATCAAGTGGATCCTGGACAATGTGCCCGGTGCGCGGGAGCGCGCCGAGGCAGGGGAGATCCTGTTCGGCACTGTGGACACATGGCTGGTCTGGAAGCTGACCGGCGGCAGAGTGCATGTCACCGACCGCACCAACGCCAGCCGCACCATGCTGTATAACATCCGCACGCTGGACTGGGACGACACCCTGCTCAAAGCGCTGGATATCCCGCGCTGCATTCTGCCCCGCGTGACGGATTCCAGCGAGGTCTACGGCACCACCGATCTATGCGGTGTGCAGATCCCGGTGGCCGGCATTGCCGGTGACCAGCAGGCTGCGCTGTTCGGACAGAGCTGCTTTCGCAAGGGCGAGGCCAAGAACACCTACGGCACCGGCTGCTTTTTGCTGATGAACACCGGCGACACCATCTGCCGCAGCCGGAACGGTCTGATCTCTACCATCGCCATCAGCCTGAACGGTAAGGTAGAGTACGCGCTGGAGGGCAGCGTCTTTGTGGGCGGTGCCGTCATCCAGTGGGTGCGCGACGGCCTGCGCATGATCCAGGAGAGCCGCGATGCGGAATACTATGCCCAGAAGGTACCGGATAACGGCGGCATTTACATTGTGCCCGCCTTTACTGGTCTGGGTGCACCGTACTGGGATATGTACGCCCGCGGTGCCATCGTGGGCATCACCCGCGGCACCACCCAGAACCACATCATCCGCGCGGCAGAGGAGTCCATTGCCTACCAGAGCGCGGACCTCGTGGCTGCTATGGAAAAGGACACCGGCGTGCCCATCACCTCGCTGAAGGTGGACGGCGGTGCATCCCGCGACCAGTTCCTGATGCAGTTCCAAGCCGATATCCTGAACAAGACCGTGCTGCGCCCGGCCATCCGGGAAACGACTGCTCTGGGCGCTGCCTATCTGGCGGGCCTTGCCACCGGTGTGTGGAAGGATCGGGACGAGATCCGCAGCCTGTGGCACTGCAACATGACCTTTGCCCCGCAGATGGACGAGGCCGAGCGCACCCGTCTGCTGGCCGGCTGGCACAAGGCTGTGGGCCGAAGCTGCGACTGGGCAGAGCATTGATGATTTTCGTCTGACTTTATAGTTCGCGCACAAAATATTTTTTAATTGTTTATTTTCTATTGACATTTTGTTACAAAACGCTATACTAGAAGCATCCCAAGAGAAGTGAGATGGGGATGCACTGTATCGTCCAGATGCAGTGTGTCCCCATTTTTATTACGGAAAAATCAGATTCAAAAAGGAGGTCCCAAGCATGTCGCATCAAAAAGGTAGGTTGAAAAACAGCAAATTCTGGTTGTGCCTGTCACTGATTCTTTGCCTTGTAAGTGCCATCGTAGCGTCCGCTGTACAAACTTCTGGTGGGATCAGGATCAAGGAAATGAGCTGGGAAAGTCCCTCTGGACACCAGCTGGCCGCATACCTTTACATTCCACAGAATGCAACCAAAGACACACCGGCGCCGGGTGTTGTTACAATCGAAGGATGGTATAACAACAAAGAAATGCAGGACTTGTATAGTATTGAGCTGGCTCGCCGGGGATATGTGGTGCTGGCACTTGATCTGCACAGTCATGGCGACTCGGAAAGCCTGTCGATTGCAGAACTTTACGATGGTGCTGTGGGCGTCGATGGTGCAGTTCAGCTTATTGCAAGCCTTCCGTACGTTGACACAGCTCGTATTGGCGTTACAGGCCATTCCAGCGGCGGTACAGCTGCTAATATGGCGGTAGAGATCGATAATTCCCGGGAAACTCCTTTGATTGCTGCCGTTCTGCAGCAGGCTGGTGACTGGCAGGATGACACCGGCGGTGATCATAGCGGAGATTACGGCTCACGCAGTGTAGGTATTATTGCCAGTACCCATGATGACTTTTACTTTGGAACCTATGATGACGCTGGAAATATGCTGACCAATCCGGCAGCCTTCATGGAAACAGATGGTGCTAAAAAATTCCTGAATTTTAATGAGGACGGCTTTGCCGGTATCGCAGAAGGCGGCAAATATTACACGCGCGATTTTGATGGAAAGACCGCTTATCGCGTGATTTATCGGCCGAACATGATCCATCCTCTCGTTGCTTTTTCTACTACTTGTGTCGGCTATGCCGTTGATTTTTTTGATACAACGCTCGGCGCTCCAAAGCCCCTGCCTGCCAGCGATCAGATCTGGCCCATTAAAGCGGTGTTCAACAGCCTCGGCGTGATCGGTCTTTTGATCTTCATGGTCAGTTTCACGCTGGTTCTGCTTGATACTCCCGTATTTTCCGCTCTCCGCAGTGGTGAAATTGTACAGCCAGCCCCTGTGCAGGACAACGGAGCCAAGGCATGGTACTGGGTTCTGCTGATTATCGGTGCAGTTTTTTCCGGTGCAAGCTTTTTGTTCTGCATGAATACCGTTTACTCAAAGACAACAAACTTCTTTGTGCAGACCGGCCCCCTGACGATCGGTACATGGGCTGCTCTTTGCGGCGTCTTTGCAATATTCTGCTCTGCTGTTTTTTACGGTGCTTATGGAAAAAAACACGGTTGGAGTGCTCGAAGAGCGGGTCTTTATTTGAATCTGGAGCAGCTGTGGAAGACCATTGCCCTCGCTGTTATCGTGATCGTTGTTTCGTTCGGCCTTGTTTTTGCAGCACACTATTTCTTCCAAGTTGATTATCGGATGTATGTCGTTGCGTTCAAAACCTTCGGCGCTGATAAAGTGCTGATCGCACTTCGCTATCTGCCATTCTTCCTGCTGTTCTACGTTATGAACTCGATCTCGGCAAATTGCTTCAACTACAACACCATTGGCGGAAAAAATGGCAACATCTTGATTTTTGCATTCTTTAATGCGCTTGGTGCTATTTTTGTAGTTGCAAGTCAATATATCTACTTCTATGCAACGGGTTATCAGCTTTATGGTTTGACCGAAGGCCAGCGCATTGGTCCCATTTGGCTGTTCCCCTGTATGGTTCTTCTGTTTGTCACGCCCATCATGTCCCGCATCATCTACAAACGCACCCGCAATCCGTACATTGCAGGTCTGATAAATGCAATGTTTATTGTAATGATCAGCTGTTCCAATACTACTACCATTCTGGGCGGCGGTGAGCTGATTGCAACCACATTCTGATAAAACCTAGATTTTACATTACAGCCGCCGTGTAACTTATTTACATGGCGGCTTTTTTGTAGAATAATATAAATCAAGTAATTGATAAAAAAGGAGTCTTACCCAATGCATCCTCTTGCTGAAACCCTGCTGGACGAACCGGTGATCGCCGCCGTGAAAACGGACGAAGCCCTGACTGCTGCGCTGGCCTCGCCCTGCAGCGCCGTTTTTCTGCTGGCGAGCACCCTGCTCACCGTAGACGGGCTTGTGCACCGCATACATGATGCCGGAAAACTGGCCGTGGTTCACATCGACCTTGTGGACGGCCTTTCGTCGCGGGAGATCGCGGTGGACTCCCTCAACGCCCTGTGCCACCCGGACGGCATCATCTCCACCCGCCCGACCCTGATCCGCCGGGCGCGCCACCGCGGCCTGCTGACCGTCCAGCGGGCATTCATCCTGGATTCCCTCTCGCTGACCAGCCTGTCCGGTCAGCTGGAGCAGGGCAAGCCGGATTTTGTCGAGATCCTTCCCGGCATCATGCCCCGGGTCATCGCCGAGATCAGCGCCCGCACACAGGTGCCTGTCATTGCAGGCGGCCTGCTGCGGGACAAAGCCGACGTCATGGCCGCCATGCGCGCAGGTGCTGCCGCAGTTTCCACCTCTGCGCCCTCCCTGTGGGATATCTGAGCCAGAACAAGATCCCAGCTGAAGTACGAAAAGCATAATCGTATCCTGGTGTTTTATTGGATATGCCCGCCCACCGATGGAGCCGGATCTCCACGGTGAGCGGGCATTTTTTCGTTTTCATTCGATTTGAGTGAATCTATTCGGCCTGCGGATTAACTCGATAATTTAAAGCAATCCTACAAGTCGCACTCCCCTTAAAGTCTTTCTGCTTCCTGCATCTTAGCATCATACTGGATGGCAGAGATCGGCACGAGGCCCTCGATCATATCCAGTTTGCTGTTGACAAGGTCATCGTACACATCTTTGATGGACGACGTAATGGAAGGCTCCAGCTGTTCATTTGCAATTACGCTTTCCACCAGTGCTTGTTTGTTTTTCAGTTTCTGCGCCATATCGGGCAGGAAGTAATAATTTTCAATCATGCGCAGAATGATGTTTGCCATAAAATTTCCGCGGATGCTGCTCAACTCGATATAAATCGCTCCGGCATCCTCCACGGAAATTTGTGCGATGCTCATCAGGTAATCAGCCAGAGTCGTTTGCGTATCGTTCAAAATTCCCTGACTTGCCATACTGCGTTGCAGGATATTCATTTTTCGATAGTCCTGAATTATACCGGTTTTTATCAGTACATTCCACCACTTTATGCAGTCACATGGGTGGCATTCTCTTTCACCGAATTGATCGTATCCATCAGTTCACTGCCTGTTTTGCCATCAAACAGGCGGGTAAACAGAATGGGCTGGTCAAAGGGTGGTTTCATCAGAACCGCTTTGCTTTCCACATAACCGTTCTGCTCGATGTAATGAATGACCTTCTGCACGAACGCGATCTGCTTTGCATTCAGCGATTCGTCGTTGATGAACTTGGAAAATGCCTGCATGGCAGCATCGTGGTCCAGCTTTGCCACTTTACGCACCAGCAGACCAAAGGGTGTATCCCGAAACTCCCGTGCATAGTCCTCTTTGCTGCCCAGCTCACAGGTGAAGATATGTTCCAGCTCGGTATAGTCGCCCCGGGAAAGCGGAATGTTCTGGGTCAGCTTGTGGATGGCCAGCGTATCGCTGCGGTGCTCCATGATGTAGCGGTTCACACGTTCCCGGTACTCGCCGAAATCATAGCCGGAATCCAGCGTTTTGCCCTCGGTCTGTTCCAGTACCGGGTCGGCAAGGGCCGTGTAGACAGGTTTTTGCCCTTCTACACCGTCCACCAGAAACTTGATGAGCTCCCGCAGTTCCTGCCGCATTTCCTCAAAGCGGAGCAAATCATGCGAGGTCAAAAATTCGTCTGTCTGCACCTCCCGGATGAGGGGCAGCTTTGCCTGCACCTGTGGGATGGTAGCTTTCCCTTCCAGCATTGCCGCCGTGCTGCGCAGCTGTTTCCGGGCGCGGCCCAGCCCCGGCAGACCTTCCAGTTCACAGAGCAGCAAGCCATACACAAAGTTATCGAACCGCTTGGCGGCTTCATCTTTGTCGTCCAGCGAGATGAGCGGTGCCACCTCTTTCATCAGAGTACCCTTGTCCGTTTCGGTCAGGCTGACAAAGGCTTCCGGCTTCTGATAGTGTTCCACGGCCTGTCGGTGCAGCCGCACGGATACCAGCTCCGGGTTCAGCGCTCCCACTTCGGCACGGCAGGTCTCCGTTAAGATCTTGCGCCAGTTCTGGTAGTTTTCGTCCCCATAGGCTCCATCCTGCAGCGCGGCGGCGATCCGCACCTGCTTGCAGAAAATGCTCTCGGACAGGCTTTTGGTGTCCGCGCTCTCGTAGCCGTTGGGTTTCTGACGGAAAAATTCAAAGTTGCCGCAGTAGTCGAAGATCAGAAAACGCCGTTTGCCCGTATATTCGCCGTCGATGGCATCCACGCAGGCAAGGGATGGGCAGAGCCGCGTACCACGGCCGATCATCTGCCAGAACTTCGTTTTGCTGCGCACTTTTTTGAAGAACACCAGATTCACGCACTCCGGCACATCGATGCCCGTGTCCATCATATCCACCGAGACCGCAATAAACGGCGGCTTGTCCGGCTGCTTGAAGTCGTCAATGATGGACTGCGCATAGGCATCATCGCAGACCACCCGCTGGATGAAACCCGGGTGCTTGGTCTCCAGCTGCGGGTAGAGCTTGCCGAAGCGTTCCCGGATAAACTCCGCGTGGCGCTTGTTCTGGGCAAAGATAATGGTTTTGCCGATGCGGTCGCCGCCCGCCGTCCGGATGCCCCGTTCCATCAGGTCTTGCAGCACCGTGTCCACGGTGTTGGCGTTGAAGATGAACTTGTTCAGCTTTTCGGATGGGATAAAGGTGGGCAGGGTGTCGTCCTCGGCAAAATCGTCCTCGTAGCGAGCCTTATCCTCCGGTGAAAGCTGGTCGTAGTGGATACCCTCTTCTGTGAATTTCGTCTTGACCTCGTAGTTGTAGTAAGGCACCAGCACATGGTCGGTGTAGACCGCCGTGTCGTAATCGTAGGCGTAGGTGGGGATGCCGTGCTCCATCTCGAAAAAGTCGTAGGTGTTGCGGTCTACGTCGGTTTTCGGGGTGGCGGTCAAGCCCACCAGAACCGCATCGAAATAATCAAAAATGGCGCGGTATTTCTTGAAAATGCTGCGGTGGCTCTCGTCCACGATGATAAGGTCAAAATGCGCAGGGGAAAACAGCGGCACGCCGTCCTTGGTCTTGGCGTTGTCGATGGCGTTGAGCATGGTGGGATAGGTAGAAAACACGATGCGCGCGGCCTTATCGTCCTTAGAGGAGCATAGGTTGCACAGCGACTGGTCGGGCAGATACTTTTTGAAGTCGTCCTTTGCCTGCTTGACCAGCGCGGTGCGGTCGGCCAGAAAAAGCACGTTGGTCACGTGACCGCCCCGGCTCAGCACATCGGTCAGGCTGGATGCGGTGCGGGTCTTGCCTGTGCCCGTTGCCATGACCAGCAGATTGCGCCGGAAGCCCTGCGTAATATGGGCGCAGACAGCCCGGATGGCGTTTTTCTGGTAATAGCGGTCGGTGATTTTATCGTCAATTTCGATGGTGTCCAGCGGTTTTTTCTCGGTGCGGCGGTTCATCAGCTTCTGCAAGTCGTCCTTGCAGAACACCCCGCTCACGGCACGCTGCGGGCCGCTCTGCTCATCCCAGAAATAGGTGGTGTAGCCGTTGGTGGTAAACAGCATCGGACGGCGGCCAAACTTCTGCTCCAGACAGTTTGCATAAAGCTGAGCCTGCTTGCGCCCGATGTTGGGGTCTTTGGTGCTGCGCTTGGCTTCAATGACCGCCAGCGGCAAGCCGTCCTTGCCCATCAGCACATAGTCCGCATAGCCCTTCTGCCCCAGCACGCCGTTCATGTTGTCCACTTCGTACTCGGTGCGCACATCGGCGTCCGGCCCGGTGAATTTCCAGCCCATGGCCTTGAGGTCGATGTCGATGATCTTCTGCCGCGTCTCGGCCTCGGTCAGGTCGACGGCGGTGAAACTGCGGCTCTGCTGGTTCTGCTGTTTGCTGGCCGTGTACGCCGCCGAAAGGCTCTCCACCTGCTTGCGCAGCGCTTCCAGCTCGGCATCTTTCTGGGTCAGCAGGCTTTCCTGCTCCCGGATCTTCTTTTCGTTCAGCGTTACTTTTTCGCCGGGGATGGCTGTCTCGTCAAAGGAGCGCTCCACATAGTCCGTGCCGTAGCAGTAATCCACCCACTGGATGAAGTCGAACAGCCCCCGCAGGCTGAACACCGCATCCGCCGCCGACACGCTATGCCCTGTATGTACCGCCAGATTTCCCGCCTTCACGATGCTGGGCAGCACGCTCCACACATTGCGGTCCACCGCGAACCGGAAACTCGGCTCGTGCAGCAGGGATTGCAGGTTGTCCTTGTAGGGCATCGTGATGGTTTTGTCTGCCGCATACACCCACTTCACCGCCAGCTCCAACGCCTTCCGGCATCCCACCGCGCACATCGCCGGAGAGGTGGAGAACACTTTCTCGGCCTCGATGGCAGAATTAGCGAAGAGGGAATATTCGGGGCGGGTGGAGAGATAGGAGAAGTTGGACATGGGAGGCTCCTTTCGAATTTTTACATTTTAAAAATCAGTTCTCTTAATTACTTTTTGTATAGATTACATATTCACATGTAAGTTCATCGTGATTTGCTCCTCTGGTATCATCGGAAATAGCTATTATTTGAGTAGCCGCATAGTTTCCAAAAATATTTTTCCAAATAATGATATCTCCAATGTTCGGGGTTCTGCATCTAGATGAGAAATCATATTCTCCTGTTAATTTTTCCTTTGATAAAGTACATGGAGCTTTTATTCTTGCTATTGAATCAATATTCGATGGGTCACTATATGCGTGAATACTTCGATTACTTGCCTTGCTCCATTCTGTTGTAAACAAATATTCATCTTTCCCTATTGTGAACTTTCCATCGTTATTTGAATAATCAAATGTAAATGATCCTTGCTCGGCTTCACAAGCATAAACTTTCGTTGTCGAACTCAATGCAACGACATTATTTCCCATTTCCAAGTTTTCTTCTTGAAGTAAATCGGTAGCTCGAACCCATCCAATACCCGGATATTCACGTATCGCAGCATTTACCGCTGTAACAACATTTGCTTTTAAATCTCCTATATCCGAATATCCTTTTACCAGTTTTTTTGCGTTCCTGACTCTATCACGAAATGCCTTGAACTTTTCAATATTAGCATGTTCACATTTTTCATTTGGCAATTTTTCAGGATGCAGATTGACAAACGCCATCACTGGAATGCCTTTCTGCTGTGCATAATTATATTCTTTTTCTGTATATCCTACTCCGTCGTCATCTAAAGAGCCGTATCTCCCGCCGATAATCAAAATATAATAGTCACAATCATCCAGCATTTTCTCGATATATTCCATCTGGCTCATATTACTCGCCGGAAATTGTTCCATTCCAACTGGAATACAATTGTTATCAAGCAGGCACTGAGTTACTGCCGCCCGTTCTTCTTTCAGGTCTTCATATGTAGAACTAATAAATACTTGATATTTCTTTTTCATAATTGTTTTTGCACTTTCCCTCCTCTTCTCAACATTTGGCATAATCATGGACAGTTGTGATTGCTTCAGCTTTTCATTGACGGAGTTCATCGCTTTATCGAAATTTTCGTTCTCAATTTCATCTAGATAAATCTCAAAAATTTCTTTCGTTTTTTCCAATCCATCCCTGCATTTTTGAGTTTTTTCATTCTGATCATCAAAATCAAAATATGGAATAAACTCTGTTCTTTGAAACCGTTTCATTTGCGTGCTTTCCTGTCCATAGCATCTGGACAGAAAAAGTTCAGCGCGTATTTGCCATTCAACAAATTCTTTTGAATCCGCTGTTAAATCTGGCGTTTTCAGAAGCTCATCTATTTTATCTATAAGTGATTTCAACTTAGGATAATAATTCATCTTCATTTACCTCACCCAAAATATTCCTGCATCAGCGCCTTTTTCATCAGTTCCAGCTTTTCAAGGCTCTGCGGCTCACTCCTTCCGTCACGGCTAACGCCGTGCCACCTCCCTCAAAGAGGGAGGCTTTTGCCTTGCGGCCACGTTAAGGCTCCCTCTTTGAGGGGGCTGTCGCCGTCAGGCGACTGGGGGAGTTACCCAAAATATTCTTGCATCAGTGCCTTTTTCATCAATTCCAACTTTTCAAGGCTCTGCTGTACGGTCTGCTTCTGCTGGTCTACACGCTCTACAAAGGCGGCAAACTGGTTTTGCAAGGAAAGCGGCGGAACAATAAATAAATACTTTCTTTGCGCAGTGATTGGAACCTGATTCCGTGTCGTCTGCTTCATATCTTTTGTATACTGACGAACAAAGCCTTCACTCTGCATATAGGCTTTTAGGTAAGCGGGAAGTATACGCTGCTTATTGCATCTATAAGCTGTCAATGATGTTCCTAAAATAACCTTGGTTTCACGAGTGTGTAAAATGGCTACTGGCCCCACAGTTGCGTTGTGTGCAAATAACACATCTTCATCCTGTGCAATGCCCTTTCGTAATTTAGCCGCCCTTTCTTCCGTAAGATGTTTAGCCAAATTTAAATTTACAGTATCATCTATGATGCAGTTAGCACTGATATATGACACGCCGCTCTCTACAAATTCTTCATTGCGTGGATAATCGCTTCCATGATTTCCATCCAGATGATATGTAATAATTCCATCATCTAACATATTCTGTAGGCTTCTTACTTCAAATTTATAAGGATTAGAAACCGGTTCTCCAAACATCTCCACAAACCGCGCCTTTACCAGTTCGTCCAGTTTAGCAAGCTGCTGCTTGCGGAGAGAAATCAAACTCGTTACTTTATCAAGGACTTCTGCAATTTCGCACTGCTTTTCATACGGTGGCAAGTAAAATGGCAGCGCGTCAAAAACGGGCTTGGTCAAATGCTTCATTGTTGCGCCATGTGCATCGGATGCAGCGTTTTCCAGAATCAAACCTACCTGATGTACGAAAAAATCTTTTGAGATTCTTTCTTTATCAAAAACGACCTTGAAAATATGCTGATTTAATACCGCCTTTTCTCCATGCCAAATGTATACGCCAAGACTGGCAGACCATGAAATCAAAACATCTCCATCGTTTACTTCATATTTGGATGCGTATTCACCATTATAACGGTTTGCCTGATATGAATTTCCGGTCAGGTCCTGAATCCGAATAATTGGAATACCTTCGTCCGACCAATCTTGTGGTTTGAAGGCATATCCATTTATGTATGTTGCAATATCTCCCAACTTCGCCATCATACCATCTCCTCCAACTCTGCCAGACCCTTGGTGATCTCCATTTCCAGCTCATGCAGGTCGGCAAGGATCTCCGTAGTCGAGGGATACTCCACCGGCACATACTCGGTCTCTTTGTACTTATTGATGGACAAATCGTACCCATTGGCGGCAATTTCTTCTTTGGGCACAAAGAAACTCTGCTCGGTGCGCTTGCGGTCGGTTTCGGCGTCGAGGTTCTGAAACCGGGCGATGATGTCCGGGATGTCGTTCTCCTTCACCTCGGTGCGCTTGTCGTCCAGCGAGAAGCCGTCGGCTTTCATATCGTAGAACCACACCTTATCGGTGCCGCCCGCGCCGGTCTTGGTAAACACCAGCACCGCCGTGGACACGCCTGCGTAGGGCTTGAACACGCCGGAGGGCATGGAAATGACCGCCCGCAGCTGGTGGTTTTCAATCAGTTCTTTTCGGATGCTCTGGTGCGCCTTGCTGGAACCGAACAGCACGCCGTCCGGCACGATGCAGGCGCAGCGTCCGCCGGTTTTGAGCATCCGCAGGAAGAGCGCAAGGAAAAGCAATTCTGTCTTTTTGGTGTTGGTGACGGCTTTCAGGTCGTCGTTGATGCTCTCGGCATCCACGGTGCCCTTGAACGGCGGGTTTGCAAGGCAGACGGTATACTTGCTGCAAATGGAGTTTTGCTTCGACACGCTGTCCTTGTAGTCGATATCCGGGTTCGTGATGGAGTGGAGCATCAGGTTCATGGCCGAAATGCGCAGCATGGTGCGGTCCATGTCAAAGCCTGCAAACATCGGCCCGGCAAAATGCTGCCACTGTTCCGGAGTCATATCGTCCCCATAGTGCTTGCGAACATATTTTGCGCTGGACACCAGAAAACCTGCCGTACCGCAGGCCGGGTCACAGATGAAATCGTCCGGCGTGGGCTGCACCAGCTCCACCATCATATCAATGATATGCAGAGGCGTGCGGAACTGGCCGTTCCGACCCGCCGTTGCCAGTTTTCCCAGCATATACTCGTACAGGTCGCCCTGCATATCAAGGTCGGCAATGTCGTGGGTGTAGAGATCCTCCAGCCCGGTGATGATCTTTTGCAGCACCTGCGGCGTGGGAATCAGGAACATGGCATCGTCCATGTACCGCGCAAAGGCGGTGTTGCCCTCATCCGGGCGGGTGGGGTCGTCTGCAATCTCCACCAGCTCGCCGTTTGCGTCAAAGTCCGGCAGACGGCCATATTTCATCTTTTTGATGGCAGGGAACACCCGCTGCTGCATGGTCAGGAAAATCTCGCGGGAATCTTTATCCTTGAAGCGGCTCCACCGCATAGACTGTCCTGCTTCGCTGGCCGGGAAGATGTGCTCCATCTTTTCGCCCGCCATGTTCTCAAAATCTTCGGTGGCAAGCTCTTTCTCGTCCAGTGACCGGATGAACATGAGATAGGTCAGCTGTTCAATGACGGTCAGCGGATTGGTGATGCCGCCTGCCCAAATGTCCGTCCAGATTTTGTCTACCTTATTTTTAATGGCTCCTGTTACCATGCGTTCCTCCTGAATGTTTGCCAATCGCAAACGCTTTGCATCTCGAATTTTTGGTGATAATATCACAATTTTATTATAGCAGTGTACGATTATATTTTCAATGTAGAGCGTTTAGCAGACATGCTTTCTTGATCGCAAGGCAAGAAATTAGTGGAACGTTAAAACAGCAATTTTCGATATGCAATTCAACGCTGTTGCTATTACATGAAGAAGTTGAATTGCTATAAAACGGTAAAGTGAATTTTACCTGCTTTGCCGTTTTTTCACATCTGGACTCCAACATGCTTTTGTGCTATTCAGCGATTCCATCGCGCAGCCTGCGCTCTGCTTACCAACTGATGATCTCCGGCGGTGATGTGAAAGCCGTACAGGGCACAACACTTGTGCAGGCTGCCCCGGTTGAAGCAGAACCGGCCATCTCCGTGTCGGCTCTGCTGGAGCTTTTGAAAGACGCAGACCCTGCCGTAAAAGCGCAGCTCCGCCTGGCTTTGCTGACCTGAATTGCAAAAAATAGCACGAATTACAGAGTAATTCACAGACTTACTCCATCTGACACGAAAAATGCGGACCGTGCAAAAGCCGTGCAGAGACCGTGCAAATGGCGTATAAAAGAAAATCCCACGAGGAATCTTACGACTCTTCGTGGGATTTTGGTGCGCTCGAGGGAACTCGAATCCCTGGCCCTCTGATTAAAAGAATCCAAGGTGCATCATTCGTCAAATTTCAAAAGCTCGAAGAAGCGTTATTTTTATCGTATCATCGCAAAACACGCCTTTGCACACACCGCATTGTCTGCATACAGTGTAATGCTTTGCAACCGTTATCCAGATATTCAGGTGTGCAAAAAGTGTGCAAAAATGTGCAGACGGGCAAAACAAAGCCCAATGGACAAATCAATCACCGGTTTTATGGCAGGGTTTAGGACATCCGAACAGACACCGTTTGATATAGAAATGAGGTTCACCATGAACAAACTGCTTTCCTGCCGCTTCAATATGGACACCAACCGGGTGGAAGCCCGGTTCGAGGATGGCACCACTCTTGCCATCGACTGCATCGCCGTGGAGGACGAGTACGGCAGCACCCCGGCACAGCGGGCAGAGCTGGACTGGCTGCTGTATAATAAGCCCTTGGAGTACGCCCAGCTTGTGCTGGGTGGAGAGATAGAGCGTTATCTGTCGCTTGGCTGCGACCATGGCAGACTGGAAGATTGATTACTTCGAAAGGCCATTGCCATTTGAGTACCAATTGAATATACTATAAACAGGAGAGCGGACGTCACTCCGCTGGTGTGGCTGACACCTAAAATCCGATCTGATGCAAGACGTAAGGGCTTGAGGCTGGCGGGCAGCGATAAAACCCGAAAGCGATGCAGGACATAGGAGCCTGAGGTTGGCGGACAACGATAAAATCAGTCACAAGGGACATCGGACAGCACCACGGTGTTGTAGATGCCCCTTTTATTTCTGCTCAACTCGCTACCGATAGCAGACCTATTCCATTATCTTCCATAAATTCAGTTTTTGTCAAGACTATCACAATTTCAAGATTTTTCAGATGTTTTGTTAATTTTTCTGATTTTAGGTGTATAATCAGTACAAACAAGAAACTGCACTCTCATGCATATTTCTGCAATCACCTTATCTGGAGGTCTAATATGGATTCTGAAAAGATTGCTACAAATCATGTTGAACTTGCCATAAGCAAAACGGGTCACTTGGTTTCTCACATCAATTCCAATGATAAAGAGCCCTCATGGGATGGAGATGTAGAAGTCTATAAAAAGTCCGGCCACGTTCATGCAAAAGCTGACTTGATTTTAAAAGTACCTGTTCAGGTCAAAGGTCATATTAAACCAAATCTAAAGAAAAAGAGCATAAAGTATTCTATCCAATATTCTGATTTAAGAAACTATCTTTATGTTGGAGGAACCATCTTTTTTGTCGTGTATTTCGATAAGGAAGATGAGCATTATACTATATACTATGTTGGACTTCTTCCGTTCGACCTCAAAAAAATGCTCAAGGACTATAAAGGAGATTTCTCTAAATGCAAAAGCATTGAATTAAAAGTTTTTCCGACCAAAAAAGAAGATATCGATGATATCTTCCTTAATTTCGCGCATCACATGAATAGGCAACGCGCCGCTATCAATAGCGCGCTCTTATCCTTCGATTCAGACTTACCCACCAACACTATTTCTCTAGGCTATTCTACTAGTGCAGCAAAACATTACGATTTGCCCCTTGATTATTTTTTTGACCACGAAACTTACATTTATGCTGTTCTCCCTCAAAAAGTCGAACTGCCCATTGCTCATCTTGACCGTATTGAGTTATTTTCGTTTACACGAGATGCTCCTATCAGCATTGATTCTAAAGTTTATTTTGAGAGTTATACTGTCACACGTTCTAAATCATCTACGGTCATTCGTTTTGGTAAGGGAATACAGATGAGTTTCAGTACAGCGCAATCCTTGCCTACAAAATTCAATTTTACTTTATCCGGAACACTATCAGAGCGTATCAAAGATGCAGAGTTTATGGTTGCTGCCCTTTCTGCCCATCACTATGAAATCAATGGTGGAAAAATCGCTTTCAGTGAAGCTGATTGTGCCAATCTTCCTACACTTCAAAAAAAGCTTTCCTTTCTTCTAGATGTGAAAAAGACGCTAGAGGCAGTTCATGCAACAGCCGACCTCGACTGTTCTTCCCTTTCTGTCACAGACAATACTAATCTTAGCATCTTGAGAGCTGCACTAATCGACAAAGAACCAATCAAGATGTGTTCAAGCCAATCGCTTCTTCGAAGCTGCCATATTGCTAATCTAGAACTTCTTTTATGGGTTGTTCCGACTGAAGAAAATAGTGAATACCATAACATCTATGATTTTAACTATGTACCACTGATATATCGCGAGTTTGACAAAAATGATAAAGAATATCCATCCACTCACTTCGTCATGTTAAATAAAGATGCAATGTTGAAGTACTGCAATATCGACTATAACGCGCTACTTGATGCCGTTCAGCACGTTCCTTTTTCCGAAGATTATTCTCATTCGCTCAATGCACTTCTTCTTGAAATGCTTAAAGCATACGATGAAAGTAAAAATAGTCGCATTGAGCTACTATCCACTGCGACTACCCTCGCGCTTTGGATTAAGGATTCTGATCCATATACAGAGCATCCGATTGCTATTCTCAACTATCTTCAGTCAGTCAAACGCTCTCGCATATTGACTTCGACTGAACAAGCCGAAATTCTTTCTCTTATTGAAGTAGCCCAAGACAATGAGTCTATTTACGTTGGTGCATATCTACTATTAGATAATCCTGTTGCGGCTAAAATTCACTTTGATAAGCTACCTGAAGAATCACAGAAGTTCTTTGAATCTTGTCCCATCTATCATTTTATGCCAAATGGACAACCTACCATTTCTGCTCTGACAGAAGGGTAACAAGTGATGCCCACCCGCCCATGGTTTTTCCATGAGTGAGTGGGCATCGTTTTGTTAATCGAGATTTTTCGGCAAGCGGTCATACAGAACCACCGTGTCTTGCGTTTCGATATGTACACGCTCTTTCTTCAGGAGCGTTCGAGAACGTTGGTTTGCACGGTAGTCACGGCCGCTTTCTTCAAAAGCAGAACAACACAGAAAGTCACATACCGCATTGCCGGAGGGAGATTCCCGGATAATGAACACAAAGGCAGTTGGTTCGATCTGGCTGGAAATCAGGTAGTCCGCTTTGATTTTGGTCACGAACGGATAGAACCGGGGCATATAGGAAAACAAATCAAACTCCTGTTCCAGTATTTCTTTCAACCGCACCAGTGCCAGCAGACGCGGTTTCACATACTCCTGATAGAGTGTACCCTTCTTTACCTTGTCGTAGGTGATCTTGCCGGATAGAATCATATCCACTGTTTTGCGCGGGCTATACCGGGGAAGGGCAATATCTTTCAGGTAGTGGAACCCAGCAAGGTGAGGGAAGTCCTCTGGTGAAAATGTCAGCTTGATCTCGTGCAGTTCACCCTTATAGCCGTAGGTGAAAACATAGTGGTACTCAGTCAGTTCTTTCCAGACTTCTGCTGCCCGATACAAAATATCTTGCTGTTCGTCCTGCACATTTTCACCTTCCCTCAAAAAAATAGAAGCCCTGCCGAAAGGCAAGGCTCCTATTAAGCGTTTTCTTTCGATTCATCGAATCTATTCGGCTTGTGGTTATCGCTCAACCCACGGTCTGGCTCCACAATCGGCTGATACCGAACCAGTCCACTGCTTCATCGCCACCGATAGCTGGTCAATGCCGCTATCCTCTAGCTTTATTATACCACAAAAGGACGTAAGTTCAAGTGCTTAAATTTAAAAGCACTCAATCATATTATATGCTAAAGGGGTTTGGCCATTGCAATGTTTGCAAACGTCATACACCACCCTTGCCATCGACTGCATCGCCGTCGAGGATGAGTACGGCAACACTCCGGCACAGCGGGCAGAGCTGGACTGGCTGCTCTACAACAAGCCCTTGGATTACGCTCAGCTTGTGCTGGGTGGAGGGACGGAGCATTATCTTTCCCTTGGCTGTGACCACGGCAGACCGGAAGATTAAGCCCTTATAAAGAACACGATATTCAACGCCGCCAGCGGTGTTTTGAGCTGGTGTGAAATATCTGCAATGGTATTTTTCAAAAAGCGCTTCTCCCGCTGCTCGTTGTCTGCGTGTGCGCTCAGAACTGCCGCCAATGCATTAACGGAGTGAAACAGACGGTAAAATTCTCCCTCCCGGTCGCAGTCCAGTCGTGCATCCGGGTTGCCATCCAGACAGCTTTGGATTTGCTGAACTGCCTGTTCCAGAAGCGCGCTCTGCCTTTGGAAATAGCGAAAAAGCACGCCCCAGAGACAGCCGCCCAGCAGCAGAAAAACCAACAGTAACCCGAAAGAAAATACATGCGTCGTATGCCATACGATGCCCTGCGTGAGCGCCAATGCCACCGCCCAGACCGCCAACACGGCTTGGAACAAAATCCGGATCTCCCGGTTTGCGAATACTTTCATACGGCACCTTTACCCATTCCATTTATAGCCCATGCCGCGGACAGTCAGCAGCATCTGCGGTTTGCCGGGGTCGTCCTCAATCTTCATCCGCAGCCGCCGGATATACACTGTTAAGGCACTGCTGTCAATGTAATCCCCATCGCAGTCCCACAGTGCATCCAGAATTTGTTCCTTGGATAGCACGGCATTCGGATGCTGCATAAAGAAGCAGAGCAGCTTGTACTCTGCGCCGGTCAGTTCCAGCAATGCTCCGTTTTTGTATGTCTGCCCCTGCAACAGCCGAACGGTGATGCTGCCCGATTCCAGTACGGGTTCTCCTGCGCTGGACGCATTTGCACGGCGAAGCAGTGCATTGACCCGCGACAACAGGACACCCAGCTTGAACGGCTTGGTCAGGTAATCATCCCCGCCCAGTTCCAGTCCCATGATGATATTCATTTCCTCATCCGAAGCAGTCAGGAACAGAATCGGCACGTTGGATGTGCGCCGCACCTTCTGGCAGAAATCGAAGCCAGAGCCATCCGGCAGAGAAACATCCAGCACCAGCAGGTCATATTTTCTGTCTGACCACAGCACCTCGGCTTCTGCCAGTGTCCGGGCTGTATCCAGTGCAAAGCCCTGTTTCTTGAATGCAAAGGTCAGCCCACTGATCAGGCTCAGATCATCTTCCAAAAGGAACAGTTTTCTCATGATTCCCTCTCTTTTCCGCGTTTTGTGTGTCCTACAGGTTCAAAAGCATTATAAGTTTTTTCTGCGAACATTACAATGTGCGAAACGGAAATTGTTTCTTGCCGTGTGTTAAATATAAGTCCTACTATCACTGCTTTACTGCAATAAAATTTGCAAAACCATCTTGACGTGCCTTGCAATCCATGATACCCTTTATCGCAAATCCCACCAATTTTGTAGAAAAGTACAGAGCGGCGAGGATTTATTCCCCATGAAGATTTTTACCGTCCCGCAACACACCCGATTCATTTTGCCGCCGATTCACCCGACAAAATCCATCGCT
>ERZ781272.64-NODE-64-length-156257-cov-5.857889_pt1 | contig 156257 bp, 153 predicted proteins | sample MGYA00375850_ERZ781272 | MGnify/ENA primary metagenome ERZ781272 (study PRJEB29790, sample SAMN06051246) | human gut metagenome | host: Homo sapiens | place: USA: Cincinnati, Ohio | collected 2013-06-21 | study: EMG produced TPA metagenomics assembly of the Gut...
CAGCTGGGAGAGCACCTGCCTTACAAGCAGGGGGTCACAGGTTCGAGCCCTGTTGGTCCCACTAATGCCGACGTGGCTCAATTGGCAGAGCAGCTGACTTGTAATCAGCAGGTTATCGGTTCAAGTCCGATCGTCGGCTCTACTTCAAAGAGTTATCTTAGGAGTTAATATGGAAGGGTTCCCGAGTGGCCAAAGGGGGCAGACTGTAAATCTGTTAGCTACGCTTTCGAAGGTTCGAATCCTTCTCCTTCCATTAGCAATTATAAATTGCTTATAAAATTAATATAGTGTAATTATTGTCGCGGGGTGGAGCAGTCTGGAAGCTCGTCGGGCTCATAACCCGAAGGTCGTAGGTTCAAATCCTGCCCCCGCAATCTGAAAACTAAATGTTTTCTATGCCCAGATAGCTCAGTCGGTAGAGCAGAGGACTGAAAATCCTCGTGTCGCTGGTTCGATTCCGGCTCTGGGCATTTGTTATGGACAAACATAGCAAAACGAATTAAATATTATGGGATATTAGCTCAGTTGGTAGAGCACTTGACTTTTAATCAAGTTGTCCGGGGTTCGAATCCCCGATGCTTCATTAAAAATGCTGTATTTATAAGGTTTTACCTTGTAGGTACAGTATTTTTTTGTCTATTTTCCGCAAATCTTTATGTAAAACTGAGGAAAGGTCGATTTTAAACGTTGTCAGATCATATGGTATTTCTACAATTATTAACGATTTGTATTTATGTGATTGGCTTCTGGAAAAAGAATGATAGGATTGTGAATCACTTTAAAAAAAATGTTTCTGTTTTATTGTCTACCATATTGCTATAATCTTATTTAGTACAGTATAATGGAGGTTGAGACATGTTTGAAGAAGTAAAGGTGCTGACACACAGTAGCATCAAGATCAGTGGAACGAAAACAGTGTATTTTGATCCGTATGAAGTGCAAGTTCATTCAGCCAGGCGGAATGCTGGAATTAAAGGGGCAAATGGTCAAAGCGATACCTGCCTATAATAAGTTGAAGCCTTTCCATCCGAAGAGCAAGAACTGGATGGGATATCTGCTTACAATGGATGATGTGACTTATTATGTTGCCGGGGATACAGATATCACAACGGAGAACCGGGCGGTGAAATGTGATGTGGCACTGGTTCCGGTGGGCGGCAAGTTCACCATGGATTACAAGGATGCTGCCAAGCTGGTGAATGAGATACGGCCGCAGCTTGCGGTGCCGACGCATTACGGCAGAGTGGCAGGAAGCTCGGATGACGGGCGGCATTTCGCGGAACTAGTGGACGAAAAGATTGAAGTAAGAGTAATGATGTAAGATTTTGCAAAAATAAAACAAGGAGGCTTATCACAATGAAGGAAACATTACAGAATCTGAAAACAAGACGGAGCTGCCGCAAGTATAAGGCAGTGCAGATTACAAAGGAAGAACTGGATACCATTCTGGAAGCCGGCATGTTTGCTCCGACCGGTATGGGAAAGCAAAGCCCTGTTATCGTGGCTGTTCAGGACAAGGAAACGAGAGATTATCTCTCCAAGCTGAATGCCGGTATTATGGGCACAGATATGGATCCGTTTTATGGAGCACCGACTGTACTGGTGGTGCTTTCGGACAGGAGCATCCCGACACATGTGGATGATGGAAACCTGGTAATCGGGAATATACTGAATGCTGCTCATGCTATCGGCGTGGATTCCTGCTACATTTATCGTGCCAGAGAAGTGTTTAACTCTGATGAGGGCAAGACACTTCTGAAAAAGTGGGGCATTGAAGGCGACTATGAGGGTATTGGAAATGTGATTCTTGGATATGGTGTGCCTGAAGGCAAAAAAGAAGCCGCTCCGAGAAAAGAAAATTATATCGTGAGAGTTTAAGCTTGTAAAAAAATTGTATGTATTACCTCAAAATTGAATATGCCATACACATAAGCTCCCAGGGGCATCCACCTCTGAGGGCTTATTTTATGCGGCTTTTCTGGTAGGGGGTTGAAGGAATTGAAGAGGCTGAACCGGAAGCCGTCGAACCAGTCCGAAGAAACGGGATCCGCAAGGCGATAGACGATGGAATTGCCACACGCGAAGAAATCTTTGTGACCTCTATGAATCATGAGGTGGTCATTCAGGAGATTGCAGATGCCCAAGGGAAAACGGGAGCACAGATTATCATCAGATGGCATCTTCAGGCGGGTTATATTGCAATCGCCGGTTTAAGCAATCAGGAGCACATTGCAGAGAATTTTGATGTGTTCGATTTTGAATTGACGGACGAAGAAATGAAAGCGATAGAAAATCTGGATTCCGGGGAGCGGTATGAGAGCTGGTAGAAAAATAGAAAGATGTTTTGCTGGAGGTGTGTCATGCAATATCGAATCAATAAACGAACCGGCGATAGAATCAGCGTAATTTGATTTGAAAAAAAGGAATCGGACAGCCGATTCTTTTTTCTTAAAAAATTCAAAAAGACATTGACTTGGAGTGAACTCCAAGTTGTATAATCCATAATATGGTGCATATGAAGAGGAGGAGTTCCATGACCATCAAAGAAGTTTGCGAAAAATACGATTTGACACCGGATACCCTGCGATACTATGAGCGTGTCGGCATGATTCCGCCGGTGACAAGAACGGCAGGCGGAATCCGTGATTATCAGGAAGAAGATATCAAGTGGGTGGAGCTTGCAAAGTGCATGCGGTCAGCAGGTCTTCCTGTAGAAGCGATGATTGAGTATCTAAAGCTCTATCAACAGGGTGATGGGACGATTCCTGCGCAGCTGACTCTATTAAAGGGACAGATGGAAATTCTAAAGGAACAGCATATGCAGATAAAAAACACGATGGAGCGCCTGCAGTATAAGATAGACAAGTATGAAGAAGCTGTAAAGAACGGAAAACTGGAGTGGAAAAAGTAAAGGAGGACATTTTGCTATGGCATATTTAGGTGAAGAAATCAGAAAGCTTGGGTTTGGGCTGATGCGTCTGCCGATGAAGGGTGATGTGATTGATGTGGAACAGACGAAGGAAATGGTGGATCTGTTCATGAATGCCGGATTTACTTATTTTGATACTGCATGGGCGTATGCCGGGAGCGAGGATGCTATCCGGCAGGCGCTGGTAGAGCGGTATCCGAGGGAAAAATTTCAACTTGCCACGAAGAATGCAGCATGGATCAACTGCAAGACCAGAGAGGAAGCAATCGCACAGTTTGATACATCTCTGAAACAGACAGGGGCAAGATATTTTGATTTTTATCTGCTCCATAATCTTGGCGAAGGCCGTACAAAGTTCTTTGATAATTTTGACTTATGGAACTGGATAGCGGAGAAGAAGGCAGAGGGCAAAATCAGACATATGGGATTTTCGTTCCATTCCACGCCGGAGGAACTGGACCAGATACTGACAGCTCATCCGGAAATGGAATTTGTGCAACTGCAGATTAACTATGCGGATTGGGACAATCCGGCTATTCAGTCGAAAGGCTGTTATGAGGTGGCAAGAAAGCATGGGAAGTCTGTGATCATTATGGAACCCGTCAAAGGCGGTATGCTTGCAAATCCGCCGGAGTCTGTGCAGAAGATTTTTAAGGCGGCGGAGCCGGACAGTTCCATTGCATCCTGGGCAATCCGTTTTGCGGCAAATCTGGACGGAGTAATTACGGTGCTTTCCGGTATGAGCAATGTGGAACAGATGAAAGACAATCTGTCTTATATGAAGAGCTTTGCAGGTCTTACGGAGAAACAAAAGGAGACGCTTGCCGCTGCTCAGGAGGAAATGAAAAGGATACCGCTGATTCCGTGTACAACCTGCAATTATTGTGCGAAGGTCTGCCCGATGAATATCGGTATTTCAGGTTCCTTTACGGCAATGAATTACCTGACACTGTATTCTGACCTTGCAGCGGCGAAGCACCAGGAGGGATGGCTTGTTGCAGGACATGGCAGAAAGCGTGCTTCAGAATGTATCAAATGCGGCAAATGTGAGCAGGTATGTCCGCAGCATATTTCCATCAGAGATGAACTGGAAAAGGTCGCAAATGCAATATAAAGGAGGAAATCACGATGCCAAAACTGGTAGCGTTTTATTCAAGAGCAGATGAAAATTATTTTGGAGGAGCCTACAGATATATTGAGGTTGGCAATACCGAGAAAGCAGCGAAGATGATTGCAGAGCTAACTGGAGCGGATTTGTTCAAGATAGAGCAGAGAGTTCCTTATGCTAAGGATTACAATACCTGCATTGACCAGGCAAAGAAAGACAAACAGGCAGGAGCAAGACCGGAACTTGTGAGTATGCCGGAAAACCTGGATGCCTATGACGATATTTATTTGTGCTATCCGAACTACTGGGGGACTATGCCGCTGGCTGTTTACACCTTTCTGGAAACATTTAGCTGGGAAGGAAAGACAATCCATCCGCTTTGTACGCATGAAGGAAGCGGGCTTTCCGGTACGGAAAGAGATATTGCAAAGGCGGCAAAGGGAGCGAAGGTAGGTAAAGGGCTTGCCATCTGCGGAAGCTCTGTAGATGGGGCAAAGAAAATGATAGAAGGCTGGATATAGTTTGACAGCTTATGGAAGCAGAGGAACTGATAAGGAACACATATTATGATATGTATAAGGCTATGATTGAAAAGGATGCTATATGCCTGCGGAGGATTTTGTCGGAGGATTTCTTTTTGCTTCATATGACGGGAATGCGTCAGTAAAAGGCACAGAGTATTACGGCAATACAGGACGGCACATTAAATTACTATTCTGCAGAGCATAAAAATGTTACCATACGGATTTTTGAAAAAGAACCGCTGAGATAGTACGAATGGTGGAAACGGTAAAGCATGGAGAAGGATTATGAAGTATATCAATTCTGGAAATTCTGACTTAAGAGTATCCTGCATCTGTATGGGATGCATGGGATTTGGGGATGCCGCAATCGGGCAGCACAGCTGTATCTGGAAGCTTTGGCAGATGCGGTAAAAGAGGGAAAAGTGCGGCAGGCAGACTTTCCGGACGTCTGGGGGGAAACATCAAAGCGTCTTATGGAGGACAGCTATGCAAAATTCAAATATGATGCCATGGCTGACGAGGACGGAAAAATCATAATAAGAATTGCCGAGCATGCAGATAAGCACCAGGTTTCCATGACAGAGATTTCGCTTGCATGGCTTCTGACGAAAGCAGAATCACCGGTGGTGGGTGCAACGAAGCTGTCCCATATGGAAGGAGCGGCAAAGGCGGCGGAGCTTATGCTTGCACCAGAGGAAATGCACGGTGCTTTACCGGACAGATGGTTTTCTCATCTGGCGGTTGAGGTGCCGGGGGAAAATGGCAGTAATGAGTGGTCAGAGCCGGTGGATGATGAAATGTATGGTAAATCGGTGTCGAGGAGGTTTTATAATGAAGGTATTACTGGTCAACGGAAGTCCTCATGCAGAGGGAAATACCTATGTGGCATTAAACGAGATGATTAAGGTGTTTGAGCAGGAGGGTGTTGAAATAACATTACTCCAAATTGGAAACAAGGATATTCGCGGCTGTATCGCCTGCCGGTCCTGTGCAAAGACGGGCAAGTGCGTATTTGATGACGCAGTAAATGAAGCTGCAAAACTCTTTGAGGAAGCTGATGGTCTGGTGATTGGAAGCCCGGTATATTATGCTTCTGCCAATCCGACATTGGTAGCATTCCTTGACAGACTTTTTTTCAGTACACATTTTAATAAGACGATGAAGGTAGGGGCAGCGGTGGCGGCGGCAAGGCGCGGCGGATTGACGGCAACCTATGATGAACTGAACAAATTTTTTGGTATCTCTGGAATGCCGATAGCGTCAGGACAGTATTGGAACGGAATTCATGGACGGGAAATCGGGGAAGCCATGCAGGATGAGGAAGGCTTGCAGATAATGCGGACGCTTGCTAAGAATATGACTTTTCTCATGAAATCAATCGCGCTCGGTAAAGAACAGTACGGATTACCGGAGAAAGAGCAGGTTATTTATACGAACATGATTAGATAGGAGTAATAGTACATGAAAATTTTAGTATTGGAGAGCAGCGGAAACAGAAAAGGCTCGTCAAATATGCTTGCGGGTGAATTCATCCGCGGCGCAAAAGAGAACGGACATGAGATCAAAGAATTTGATGTAATACATAGTAAAATTGGCGATTGCCTTGGTTGTGGTGCCTGTGGTATGAACGGTGCTTGTGTACAAAAGGATGATTATGAGCTGAAGCTGAAAGGGCTGATTAAAGAGACGGATATGCTGGTGTTTGTTATGCCGGTATATTATTACAACTGGCCGTCCCAGCTCAAGAAGGTAGTTGACCGATTTTACAGCTTTACAACGGAACTGTCCGGAATGCGTAAGAAAACGGTGCTTTTGTCCGCAGCATGGGATTCAACGGTGGAATCCTTTGAGGTGGTGGAGACATATTATAACAGGATTTGCGATTATATGCGTTTTGAAGACTGCGGCAGAGTAATCGGAGTGGGATGCGGTACACCGTCGATGACAAAAAGTACGGACTTTCCGGAACAGGCATATCAGCTCGGAAAGAGCATTTAGCAGGGAGGTTTTCTATGGAATATCGAATCAATAAACGGACCGGCGACAGAATCAGCGTCATCGGTTTTGGAACTTCTTATATTGCAGAGGCGAAGGAAAAGGAAGCAGTTGCAGCCATTCGCAGAGCCTATGAGGGCGGCGTAAATTATTATGATCTGGCTACCGCGGATGCAAAGACATTTCCATATTTTGTAAAGGCGCTTGAGGGAATCAGGGAAAATGTTATGCTGCAGGTGCATTTCGGCGCCAATTATGAGACCGGAGAATATGGATGGACTACGGATGCAGAGATCATCAAAAGACAGATTGACTGGCAATTAAAGAATTTGAAAACAGACTACATAGATTACGGCTTCATACATTGCCTGGATGAAATCTCTGATTGGGAGCAATATCAGAGAAATGGAGCTTATGCATATCTTTTGAAGATGAAAGAGGAAGGCGTGGTAAGGCATATCGGACTGTCTTCCCATACTCCGGCAACGATTCACAGGGTTCTGGATGAAGCTCCGGTGGATATGCTGATGTTTTCCGTGAATCCGGGCTATGATTATCAGAAAGGCGATTATGCAAAGGGCTCCGTGGACGAGCGGACTTCTATTTATCAGAGATGTGAGAAAGAAGGCATTGGTATTTCTGTAATGAAGCCGTTTTCCGGCGGCCAGATGCTGGATGCAAAAATATCCCCATTCGGGCAGGCTCTTACCGTTTATCAGTGCCTGCAATATGCCCTGGATAAGCCGGGAGTGCTGACGGTGTTGCCGGGGATGAGCAGCGTGGAGCAGGCGGAGATGCTGCTGCGCTTTTTTGAGGTTCCGGAGGAAGAACGGGATTATTCCATCATTGGTTCCTTCAAACCAGCGCAGGCGGTGGGAAAATGCGTGTATTGTAATCACTGTAAGCCTTGCCCGAAGGGGATTGATATCGGCACGGTAAACAAGTATTATGACTTGGCTCGGAACGGAGATACCATGGCGAAGCAGCATTATAAGGGGCTTGATGTTCATGCAGACGCCTGTGTGCAATGCGGGCATTGTAACAGCCGCTGTCCGTTTGAAGTGGATCAGAAGAAGCGGATGAAAGAAATCGCAGCGTATTTTGGTTAGAACAAGAGACGCGAAGCCAATCGTAGAAATGGTGGCTGCACTGACAGGCGCAGACTTTTTCGAGATTGTACCGGTAGAAGTCTATTCATCGGACGACATCAGCTACAATGATAATGACAGCCGTGCAAATAAGGAGCAGAATGACAACTCCGTGCGTTCGGAAATTGCAGATCAGGTCCTGAACATGGATCAGTATGATGTGGCAATTCTTGCTCATCCCAAAATGGAGCAAGGTTTTTATTGTGCATTGTGTGCATAGCGTTTGAAAATAGAGGAAAATAGGCACTATATGCACAAACAGAAGGTAAAGTGTGTATGGTGTTGAGATAGACAAACAGGTAGAAGAGAGTATGTACAGCATGAAAAAGGGAGTATGTTTGCTGATTTTGGATGGAACCTTGACAGCAGGTCTGTTAGCAGGATGAGATATTGGTTGAGTAGGATGAGATTCCGCTCCGGTGTCACAGACAAAAATGTAGCAACTTGAGTGGAAAATTTTGAGCCTATAAAATAAATTTAATATATGACTCAAAAAGCAGAGAGGAAAAAACTTTCTGTTTTTTATTTGGAAGGATATGACATGAATGTGTCTTTAAAGATCAATAAGGATGTCTACTTGGAGGCGAAATTTGATGAGAAGTCCTTAATCAACGTAATCACTAAGAGTATTCTGAATCCATTGGATATGATTATTGGAGAATCCTCTGAAGACAAATAGTAGTTCCAAAAGGTGCAGCAGAGCTTCAAAACTTAGATGTGCTATGGTATAATTAGGTAATTGCGAAACAAGTTCGCAATCGTGATTCTTGACAAGGAAGAAATCCTGCGAAGCATGATTTTAAGGATGAAGGAAAAAACAGTTGATTTTGGCGCACTTTAATAAGCTGTAAAAGCTGTATTAAGTGGTAAGTCCTATCAAAAATCGCACTAAGCGATTAAGGGTTTTAAACTACGAATATATTCGTGATGGTGGATTTTATCTGTAAGAATTACGGTTATCAGCTGTGTAATACCTGCCAGAATTAAGTCCGCATGCAATGTTTTTTCATTTTGTGTGCGTCGTCCGGCGAGACAGAGATTTTCTTTGATGTGGTTAATATCTCTTTCAACAACGGTGCGGATTTTGTAGGTGTCAACCCAGTCTTTAGTTCCACGGAGGATGCCTGGATAGGCCCGGAGATTCTTTTCGGGATAAATATACACCATTCTGCCGGAAACGGAAGATGTGCATGGGTTCTCACAATGACAGATGCGGCGATATTTTCCGTCTTCACATTTATCCCATGTAGTCATGGGGCAGATGAATTTTTGACGGGCAATGCCGTTCTTTAAAAAAGCAGTATTATTGCCTTCTTTCTTCAATAAAAGGGAAGTATCGTTAGGACAGCAGGGAATGCCATCTTCATTGATAAAGGAGTCAACATCAGCCAATGAAGAACGCTTATTGAGTGGTATGTAGGCACATGAAAAATGGTTATTTACGCCAAAAGTATCTCCAGTCAGAAGGTCTCTGTACAATGGGAGAGAGTCAAAAGCGGTAACTCCAAGAAAGACCTTTGGACGAATTAAGGGATGCTTATGGAAGAAATCTTTTAAGGTAGGGATGAGGAGCTTGGAATCATGGGCGCATTTGTCCTCATCTGGAGAATCTGATTTTTTGTCAACAACGATATCAGGATGAGCCGCCATGAAGTCTTTGTTATAAAAGGAAATATGGCGAATAATGCCTAATCCGTTAGTGACAATGCCAAACTTTAAGACATAACAAAAATGTCCATTGATATAAAGTTGTTTGATTTCAGGGTTAGCAGATGCATGAGAAGGCATTGTGCCATAAGCAGCCTTATAAGGGTCATAGCTTTTATCGAAGCCCATAGACTTTGCATAAGCTTTTAACTGTCGGATGATTCGGTTTGCGTATTTGGGATTGTTTTCAGTAACAAAGGCTTCGATACCGGAGGAATCAAAGATAGCCATATCAGCTTTGGCGGAATCAATAGCCTGGCAGATAGGTTCGGTAACATCAACGAGATTATCGAACACAGCCAGTAAGTCATCAAGAAAATCTTGTTTAAATCTAGTGATTTTGGAAGCATCAGGGACTTTGGTAAAACCGCAGAAGTCTCTTAATGGTTTGGAATAATGAAGAAACGTAAGTAAGAGTTGGTCTGTGGGAATGGAAAAAATACGCTGAATAATTAAAGCCCCTAACAAGGCTTGTAAAGGGTATTTACGGGTTCTGCCCGTTGATGCATAGAAATGATTTCTAAAAGAAATCGGAATAATTTCATCAATGTCGATATGAGATTCTAATAGAGAAAGAAATACAGGCTTGTCATTTTCAAATTTATCTTGGCAATCTTGAAAAATATCTGTCACAGAAAGCTGTTTGTATGGTATCATAGATATCAGAATAACTCCTTTCTTGGGTGATGGTTTATAGTTTTTAGACAACTCTATTATACCATATCCGGTGAGGTGTTATTTGATTTTAGCAGCAAAAAAATGCCGTATTTATGCGGCTTGTGGCGTTTCGCAAACGCCTAATGGTATAATGTTTACGAGGAGATTATACTTGGTCATTATCAGTAAAAAGAATAGATCAAACATGGATAATCATGATATAGGATTATTGCGTGAAAGATGAGGGGACTAAGATGCAAATAAATTGGGAAAGCTTTGCTGCATATAATCATGATGCACGTGGAATTCGGTTTAAGTTTGAAGACTTGTGCCGACAGTTATTCGCTAATGGGAATCTTTTTGGAAATAAGCAATTCAGGTATCTCCATGCCAATCCGAATAATCATGGATTGGAAACAGAACCCGTTTATGATGAAACGAACAAGCGTTGGATTGGTTTTCAAGCAAAATTTTTTGACCAGGATGTGCGTTATGAACAGATAAAACATACTGCAGAAAAGACAGTCGAATACTATACAGGTAAGGAAGGAATTGTTGACCTCGTATTCCTTTTCTGTAATAAACCTATTACATCTACAGCCGATGGATATACAAATGCAGTAGAAATATTAAAAAAGGCAAATATAAGAGTACAATTGATTACAGATACGGCAATCCTTGATCTCATAAGGAACAAGTATTATTATCTTGGCTTATATTATTTTGGGAGTCATTCAATTCAGCAGGAATGGTTTGTTACCCACACAAACTATATGTTAAATGAACTTGGAGAACGTTATAATCGTGACTTTAATGTTGAAACGATATTTTCAGATGAACTTTCCTTATTCATTCATGACCAAAGAGCTGCAGAATATCTTAATGCAAAGAAATCAGATTTGCTTAATGAGATAAATGGGCTGTTATACCGAAGCATTAAAAAAGATTATTTGAGGAAACTGGAAGAAGTTGTCTCGACACTTCCGGATGTGGATATTGAAACACTGTATCTTTCTATTGGGTGGAATGACGTGGTACGTTTGGCTGTTGCAAGCTTTCTGAGTAATTTTGAAGAAGAACTCAGCAAGCTTGAGACAGAGAGGGACAAACAGTATAGGCTTTCTTGTGACAGAAAAGGGAGCGGAAAGAGCGAGAAGAGGCCCTAAAAGAATATCATAATCTGGGGAGTCGGATTCATGATATAGATACATTGATAAGGCTTCCGGACAGGATAGCAATTTCTGAAAGAGAAAGGCAACTGTTATATGGAGATATATTAACTATTTACGGCAAAGCTGGAATTGGTAAGTCACAGCTGTTGGCCTCAAAAACGCGAAATCTTTTTGATGAAGAGCGAATAGGGCTGCTATTAGTGGCAGGAATCTATTTTACTGATGATCCAATCCATGAGCAGATTATGAAAAATTTAAGGCTTGACTACAGTTTTGAGGATTTGATTGATATTTTGGAGACTATTGGTGAAAGAGATAATTGTATCGTGCCAGTTTTTATAGATGCTCTTAATGAGACGTGGAATAGAAAACTGTGGAAATCGGGTTTGCCTTCTATTATAGATAAGATTAAAGCGTCCCCGATGGTTAAAATGATTTTATCCTATCGGCCGGAATATCAAAAGCTGATTTTGCCGGATATCTTTCTGACAAGTCGGGAAGATGTGGTAACTATGCTACATAGAGGATTTGAGGATAATAGTATTTCGGCAGTAAGAGAGTTTCTCAATCATTATAATATTCCATTTACTCCGCTGGAATATTTTGGATATGAAATGTCGAATCCTCTATTCCTTACTCTATACTGCAAAACATACAATGGAGAAGAGGTTAGTTTACCCGCATTGTATGATCGGGTAATTGAACATGCTAATGGCAATATTTCACGGACTCTCAGAGCGGAATTGAGACAAAAGGGGTATACAGAGGATAATGATCTTCTAAGTTCTTTAATTATGGAAATTGCGGAATGGCTGGGATCACATGATGAAAGATCCATTTCTCAAAAAGATTTGGTTCGACTGAATTTTTGGGCAGAATATGGACTAAATGCAGTACCATTTGTACGTAATCTTATAAAAGAACATGTTTTTTATGAGTCTGTTTTTGATGGAGTGGAAAAACTGTATTTTGCTTTTGATCAGATGAATGATTATTACTGTGCAAAAGCAATAATGGAGAAATATCGAACAAAAGAGGAAACTTGTAAATATCTGTGCGAGAAGATTTTAGGAATACAGAATGGGAAACTGAGTAATCCTTGGAATCTGGATCTGTTTATAAATACATGTGCATTATATACAGAAAAATATGGTGAAGAGTGCATTGATATAATTGATAATCTGGAAAATGCCGATGAAAAATGGCAGGTTTTCTCAAGGTATATCGATTCTTTTCAATGGCGAGATATCCGGTATATTTCATCTGACCATTTGGAAGACTTGTTGAAAAAGTATCCTTGTGGTCCAAAAGACTTGTGGCCAATGCTGATTGGAAATAGCGTGAAGGTTTCACATCCATTTAATGCAGAGTTTCTTCACCGCTTTCTCTTAAGATATAAGCTAAATAAAAGAGATTATCTCTGGACAATTTATATAAATGAATTGGCAAAGGATGATGATAACAGAATCGTACAGCTTATTCAGATGTATGACAGGGGAGAAAAGCTTGAAGTAACAAATGAAAAGCAGATAGAGCTGCTTTTGACTCTATTTGGATGGGTTCTGTCTTCGTCCAATCGATGGTTGAGAGATTATGCATCAAAAGCAATGATAGAGATTTTAAAGGAGCATTTTCAGCTAGGTCAGATTATTCTTGAGAAATTTAAAGACGTAAATGACCCTTATATTATTCAACGCCTATATGGAATCGTATTTGGTGTCTGCTGTAAGCGTTTGTATGGAGAGGACCTTCAGACATTAGCAGAGTATGTTTATCATACAGTGTTTGAACAGGAAAAAGTATATCCAGATATCCTGCTTAGAGACTATGCGCGGCTGATTATTGAGCGATTCCTCTATGAGAATCCGGAATATACTGGTATGATAGAGCAAAAGAAAATTATACCTCCGTATAATTCCGATCCTATTCCAGAGATAGAAGATCAACATTATTTGGAGAAAAAGTATGATGGAGCAATGTTTTGGCTGATACATTCCATGCGCTTTGAAGGCATGGGAATGTATGGGGATTTTGGCCGTTACGTTTTCCAGAGTGCTCTTCATAATTTTGATGTGGATGACAAGAAGATATTTAATTATGCTGTCTACTATATTCAGACAGAACTTGGTTTCTCCGAAGAATACTTCGGAGAGCATGATCGGCATTGTGGCAGCTATGATAGACATCAGACTATAAAGACTGAAAGAATTGGTAAAAAGTATCAATGGATTACGATGTTCAACCTGTTAGCCCGTATTTCTGATCAATGCAAAATGATTGATCGTTGGAACTATCCGGAGAAAGAAGATGTTCAATTTGAAGGAGCATGGGAGCCTTACGTTAGAGACTTTGATCCGACTCTGAATCAAAACTTCATGGTTTGTGAAGCGGCACCCAGATTTGATGTACTGAATGAGTTTTTTGCTAAGGGGAAAGAAGAAAACAAAATTGCTGATATTTCTACAGCGGATGCACAAAAGGTTTGGCTTGAAACAAAAGGTATCTTTTTCAATGAATTGAAGGAAACATTGATTTTGACCGATCAGCATGGAATAGAGTGGGTATGCTTGACAAAATACTGTGACACGGGACGTAAAGAACTGGATACGGAAAACCTGCTGGTGTGGAGTTGGTTATATGCTTATTTTGTCAGTCCGGAGCAGTCAGACGAACTTGCCCGATGTGCTGAAAATGGACAATCTGTTATTACACATGATACGGCATCTCACCATGAAACGTATTCGGTCTTTAACAGAGAATATCCTTGGTCCCCAAGCTGTCGGGATTTGAATGCATATGCCTGGGTGGATGTGCAGATTAAAACCGGCGAATTTGAAACAGTTACGGAGATAGTACAAGTTCCGGATTTTTCCCCGATAGAAGCCTTATTGCGCCAATATGGTGGTTTGATTGAAGATGAGGCGTGGGAGGCGGAAGAGATTGAGGATGATGAGGACGAAGAAGATGATTTTGAAGTTCCAGAGATTCAGTTCAAGAAAGAAACCAGAAAACGAGAGATTGAGAAAGAAATTGGTAAGATTCTTCATGCTACAACAAATTTATTGTGGGAAGAAGAATATGATGCAACAAAAGAGACTGCAATTTCACGAAGCATGCCGTGTGCCGAGCTCATAGAAGTGATGAATTTGAGACAGCAACAGGCAGATGGGTTTTATTATGATTCCAATGGGAGACTGGCTGCTTTTGATACGGATTTGACTCAAAAAATTAACAGTGTTGTTATTCGGAAAGATATCCTGGATACTTTTCTCGATAAGACGGGGATGAAGCTTGTTTGGCTGATAGATGCTGAAAAAGAAATTCATGCTGGAGATTACTCCATTACAAAGTGGAGTGATTGGGAAGCTGTATTTATTTATGAGGGAGACGACATAACAGGGGAAATTCGCAGGCTTCAAGGCTAGGAAAGTCATAGGAGTGAAAAATAGGAGCAAAGTGTTAAGATTTTGAATTAAGATAGGAGAAAAGGCATGGTAGAGAAATACAGAATGGAAAAAATTTGGGTATAATGAGTATTTATAATGGATTCGTGATTTTGTAAATGATTGAGGTGACGAGATAGAAAAGAGATCCATTGATTTGTGACAACAGCGTTGACACAAATTTGAAAGGCGGTAAATTTTGATGAAAAATGAAATTTCAACAGCAGGAAACTTGATTCAGATCATTAGCCAATCAAGGCAGAATGCTTTGATAAAGGTGAATGAAGAACTAATCCAGATGTATTGGAAAGTGGGAGAATATCTAAGCACAGAATCCACAAAAGCATTATTTGGAGATGCCTATATAGATACAGTCGCAGAAGAGATTCAAAATGCCTTCCCTGGGATTAAGGGCTTTAACAGACGTGGTCTGTATCGTATGAAAAAATTTTATGAAACTTATGTGGATGATGAATTTGTGACAACACTGTTGTCACAAATAAGCTGGTCCAACCATTTGGCTATCATTTCAAAAGCGAAAACGCCCGAAGAACGTCATTTTTATCTGGTTCTTTGTGTAAAAGAAAATTATTCGGCACGGGAATTATCTCGTCAGATTGATAGTGGATATTATGAACGGTATATGTTATCCAAGGAAAAAGTTCTGCCTGAACCAATAAAGGGATTGAAAGAAAATCCATTCTTGGATTCTTATGTGATAGAATTTCTGAATTTACCATCCAACTTCAAGGAATCGGATTTGAGAAAAGGTCTGATTAAAAATATGAAAGATTTTATTCTGGAGGTTGGTAAGGATTTTACATTTATTGATGAAGAATTCAGAGTTCAGGTCGGCGGTGAAGACTATAAGATTGACCTGCTTTTCTTTCATCGGGGATTGCAGTGTCTTGTGGCATTTGAGCTAAAGATTGGAAAATTCAAGCCGGAATATATATCAAAAATGGATTTTTATCTGGAAGCGCTTGACCGCCAGAAGAAAAAAGCAAGCGAAAATCCGAGCGTTGGGATGATATTGTGTGCGTCTAAAGATGATGAGGTTGTTGAGTATGCTATGAGCAGAACATTATCACCTATGATGGTTGCGGAGTATCAGCTCCAATTGCCGGATAAGAAGGTGCTGCAGAATAAATTGCAGGAATTGATCAATATGCCTTTATTGGAGGAGGATGAGTAAGTATCAGCTATTAAGTAGCGGTGCGCATAGATTTCTTTAAATGTTATAACTAAACTCCCATGCCTCGCACACTGGGCACCACCATAAATGAAACTGTGCGGTCGGCAGGATATTGATTATTTTGCCGTTGGAATCTATACTGATTTCAACGGCAAAGATCGTTTTCAATTTGGGCCTGTAGCCCGATAACTAAACTGATTTCAGGTACTCTCATTTGCACCACCACCTGTCCAGCCGCTTGCGGCAAAAGGTACGTGAGTTTGGTGCGACAACCAGGGAGCTTCTGGAAATGGCTGACTGGCTCAAGGAAGGCGGCTGTGAAAGGGTCGCCATGGAGAGCACTTCATCCTACTGAAAGCCCCTGTACAACATCCTTGAGTCCTGTGAACTCGACGCCATGGTGGTAAATGCCCGCCACATGAAGGCTGTACCCGGCCGGAAAACGGATGTTAAGGATGCGGAATGGATTGCCGATCTTTTACAGCACGGACTGCTGCAGCCCAGCTATATCCCTGACAAAGACCAGCGCGAGCTGCGTGGACTTGAACGTTACCGCAAGAGCCTTGTCGGGGAACGCACCAGGGAGCTGAACCGCCTCCAGAAGATGCTGGAAGGCGCCAACATCAAGCTTTCCGGCACGGCTTCGGATATCAACGGCAAAAGCGCGCGCAGCATTCTGGAATACCTTCTCGCCGGCAATGCCATCGACGAGGCCAAGTACGATGAGATGTGTGACCAAAAAATCACCATAACCTTAAGGTCACCAAAGAGCAGATTATTGATAATCTGAACGGGGTGATGCCCCCAGCAGTGCAGGATGATGAGGGAGCTTCTGAACCATCTGGATGAACTGAATATCCATATCAAGAATCTTGATGATGAGATAGACAATTTCATGAAGCCGGAGGAAAAGAAGGCATCCGCAGCAATTCAGGAAGTCACCGGCATCGGGAACACCAGTGCGCAGGCTATCATTTCATCGGGACAGACATGGGCAGGTTTCCACCAGACAGACATATCTGTTCATGGGCGAGATTATGCCCCGATGATAATGAGAGCGCAAAAAAGCGGAAATCCGGCAAAACCCGGAAAGGGAATGCCATCTTACGCACGACACTGATCACTTGCGCGCATGCAGCCGTAAAAAACAAGAAATCATAGAAAATAATAAAAAGGAATACATACAGTTTTTAAGTGAATACCTGCAGAAAGATTCTACCAATCCAGGCTTGGCTTCGAATGAAACACCTTTAGTGTGTCACAAATGGATGCAGGAGAAACTTTTGTCGTATGGTATATTTGACAAAGTGGATTTTTGGGAATCAGGAAATGATTTTTCCAATGTTGTGGCTGTTGTAGAGGGAGAGGGAGAACCTCTGTTGTTTGCCGGGCATTCCGATACGGTTCCTGTGACAGAGACACAGAAGCGGGAATGGCGTGAGGATGCGGGGCCATGGTCCGGGGCGGTCAGAGACGGAAAGATTTACGGTCGTGGAGCATCTGATATGAAAGCAGGCTGTGCGGCTCCACTTATGGCAATGCATGTGTTAAAAGAACTGGGAATCCATCCAAAGCGTCCATTGTATTTTAGCTATGTGATGTCAGAGGAAAATGGCGGCCGTGAGTATGGGGTGGACAGCATTCTTGCGAGGGGGTATTGTGCAAAGGAATGCGTGGTTATGGAACCTTCAAACAATCTTGCCATTGTTCCGGCGATTCAGGGAGAGTTCTATTTTACCATTACAGTTTATGGGCTGAGTTATCACATTGCGTCCCGCCATCATACGCTCTATCCCAAAGGCTATACGGTGAAGGATGTGCCGGAGAAAAATGCCATTGAACTGGCGGTGGAAATTATCCAGGAACTTCAGAAAACAGAGAAGCAGCTGGGGCAGTATATTACGCATCCATTGACAGAGGATGGATCCACAACAATCAATTTTTCAGGGATTGAAAGTAAAGGGATTTTTTCGGCGGGGGCGGAAGAGTGTGTGATTCGGGGAAGCATGCTGTACAATCCGAGTATTTCTCAGGCTGAAGCGTTTCAATATTTCGAAAATGCCGTAAATCGTGTGGTGGAGCGGGATTTTTGGCTGCAGGAACATCCCCCTGTTATACAGATTCCATACATGCTTTCTACAAAGCCTCCGGTCAATGTGGACATCGATCATCCGCTTTGTCATCAATTGGCAGAGGCCGCCGAGGCATTCGGAAAGGAACCTGTGTATGAATCTTGCCTGAGCACATCGGATGCAAACTATCTTCAGGATCATGGGATTGCAACCATTACTATGGGACCAGGAGCAAACGAGTACGGAGTGCATGGTGTCAGTGAATATGTTCCGGTGGAGGTATATCTGGACGCCATTGCAAGATACGCATATTTTCTAAGCAAGCAATAAAAAGCAGTTTTGAAATGATATTGTGAGGAGGGCTGCGATGCGTCAACGGACAGGTTGCGGCCCTCTTATACGCAGATGTTGTCCGGAGTGGGATCAATCGAGAGAATGTCAGAAAAGGAGGGATGACAATGGGGAAGCCAATCGTAGTATTTGGCAGTTTTGTGGTCGATTTGACCGGACGTACAGAAGGACTTCCGCTTCCGGGACAGACAATCCTGGGGAAAAGCTTTCGGATGGGAGCCGGTGGAAAAGGGTCAAACCAGGCTGTGGCGGCGTATCAAGCCGGAGCGAACGTGACGTTGGTAACGAAACTGGGAACAGATATGCTGGCGCACATTGCAGTGGATTTCTACGAAAAAGAAGGAATGGATACAAGGTATATTTTGCGGGATAAGGAGCAGGGTACAGGTGTCGCATTGATAATTGTGGACGAAGGTTCTGCGCAGAATGAGATTGTTGTAATACCGGGAGCATGTAATCATATTACTATGCAGGATGTTGAGAAATGCAGAACATTGATTGAGAATGCGTCTATTCTTCTCCTTCAACATGAGATTAATTTCGATGCGCAGAGAGCTGTTTTGGAGATTGCGTATCAGGCTGGAGTCCGCATCGTTTTAAATCCGGCTCCGGCAGTTCCCATACCGGATGATGTCTTTGGGAAAATTGATACAATAACGCCCAATGAGACGGAGGCACAGGTGCTGACTGGAATAGAAGTGACGTCACTGGAAAGTGCTCAGGAAGCTGCAAACGTCTTTGTGGAAAAGGGTGTGAAAAATGTGGTCATTACCATGGGAAGCCTTGGAGCTTTTGCTACAGATGGACGAAATTGTGAGCTTCTGCCGCGGTTAAATGTGGATTGTATAGATACGACAGGAGCAGGAGATGCGTTCAATGGAGGTTTTGTTACTGCGCTTTCTGAGGGGAAAACACTGTTTGAAGCACTTCGCTTTGGAAATGCGACAGGCGCATTATCTGTAACCAAACATGGGACTGCGCCATCTATGCCGAAGCGTGAAGAAATCGCTGCGATGATCAGGGAAAATTATGGGAGGGATATATGACGAATCAGGAAATATTGGCGAAAGTGGATCATACATTGCTGGCACAGACGGCAACCTGGGATGAAATCCGTGCACTCTGTGATGATGCCATACATTTTCAAACAGCATCTGTTTGTATTCCGCCTTGTTATGTTAAAGATGCAAAAGAATATGTGGGAGACGCCATGAAAGTTTGTACGGTTATCGGGTTCCCGAATGGAAATCATACAACAGAGATGAAAATCATGGAGGCGCAGAACGCAGTTCGGGATGGAGCCGATGAATTGGATATGGTCATCAATATCGGTGCGTTGAAAGAGAAAAAATATGATTATGTGGAGAATGAAATACGGGAACTGAAAAAAGCAGCCGGAAGCTGTGTTTTAAAAGTGATCATTGAAACCTGTCTTCTTAATGAGGATGAAAAGATAAAGATGTGTGAGCTGGTGACAAATACCAGGGCGGATTTTATAAAAACCTCTACCGGATTTTCCACGGCAGGTGCAACACCGGAAGATGTCCGTCTGTTTGCAGAGCATGTGGGAAAAGATGTTCAGATAAAAGCGGCAGGTGGAATCAACTCTTTTGAGGATGCAAGAACATTCATCAAGCTGGGGGGCCTCAAGACTTGGCACGAGCCGTTTGGTGAAGATTGCAAAACAGGAGAAGGATAGCTAAAAAGTTGTATGGGAGGATAATTATGGCAAAAAAAGTATTATTCGTGGGTGAGTCGTGGACAGCGACTCTGACCGAGACAAAAGGATTCAACAGTTTTTCTGCATCCAAATACGAGACCGGGCTTGGGTGGATTGACAAAGCGATTGAGAAGGCGGGCTATGAGTTCGTTTTTATGCCCAGCCATGTGGCAAATGACCATTTTCCGTTTACTTTGGAGGAATTGAACGAGTATTCCTGTGTGGTTTTGTCGGATGTGGGTGCGGATACGCTGCTGATACCGACGGCAACGTTCTATGCAGGAAAACGGTTTCCCAATCGTTGCCAGTTTTTGAAGGAATATGTGCTTCAGGGCGGCGGACTTCTCATGATTGGCGGTTATATGACCTTCAACGGCATAGGCGGACAGGGAAAATGGTGGGCAACTCCGGTACAGGATGTTCTTCCGGTTCAATTGCTTCCTTATGATGACAGAATGGAGCACTGTGAAGGCGTGACACCGGAAGTGGTAAATGCAGGACATCCGATCTTGAACGGGATTGAAGGCGAGTGGCCATATCTTCTTGGTTACAATAAGAGTATGCTCAAGCCGGAAGCAGAGCTTGTTGCCACAATAAACGGCGATCCTTTTATTGCGGCCGGAAGCTATGGCGCTGGGAAATCTGCTGTATTTTCCAGCGACTGTTCTCCCCATTGGGCCCCGTTGGAATTTTGTCGGTGGAAAAACTACGACGTACTGTTTAAGAACATCATTGACTATATTGCGAAATAGAAAGGGTTTCATTCGAAGGGGCTGTAAAAAAAGTCCCTTAAAAAAAATCGCCCAGACCGTGGGAAGGGGTTTTTGCGCCCAAAAATAAACAGTCCAAAGGAAAAACAAGCATATCCCACAGAAAACCGCGTCCTGAAAGGCGCGAAATTCTGCGGGATATGCCTGTTTTGTAGTAGGGGCCTTAAAAATCGGAATTAACCGACAGCCCCTTTTCTTACGAATAGGAATGGCTTAAATAAGTAATAAGCATTAAAATAGTGATTCCGGTATTATCTTTGATTGTGCTTTCAAAGATTTTCACAACTTTTTTGATTCCGTATTGACATGGGAGCAGGTAATCAGTGTGATTTTCTTTATAAGCTATTCATAAAACACTTCAAGCATCTCCAGTTTTTCAGCAGATATGATTACCAGTTTCAGCTCGTATTCTCCAGCTTCTGCGCAGATCGTTCCGCTAATCTGCTTTCCCTCTTTTATCTGCACAATTCCAGCCTCCTTGTCATTTAGTAAAACGCGGATTTTGCCACTGCCATCTGCTTTCACATGAAGCCTGGTAATCGGATTCCTGCTTTTGATGTATCGGAATATGATTTCATCCCCGGCGGAAATATTCATTAGTTTTTCCGGATAATCTGCCTTTGTCTGATCATTAGTGTTCAAACCGATATAGGTTGTCCCCTTTAAGCCGCAGGCCTGATATCCCATAATGGCTTCTTCCGGTACAAAGGGGGCTCCGATACCCTGTGATGTCATTTTTACCTCTGGGATGGTGCCATCCGGAAGAATGGTAATGGGTTCGATACACAGTCTGCGATGCTGCTGCATGCCCCTGCTGCAGCGATGATAGAACACGTACCACTTGTCCTTTACGCACTCAATGGATCCATGATTGTTCCAGTTCTCCGGGTCACATCCATCATTATCGATAATAATTCCCCGATATGTAAATGGTCCAAGAGGTGATTTTCCTGTGGAATAACCCAGGGCTGTGGGTTTTCCTCTTTCCATATCTGCATAAATATAGTAGTAGGTATCACCGATTTTTCTCATGGAGGAACCTTCGTGGAAAAAATGTTCTTCTTCTGTTACAAGGTTGTTTTTGATCTGCACCGGGTCAAAGGAGACCATGTCTTCATTGAGTTTTACTCCATGAGAAAAAAGCTGTCCCCAGTAAAAATATGCCTGGCCATCATCGTCCATAAATACTGCAGGGTCAATGCCGCCGCAGGGCAGTTGAACCGGATTTTCAAAAGGTCCTTCCGGTCTGCTGGAAACTGCTACTCCCTCGCTGTCATCCGGCATACAGAAGTACAGGTAGTATTTCCCTTTTCTGTAGATACAGTCCGGTGCAAAAAGAAGAGGTGGTCGCTCACCTTCTTCTTCTTTTTCAAATTTTTCTTTCATATCCTTTTCATCTGCCGGCATATTGGCGAGCATTTTCTGAATAAACGGGGTAGGATGGCTCCAGTCAATTCCCGGGTATCTGGGTGCATTTGGGTTGTTGAACCAGGGAATCTGCTTTCCATGAAGCGACTCATCATGGATGGTCCAGTGCGTCATATCCGGGGTGGAAACCACCTGGTATTTTTCGCTGCAATATACATCTTCACGGTCATCATAACTTCCGTATATGTAAAGCTTTCCATCCGGCATCACATGCCCTTCGCTGTCTGGAATGTGGTATTTCAGTGGAAGTATGGGGTTGCGTTTATTTGAGAAATTTTCCATGATTGCCTCCATTTTGCTGTACTATATCCAGATATCAATTTTTTTGCCGCGTTCTTCCAGACCGGAGGTATCCAGATGTTTCTTGATTCCTTCTGCGCACTCTGTTTCCACGAGGATACCTTCTTCCGACTCCTTCACATGCACACGGATCATGCCGGCGGCGGAATCGTACTGGCAGGTAAATTCATGAATGCTTTCCGGAAGCCATGGGCGAATCAGAACTTCTGTAAATCCGGGCTTTTGTGGGATTATCCCGGCAATCCCATTGTAATACCACTCTATAATGTGCCCCATCATATCATGGCAATGGCTTCTGGGATTCTTTTCCCAATATTCTCCCAGGGTAGTCTCTCCATCCAGGATAAATGCATAATAGCTGGGATGATTTTCTTTCAGGATAAAACGGCTGATCACATCATTCATCCCATTTGCCCTGGCGGCCTGGATCACATACGGAAGTCCGATTTCGCCACAGATAAAAGCTCCATCTCGTTCAAATGTCCATGCAAGGGCGCGGACAACATCCTCCTTTTTATCTTCCGGCACCATTCCCCAGAACAGGGGCAGGGCCTGGCCGGACTGAGTGAGAAATATTTCATCGGGATGATCCTGGCAGCGGTAACACCAGAAGCCATGTTCCTTGTCGTAGGTAAGCAAATGTTTGTTGTAATTGTCCAGAATCTCCTGTGCGTAAGCAAGGAGTTCTGTCTGAATATCCTTCTTGCCCAGAATTTCTGCAAAATCTGCCAGGGTGACGGTATCTGCATACAGAAATGTGGTTTCTATATTTTCCCGTGCCAGTTCATTTCTGGGATTTCCCCAATCTCCGAGGCCATGGCTGATGAAGCCTTCCGGGGTCACCTTTTTCTGCAGATGCTTGAGATAACGCAATCCTGCATCAAAGTTGTCTTTTATGATCTTTTCATTTCTATAAAACAGATAATGCCATTTTGTTCCCAGGATACAGGCACTTCCCCAGGGAATAATGTCATAAAAACTTCCCATCCCCGGAACCGGCAGCACGTTTGGAATATAGCAGGGGCACTGAGAGGGCATCAGTCCTTCTCCAGGATAATAATGTCCGCCTGTCATGTCGTAAAACCAGTCATCGGCTGTATGCTGGGCATAACGCATATCCGCGAGGAACTTTTCCCACAAGAGTCGGCCATCCTTCATATAGAAGATGGCATTGGCCATCAGGTGGTTGGGTTCCTGCCAGGCAAAACGCTCAATAGTGGGGCAGTCTGTGTGAACGCCAAGCATATTTGCCTCGACGGTACGTTCGATCATGGTGTAGATCTGATTGTAACGCGGATCGTCGCAGGAGAAAGCTCCGTCTGTCTTGTGAGCGCTGGAAATGGCATCTGCGTGTATATTACGCAGTTGTATTTGATTCCTTTTGTCCTGTGATCCAAAATCTTTTCCTACAACAAAAGAACATTTTTCTACAGCTACATACCGACCGGCGAAATAGGTAAATTTCATGCGGCAGTTCTCCCAGGTGTCTTCCTGACCGATTATATAAGTAATGCAGGATTCTATTGTTCCCCAGTTTTTTGCCACCTGATCCACATCGCCGTTTTCCTGAAGCTTTTCTGCCGGGTATATTTTTATGGTATCTCCCGTCTTTCCCTTCACTTCAAAATCAAGTATTCCGGACATGTTTTGTCCAAAATCATAGATTTCCCTGCCGCCGATCCTGTGGAGCAGTTTTGCTTCATAGGTTTTCAGCACTTTGACAGGCGGAAGCTTCTGCTCTGAAAAATCTGCTTTGGGCTGTTTTTCAGCAGAAACTATCAGGGCCGGATTCCATGAGGAAGCATCAAATTCTGCCGTGCACCATCCCGGCTGCTCCAGCCGTCCGTCGATGGTCTCAGATCCATAGACATTAGTCATGATTACAGGGTGTTCCTTCACCCGAAAGCTTTCATCAGCCTGCCAGATATCTGCTGTACCGTCTGTATATTCCACTGTCAGTTCAAGCGCCAGCACAAGGTTCTTTCCATAGGGCTGATAGGGATTGGGATTGGGTGGCATAAATGACGGAAAGCTGAATGTGTAATGCTCATCGCATTTAATATACCATCCGTTTCCTATCTCGGCGCCGATGACATTTTCACCTTGTTGAACATAGTCTGCCACATCAAATGTCACATACTGAATCCATTTATGATAATCTGTCCAGGCAGGGTCCAGTTCATGATCAGAAACCTTACGTCCGTTTATATAAAACAGGAACTGTCCGAGACCACACACTTTTGCATGTGCGTTCTTTATATCTTTTGTAATACTAAGCTGCCTTCTTGCATAAAAGGGGCGCTCAGTTCCATTCGTGATCCATTTGTCGAACATTTTTTGTTTCCTCTCGATAATAATTTATGTTGCTTGGCTCAATAATTGTTTATAATCGTCTGCTTTGGAGTTGTCGGTGATCTGTTTTACTTTTATATCGATTAGACTCAAGCTATTTAGCATTTTTCATTCTCTCCGGATAGAACTGAATAAAGATAATATACAATACAGAAGCTGCCAGAGGCACCAGGAATCTTACAGAATTGATACCTGTCAGCACTGCCTGTGGCTCCTGACCGATAGCGTTGGGGATATATCCGGTCACTGCCAGTACAAAAGAAAGAATAGCGCTTGATACTGCCGTACCGCATTTGTAAGCGAAGCCGCCGATTGCGGAAATAGTTCCATTTAGCTGTTCTCCTGCAATATTATAAACATAATCTGTCATACCTACAACAGTCATAGGACGAAATGCATTGGTCATAGTTGCAAAAATACTGGCAATAAAGGTAAATATATAAATTGCCGTTATAGATTTTCCACCGATAAAGAAGCATATTGCGTAACATACAATGGCAATGGCCTGTGTATAGGTTACTGCCTTTTTCATGCTTCCCTTAACCTTACGAAGAATGATGGGCATAAAGAACATCACACCAATCATACCACTTACCGAAATCACGAGCATATAAGTTGCGATCAGTCCCGGATTCATCAGATAATACATGCAATAAAACACGGAAGAAGTCATAACAATCTGATAAAGAATACAGCCTACGCACCAGAATGCGATCATCGGATACATTTCTTTTATTTTCAGAAGAGTTGTAACTCCTTTTACAATGGGTTCCTTTTTTGTGTTATCAACAGTATAACGCTCTTTGCATTTCGCAAAAGCTCCCCAACTGGTGATCAGCATCAGAACTGAACCGATTCCCACAAGAATCATATATCCTTTGGAAGGGTTATCTCCGCCCAGGATATTTACAAAACTCGATGCAAAAGAAGTAACGATTGTTACTGCAATGGATGCAAGGAATGTGGAAAGAGAAATGACATCATTTCTTTCCATTTCGTTTTTTGACATGGTAGGCAGAATCGCATTATAAGGAATCTCCAGAGCTGTCAGCAGCATGCCATAGCAGATATAAAGCACTGCTGCATAGGCAATTTTGCCATTTGTTGTCATTTCCGGAGCGGCAAAAAGCAGTACCGACACAATTGCCCAGGGCAGGGGGATAAACAGCAGATACGGTCTGTATGTACCCCAGCGGGATTTTGTTCTGTCAGCTATATTTCCAATAATCGGGTCGTTGACTGCATCCCAGATTGCCGCACATGTCATAATCACACCTGCGGCGCCGGCAGGAACGCCGAAGGTGTCTGTTAAAAATACAAGTATATATGTTGCTACCAGAGCTGTAATAAACTGACGTCCTGTAGACTGTCCTAAGGCCCACCATGCCTTTTGTGACATGGTTAATTCGTTCTTCTGATTCATTATCTTTCCTCCTCGTATAATAAGTTTGTAGACCTCCTCCAGAGGTTGCGGATTTCAAATGCTTTATGAACCGCTTACAACATCCATCACCTCTTCCTTTAACTGTATCAGCTCTTTTGAAAAGGAACGAAAGGCTTTCTTTTGGCAGATGTCCTGGTGAAAATCATGCCTTGTAAAAAAATATAAGACAATTGGCTGCACTGGCCAATGCAGCCGTTTATACATAGACAGGACGCGTACTTCGATGCTGTCAGTATATTCTTTTTCCTGATTTCCAGGAAGTGCCTGAAATGACACCTTAGGGGGTAAATTCCGACATTTGATTCAGTCAGGCACAGAAATCTCCGGACTTTGCGAATTGTGCATATAATATCATGCATAACTCTGTCGTAATTTACACCCTCATATGACACCTCTGACACTTTATGTGATATCATATTTCTTATATACTCTTATCAGGCTATATAAACTATCCTAATATTAGTAGAAAGGAGAACTAAATGGAATTTCCAAATGATTTTATGTGGGGTGCAGCAAGCGCTGCCTATCAGATTGAGGGAGCATACAACGAAGACGGAAAAGGGCTGGGTATCTGGGATGCCTTATCCTACGGCCATGTAAAACATGGCGAAAACGGAAATGTTGCATGTGATCACTATCATCGCTACAAAGAGGATGTTGCACTGATGAAGGAGCTTGGCTTGAAGACATATCGTTTTTCTGTCAGTTGGCCAAGAGTCATGCCGGAGGAAGGCGTAGTTAACGAAACAGGGCTACAGTTTTATATCGATCTGGTGGGCGAACTGGTTCAGGCCGGCATTCAGCCCATGTGCACGCTGTTTCATTGGAACCTTCCCTTGTGGCTTCACGAAAAGGGCGGCTGGAAGTTTGACGGAATCGAGGAATTCTTTGAAGAATACACCAAAATCGTGGTAGGCGCCTTGTCTGACAAGGTCTCATATTGGATGACTTTCAATGAACCTGCATGCTTTATCGGTCTTGGGTATGCTATAGGGGCTCACGCTCCTTTTGAATCCCGCATGGACAAGCCACAGGAAATGATGAATGTTCTTGGAAAGTGTACCCGTAATATGCTTCGTTCCCATGGAAAGGCTGTAGATATCATCCGCCGATATGCCAAAACGGCTCCTCGAATCGGCATGGCGCTGAATGGCGATATGATTATTCCTTTAACCGAATCTGATGAGGAAATTATACGGGCAAAAGAGGCGACCTTCGATACAAAATTTGTCTTTAATGTTCCCTGGTTTGCGGATACTGCAATTCTTGGTACCGTACCGGAGGTGTTAAAAAATGCTATATCTTCGGAGGATATTGATGTTATTCATAAACCATTAGACTTTTTTGGCTTTAACTGTTACAACGCAAATAACTTTGATGAGGATTTTGCCAACCCAAACAAATCGATAAAGAATCTGTATCCGGGAATGCCGCGAACCATGATGGAATGGCCAATCACACCTTGTGTGCTCTACTGGCTTTCAAGGTTTTTCCATGGACGCTACCATCTGCCGATTCTGATCACCGAAAACGGTATGGCCAATCTGGATTTTGTCATGAGTGACGGCAGGGTACATGACCCGCAGCGCATCGAATTTATGAAAGCTTATCTAAAAGGATTAGAGCGGGCTATAGACGAAGGAATTCCGGTTCTCGGTTATACTTACTGGTCCTTTATGGACAATTTTGAATGGGCACACGGTTATGACAAACGTTTCGGTCTTGTTTATGTCGATTACCAGACCCAGAAACGGGTTCTAAAAGATTCTGCTTACTGGTATGCAGATGTGATACGGAAGAATTCTCTGGATACCTGAATCGCCAATGATAACATGTCAGGATGGTGCTGTTGAAAAACCTGGTACGGTATGATACGATGTCCGATAAGTAGTGGTGTTTAAGGCTAAAATCTCCCAAGCTCAAAATGAGGAAAGATCGAGAAACAATGGAGGTTAAAGATGGTTATACAAAGTCAGTTTTATGAGGAATTGGATGGAGGATTGCGGGATTTTGAAGTGATTCTGAAGAAAGTTTATCAGACATTTTCCGGCATGGATCTTGCTGTTCCCCACACTATTCACGAAATTCGTGCTCCTCTGATGCGTGCACTTTCCATTATGAGTAATCCCTTTGCAGAACACCTGACGAATAACCGGCTTGAAGAGCAATTATTTTTCCACAATGAAACAGATGTTGAAATCTATAAGCACCTGCGCTATCTGCCGGCCTACTGGCATGCCCATGATTTTATTGAAATTGCATGCGTTGTTCAGGGAAGCTGCTACAACTATATTCTGGCTCAGCGTCTGGAAATGAAAAAGGGGGATATCTGCATCATGGCTCCGGACACCCGGCATGCCATCAGTGCTTTTTCGGAAGACTGTGTGCTGCTTAATTTTCTCATCAGGACCAGTACCTTTGAGACAGCCTTTTTTGGGGTGCTCTCCAACAATGATATTCTCTCAGATTTCTTTATGCAGACGCTTTACCATTCCAACCAGCATCCTTATCTTTATTTCCGAACGGGTGATGATTGGGAACTTCTCAATTGTATTGGCTATGCGTGGCAGGAATTTCACAGAAACCGTCAGTATAAAAATCGCATGATGGTGTCGGTCATCAATGCCTTTTTTATAACCCTGCTGAGAAATCATGGTGCCAATGTAATTCTTCCGGAATCCGATTCACGAACCCGGGATGAAAACACCATTTTGATTCTGAAATATATGCAGGATCATTACCAGACAGTCTCGCTGGCTGAATTGGCTTCCTTTTTTAATTACAGTGAGCGCCAGATTCAGCGCATTATAAAGGGAAGCACCGGAATCAGCTTCAGTGAAAATATTCAGAAGCTTAAACTGAATCAGGCTGCCCGGCTTTTGCAGAATCCCAACCGCTCCGTAGCATCGGTTGCAGAGGAACTGGGATATGCGGATGTTGGAAATTTCCGGCAAATTTTTAAGAAAAAATTCGGCATGACCCCTGGGGAGTATCGTGGGCTACGGAACAACTGAGTATCCGGTAGCCATATGCGGATGCTGGAGATCCGTTTATTATGGTATATAAATTTCTGCTTTTATATTCTTTTGGCGTGCAATCATAACAATAAGGGCTATATTAACCGATAAAAATTTAATTTTTGAAAAAATAGGTTCTATATGTTTGCTGTGGCTGCATAGATTATTATTACCTGTGCAGCATGGGAAGTGCGCAGCCCCTAAGCTGGACAGGCATGGTAAAAAGGAGGACCTATATGAAAAAATTGAAACAATATTTCAAGATGATAATCACAGCAGTCATTTGTTTTGCCATGAGTTTCGTACCGGGAAAGAAGTCCGGGGCAAAGGTGGAAAAAGTTCTTGCAGAAGTAAACGGACAGGCAGTTTTGGGATGTAATAAAAAGAACAAATTTCATGTATTTCCTACAGTGGATGTATTGGGAATGATGAAAAGTGTATTAAATTTTTTCAGAATTTTCAGACGCCGCTTCTTTATAAAGAAAGTATTTTATTGGATGCAGGGGCCGGGTGACAGGAACCCGCTCTGTTACGAAAGTTCCGGATAAAAAAATCCCCAAAAGGGGATTCTCAAATATATAGGTAAAACAACTATTTGACAAAATTTACGGTAATAGAGCAAATTTCACAGTCTGTGCCCACACGCATGCCGGGCCCCCAGATGCCGGCACCGGAAGTTACAATGTTGTGCATGCTTCCTTTTTTAAGGTAACCGCATGGATTTTCCCATAATAAATGGATCAAAAGATTTCCGGGAAACATCTGTCCGTTGTGCGTGTGCCCGCACAGATCTAAATCTGCACCTGCATCAGCCGTCTCCTGCAATTCTTTAGGTTGATGATCCATAAAAATTATAGGCTTTGTTTTATCTAGGGATTTTGTAAGCTCTGCAGGTGTCTTTCGGGTAATTCCAAGCTTTTCTGACCTTTCCTCATCGTTTCTCCCGACGATGTAAAATTTGTTGTCTATGAGTATCGCTTCGTCTTTTAAAAGATGAATGCTGCAGTCTTTTAAAAATTCTTCCATATGAGGGTCGTTTTTTGCCTGTTTGCCGCCCTTAAATGTAAAACCTGCAAGAATGGGTTCATCCAGGTCGTGATTTCCCCAGCAGGCATACACGCCATATTTCGTGTGAATAGATTTCAGACGTTTCTTTATTTTCTCCGGGTATTGAATGCTGTCAAATTCATTGTCAAAGATATCTCCTGCAATACATACAAAATCAGGATTTTCGGAATTTATTTTTTTTACGATATTTTCTGCTTGTTTTTCTCCGACACTGTATCCTAAGTGGACATCTGCCATGAGTACGATTTTCAGGGATTCTATTTCCGGTACCTGTTTGTCTATTGAAACCTGGTAGGAAGTGGTTTTGATATTTCCGGCATGGAAAATCCCATAAATACTGAGACTGATAATAAGTACCGTACAAATACCGCCTGTCACGGCAAATGCTGTTGTAGAGGAGGTCCAGGATATATGTAAAACATATTTCAGGAAAAGTCTTCCTAAATCAAACGTGGCAATCATAAGAACGATATATTCAAAAGTACCCAAAAAGTAATTGCTGATCACCTTCAGAATACGATGGAGAAAAGGCAGCCTTTTGGTTAAAAATCCTGTAAGTAAAGCGCTGGCAAGTACCGTGTAGACTCCTGCGTAAATAATACGGAATGCAAGAGTTTGAAATAAATAGTGGCATGACCCCATCCAATGGAACATCCAGCGAAGGACATATAGATTAATAAGTATATAAACCGGGGTCAGGAAAAGTGCAATCATAAGAAGCCTCCCGCAATTTTTTCTCATTATACAATGAACTGTATCCCTATGTCAAAAATACTATAATAAATAACGGGAAATCTCCATATACTAGGAAAAAGTACATACAGGCATATCATATGAAAGAGAAAATCTTATTTTATCTGACAGGAGTTTGTCTTCTCCTCCTGCTCCCATACGGATTCACAATAGTAATGAACGGGATGGATACAGCTCTTTTAAGCCGTTCTCCGGATATGGAAGCGTGTCTTCCGGTTATGCTTTCTGTGCAGATATCTGACGAATATGAATTAGAAACGATAAAAAGCCAGGCTGTAATTGCCAGAACAAATTTTTACAGGAGACTTATACAAAAAGAGAGCTTATCAGAAATTCTTGGGGAAATCCGGCAAAACATGCTAGAAGGATATGAGTTCTGGAAGCTTCCGGGGGAAATTTATGAAAAAGCGGCTGAACAGACAGAGGGGCAGGTCCTTACTTTTGAGGAGGAATTAAAATTAGTTCCTTATCATGAAATCAGCAGTGGTCAAACAAGGGAGGGAACGGAAGTTTTTCATAATGAAGCATATACATATTTAAAATCCGTAGACAGCAGCAGCGACAAGAATTCTCCGGATTATATAAGCAGTACATATATATCACAGCAGCAAATGCCGAAGGTGCTTGAGGTAGAGCAAAGAGACGCCTCGGAATATGTGATGAGCCTACGGGCGGATGGAAATCTACTGGAAGGGGAAGCTTTCCGACAGGGTTTAGGTCTGGCTTCTTCGAATTTTACGATGCAGGAGATTGGCGGGGAGATTCGTTTTCTTTGTAAAGGCAAAGGCCACGGACTTGGTTTTTCTCAATATGGAGGAAATGAGCAGGCAAAGACAGGAGCTTCGTACCAGGAAATTCTGGAATTGTATTTTCCGGCTATGGAATTAGAGGATATCAACGGTATTTTTGCGAAAAAATGAATAGACGTCCATATTCTGGACACCCTATAAATACAGTAATGATTATGAGTAGAGGTGAAAGGAATATGATGAAAAACAAGACAACGAAATATGTGGTAAATGGGGTATTGCTGGCCGCTTTGGCTGCAATAGGAATTGCAGCTTTTCAGTTGGGGACTTCTCCATCCAAAGAAGAAAACGCTCCGGAAGAGGTCCGTTTGGAGAGTGCGCAGGCCGGAGATTCCACCAATGAGGAAGAGGAGCCTTTGGTGGACGCGGGAACCACCCAGGTAGAAGCAGATATGGAAGCTATGGAAGATACGGAAGCAGACATGGAAGAGACAGATCAGGAAGAAGAGGCTACAGAGGGAACGGAATCTTCTGATTCCGCAGATATGGAAACCACAGAGGAGACTGCAGAAGAAACTGTTGATACATCCGCAGGTGCCGCCGCAGCACCGGTTCTTAATTTTTCGGAAGATACTCCAATGGAATGGCCGGTAAACGGAAACATCCTCTTAGATTACAGCATGGATCAGACCACATATTTTCCAACTTTGGATCAGTATAAATTGAGCCCCGCAATCGCAGTACAGGCTGTAGAAGGAGCCCCCGTTATGGCAGCGGTTTCCGGTACAGTATTTTCTGTTGAACAGGATGCGCAGACGGGTACAACGGTTACTATGGAGCTTGGAAATGGTTATCAGGCTGTTTATGGGCAGCTTACGGATTTGACTGTAGAAGAGGGCGATACCGTACAGAAAGGAACCATTATCGGATACATTGGCGCTCCGACAAAATACTATAGTTCAGAGGGCAGTAACCTGTATTTTGCAATGAAAAAAAATGGGGAGCCGATAGATCCTATTATTTATCTGCCGTAAGTACAAATGTATTTTTAAAGTCTTATTCACAAAAAGGATAAAGAAACGTATAATAAAAGCAGGTGGGAAAAAGAAAATCCGCAATCGGTGATTCTCCTACCTGCTTTATTTTTAATAATTCTTGATGATATACTTGTTTTGGCCGATTGCTTTTTATAGAGACAGGGACGGCTGCTGCAGCGGATTGCCGGCGGCAGTCCTTTACATAAACTATAAAGGAAGGGATAAATGTGAATTATACATACATAGTAAAGTGTGCGGATGGAACCCTTTATACAGGGTGGACAAACTGCCTTAAAAAACGTCTGAAGGCACATAATGAAGGGGTAAAAGGAGCAAAATACACAAGGGCAAAGCGTCCGGTGGAGCTTGTATATTATGAAGGCTTTTCTCTTAAGGAAGAGGCCATGAGACGGGAGTATGAAATCAAGCAGCTTACCAGGAAGCAGAAGCTGGAACTGATGGAGTTTTACGAAAGGCAGAATGAAATTTGAGAAATAGAAAAGTGTCCCTGTTCATGTTTTTTTTCATGAACAGGGACATTTTTATAGGATGACGTAAACATGATGTTTATATCGGTAATGTAGAGATAAAGTAATACATTAATACAAAATGGCAGACACTTCCGAGCATGACAAAGACGTGGAAGATTTCGTGGGAACCGAAGTTTTTGTGCTTTGCATCAAAAATCGGAAGCTTTAACCCATAGATAACACCGCCAATCGTATAAATAATACCGCCTGCAAGAAGCCAGCCAAAGCCTGCCCTCGGCAGGGAACGGAAAATAGGTATAAATGCCAAAACACAGAGCCAGCCCATGCCTATATAGAGGACAGAGGATACCCATTTGGGACAGGTGATCCATAAGCCTTTGAGAAGCATTCCCAAAATGGCAATCCCCCATACGAGTGCGCAGAGGATATATCCGATTTTATTATGCAGAGCAATGAGGCATACAGGTGTATAGCTTCCGGCAATCATGATAAAAATCATCATATGATCTATTTTCCGCAATCTGCGATTGACTTTTTCTGTGGAATCTACGGAATGATAAATGGTGCTGGCTGCATACAGCAGTATCATAGTCAGAATAAAAACGCTTAGAGCCACCAGGTGAAGGGTATCTGCACTTCTTGCGGTTTTGAGCAAAAGAGGCATGGCACCTGCAATGGCAAGCAGCATAGCAATTCCATGAGTAATGGCGCTTCCGGGATCTTTTAATTTGAGTTTCATATGAGTCGCCTCCTAAAATTAAAATTGAATCTTGAAAACTGTTTGACATAGTATTAAAAACCATATGTAAAGTATATGCTAACTATATCACAAAAATGCAAAAATGCAAGCTTTTTCTTATATAAAACGAAATTTATCCGTAAGAGCCGGAAACATTTGCAGTTGTGCAGTTCGGCAACTGCTCTGCTTTTTGGAAACAGAAGAAGAGAAATGCTGTATGGCCAGGAAGCGGGAGTGAAGTGAAAACGCGCCCGATCTTTTGCGGACTGTCTAAGTCCTGAATCGGTGCTGATTCGCAGCGGTTATTTTACCGCGGAGAATTACAGAAATCCGCTGGGGCAGGGGTATGTGGTTGATATCAGTTCACGCCATTAAAAACGGATGGTTCCCATGAGAACGAGAACTGTATACAGGATGGACGGAGGAACTTTTAAAGGAAGCGTAAATAAAGTATAGTAAAATGGAAGATACATAGCTCAATGCGAAAAAGGATATATATTAGATTGTACAAAGCTTCATATTTCTTATGATTCATAAGCTGAAGTTTATAAAATATTATATTTTTTGTGCTTACAAACGCACTAAAAAGTTGATTATCCGCTAAAACACAGTATCTATCAGCATTTTCAGGGAAACAAAAACGGGCGAACCTAAATGTTGGAAATGCCACACTTCAAAAGATCTCCAGTAATACCAGCATTACGGACGGTAACGGAAATTACTCTATCGTTGGTGCAACTTATGGTGTCTTTTCTGATAAGGACTGCACAAAACAGCTAGCCACCCTTACGGCTGATGAAAACGGAAATACGGGTGATGTAGAAGTCAAGGCTGACACAGTATACATCAAAGAACAGTCTGCACCATTGGGATATAAAGTTGATATTACGGTGTATTCCTTAAAGGTTGAAGCTGGAAAAACAGCAACTTTGAAAGTATCTGATACGCCAAAGGTAACGGACACTTTGATTGAACTTTTCAAGATTGACATGGAAACACAAAAAGCCACCCCACAAGGGAACGCTTCTTTAGAGGGTGCAGAGTTTACATGGAAATATTATTGAGGACGACGGGCAGACAGTATTGATTACAGAACGTATCATTAAAATTCATACGACTGCTACTGATAAGGACGATAACAAAGAGCTTGAAGCAGCAAAGAGGTAACAATCATTGATACTGTAACTTTAGAGGGCTTAGAAGTCGGTACACAGTATAAACTTGTTGGCTGGCAGATTTTGAAAGAAGAAAATGCAGAACTTCTTATCAATAGCAACATTTTGGCAACGGAAAATCAGTAAGCCAGAATAAATGATGTAATTGAAGTAAAAAACAGTGTGTATTTGCATAAAACTTAAATAAATATAGTTAAGAATAGCAAAGGACACGCCGAAAGCAGGTACTTTGATCTGCCGCGATGTTTCTTGTTTCGGGAATAGATCTCTTTGATGTTCAGTTGTTCGCCACAATAGGCATATTTAATTCGGCTGCTTTTCTTGATCATGGCGGTCACATTCATACCTTTCGTTTTGGTAGCAGTGATCTGTGCAGGGTTAGAAAACCAGGAGTCAAAAAGAACATAATTCGCATTGAAACCTGCGGAAACAGCAGTATCCAGCAATGTCATCATCGCTTCCGGTGCTTTTGTCCGAGCCAGTTAACGTCTTCTTCCGGCAAGAGTTCTGTTATTAAAGTCCTTTACAGGGCCAATGATATTTGTAGCTTTTGCCGAAGCCAACAGACAGCTGTTTACGGGAATCAGTGTATTTCCATCACTTCAGCTTAAGGTGAGCATCCGGAATCCCTTTTTGAACTGCATATCCGTATGGTCAAAAACTTTGGAACCCAGTTCTGTTTTCTTGCAGCTCGTGCGATTAAAAAGGCTGTCATCAATAATGAAGGCATTTTTCCTTTTTTCATCCGTCAGATCCAGTATGTCATTGTTCACAATGTCTGCCGCAAGAAGAAAAGTGAAACGGAGCCAGTTTGTTTTTGCAGAATTAAGAAAGCGATAGAAAATGTTCTTGGAAAACTCTTTCATAAAAGAGTCGGTACGTTGCTGCATATACATACTTCTTCCAACAAAAATGTTGCTGAGTTTATAACGCAGTAAAGAAACTGGTGAAATGCCTTTTTCTTTCATTCCATTACATCTAGCAAAAAGTTTACCAATATGATGTTTGTAAAAAATCTCTGAATACAGTCAACTAAAGCTTTCTCATCTGAATGGTTTTGTGGTATACTGGACATGGCATAAATCCTCCTTGGTTTGTTGGTTTCTAGTCAAATCTATTATACCAAACGGAATAGGTTTATGCCTTTTTTATTGACTGAAATATTGAATTTTCAAGGTTCAACACACTTTATTGGTGTGGGAAGTCTTAGTAAAATATATTTTTCTTATAACCTGCTTCACTCTTCTATTGATACGAGCCAAAATCATTATCAACAGATTTTAACTCGTATCTTTAAAGATTCTATCAATAAAACATAACAGAAAACAAGGAAACTAAATCCCTTTTCACAATACTCGTGAGCACCCTTCCTGCCATTGTTCCTCCAAGAAACCGTCCCGTAGAAACAGAAACTGTCTTCTTTATTGAATTTTTAGTCGCCACATTTCTTGTAATCGCTTTTGCTGAATATTTATAAGGATTCCTTCCCATCTTGTTTCAGCCAATCCCTGCAGGCTTTTTCCAGGCAATCCTTTGGGAAATCTATTTCTTTCCACTCATTTTTGCCCTTATAGCATCTATTCCTGTTCTTGCAATGCCGACATGCACTCTTATTGGCGTACCGAATATTCCCATTATTCTTGATACACTTTTGCCTGAGTATTTCGCCTGATGGGCAATACACCAGATTTCTTTCCGGATCTCGAACAAAATATCCTTCCTTTGCTCTTTCCCGCATTTCCTCCGGTGTTTCATAAACAGATTTTATACCCTCAGATTCTGTATATTCTTCCTTCTCTTTCCGCCGCACCTCTTTGACTTCGATTTTAGTAATAACATCTTTGTATGCATCCGGTATTTGGCCTGTGTGAAGCGCCTTTGACAATTCCTCCGGTTTTGTGCTTGATAAATCCGCTTCCGCTTCCTCATAAGGAATCTCCATCTCATATCCATCTTTGCCATCATCCGTGATCACATGCGGAATGATGCCGTTCTCCAGGCACTTTATCATATCTTCTTTATTTTCGTAGTCTTTATCCGCTCTCCAGTATTTCTCCGGATGTGTCCTTTCGTATCTCCTCCATTGTAGGATACAACAGGCCATGATCCGTCACCTGATTCGTCATCTCAAAATCTTTGATCAAATGTGTCTCGGAATCTACAGCTGTTTGGGGATTATAAGCTACAACAAACCCATTTTTACTTTTCATCAGCTTTGCGTCTGCGTCTGTTAACGACAACTGTGAAACACCGGTTTCTTCCATCAGTTTTTGATATGCCTCATAACGTGCCGTACGCTCGCGAGCTTCCCTGAGCTTGTTTTCTACCACTTCCCTCGTTACCTGATCTGAAGACTCCCCGGCATCTTCCTGTTCATCCATATCCTCCAGGATACGCAGGCACTCATCCGTATGAGCATTCAGCCATTTTACTCGGTCATCCAGCTTATTTTTCGTAAAATTATTATTTTCTGAGTTATTGGCTTGGAATTTACTGCCATCTATAGTAACCCCAGTCAACACTTCCTGCAATCCTACGATTAAATTCATGGAATATCTTCTTCAGGCTGTCAATATTATCCTTTCGAAAATCTGATATGGTTCGGAAATCCGGCTCCACACCGCCAGTCATCCATTTTACTTCTATATTAACTTTGCAGCTGTCTGCCAGTTTCCTTGAAGACCTTATCCCCTTACGGTTACCGTATATATACAGCTTATACATTCCACGCAGATTATACTGAGGGCGTCCACTCGGCGCAACTTTTTTTACTCCAAGTCCAGACGAATCAAGACTGTTTACAAAAGCGTCTATAAGCCGGGCGATACTGTCCGGGGCTACAAAAGAATCCCACGAGCAATACATCATCTGGCAGCGGTCAAAAGTTGGAACAGGTAAACTCACTGCCTGAGTTTTCGGACAGTCTCCCCTGTACCGGAACGGGTTCCTCTCGCCAAGCGTCCCCGCCATAGTGTCTTCGATCTTTTCGACCTTGCCCCAGCTGTCGTAAATATATTTTACTACCGTGTCTCCGAACCTGTCAATCATGGCGATGACGTCGTGCTGCACATTACAAACACGAGGTTATTTTCTTTACTGGAAAATCCTGCTCCAGGTTTTCCGGCCGATGATTCTATCCACAGCAAGGCCTTCTGATTTTTGGAAACTGCGGACGGATTCCTCCATCCCGTTTCCAAAGATCGCATCGATATTTCCACGGTAGTATCCTTTCGCTGCCAGCAGTCCCTCTGCTATGGCAGGCAGTATCCGCGGATATTCGGATCGTTGATGGAATAATCTTTTTTTTGACGGTTCCGCCGTTGCTGTCCCCGTATAATGCGGAGGTATTGCCTTCATTCGTATAGATTCTTCCGTTTCGGATACCTGTCACTCGTCCGATATGGGAATGGTGAAAGACCACAAGGCAGCCTAACTCCGGTACAGCGGAGATACGTCCCGCTTTCTCAAATGCCTCATAGATACGGAAGCAATGGTATCCCTGGTAGGTTTACCTGTCCATGCAGAAATGTGCCAGTGCCGTATCCACCCCAAAGGTCATCGCCTTCAGCCAGAATCGGCAGGCCGCGTACCACGACTGTCCCTGGCAGCCTGCCAGGCCCCAGTTGTTTACATCACGGGAATACTTTGTATAGTTTCCATATCCGGCATTTCCGTCAAAGCTGTCCAAATAGGCCACGCTCTTCTTTTCCTGATAGCCTGTCTGGCTCCTGGCCAGTACAAGCAGTTCCTGTAGATTTCCCATCTTATTTCACCTCACTCCCTGTCTTTAATAAGTCGATCACTCTGCGGATACCATCGGGAAGCGGGAGACCCATTAGCCTGGCGTTCTCCACGATAGACAGCGATTCATTTGCGATAAATCCAATGCACACCGCATCCCTGAGATAGTCCGTATGCATCAGCATATCCAGCCGTGCCGCGATCAGCACATACAGAAGGATCATGCCCTTCCGGCAGAGTCCTTTAAAGCCTGCGCGGCTCTCCATTGCCCCATTTGGGGATTTCGGGCTTTTCCCGAATACTCCGGGGAGAAGGATCCCGCCGGTGATCCAGTCTGCCGCCATAAAGAGGACAAGGGTCTGGAGGGCCAGGTCCCATCCCCCGAATAATTCCGCAATCACCCCACCGATGAGGGCGACCATTGTAAAAAATCTGTATTTCATGTTTTTTCACCTGTTCCTTTCTTAATTTTCCTAAAAATGGGTGCAAAAAAGGAAGCGGCCGGTGGTGCACCGCTCCCCTACATATTTTAATCAATACCTTTTGGGCTATTTTTATAAACTATTTAGTATTATTGGGGTTGTACTCAAAATAATTCTTATTAGATTTCAAAATCAATCAAATTACGGTACACAACTCCACAATTATTACACTTCAAAGAAATCCATATCCACGAAAACGCATTATCTATATTAATTATACCATCTTCTCTAAGATCTTGAAAATCTGGATACTCATATCTTATTGCTATTGAATAGTTATTCCGCCTGCAGCGTTCACATTCAAATTCTTTTAAGATATTCTCTTTCTCTTTATTGTTTCTATCGCATTGTTCATACCCATCTAAATTATTGTCAAATACCAGTATATCTTTTCCGCATTTCTTACAATACGCTTTAAAAACTATCTGTTCTCCATCCGGAATAAGATATAATTTCATAAAAAAGCCATTTTTCTTAATTCCTTTGAATTTCACCCCAAACTCTTGACTATTACAACAAGATAACTGACCTTTTATTAATATATTACCCTCACAATTTTTTTGAATACATTTCTTTAAATATGGCTTTATCCTTTTCGGTATTATAATTGCGTATCTCCCTTCTACCTGAACAGTCTTCTAACCCATGTAACGACCTTTCCAATGAGTCCAGGATTACTTCCCTGCAGCCATGAAACTTTTTCCGTACACATGATATACTCTGTTTTGGACTAACAACTTCTACAACTTTATTTACACCTTTTTTTCCAATTCCTGTTACATCTGGCCTTTTTAATCCTCCATTTAATCCCATCCTTTTCATAGATGTATTTAATCCAATTTTTGAATATCTTCCAGAAGCCGCCATTTTTCCTGCTTCCATATTGGAAGCTAATTTGTGCAACTTAGAACCATGTGCCTTATTAATAATAGTTGTTCCACCTATACCAATATTAACTCCGGCCGCAATGCTCCCTGTTATTCCTCCTACAATTGCACCATCCATAAAACCAGAACATGCACCATCAATTACACCTTGCAAATCTCCTGATAATCCGCCACCTATTCCGCCTAATACAACTCCAGATATGCTACCTCCTATTGCTCCGGATAATGCAGCCCCACATATAACTGCAACTGTGCCACCTGTAGCTATACTCGCGACAGCTAATCCTGCAATTACTGTTCCGCCAATAGCAACTTTTGCTATATTCGGAATAGAAAAATATCCCTCTACGTCAACTCTGTTCACCGGATTATTGAGACAATATGCATATAAATTATACTGATTAATATTTCCCTGCTCTGTTGATAGAACATCCATATCATCTGCAGAAATAAAACGGCGGAGTTCCGGATCATAGTAGCGGCTGGATATATAATACAGTCCTGTCTCGGTATCGTAGTAATACCCCCTGTACCGGAACGGGTTCCTCTCGCCAAGCGTCTTTGCCATGGTGCCTTCGATCTTTTCGACCTTGCCCCAGCTGTCGTAAGTATATTTTACTACCGTTTCTCCGAACCTGTCAAGCATTGCAATGACGTCGTTCTGCACATTACGGATATACATATAGATGTTGCTGTCATAGGTGACGGAGATCACATTCCCGGCGGAATCGTAGCGGTACCACAGGTTCTTCTCGCTTCCGGTGCGCTCCGATACCAGCAGGTCGCCAGCATAACAGAACTGGGTCGCCGCGCCGTCCACCACCTTCTTTGTACGGTTTCCGGTATGGTCGTAGTAATAGCGGATACTTCTCCCGTTTTCCACGCCGCTGAGCTTCCGGCCCTGGGTCCAGGTATAGCGCACGCTGCCCTTCGTCAGCATATTGCCGACAGCGTCATAGGTCATGGCTGTGTTGCCCCACTTCATCAGCTTATCCTTCCACGTACCGTCAAAGGTTCCTGTCTTCGCGGAGACCGCCGCAGACGGAAGTGTTCCCGTCGTATACGCATACTCCTTCTCGCTCACCAGGTTCCCGCCAACATCGTAGCTGTAAACCACAGTTTTATTCAGGATCTGGTTATTCTCGCGGATCAGACGGTTCAGCTCGTCATACTGGTAAACGATGGCTTTGGTAGTGCCGCCAATCGCATTCGTATCGCTGTCCTGGATCTTTGTGATATTTCCGTTCCCATCATAAGTATACCCAATGTTCCGGCTGCCGGACACAACAGCATCCGGAAGTCCGCTCCTTTTCGTACTGTCCGTATCACTGTACTGAAAGATCACGCCGCTGGGTTTCGTAGGGTTCGTCCACATCTGGCTTACTACACGGCCCAGGCTGTCATAATCCGTTGTCCGGTAGTAATTACCGGAAGCCTTCGCCGTTACCTCGCGTCCATCCTTATCATAAGTATAGGTGGTAGCAATGCCGGAGGTCCCTGTGCCATGGTACATGCGGGTCATCTGGTTATTGGCGTCGTAGGTGTATTCGTAATAATTCTTTTCATTGTCCCTTGCCCGCATCAGACGGCCAAGGAAATCATAGTCCAGGTCATAGGTTTTCCCGCTGGGGTAATTCGTCACCTGCGCAAGGTTCCCCTGGCGGTCGTAAACATATCCGTTCAGCTTCTGCTCCGCGCAGGACGGGTCCTTGTAATAGCTCAGGAGCATAAGGTCCTGTTCATCGTAGGAATAACGGATATAAGCCCCGTTTGCGTAGGTCACCTTTTTCAGATTGCCGTTGTTCGCCTCATATTCATAGCTTACGACCCGGCTTCCCGCCACAGATGCATTCAGGATATTTCCAAAAGCGTCGTAAGCAAAACCATAATTGAAGCCATTATGGGAGATCGCGGTCAGGCGGTCCTTCGTATAAGTATAGGTATCGGTCACAGACGCCGCGAAGTTTTTGCTGGCGGTCATGGTTCGCTCCATCCTGGTTCCCTTCGTCTGGTGGGAAACCTCCACGCTGCTGCTCTTAATCACATTTCCGGCGGAGTCATAGGACAGCTTATATACCACGCCCTGGGCGGAAGTACCTTTAGTCACGTTATGCTTACCGTCATATTCATAGGTAAATTTGTTCCCTTTGGCATCCGTGATCCCGGTCATGTCGAACTTAAGAAAACTGGCTGTGTTGTCATTGCAGGTAGAATTGACCGGAAGTAATTTTATGAACACTTCTACGGTACAAAATCATACGAAAGGGGGTAAGACGATGCCGGTATACAAAAATAGTAAAAATGGAAGTTGGTATGTGATGGTTCGATACACCGATTGGCGAGGAGAACGAAAACAGAAATGCCAGCGAGGATTTACAACGAAAAAAGAAGCACAGGAGTGGGAGCGACAGTTCCTGCTCCAGATAAAAGCTGACATGGATATGACATTGGAAAGCTTTTGCAAACTCTATGAAAAGGATGTGCGCCCACGTTTGAAGCTGAACACATGGCTGACAAAGGAGCATATCATCAAAGCGAAGATTCTGCCATATCTCGGAAAACGAAAACTTTCTGAAATTACAGCAAAGGATGTCATTGACTGGCAGAACGAAATCGGAACATTGAAAACACCGAGTGGGAAAACACTTTCGCCTACATATTTGAAAACAATTCATGCACAGTTGAGTTCTATTTTCAATCATGCAAACCGCTATTATGACCTGAGTATCAATCCGGCGAAGAAAGCAGGAATGATGGGAGTAGAAGAAAGTAAGGAAATGCTGTTCTGGACAAAAGAAGAATATCTGCAGTTTGCAGAAGCGATGATGGCAAAGCCTCTGTCCTATTATGCATTTGAAATGCTTTACTGGTGCGGTATTCGAGAGGGAGAACTTCTGGCACTGACTCCGGCAGATTTTGATTTTGAAACGGAAACGGTACAGATTAGCAAATCGTATCAGAGACTAAAGGGAAAAGATGTGATTACTTCCCCGAAGACACGCAAAGGAAATCGCACAATTAAGATGCCGAAGTTCCTTTGTGAGGAGATGCAGGATTGTCTGAAAATGTTTTATGACATTAAGGATACAGATCGTATTTTCCCGATAAGCAAGCATTATTTATTCAATGAAATGCAGAGAGGGTGCAAAGAAACCGGAGTGAAGCGGATCCGGGTGCATGATCTCCGTCATTCGCACGTTTTCTTACTTATTGACAAAGGATTTAGTGCATTGGCAATTGGAGAGCGTGTGGGACATGAAGCAGAAAGAATCACATACAGATATGCACACCTATTTCCAACTGTACAGACGGAAATGGCAAATATGCTGAAGGAGGAACGTAATGTGGAGGTGAGAGTGATGTCAGAGAAGGTGATGGACAGACAGGGGAGATGGAGAAATAAGACGGTTGCATTTCGTGTTTCTCCGGAAGAGGATGAAATCATCAAGTCTGCAGTCAGGTTGTCAGGTTTGACGAAACAGGAATATATCATCCGCAGATTGCAGGAGAAAGATGTTATTGTACAGGGAAATCCGAGAGTATACAAAGCATTGAAGGATGAAATGCAGAAAATTTTGATGGAATTACAGCGAATCAGGGATGCTTCAGATATGAATCAAGATTTGTTGGAAGTCATCAGTCTTGTGGCGGACATTATGAGCGGCATGAAAGAAGGCTGTGAATGAACAAAGAAGTAAGAAAAGAAGGAAAAAGTCCCAACAGCGGCAACTGTCAGGACTTATGATAACCGGAAAATCTCTGTTATCTGGAATCATTCCAATTCAAGCTAGCAGAGGTTTTCCGAAGTGACAATGAGAGATTTATGGTTACAGAAGGAGGACAATAATTTGGAACAGAAGATGGAACAGAAGTTGGAACAAAAACCGGAATTAAAGATGATTAAGCTTTCCGATGTGCAATCACAGGAAATCGAGTGGCTGTGGTATCCGTTTACTCATTATGGAAAACTGACGATTATACAAGGTGTTCCGGGGGATGGAAAGACAACATTAGTGTTAAATTTGGCAGCAAAGCTGTCGAAGGGAGAAGGAATGGATGAGAATATGTCCGTTCCGGCACCGATCAACATTATTTACCAGACAGCAGAGGACGGTCTTGCAGATACAGTAAAGCCGAGACTGGAAACAGCCGGAGCAGACTGCGAACGGATTATGGTAATCGATGAGAGTGATAAATCCCTTTCCATGATAGATGAATGTTTGGAAGAAGCAATTATACAAACAGGAGCCAGAGTTTTGATCTTAGATCCGATACAGGCATATCTCGGCGGTGGAATGGATATGAACAGAGCCAATGAAGCAAGAGATATGACAAAGAAATTAGGTGCTTTGGCAGAGAAAACGAAGTGTGCCATTATCTTAATCGGACATATGAATAAGGCGTCCGGGAATAAAGCTGCATATCGGGGGATGGGATCGATAGATTTTTTTGCTATGGCAAGAAGTGTAATCCTGGTGGGAAGAGTAGAATGAGAACCGAACCTTCGAGCAGTTCTTCAGATAAAAAATAACCTTACAGCATTTGGTCATGCGAAAGCATTTCGGCTGTCAGAGGATGGATTCGATTGGATGGGAGATTATGAGATTACAGTCGAAGAGGTTTTGGGCGGAATTGCACCAAAAGCAAATAAGCTGGAACAGGCAAAACAGATGCTTCGGGAAATGGCTGAAACGCAAAATGCGGTACTTAGCAATGAAATATTCGATGAAGCAAAAGAATTGGGGATTTCCAAACGTACACTGGAAAATGCGAAAAAAGAACTGGGAATCCGAGCAAAGAAAATCAATAATTCGTGGTACTGGGAACTGGATCAGGTGAAACCGATACTGACGGAATAAAGAAAAATGTGGGAAGAACGCAACAATGCAGAGTATATGGAAATTGCGGACTTGAAGTATGCAAGGTTGCAAAATATTAAGACATTGCGTTGTTGCGGTCTTGAAAGGATAAAGATTATGAAACAGATACAGATATCAGAAGATTTATTTATGCTATTACTGAAATATCATCTTATGGTGATAGAAGAATATCAGTCGGAGATACAGAAGGGCTTGGAGCAAAAATTCGGTCAGATGGTAAAAAGTCAATTATATACAACCTATAAGACAGCACCAGCAGAGGAAGAGAGGGAGAAAGCCAGACAGGAATATCTGGATAAACGTGGAGTCAGCGAAGACTTCCGGTGGTAATTTCGCCTTGAGTGTAATAGCAGGAGCGTGACACGCACCTGTATTTAGCCGACGAGAAGAATTGCTGTAGTGTGAAGTCGAAAGTGTATTGGCGATGCGGATGGTTTTGAAGGGAGCCCTGTATTGGGGCATCCTTTACATCGACGAAGTCGAAATAGCTCCCGGCAGGGCGCAGAGGAACTTATGATGGACGAAGACCGTCGAAAGTGATTTTTTGTTACTTTTGACAAAAGTAACAAAACTGCCGTGTCCGGCAAGATAGACTTATGTGCCGTATCCGGCACTAAAAATACAAAAGATTGGAGGAGATGCTTATTGAAGAGAACGATTAGTGTTATGGTCGGAAAAGGATCATTAAATCATAATAGCAGGAAATTTCATGCAAAGAATACAGATCCAGAGAGAAGTTGTCTGAACATTGAATATTGTAATGAAGATATTCGGGATGTATACCATGAATTGTTTGATGAAGCACAGGAACAGTACAATGCAAAACAGACGAGAAAAGACCGGAGAATTGATGATTATTATGAAAAAATTGTATTAGGAAAACAGGAGAAGCCGTTTCACGAAATGATCATCCAGATAGGAAATAAGAATGATATGAGCGCAATAACAGAGGATGGAAGGCTGGCAGCAAAAATCTTGGACGAGTATATGCAGGGCTTTCAAAAAAGGAATCGAATGCTTCGAGTATTTTCGGCACATTTGCATATGGATGAAGCAACACCGCATATACATATAGATTTTGTGCCATTTACCACAGGAAGTAAAAGGGGATTGGACACAAGAGTATTCTTTAAGCAAGTACTGAAAGCAATGGGATTTGAAGGTGGCTCACGAATGGATATCGAGTGGAATCGGTTGGCAAATGTGGAGAAAGAAGCACTCGCCAGTGTGATGGGAAGATATGATATTGAGTGGGAGAAAAAAGGAACGCAAGAGAAGCATTTGCCACTCTTAGACTTTAAAAAACAGGAACGTGCGAAAGAAGTAGCCGTGCTTGAAAAAGTAAAAGTGGAATTAGAAGAACGTAATGCTTTGGTGGAAAAGCATACGGATTAGGGACTTGAATATTTAGAAAGTATTGAAGCGGATGTACAAAAGGAACTGGTGAAGAAAGAAGAAGCTGAAAAAGGGGCTGAAAAAGCCGAGAAAAAATGGAAGAAATATAAAAAAAGCTAAGCCGATATATCAACGTTTCGCAGAATGTGAAAGCCTATGCCGGGGAGTTCTCCAGACCGGAAGAATTAGTGTCTGATCCGGAGTTCCTTGAATCAGCAAAGGCATATAGAGAGAAAAAAATAATGCCTTTGATGCGAAAAATAAAAGATTTATTGCTAGGCTTGTATCAGGCATATCTGGATATACAGGAAAACCTGGAAAAAGTAGAACGTCGCAATGAACGATTAGAAAGTTCCAATGCATATTTAGAGGGAAGGAATCAGAAGCTGGAACAGTGTGTTGAGAAAATGACGGAAGATGTAGATGATTATCATAGATTAAAGCGTGTCCTTGGTCAAGAATGTTTGGATGCAATCGTTCAAAGGGAGAGGAATCGGGAAATTGCGGAGATAAATGCCCGTAGAACTTTAAGAAAAAGACATGATAGAGATGCAAGATAAGGAAAGGTTGATAAGTATGGAAAAGTATATTTATGATAGTAAAAATGGTTTATGGTACGAATTAAGGGGAGATTACTTTTTCCCAATTTTGGGAGAAAGTCTGATGGATGAGCCCGTGAGATATGGGAAATACGGAATGCTCCGTAAAACATATCTGAAGGAGCATAAGTTTGGTGTGTACCAATCAATGATATTACAGAGTTGCCTGAACGCACACTTAAATCAGGTGGATGAAGAAGCGAACAGTCGGATGGAGATCCTGGTGGAGAAAATCGCAGAAGCAGAGGAAGTGACAGAAAAACTGAAAGCGAAAGATCCGATGCGATGGTGCAGGTTGATGAATAATATTAGGTACTGTGCGGAAGAGATTGTGTTGGAGGAAATTGTATATATGTAGATATAAGGGCAGTCGTGTGGCTGCCTTTTTAATTTAATTAATTGAGGTTGTAGACAAGAAATATTTGTAGCCGTATAATAGCAAAAAAGAGGAAAGAAGGGATTGTTATAAAAGAGGCACCTGAAAATTTTAAATTAGAAGATACAACGATATGGTCTTTTCCAGAAAGAGGAAGTTGGGCAACACATTCTGGAAAATATCGTGGCAATTGGTCACCATATGTTCCAAGAAATCTCATTTTACAATATTCTCAAAAAAATGCTTGGATATTAGATCAATTTTTAGGAAGCGGAACAACGCTGATAGAAGCGAAATTGCTGGGCAGAAATGCAATCGGTGTTGATATTAATCCAGAAGCTGTCAAATTATCTAATTCAAATCTAAATTTCACTTGTCAAGAAACATCTAAAATTTACACCCGAGAAGGAAATGCAAAAAAATTGTCATTCATAAAAGATTGTAGTATTGATTTAATATGTACGCATCCACCTTATGCAGATATAATTCGATACAGCAATGACATTAAAGAAGATATATCCCATTTGTGTTATGAAGAATTTTTATCGGCATTTGAATGTGTTGCTTCAGAATCATTTCGAGTACTGAAGAAAAAGGGCATATGTGCTTTTATGATTGGAGATATAAGAAGAAAAGAATATGTTTTACCTCTTGGTATGAATTCTATGCGAAAATTTGTTGATGTAGGATTCAAATTAAAAGAAATAATTATAAAAGAGCAGCATAATTGCTGATCAGCAGATTATTGGAATGGAAGAGAAAGAAAGTTTCTTATGCTAGCGCATGAATACATTTTTGTACTCGTAAAGTGTTAGGGTATTAAAAAATCAGAAGTACAAGTAGCTAAATCGTTTATAAAATTTGCGGTTTAAAAACTGGTGTTCGGATGTGACGTGTTTGAAATTCAGTGAACGCTGAATTGAATGTTGATATTGCAGAAATCATATGCTATACTGATTCCAAATGAAGAAAGAACACAAAAAAGATACAGAAAGTATATTTGAGGTAAAATAGTTATGGCTGTCAGTTATAAGAGGTTATGGAAATTATTAATAGATCGTGATATGAAGAAAAAAGATTTGTGTGTTGCAGCGGGTATTAGTCATGCTTCAATGGCAAAGTTAGGGAAGAATGAAAATATCACTACAAATGTATTAGTAAAAATATGTACAGCTTTAAAATGTGATATCAGTGATATAATGGAAATAACAGAAGAAGCGATAGATTAAGGAGACATGATATGGCAGAGCAGTCAGTAAAGAAAGAGAATAGTATTCAGGCTAAACCTATTTTAAAATGGGCGGGCGGAAAAACACAGATGCTGGGCGATATTATGCCGAAGATACCCGCAACTTATGGGAAATACATTGAACCGTTTATTGGTGGAGGTGCGTTGTTTTTTGCGTTAAATTCAAATCAATCAGTAATAGCAGATAGTAATCCAGAGCTGGTTAATATGTACCAGCAGGTCGCAACCAATGTTGAGAAAGTTATAGAATATTTACATCAATATAGAAATACAAAAGAGGATTTTTATTCAGTAAGAGAACTTGACTGGAATTTATTATCAAAAGCAGAAGCAGCGGCAAGAACGATTTATTTAAATAAAACATGCTTTAATGGATTATATCGTGTGAACAAAAAAGGACAATTTAATGTTCCTTTCGGAAGCTATAAAGCACCTAAATTTTGTGATGAAGAAGCTCTTTATGCAGCTTCAGAAGCATTAAAAAGAGCAACAATTGTATGTGGAGATTATCTGTCCGTTTTGAAGGAATATGCAGAGCCAGGAGACTTTGTGTTTTTAGATCCTCCGTATCTTCCAATTTCGGAATATTCTGATTTTAAGAGATATACGAAAGAGCAGTTTTATGAGGAAGATCATGTTGAATTGGCGAAAGAAGTATTGCGTTTGCAGGAGTTAGGATGTCATGTGATTTTAACAAATTCTAACCATCCTTTAGTGCATGAGTTGTATGCAAAATATAGCATAGAAGTGATTCAGACCAAGAGATATATTTCTTGTAATGGGAGCAGACGAAAAGGAGAGGATGTTATAGTTAATGTCCTTCCTAAAAGGAAAACCATATTAAAAGTAGTTCCTGAGCCATTGCCGGAACAGGTAAAAAAATACCCACCTACAAGATTTATGGGTTCTAAAAGCAAGTTATTATCTGAAATATGGGCAGTAGCATCTCAATTTGAATTTGATACAGTAGTTGATCTTTTTTCGGGTTCAGGTATTGTTGGTTATATGTTTAAGGCTCAGGGGAAATCTGTGATTAGCAATGATTATATGGCAATGTCAGCTACTTTTACTAAAGCGATGATTGAAAATAATAATGTAATATTACCTTTAGAAGAAGCAAAAGAATTGTTAAATAAGAAAAAAGAGACAGACCATTTTGTTGTAAATACATTTAGTGGATTGTATTATACAGATGAAGAAAATGAAGAAATAGATGTATTGCGGACAAATATTGCAGCAATTCGGGATCCATATAAACATGCAATTGCAATGGCAGCCTTAATTCGTGCATGCACAAAAAAGAGACCACGAGGAATTTTTACATATACCGGGGATCGTTACAATGATGGTAGAAAAGATTTGCAAAAAACATTGGAACAGCAATTTCTTGAAGCCGTTGATGCAATCAATAAAGCAGTATTTGACAATGGCAAATCTAATAAATCGAAACATGGAGATGCCATGGAATTGAGAGCGGAGCATCCGGATTTAGTATATATTGATCCGCCATATTATTCTCCATTGTCAGATAATGAATATGTTCGTAGATATCATTTTGTCGAGGGGTTAGCAAGAGATTGGAAAGGTGTAGAAATACAGGAAAATACACTTACAAAAAAATTCAAGTCATATCCAACGCCATTTTCTACTCGAAAAGGTGCAGCGGATGCTTTTGATAAATTGTTTAAGAAATTTTCGAAAAGCATTTTAATCGTATCATATTCTTCTAACAGTTTGCCAACACAAGATGAGATGGTTGCACTTATGGCTAAACATAAGGAACATGTAGAAGTGATTCCAATAGATTACACATATTCATTTGGAAATCAGAAGGAAGCAAAAACGAATCGTAATAAAGTGCAAGAATATCTCTTTGTTGGATTCTGATGGGAGGATGTATTGTGAACGAAAAAATTGATATATGGCTGGTTGGTAATACTGGATTAAGAAATCCCAATCGAATTCAGGAAGGATTTTCTGTTTTTGCAAATTCTCCGTTTGTAGGAAATCTCCGTGGTAGAGAAAATGAAATTGGTTTTATGAATCTGCTTAATGAAAAGGGAATAATTCAGAATGAAAGTGGAAAAGACGAATCGGGAAGCCATGCTCGAAAATGGAGATTGATGTTTGCGAAGAATGGTTTTATTTATCCACAAGTGCGGAAAGCCGACGGTAATCAAGAGGAACTTGGCAAATTGGATGATCTTACTCCATTTGGAAAAGCATTTTTAAATGCAGATACATATCCAGCAGTTCAAGAGTGCTATTTGCGTGCAATGAGTGTAGAACAGTTTCCAATGCCAGACGGAGAAAGTCATTTTTCGCCACTAAGATGGTTGTTGGCAATTATGCTTGAATTAGAAAAGAGAACAGGTTCTTCGGAAATAAGTCGAATAGAGTTTGCTTTATGGGGACACACAACTAATCCAAGTTATGATCTGTATGAAGTTGTTGATAATATTCTTGATTTAAGAAAAAGAAGAGCACTTGCTCCGGCAAAACGTCCATTTGACAAAAAGGAAATTGTCAAAAGAGGCGAAAATTATGACAAGAAAAGCGACAATTTCTTAGACTATAGTGATATGAATATGAGATATCTTCGTATTTCTGGTCTGCTCCAGAGAAAAGGAAGAGGTCTTGTAATTGTTCCTTCAAAACATATTCTTGCAGAAAAGCTTGCTAAGAGTACTGCAAGTGAAGAAACAATTATAAGCGAGTATCAGAAACTTTGTTTTGGTGCACCATTGCCGACAGATGATATTGATGTAGCAAAAGCGCTATTGGAAGATCTGATGAAGCAAATGAAGGAGCGTCATATTGTATTTGATATTTCTGACCTTATGTTGACAACTGCTACTGAGATTAATATAGCAAGACAACGATTAGAGAACATATTATCTCAAACTGATGAGATTATGTATGCAAGTGATCAATGCAATCAATGGAAGGAAGTTGCAGATTATATGTCACTTCTTATCAAAGGTGGAGGAAAACTCGTCTACGATGAAGATAATGCAATTGAAGTTCCAAAAGATGAAACACCAGCATATCTTGAATGGGTTTTATGGAGAGCAGGACTTGCAATTGATCATATGGTTAATAAGCCTTATGAGGTACGAGGTTTTCGATTAGATTCAGACTTTCTTCCTGTTTCAGCTGCAGGTGGTGGAAAAGGTGATTTGTATTGGGAGTATGAAGATTTCACAATTTTAACGGAAGTAACAATGTCAACTTCATCCAGACAAGAAGCTATGGAAGGTGAACCTGTTAGACGTCATGTTTCTGATGCGGTTTTAAAATATGACAAGCCGGTGTACGGAATGTTTATTGCAGTTAAAATTGACACTAATACCGCAGAAACTTTTAGACATGGTATTTGGTATGCAAAGGGAGATGTGAAGCAGAGGCTGGATATTGTGCCGTTGACATTAGCACAATTTCAGAGATATTTTGTGGCGATGTTTGAGACAAAACAGGCGGTTCCAGATATATTAAGATCTTTGATTTTAAAATGTGAATCCACTAGAGATTTAGTAGATGCTCCTAGGTGGAAATTATATATTGATGAAATGGTTAAAGAAAAGGCGGACGAACTTCGAAGTGGAAATTTAGGCTAAAAATGAAGATAAACAATTTTTATCTGTAAGTTTCAACGTTTATTACATAGAATGAAGAAAATTATAAACAAAACTTACGGTTCATCGGAATGCAATATTTGTTTTAGAGATGTGGTTTTGAGGTTAATAATATCTTAAGTAAGAAAATGTGAAAACAATAAGAGACTATGTAAACACCGCAATGATAACATAAGATAAATAGAACAGTGATAGAACAGGATGTAATATAAAATAAAAAAATAATGGCATAGGTGATAGTGATATTATGTTTTACACAATATATGATGTACTCCTTTTTAAAATGAAAAAGAGGGGAATTGAAGAAAAAGAAATAAATACAGTTTTAAGGAAAAATGGAATAAATACAGAGCAAAAAGACTTGTTAAAAAGTAATTGTCTTGCACTTCTTCCGGAGAATATGTTAGATAAGGTGTTAGAACTTGCCGAATTATCAAATTTGGAAATGAACCTAATGTTAGGTAATGTACCTCCAGAATATGAGAATAGTTACTTAGATAATATTAAAGGGGATACAGGTGATTGATCTGGGGACGGACAGTCCGGGGCGTTTTCACTATCCTGTCAGTGGATATAAGGTAGCGAAGCTTGTTGCGGAACATGAAGTGGACGGAGGGATTTTGATCTGCGGGACAGGTGTGGGAATTTCGTTATCTGCGAACAAAATCAAGGGAATCCGGGCTGTGGTATGCAGCGAACCGTATTCTGCAAAATTGTCAAAACAGCATAATAATACAAATATTTTAGCCTTTGGAGCCCGGGTTGTGGGAATAGAAATGGCGAAAATGATCGTGGATGAATGGCTGAACGCAGAATTTGAAGGGGGTAGGCATCAGGCAAGAATTGATATGATCACGGAGATTGAAAGTACCGGAGTACTGAAAGATATAGGATGATCGGATTGTCCTGAGATTATATTGTGTTAAATATGTTAAAAGGCTACGGAAAGTTAGAAAAGAGTTTATGAAGATGTACCGGGTAGTGAATCGCTGTCAGGATATTACTGGAATATTTTATGAATGCAATTAAGATTTAAATTTAAAGTGAATAGCTGCGAGGAAAAAAGAAGATATCATTGTCCTGTTTAGTCAGGTATAAAATCCCTTCATTTACAGATACTACTATCACGATTTGTCATCAGCTCCCAAAGGAAATGGATGACCTAAGCGCTTTAAAAGCGCCGTTATCAGACGATGCCAGTATAGATAAATGGAGGAAATTTTATGAAAGCAACAGGGATTGTAAGAAGAATTGATGATTTGGGCAGGGTAGTGATTCCTAAGGAAATACGAAGGACCCTGAGAATTAAGGAGGGTACTCCGCTTGAGATATTTACAGACAGGGAAGGGGAAGTTATTTTAAAGAAATATTCTCCGATTGGTGAGCTGAGTATTTTTGCGAAAGAATATGCGGAAGCCCTGTCACAGACTACAGGTTTCGTTTCTTGTATCACAGATCATGATCAGGTTGTGGCGGCGGCAGGACAGGGAAGCAAAGAGTTCGCCGGCAAAGAAATCAGCAAGGAGCTGGAGGAAGCGATCTCTTCCAGAGAGGGAAGGTGCCTGAATGCAAATGAGAAAGGAAAAGTTCCCGTAATAGAGGATCAGGGAGAGATTCCATATGCACAGACAATTCAGCCGATCATCTGTGCGGGGGATGCCATTGGCTCAGTAATCTTAATGGGAAAAAGTGAGAAGGATGTTTTTGGTGAATCAGAAAAGATGCTCGTGCAGACGGCCGCAGGTTTTTTAGGGCGCCAGATGGAGCAGTGATAAGAAGTGTTAAGAAACACACTGAAAAAATGTGTCCGGAGACTGTCATGTATGAACAGTTCTCCGGGCGCTTTATTTTATATCATAGGAGAGTACTTCATGTTGTTCAAAGTTCAGCATTTTTCGGCAATTTCATAAAGCAGCCGTTCTGTATCTTCCCAGCCGAGACACGGATCCGTAATAGATTGTCCGAAAACATGATTTGGGCAGATATCCTGTCTGCCTTCTACCAGATAGCTTTCGATCATAACACCCTTAACCAGTTTTTTCAGGTCCGGATTGTAGTTGCGGCTATGAAGCACTTCGCTTACAATACGGATTTGTTCTTTGTATTGCTTGTTGGAATTGGAATGGTTGACATCCACAATGGCAGCCGGATTTTTCAGATTCCATTTGGAATACAATTCTGACAGGCGGATCAGGTCTTCGTAATGATAGTTTGGAATAGTCTGGCCGTATTTGTTTACACCGCCGCGCAGAATGGTGTGCGCCAGTTCATTTCCGCTTGTCTCTACGTCAAAGCCGCGGTAGATAAAATGATGCGGATGCTGTGCGGCTGTGACGGAATTAAGCATAACGGATAAATCGCCGCTGGTCGGGTTTTTCATTCCCACAGGAATATCCATGCCACTGGCAGTAAGCCGATGCTGCTGATTTTCTACAGATCTTGCTCCAATGGCCTCATAGGAGAGCACATCGTCTAAATAGCTGCGGTTTTCCGGGTATAGCATTTCATCCGCGGAGGAAAGCCCTGTTTCTTCCATGACACGAATGTGCATTTTGCGGATGGCGATGATGCCTGCCAGTAAGTCCGGAGCCTTGTCCGGATCAGGCTGATGCAGCATTCCCTTGTAGCCGTCACCTGTGGTACGCGGCTTATTTGTGTAAACCCGTGGGATGATCATTAATTTATCAGATACCTTATCGGATACACTGCGAAGACGGTTTACATATTCGCAGACAGAATCTTCATTATCTGCAGAGCACGGTCCGACTAAAACGATGAATTTATCGGATTTGCCGGTAAAAATATCACGGATTTCCTGCTCTCTCAGCTTTTTTGCTGTTTGGATTTTGTCACTCAGGGGATAGTCCGCTTTTAAAACCTCCGGTGAGGGTAATTGGTGATTGGTTTTCATTGACATAATGTATTTTTTCCTCCATTGCTTGTCCTGTTCATCTCTGCATTATAGCACTTTATCTTACAAATTTCTACACTTTGTCAGTTTAAAGTGCGAATGTTTTTAAGGCTGAGAAGAGGTGACTGCGTATATTTCGTGATATTCTTCCAAAGTTACGCCGGTGAGAGATATATAGGAAGCCAAAGTCTTTGTAACATAACGGATATGCCAGGGTTCATAAGGCACCTGTGTAATCTCTTCTTTGCCTGCGGGGTAACGCAGGATAAAACCGTAGAGTGGTGCGTGTGTCTTCAGCCAGATACCTTCTTTAGTCTCTGCGAATTCTTCCGTGAGCTCCATATGGATTTCCGGGCAGGATACATCCAGAGCCAGTCCGCTTTGGTGTTCGCTGGTGCCGGGGGGTGCCACATAAGGATTTCCGGTGTATAGTTTTTTTTGGCGGGCATAAGAGCGATAACCGGAAATACCGCAGAGATTCAGTCCTTCCCTGCGGCTTCGGGATATCAGCTCCAGCGCCGCATAGGCGGCTTTTTCTTCCAGAAGGCGTTTGGGGTCACCGGGCACTGCTTCGAAGGGAAGGCCAATGTCAATCAGATGCGGCGGAATATAATCCTCCGGCAGAGGATGTTCCCTGTTAATCAGACGAGTATAATAATTGTTCATAAAAAAACCCCCTTTACCTTCTATGTTATGAAAGGTAAAGGGAGGTTATGACTGTTTAGTCCAGAGCTTTTTCGCTCATTTCCTCCAGGAGATTCTTTTTGAGGTCATAGAGCTTCTGGGAAAGGTCTACATATACCTTCTGCGGATTGACAAGACGGCGCGATTCATCCCACAGGGTATTTTGTTCCTTCAGGCAATATTCACGCAGTTCCATAACAGAAGGAGAAGTATAGATGCGTTTGCCCTCACGGATGACTGGAACAAGCAGTTCGCGCAGTTCGTAGGTTCCGCCCAGAACCTTTGTCTTTTTCCAGGTGTCTACCGGGTCAAAGATGATCATGGTTTCTTCCGGATCATAAGTTTCATCTGCAAGGCAGATTAAGTCAGCCTTGATCTTTCCGGTGGATTTGCTGTAAATGCGGTATACCGTCTTATTGCCCGGATTTGTGACCTTTTCGGTATTTTCGGAAAGCTTGATTTTGGGGATGAAATTGTTGCTTCCGGAATCCTTTACTGCTGCAAGCTTGTAGACGCCGCCAAAAGCAGGATTGTCCTTGCTTGTGATGAGATTCGTGCCTACTCCCCAGGAATTGATTTTGGCATCCTGGGCTTTCAGACTGTCGATCAGGTATTCATCCAGATCACTGGATGCAGAAATAACAGCGTCGTCGAATCCGGCAGCAGCCAGCATCTTGTAAGCTTCCTTCGAGAGGTAAGCCAGGTCGCCGCTGTCGATGCGGATACCGTATCTTTTCAGCGGGACACCTTCCTCCCGCATTTCCTCAAATACCCGAATTGCGTTTGGCACGCCGGATTTCAGTACATCGTACGTATCTACCAGGAGTGTACAGGAGTTCGGGTACATTTTTGCATAAGTTTTAAAGGCAGTATATTCGTCCGGAAAACTCATGATCCAGCTATGCGCATGTGTTCCGAGAACAGGGACATCAAACATCTGCCCGGTCAGTACATTGGAGGTACCGGAGCATCCTGCAATGACTGCGGCACGGGCACCGAAGATTCCGGCGTCCGGACCCTGGGCACGGCGAAGGCCGAATTCCATAACGCTGTCGCCTCTGGCTGCATAGCAGACACGGGCCGCTTTGGTTGCAATCAGACTCTGATGGTTAATAATGTTCAAAATTGCAGTTTCCACGAGCTGTGCTTCCATAATAGGCGCAATGACCTTGACCATTGGCTCTCTTGGGAAGACCACAGTTCCTTCCGGAATGGCGTAAATATCGCCTGTAAAATGAAAGCTGCTTAAATACTCCAGGAAGTCCTCCTCGAAAATATGAAGGCTTCTCAGATACGTAATATCGTCTTCCGTAAAACAAAGATTTTCAATATATTCAATCATCTGTTCCAGTCCGGCTGCAATGGCAAAGCTTCCTCCGCAGGGATTGGTCCGGTAAAACATATCAAAAATAACGGTTTGATTGGTTGGGTTTTTGAAATAACCCTGCATCATGGTCAGTTCATAGAGATCGGTGAGCAGAGTCAGGTTATTTGCTCTCATGTAAATTCTCCTTTGATAGTGGATAAAAGATTTTTTTGTACATAAGTGACGGCTGCAATGATCCGGTGTCTTGTCACCTATTGAATCATTATAACACACTTTTCGTGTATAATATCAAAAACTTTAAAATAAATTAAAAAAAGGGCTTGCTTTTTTTTTAAGACTATTATATAATACCACTTGTCGCAAGGATAAAAGGTCATTTAGGGCTATCGCCAAATGGTAAGGCAACGGACTCTGACTCCGTCATTTCAAGGTTCGAATCCTTGTAGCCCTGCTGAAGAGAGGCATTTCTCAGGAAACTGGGAAATGCCTTTTTTGAGCTTTTAATACCTGGGAGCTGGAAATAGCAGCATACATAGGTGATTTGAAATCTGCCAACAAAATATATTTATTAATAGACGCCTTCGCATTCTCCTGAAGTACTACATTGCTATCCGCAAAGAGGTTGTGGCCGGTGGCAGTGTAGACAAATTGTAAATGACTTTGGAGCACTTTCGTGATATAATAGAACCCAAAATATAGAATATTCTTTATGGAATATACATTATACATCTATGGAACAGCAATCGTGCGGATAGTGCTTTATGGCGCTTATGTCTGTGGTGATTTTGACGGTCAGTCGGGCATTGATATTGCAGCGATTGTACATGGAGAGCGTGCCGCTTTGCAGAAGCTGCTTAAAAAGGTTTGGGATGAATCCGCAGAACTGGATTCAGAATATAGAACGATTGTTTCCTCAACAGTTATTTCTTATGGAGAATTTAGCATGACAATTACGGAAATAATGAAAAAAATTGTGGACATCAGTTACAGATATAAAGCGAAAGAGGTTATCTTATTCGGTTCCAGAGCAAAAGGGACAGAGACTGAGAGAAGTGATATTGATATTGCGTTGACCGGGTGTGAGAGCTTTGAACTGTGTAAGGAGGAAATTGAAAATATTCCCACCCTGTATTCAATTGATGTTATAAATATGGACACCTGCGGAAATGATTTGCTGCTGGAGGATATAAAAAAATATGGAAAAAAAATTTATCAGACGTTATGAAAGCTTTAAGCGTTCGCTGGACGCACTGGCGGAAGCTGTGTTAGGCTCACCTAAAGAGGTTATGAAAAAATCATTTCAAGTAAAGTTGATTCAGGATGATGTATGGCTGGAAATGCTGAAAATCAGAAATGAGCTGTCACATGACTACGACGGAGTGATTATAAAAAAAGCCTGCGGAGAAATAATCGGTAAATATCTGGATTTATTTAAAGATACGGTGGATAAGCTGTTAGGGGTGGAGTAGTCATGGGTCAATTCTCATACAACACCTTTTGCGGATGTCTGTAAATGCCGGATAAAATGAGCTTAACAAAACGGACTCTGACTCCGCCATTTTAAGGCTTGGAGCCTTGTAGCCCTGTAGAGGTGCTTAGACGAGCACCTCTTTTTTGTAAAGAAAAGTACTTCGTTTTGTTCTAAACACAATCCGATTACCTATGAAACAAAATAGCCTCCGGGCAGGATAGCACTGCGGCGGAAAAGAATTATGTTGCAGTTGCGACCCGCCGCAGACGGGGAAGAATTATGTCGCTGCCTGCTGAGAAGACCGCCCATTATTTACAGTGATTCATCTGTGGCGATGGTAATTGGGATTTCGATAATTGGCTGGGGGCGGATGTTTTTAATCAGGTATTCGAACAGGGTCTTTACAAGCTGATATCCCTGCTGGACAGGACTTTGGCCAAGAGCAAAATCAATGGAGCCGGAACGGAGTAAATCAATGGTATCCGGCGTCAGATCGTGGCAAATAACTTTAACCCGTTTATTGTGGTCTGCGATCTTTAAAGCACTGTCAACACCTGCAATACCACCGCTGGTAAGATAGATGGCGTTCAAGTCGGGGTATTTGCTACAGTATTCTAACGTAATTCGAAATGCGTCCTCTTTGCGGTCCTGATTTTCCTGAATATCAAGAATACGATAATCAGGTGAAGATTCAGCCAGCTTTTCTTGAAAGCCGCATAGCCGATCCTGATGGCAGGAAAGCTGATGAGAACTGATGATTACACCGATCTGACTGTGGGGAGGGGAGATTTTTTCTAACAGCCCTGCGGCTGTTCTGCCGCCCTTGTAGTGATCCTGTCCAATAAAGCATAAATGATGGATTCCTTCTACTTTGGAATTGAAGGTAATTACTGCAAGCTGATTCTCAATTAATTGGTTAATTCTTGAAATAACAGCAGGAGTATCAATAGGAAAGATAGCCATACCGGATACTTTTTCATTTACAAGTTCGTTGATAATATTGATCTGTTCATTAGGATCCAGGGTGGTCAGCATTTTGGTAATCACTTCAATGCCAAAGGCAGAAAACTCATTCCGGGCATTTTGGATGCCGGTAAGGAGCTCCTGTACAAAGGGATTGTAGTCGGGTGTCAGAATAATTCCCAGTTTGATAGGATCTTTGGTATGAACTAATGCTTTGCCGATAAAATTAGGCTGATAGTTCAATTCTTGTGCGATTTTCAGTACCTTCTCTTTAGTGGAGGCTTTTACGCCGGGGCGGTTATTCAGAACCTTATCTACAGTTCCTCGGGATACATTTGCCAGTGCAGCAATTTCTCTGATAGTTACAGCCATATAAGACTACTCCTTATATTAAAATATGTACGAATATTACAATTATAGTTAAGTCTAACACAGTTTTGTGCCCGTGTCTATAAAATGAAAATTCAAAATTTATCAGTATGGAAATTAAAAATTACATCGGGGTTTGAAAATTGTGAATATCGACTAAAATAAATGAAAAATACTAGTAATAATTAATAGTTGCGCATAATTTAGTAATATGCTATTATAAGAACATGAAAAAAGTACGAGCACAAAACGATAAAGTATTACAGACACTAAAGTTCTGTATTTTTTTTAAAAGTGGAAATGTGCTCGAGCAACATTTAAAAAGGAGACGGGATGAAATGAAATTCGGGGCATTATATTCATATTGGGGACACGAGTGGAAGTGTGATTATATTAAAACTGCAAAGAAAATGGCTGCCTGTGGCTGTGATATCCTGGAGGTGGGAGCACCGCATCTGCTGGAAATGACTGATGCAGAGAAGAAAGAATTAAAAGATACCTGCGATGGCCTGGGGATGATCATTACATCTAACATCGGACCTGCAAGGGAGTACGATCTGGCTTCAAAGGATGCTTCCGTTCGTACTAATGGAGTAAATTATCTGAAGGACATTCTGAGAGAGATGGATAAGATTGGGTCAAAGTCACTGGTTGGTGCCATGTATTCTTATTGGCCCTGTACGGAGTTCCAATATGAAGACAAAAACGGTGCATGGGAGCGAAGCATTGAAGTAATGAAGGAAGTGGCAAAAATGGCAGAAGAGCTGAATATTGAGTGCTGTCTGGAGGTATTAAACCGTTTTGAGACTTACATTATGACAGATTGTGAGGAAGCGATCGAATATTGCAGGAGGGTGGGAAGTAAAAATGTAAATATCCTGTTGGATACCTTCCACATGAATATTGAGGAGGATAATATCCCGGATGCCATACGAAGAGCAGGGAAACTTCTGGGACATTTTCATGTAGGAGAAGGTAACCGTAAGCTTCCTGGTATGAGCAAAGGCTCCATGCCATGGGATGAGATCGGCAGGGCACTGAGAGATATCGGTTATGAAAAAGGTGTTGTAGCAGAGCCATTTTTGCTGCCAGGCGGTAAGGTAGGAGAAGATATTAAGGTCTGGAGAGATTTGAGTAGTGGTGCAGACGAAAAGCAGATGGACGCATATCTTGCACAGTCTATGGTATTTTTAAAAGAAAAATTTAACAGCTAAGGAGGAAAGTTCCATGGCAGAGATCGTAATTATGGGTGAACTTCTTGTTGAAATTATGAGGGCAAAAGAGGATGTTCAGCTTTATGAGACGGGAGAATATTTCAGAGGACCGTTTCCAAGCGGAGCTCCGGGAATCTTTATCAGTACAGCCGCACGGTTGGGACACAGCTCAGCTATTATTTCCGGTGTAGGAGATGATGATTTCGGAAAAAATATTCTGAACCGTCTTAATGAAGTTGGTGTAGATTGCAGCCGTGTGTTGGTCAGCGAGGAGGCACCGACGGGAGCCGCTTTTGTTACATATTTCAAAAATGGAGACAGAAAATTTATTTTTCACATTGATCATACTCCGGCCGTTGCGGCAAAGGCTCCACAGGATGATTCTGATTTTGATGATACAAAGTATTTTCATATTATGGGATGCTCTTTAATGGCATCTGTATCCTTTGGCAAAGAGATTGTCAAAACAATGTATATGCTCAGGAAAAAGGGGGCAAAGGTGAGCTTTGACCCGAACGTCCGGCTGGAAATGCTGAGAGATCCAATTTCGCTGGATATTGTCAGGGAGGTATATAAAGAGGCGAATATCCTTATGCCCGGTATTTCGGAGCTGAAAATGATAACCGGTGAGAAGAACCTGGAAAAAGCAGTTAAGAAGGCTTTTTGCGAAAATGAAAGGCTGGAGCTGCTAGTTCTGAAAAATGGTTCCAGGGGGTCTCTGATTTATGACAGGAACGGGTTAGCTGATGAGATTGGGATTTATCCGGTGGAACAGGTAGATGCAACCGGTGCAGGAGACAGCTATGATGCGGCATTTCTCTGTGGTCTGGCAGAGGGCAGAACCATAAAGGAGGCAGCAAAAATGGGAGCCGCGGCAGGAGCCTTGAATGCCGCAGCTTTTGGTCCGATGGAAGGTAATATTTCAAGAGAAACAGTTGAAAAGATGACGGATGAAAATGAATGAGGAGGATGTAACATGGAACATTGTCGCTTAGAAGTGCGAAATTTACATAAACGTTTTCCGGGTGTGTATGCCGTAAAAGGCGTCAGTTTCCAGATCGCGCCTGGCGAGGTCCATGCTCTTGTAGGTGAAAATGGTGCAGGTAAATCAACCTTGATGAAAATGATTACCGGGGAATATATTCCGGATGAAGGGGAGGTGCTTCATAACGGTGATGTTATAAAACCAAAATCCATATCGGATTCTCAGAAGTTTGGCATTACCATGATTCATCAGGAGCTGGCTCCTCTTCCAGATATGACTATTGCAGAGAATATTTTTCTGGGACAGGAAGTAATGAAGGGAAAGTTTCTGAATGACCGTGAAATGGTCCGGCAGACAAAAGAAATTCTTAAAGAATATAATATGGATTTTGATCCGAAAATGAAGGTGCGCAGATTGAGTGTGGCGCAGATACAGATGCTTGAAATTATCAAGGCTGTAAGAAAAAATGCGGATATCATTATAATGGACGAGCCTACATCCTCTTTGTCGAATGATGAATCACAGAAGCTTTTCCAGGTTATTAAAGAATTAACAGAAAAACAGGTATCCATTATTTATATTTCACATCGTCTGGAGGAGATTTTGAAGCTGGCGGACAGAATTACTGTTCTGCGCGACGGGGAATACATAAAGACTGTCAGTGCAGATGGTGTTGCCCAAAAGGAGTTGGTAGAGATGATGGTTGGCCGGGCACTGGCTCAGATTTATCCCAAAGAGGACGTTCCCATAAGGGATGTGGTAATTGAGGCCAGAAACCTGACACGCAGTGGTGTCTTTGAAAATATCAGTTTTCGGGTTCATGCCGGAGAAATATTAGGATTCTCAGGACTTGTAGGTGCTGGAAGAAGTGAAATAATGAACGCAATTTTTGGTATGGATAAGCTGGACGGCGGAGAGATTTTAATTGATGGAAAAACAGTTTCAATAAAAAAGCCTCAGGATGCTATTAGAAATAAAATTGCGCTGGTCAGTGAAGACAGAAAAGTATATGGGCTTGTGCTTTGCAGGTCTATAAGGGAAAATGTGTCTTTGCCGAATCTGTCCAGACTTCATAAGGAACCGCTGATCCATACACGCAGGGAAAAGCGGGAGGTGGAAAAATACAGGGAAGCACTTGGAATTAAATGCTCCGGTATCCATGTTGATGCGGGTACACTTTCCGGAGGAAACCAACAGAAAGTTGTACTTGCAAAATGGCTGCTTTCAGAGCCTAGGGTGCTGATTTTGGATGAACCTACCAGAGGTATTGATGTAGGTGCAAAATTTGAAATTTATAAAATGATGGTTGATCTGGCCAAAAAAGGCATCGCAATTATTATGATTTCATCAGAGCTTCCGGAAGTAATGGGCATGAGTGACCGCATTCTTGTGATTTCCAGGGGGAAAATCACAGGTTCGTATACGAGGGACGAAATTGGCGCCGGAGAGGTGACACAGAATAACCTGCTTAACAGTGCGCTGCAGGAAGTGTGAGGAGGTATGGGATGAAACGTAAGGTATTCAATGCAGAATTTGCAAGAAAATATGGAATATTATTGGTTTTAATTGCTATGTGGGCGATTTTGGCGGTGGTATCTCCTACATTTAGAACAGTAGATAATGCAGTGAACATTCTCAGGCAGGTGACCGTAAATGGTATTCTTTCGATTGGAATGACCTTTGTGATCATGACAGGCGGCATTGATCTGACAGTTGGCTCCCTGGTAGCTGTTTCCGGTGTTGTAAGCGGCAGCATTCTTGTGGCTCATCCGGCTCAGGTGGTCCCGGCGGTGCTGGCGGGAATCGTGGTCTCTGGTTTGTTTGGTGCTCTGAATGGTTTTTTTGTGGCATTTATCGGAGTTCCGGCCTTTATTGCAACACTGGCAGGTATGACCATTGCAAGAGGCTTTGCCTATGTATACTCTGATGGTAAGCCCTATACTCTGGATTCCCCCAATTTCAGATTGATCGGGAAAGGGATGGCACCTATTGTTATTTTTCTTGTAATCCTTGCTATTTCTCATATTGTATTGTCAAAACTGAAATTCGGGCGGTATATTTATGCAACAGGAGGGAATATTAAGGCGGCAGAAGCATCAGGTATTAATGTACATCGCGTATTAATGCAGGTGTATATTCTTGGCGGGGTATTATCCGGTATTGCAGGAATTGTACTGGCATCCAGAACAAATTCCGGTCAGCCTGCAGTCGGTACAGGATTCGAGACAGATGCCATTGCAGCAGCAGTTATCGGCGGAACAAGTATGACAGGCGGAATTGGCACGATTCCTGGCACATTGGTTGGTATCCTGATTATTGGAACTTTGAATAACGGGTTGAATCTTTTGAATGTTTCTTCTTATTACCAGCAGATCATCAAAGGAATCATCATTCTAGGTGCGGTATGTTTTGATCTTATGTCAAAAAAAGGATCAAGATAAAAAATAAAAAGAAAAGGAGAAAAAAACATGAAGGTGAAAAAAGTATTGGCAGTATTAATGGCAGCAACAATGGCAATGAGTATGGCGGTCAGCGTTAGTGCGGCGGACGAAAGTGGCTCTGGAGCAGCCCCTGCGTCCATTGAAAAAGCAGATTCAGATGCGGAAGTCAAAATAGGCGTTCTTATGAAGACAATGTCCGATGCATATTCCAATAAGCTTGGTACCGCAATCGAAAAATATACTAAAGAAAACTATCCGAATGCAGAAATCTTTTTAATGGATGGACAGGCGGACATTGCAAAGCAGATTTCTCAGGCAGAGGATGTAATCGCAAAGCAGGTTGATGTGATTCTCCTGAACCCGCAGGATGCCGATGGCTCCGCTCAGGTTCTTGATCTGGCATCAGACGCAGGGATTCCTGTTGTAGAGGTTAATACGGAGACAACAAGAACAGATTATACTTCTTACATAGGCTCTAATGACAGTGAAGCAGGAGAGATTATGGGAAGGTTTGTAACAGAGCAGTTAGACGGAGAAGGCCAGTATGCGATTTTGGAAGGTGAAATGGGACAAAGTGCTCAGCTTTTGCGCTACGAAGGCCTTGAGAATACGATCCTTAAGGAAGAGGGCATGGAATGTATCGGAGTCTTGTCTGCAAGCTGGCAGCGAGACAAAGCCATGTCAACAACAGAGGACTGGCTTGGAAAATATCCGGACCTGAAAGCTGTCATCTGTGAAAATGATGATATGGCAATGGGTACATTGCAGGCAGCAGAGGCACAGGAAAAGGATATTATAATTATTGGGGTTGATGGTATTGAGGATGCTTTGAAGGCAGTAAAAGACGGAAGGTTATCGGGAAGTGTTCTTCAGGATTCAGAAGGACAGGCAAGTTCAGCCATTGATGTTGCAGTTAAGGTAGGACTTGGCGAAGAAGTAGAAAGCAGATATAACGTTCCGTTCCAACTGATCACGGCTGAAAATATAGATGATTTTCTGGAGTAAAATAAGGAAAAGCGCTGGTGGGGCATGAAGAGACAGAATAGGAGAGAATGTATGGCACTGGTAACATCAAAAGAATTATTACTAAAGGCACAGGAGGGCCGCTATGCGGTGGGGGCTTTCAATGTGGAGAATATGGAGATGGTACAGGCGGTTGTGGCGGCTGCAGAGGAATTGGATTCCCCGGTAATTATACAGACTACGCCATCCACGGTCAAATATGCAGACCTGGATTATTTTTACGCAAATGCTAAAGTGGCATCTGAAAAGGCCGGTGTTCCAGTAGTTATACATCTGGATCATGGCAACAGCTATGAACTGGCTATGCAGGCTTTTCGGGTGGGATATACATCGATTATGATTGATGGCTCTCATGACTCTTTCCAGAAAAATATTGCTGTGACAAAGAAGGTGGCGGATGCCTGTCATCCGGCGGGGATACCTGTTGAAGCAGAGCTGGGTAAAGTGGGCGGTAAAGAGGATGATTTAAACGGCGGAGACGGCAGTCCGTACACTGTGCCGGAAGAAGCGGCGGAATTTATAAAAGCAACAGGAATTGATTTCCTGGCTGTGGCAATCGGAACAGCCCATGGTATTTACAAAGGAACTCCGAAGCTGGATGTAAATCGTCTGAGTGAGATCCGCCGGATGGTTTCTGTACCTCTTGTTCTTCATGGAACCTCCGGCGTTCCGGATGATACTGTAAAGGAGTGTATAAAGCGTGGAATATGCAAGGTTAATTATGCAACAGATCTGAGGATAGCTTTCACGAAGGGGGTCAGGGAGGTGTTGACGGCTGCTCCGGAGACGATTGACCCCAAAAAGTACAATGCCGCAGGCCGTGAACAGGTAAAGCAGTATGTAATGTCAAAGATCGGAGTTTGCGGTAGTGTTGGAAAGGCATAGAATGAAGAGACTGAACTAATACATCCAAAATGTGGATGTATGTGAAAAATTCCATAAGGCATAAGAGCGGATGATGCAGAAATGTATTCTCCGCTTTTTGTTCATATATATTATGGGTTAAACCAGATAGGGATAAAAATAGATATGTATCGGCAGGAGCATAGATTTTCTCCTGCCACGCCTATATTTAGGCTGTTTGACGTTTGGCACGCTGCATATATGCCCGTTCCATTTCCCGCATTTCCTCGTCCGTGGGGATGTCCACAATCCCGACATAGGAATAGTAGATGTCGATTTGCTGTGTCCGCTTCCCGTCCTTTTTCTCACGCTCATGGACTACGATTTTATCCACAAATGCGTTTAGGACTTCGGGCGTTAGCTCGTCAATGCGGGTGTATTTCTTGGTGACGGCTATCAGCTTGGCGACATTGGTCGCTTCCGTGTCGGCTTCGCTGACCTCGGCTGTCAAGGTTTCGATTTCCTGTTTTAGCTGTTCCTGCTCGGTTTCATATCCGTCCGACAGCTTGTAAAAGCGTTCGTCATTCAGCTTTCCGTTGACATTATCCTCATAGATTTTGCGGAACAGGCGGTCAAGCTCCTTTATCCGCTTTTCGTCCTTTCCTATCTGTTTCTGCTTTGCGGATAACTCGTATCTGCGTTCTGCAAGGGTGGCGTCAATCTGCTGTCGGATAAACACACGCTCAAACTGCTGTAAATAGGACAGGAACTGCTGAAGCTGTTTCAAAACCAACTGCTTTAATGCATCCTCTCTGATATAGTGCTGCGTACATTCCTTTGCCCTGCTCGTCCTTTTATACATGGAACAGCGGAAATGCGCATATCCGTTTGCTGTGGCTAAGTTGAGTTTCGCCCCGCAGTCGGCACAATAGAGCAGTCCCGAAAAGATACTTGTCATTCCGCTTTTGGTCGGTCTGTGCCTGTTCTCCCGTATCATCTGCACTTTTTCCCACGTATCCCTGTCAATGATAGGGGTATGGGCGTCCTCGATATACGTCCGCCTGTCCTTTGCGGTGGGGATGCGTTTCCTGCTCTTAAAGCCTAAACGGGTGGATTTAAAGCTCTCCGTCACGCCGATATACGCCACATTTTCCAGAATGGATGCAATCGTGGCTGGCTCCCAGTTATAGGGGTGTTCCGATTTTTTTGCAACGCCGATTCCTTTTGACACCTTGTAGGCTGACGGGGTAAGCACTTTATCTTCCCAGAGGGCTGTGGCAATGGCTGACACGCCTTTTCCCTGCATACAGAGTAAAAATATTCTGCGGACGACTGCCGCCGCTTCCTCGTCCACAAGCCAACGGGTTTTGTCATCTGGATTCCGTAAATATCCGTAGGGCGGCGCACCTAAATGTTCGCCTGCAAGCCCTTTCGCTTTCTTGACTTCCTTTACCTTTTTACTCGTACTTTTTGGATACCATTCGTTAAAAAGGTTGGTAAAGGCGGCAAATTCGTTGCTTTCAAGACTGCCCGTGTCCACGTTGTCCATGATGGCGATAAACCTCACGCCCGCTTCGGGGTAGATGATTTCGGAGTAAGAGCCGACCTCGATATAGTTCCTGCCGAAACGGGATAAGTCTTTTACAATGACCGTTTTTACAATCCCTTTTTCAATATCCGCCGACATTTCCTTAAAGCTTGGGCGGTCAAAATTCGTACCCGTATAACCGTCGTCAACATAGAATTTCGGGTTTGGAAAACCATGTTCCTTTGCGTATTTCAATAGATATTCTTTTTGGTTTACAATACTGTTGCTTTCGCCTTCCCGCCCGTCGTCTTGGCTTAAACGACAGTACAGGGCGGTAAATTCTTCCTGCTGTCTTTTCATAAGGCTCTCCTTTCCAACAGCAGACATGGTATTGTGAAGTGTAGGTACAGCATATCACATCTGCCCTTAAACTTCAACGCTTTAAAGCGATAATCTTTCCGCTGTCTGTTATTCCCCGTCATCATCACCCCAATTCTCCCCGTCATAAAATCCATAACCGTGTGTGCCACGCCGAAATATATTTGCAAGAATGCAGAGCAAATCCCGTCCGTCTTTTCGGAAATGGGCGTTGACGGTGTATTCCGTGCCGCCGATTTTCTCGCTAAGGCGTATCGGCTCTGGGATGCGGACAAGGGGCGTGACATTCTCGGCGGGCGGCAGAGGGGGATATATTTTGTCGGGGTTTACCATAGGGGCGTCTTTGTATTCTTTCATAATCGCCTGTTTTTCTTCCTCGGACAGCCTGCTCATCGTAACGATTCCTCCCTCCTGCGGTCTTTTTTAACTGGCTGTTGCTGCTGATTTGAACGCTGATTCTTAATTGTATCGTGGATTTGGTTTAAACAGTCGTCTATATGGGCGGAGCGTTTTTCAATCCCATCTGCATATTTCAGACGCTTTCTCAATTCCGTTATCTGCTCCGTCACGCCATTTTTTTCGGCTCTCAATGTTTCTTTTTCGGCTGGTGAGGCACGGCGTATTTTATTCTGCAAGTGCTGCCGATAGTCGGTGAGCCTGTCCATTTCACTCTGGTTTTTATCCCTGTCAGCGTGTAAATCGGAGAGGGTGGAGATATTATGCTTTGACATATAGCGTACCTGTGCGGTAATCTCATCCAGTTTCCGAAGTTCTTCTTTCATCAGCGGGCTTGTCGGCTTGTAGTCCGTTCCTTTCGGAAATATCCCTAACTGATAGCACCAGTAGTAATACAACGCTAAGATTCCCGTGGTTTTCTGATGCGGTTTCCATGCGTTTTTATACTGCTCTGGCATATGCGGGGAGTAGGAAATCCTTGCTTTGTAGTTTCCATACCTCGCCCTTGTACCTAAATGCGAACGGATAAAATCAGGCGTTAAGCGTTCATCAAGGGTATCTAATCTTGTGAAATGTTTGTACTGTGGCAGCTTCATCTTCCAATGGCTGCCCGAAAAATCAACCTCATACCCTTTGTCGGTCAGATATTTCATCATATGCGGAATATCACGACTGTAGCTGATTGCTTCCGTTAAATCTTCCAGATAGACATTGTACCGTGTCGGCTTCCCGCTTTTCTCATCCAGATACAGCGGTCTTGACGGTGCTTTCTTAGGGTTCTCAATTACCGACAATCCGTACTCTCGGCATAAACGGTCGGACACTTCCCTTAACCGTTTCTGCTCCGACTTTGAGTAATTATATTTCTTCCCGTCCAGATACGAAACAGAGTTAAAACAAAAATGATTGTGCAAATGCCCTCTGTCAAGGTGGGTGGCAACGATTATCTGGTATTTATCTCCCCACATTTCCTCTGCCAATCTCATACCGATTTCATGGCATTGTTCGGGCGTTACCTCGTCTGGCTTGAAGCTCTGGTAGCCGTGCCATGCGATATAGCCGCCTGTCTTTTGATACTGCTTCTTTGTTAAAATCATTTGTTGCAGAGCAATTTCTTTTAAACAGTTGAGGGCGGAAACATATTCGCCGCTGTCTGTTTTCTCTGGATTTTTCACATAAGAAAACACATGGAAGAAGTCCTGCATACCCTCATTCGGCACGGTCTTTTCTGGGTTTTCTACATAGTCAATCAAATCTTTTAGGTTCCCTTTGATGTGCCAAAGGCTTGTTACCGCCATATTAGACCGCCCTCTTCCCTGCATAATCTTCGATGCCAAACGGCTGCGGCATGGTAAACCTCTGCTGTAAATCTACCGCCAACTGCTCAATCTCCTTACAGATTTCGGCGGCGGTCGGATAGTAGGGAACACACTTTTTGAAAGCGTCATGCACTTCATAGAGCTTGTTTAACAGTTCCCAAAACTCGGTTTTAGGCTGTGGCTGCGGGGCGTTTCCCTTGCATAACTGGCGCATAAATTCGGCTGCGGACAGACCGCAAGCGGCGGCGCACTGCTTTAATTTTTCATGTTCTTCCTCATTCAATCGGACAGTAATCGGGACATTCCGCACGTTCTTTTCTGATTTTTCTCTGTTCATTTTCCTTAATCCTCCAGTCTAGAATTTCATTTTTAACAGGGTATTCAGGGATGTTCCCTGAGTAAATCCACACGCCTTTAGGCTGTGGATTGGATTGTGGCTGACACAATCCGATGCTCGCTATCTCTGTGGACAACGCCACAGAGCATTTTTCCTGTGCAGCAGCATTCTTAACGCCTGTCTTACCCTCCGAAAAGAAAATCCTATGTCCTTTCCACCTCCGTTCTGGATTCAATTTCTCTTGACTTTTGGATAAATGAAAAAGCCGCTACACCACACCACGAACGACAGGAGAGATTTCTCCTGCTCGGATTCGCAATGCTATGTAACGACTTTGAAATTCAAAACCATGCTGCCATACGCCAGCCGAAAAGGGCGGCTTACGTTCGCAGCGGTCAACCTTGTCCGTTGGCTGACATTCCATTCTTCCATCTATGTGTGCTTATTTAATTTTTGATTTTCCAATTTCCTTATGGGTATTTCAGAATACCATAGCGGCTGCACCCATGTCAAGATTTTGGGCAAACTTTTTATTATTCCCTGTGGACGGAAATTTTATTCACCTACTTTGAAAATTGGGCAAGGGAATTTTATCCCTCACCCAATAGTCCATAAGAAGATAGAAAATATTAGATGGTTATAAAATCTTCCGCAGCTTTTTACGCAGATGGTCTAGCCTTGCATAGATAGCCCCTGTTGTCAATCCAACAAACGGGGCAATCTCTTTTGTGGAATAGCCCTGCATTTTCAGCAGGATGATTTGCAGGGTACGCCTGTCCACCGTAAGCAACGCCCGATACAGAGTTTCGTTCTCAATCTCATCCAGTAAATCGGCAACGGTCTTTACCTCGGCATTCCGCTCCCTGTCTGCCATCCCCTCAAGGTATTCGCCGAAGTCGCTTGTCCAATGGTAAAACCGCCTGTTGGAATTGAAGTCTGCCCTGTCGTCTGTGCGGATTTGCTCAATGGTGTTTTCATCAACTCCATGCTCCCGTAATATTTTTTCCTCGGCTTCTTTCCAGATAAGCCATTTCCTGTTCTCCCGTCCGTTGTTGTATGACATTCTTTTTTCCTCCAATCTGAAATTTTTGAAATGTAATAATTCAGATTGGAAAGGCGGCGAACGGCAGCCAACATCAGAAAAAACCCCGTGGCACATTTCGATAAAAAACGACAAAAGAAAAACCGCAAAGGTTCTGTGACCCTTACGGTTATAAGTGATACTAATTCTGTTAAGTGGAGATTCTACTTCTGGTTTCATGGCAAGAAGCAGCGTTGCATAAGCAGGGATTTTTTTAACTGGCTTCCTGCCATTCCTCGATATGCTATGTATAAGTCCAATTTGCGTTGCATAAGCAGATAGATTACTGCCCGAAAAAAGGACATAAAAAAATCCCTCCAAACTTTAAAACAGGTCTGGAAAGTGTCTGTTAAGTCTTTTCGGGCATAGCAATACCGCCCACCACACGCCGTTTTTTTATTTGGTGGACTTTAAGTTCAACCGTTCACTTTTAAAATACTACGAAATATTTTTGAAGATTTCATAAAGTTTTGCAAAAATAATGAGCGATGTTTCCAACGCCCATTAAATCCTAATATGGAATTTTTATTTTAACCTCTGCACCGCCTGTATTATCGGAATTTTTAAGAGTAAGTTCCCCATTGTGTTGCTTTACAATGCTGCTTGTGATATAAAGCCCCATGCCAAAGTGCATATTAGAGCTTCGGCTGTTGTCGCCCATAAAAAACTGCTCCCTTGCATGGTGCAAATCCTCATTTGTAAAACCACTTCCCTCATCTATTATAGAGATTTGTAGAAAGTCGTCCGGCTTTTGCACCTCTACATAAACTGTCCCTTTTGGTGGAGAGTAATCTAACGCATTGCCTATCACATTCATAATTGCCCGTTCCAGCAGTAATTTATCCGCTTTGAAAGTTCCTAAATTTTCCCTTGATTCCATGTGTAAACAAATTTCTTTTGTAAGGCATAATGAATTTGCCTGCGCTTCAATCTGTTCCATATAATCAGCTATGTCAAATTCTTCCAAATTGAGCTGATACCCGGCTGCTGTCCGGGATATATCAATCAGCGTCCTAATATAAACGCCCATTTGCTCGGAACTTTCTGTAATATACCCCGCATATAACCGCTGTTCGTCGTCAAGCTCTGTTTCGCTTATCAAGTCGATGTTTCCTTGAATAACGGTTAAAGGTGTTTTCAAATCGTGAGCAAGTGCCGCGATTTGTTCCCTTTGTCGTTGTTCTGCGTTCCATTGCTTCTCTAAAGAAGATTTCAGATTGTCTTTCATATCAGAAAAAGAACGCAGTACATCTTCAAATTCTTTGATTTTTGAGTGTCCGACTTCAAAATCAAGATTTTGTCCTGCAACCTGTTTTGTTGCTTCAAAAAGCGGTGAGAGCTGTACCTGCATATTCTTTGCAAACTTTGCTGTTAATATTACACAAACCGCAATGCAGTTTATCCCTAAGAGGATATATAACAAAATTTCCGGTGAGGGGAAATGTTCATAAAGCCACTCATTCGTAAACTGTGAGCCAATGTAATATTGAAGCACTACATATTCAGTTTTGCGTGTAACAAGCAAATACTGTTTGTTAATGTTTTCGTTTCTCTTTCCATATATGGCATAATCCATAGCCCGGTCTAAATCGTCACCCTCTAAGGATGTTTCTATCATTTGATAATTCTTATCCAACACTAAATACTTACACCCCATAGGAAGCTGCACATCTGTTAAATCCGGCGTTGCGGCAATAATAGGAACAAGGTCTTTTGTACTGCGTTCTGAATAATCAGCATAAGCAATAAATCCTGTGCTTGCTCCTGCAAAAATAAGACTGAATGGAATAGCGGCCGAAGCTATCAGTCCGATTAGCAGCATACATAAAAATTTCCAAAAAGAAAATTTCAGTGACGTTGTTTTTATTCCCATTTGTACCCAATCCCCCAAACTGTAGTTATCGGCTGAATATCCAATTTGCTTAATTTCGCCCGGATATTTTTGATATGAGTGGAAATGGTAGAATTATCGCTGTCGCCCTCCAAGCTGAAAACAGCTTCATAAATCTGTTCTTTTGAAAATACCTGTCCTTTATTTCTTGCAAGGTATTCACAAATCAGATATTCGCTTTTGGTTAGGGGAACGGGTGTATTATCTACCCGTAGTTCCTTTGCGGACAAATCAATTTTTATCCGTTCAAAGGTAAGGGCGGTATGCCGTTCCCTGTGTTCCCGGCGTAAGTGGGCATTTACCCTTGCCCGCAGCTCCGCAATGCGGAATGGTTTTGTTAGATAGTCGTCTGCTCCCAAGCCAAGCCCGAATGTAATATCATTTTCCAATGTCTTAGCGGTCAGAAAGAGAATAGGACAATCCACCAGAGAACGAATTTTATCGCAATAAGAAAACCCGTCTATATCCGGCATCATAATATCCAAAATAATTAAGTCATATCTATTCAGTTTATCAAGAGGAACCTGTGTAGCAGAGGTATAGACCGTAACGAAATGTCTGTCTTTTTGCAGTCCGTTTTTCACAAGTTCTAAAATAGGTCGTTCATCATCAACCATAAGGATTGCTGCCATAGTATCGCCGCCTTTCGTTGTTTTCAGTATAGCACAACTCATAAGGGCAGAAAAGTTGCTATTGCCGCTTTGCAACGTAATAGCGGTTATTTATTTCAACTGCAACGGCTTCTGTCTTATCTGTGCCGTAAATTTCGTAAACGTCTGTATAAAACCATTGTTCCCGCCCTTGTCCGGCGTTTTTTCCGTTCCAGTCAATCTTGTTCAACTCTTCTTTAGACAAAGGGCGTTTTGTTTCCGTATCGAATGTAACGCTTTCCGCAAGAATATCAATCCAGCTTCCTAATTCATCATTTGATACGGTATCAGAGGTTACTTGATAAATAATCCCGTCACAAAGGAGCTGCGTTGCATTTTCGGGATTGATTTCAAACTTTCCACTCATAGACTGCTCTGTGTCCTTGAAGTCAAAGACCGTATCTGTGTCTTTGATATTTTCTTTTCTAACAGCTTTGTGATACCCTCCGTTTACATCTACAATCAGATAATCGTCAGCGTTGGGGGCTGCGTACACATTCAAGAATGGGATAATATAAGCAGCTTCCGGGGCTTTATCCGCTAAATCTGCCAACGTCCGAAAGGTAGCGGCTTCTATGTTTTCCTGAAGCAATACTTTTCCTGTTTCGTCTACAGCTGCAAGCTGCCGGATATATCCAGTCCATTCCCCAAGCCCGCCATTAGAAACGGTATCCTCCAAAATCGTATAGTCGTTTCCCTTAAAGGAAAATTGCGTCACATTCTCTGCGTCCAGATAGCATTGCTCTTTATCACTGGAATATTCCTTGATTTTTTCCTGTAAAGAGCAGCCCGCAAGAGAAAAGCATACAACAAAAGCAAACAGCACGACTATAAACATTTTTCTGTTTTTATTCATAATTTTTCCGTCCTTCCCAATGAGAAAACCATAATAAGGTCAGCAACAAGCCACCTGTCGTTAATGCTGCAATCCATATTTTTTCCGTTCCATAGTTGAAAATTTGTCGGCTCAAAATATCCTTTACCCAATTCATAGACCATGAAAAGGGAATATACTTCGCTATGCCTTTTAGTTCGATATTGCTATATAAGATACATTGCAGACTTTCAAACACGCCCCAAAACAGGGATAACCCTAATCCAAATTTGAAGCTAAGGAACAGGTGCAAGATGTATATTATCAAATTACAAAATGCCATCCCGGCGGCGGCTCCAATCAGCATTCCGAGCTGCACTGTATCAGCCATTCCCAAAAGATGTATGCCAACCACAAATAACAGAAACAGAAAGAACAGTGCAAATACCCCCGAACCATAAAGATAAGTTAATTTTGCAAGCATATTTTTGTGTCGGTTCGGTACAGCAAGCAGCGTCTGGAAGTGTGAAGCCTTTTCTTCCAGTGCAACATTCAGACCGACAATAACGCTTATCAACAATGGAAAAAACGTTGTCGTAATTTCCAATATCATTTTGAGCTTTTTACTATCTGCTGTGCTGGCATACTGGAAATAGTAAGCAAGAAATAACAATGCCCCGATAACAGGTATACAAAAATGAATGGCCCAAAACGGTGTATGCTTCGTTTTTTCCTGTTCAGAACGAACCGCATAAATAAAACCCATTTCCGTCTACCTCCCTTTGGAAAAATCCTTTGCGTCGGCATAGGATAAAATAAGAAACAAGAGTATTGACAACGCAATGGAAATCATAATGGCTATAGAAAATCCACAATTCCCCGCATAAGTTCCGTTTATTTCAATTCCCATAAGCGGCTTTGCCAGTTTTGCCGCCCAGCAATACGGTACAAACCACCATGCGATTGTATTTCCTAATGCAGTAGCAGTAGACAGAACAATCCCAAGTATTGTATTTAACACAATCGGCACAAACATTCCCGTTTTGCGTGCTAAGTACAGGCACAAAGGAATTTGCCAGACAGACGCAAGGATAATCCCGATACTTCCTACAATGCTGTGTAAAACAGAATATACTGCCGTTGCCGGAGTGATGATATTACTGATAGAGATAAGCAATGCTAAAAATATCGCTGAAACAAGCAGTTTTTCGACTAAGATAATGCCCTTGGCAAATTCAAATCTTGAAAGGTTCACAGACATAGAAAATACCGAATAGTATTTCCCGGCATTTTCTTCTTTTCTGTGTGACAAAGAACACAAAATTGCGATTGCTCCCGGAAGCAAAAACGCATACCACCAGTAAAGTGCCATGTACTGATACCCTATAAATCCACCCATAAGCCACGCAAAAATAGCTGTGATTAGTGGAACAATGAAAATCAGTTTGTTCGATATTGTCCGCCTAAATTTCAAATGTTCTGATTTCAGATAGTTCATGCCTTAACCCTCCCTGTGATTGCTTTTTGCAACGTCCATAAAAAGCTGTTCCAAATTTTCGTCTGTGTTCAATTTCCCCTCATATCCAAGAACGCCACCCGCGATAATGCCGATATGGTCAGCTATCTGCTGCACTTCTGAAAGAATGTGGCTGGACAGGATAACCGTAATACCTTTAGCCGGAAAAGAACGGATAAGCTCTCTAAGTTCTTCAATCCCAATCGGGTCAAGCCCGTTGGTTGGTTCGTCAAGTATGAGCAGTTTCGGGTTGTTTAGTAATGCAACCGCAATTCCAAGACGCTGTTTCATACCAAGAGAAAACTGTCCGGCTCTTTTCCTGCCTGTTTCCGTCAGTCGGACGATTTGCAGCACTTCGTCAATCCGCTTATCTGTCAGTCCTAAAATAGTAGTCCTTACTTTCAGATTTTCATAGGCGGTTAAATTTTCATAAAGCGGCGGCATTTCAATCAACGCTCCGATATGGTTTAAATCGCTGCGTTTCCATGCGTGACCGTCAAATTCGATATTTCCAGAGGTCGGTTTCAAAATGCCCGTAATCATTTTGAGCGTCGTAGATTTTCCAGCTCCATTCGGTCCCAATAGTCCATAGACGGAATTTCTTTCAATGTTCAGCGATATGTTGTTTACAGCCGTCTGTCCGCTGAAAGATTTGCAGAGGTTTGTTGTTTTCAAAATCATTTCCATATTCTGTATTGTCCTTTCTTTTGATTATGGGAAAAGAATAGCTGATGTTTTTGAAGATTTCATAAAGATAAGGAATCTTTTTAAAATCCTGATTAACGCCTGCCATATCAGTATAGGGTAAATGGGAAAAGCTAATTTTGCTTTATCGGGTTATCTTTTTTCGGGCATCGGCAAGTTTAACAGCTCCTTTTGGTATGAGCCATACCCGATTGATATTCAATATGCCCTCAATCCGATTTTCCTTACAGAGCCTTTATGCTCGCCTTACCGATATTCCCCAAAGCCCCACTGCTTCCTGTGCCGTCATATACTCAAACATTTCTTTTTTCCTCAAATTGTACTGCATCTAATATAGCCGTTTGAACAAACATATCAATTCATAAAACGCGAATTTTTATCCCACAAAAAGAAAAACGACAGGGCTTTACACCCTGTCGCCACTCCATTATGTGTATAAGATTTCTTCCTCCACAATCTCCCTCGCACAAGCCCTTATGTTACCTAGCCGTCCTGTCCATTCTAAGGCGTTTTCCTCCTTTAGACGTTCTGTTATGCCCTGTGCCTGTTTCATGCCCTCTATGAGCCTTTCAAAACATTCCTGTGCCTGCCTGTCAATGTCGGCAAGGTATGTATTCAGCCTGCCGCTTGTGAGAAGATTGGTGTATGTAACTTTGCGGTACTGCTTCAGATAGTCCAGATGCCGCTGTCTCGCCTGCCGGCTCGGTCGGTTCGCAGCTTGAGTGCCACCGGCACTCGCTCACCCCCATGTGCCTATCGGCTGTTTTTCTTCGGCGGGTACAGTCAAGCATGGTATTAAGTAATCACTTTCTTTCCGATATGTACCGCCTAACTGTTCGAATAATGATTTTGCCATTTTGTAATTCCTCCAAATAAGATATTCACTCCACGTTGTAATGTCTGCTGTCTTAAACAAAATTTTGAGTTTTCTCCTTATCTGGTTTCATTCATGTTTTACTTTTTCAATAAGTCTGTCAGTTTGTCCAATCACGTTTCATTTATGGTGGCGTTATCGTGTGAAGCAGGAAGGATTGAGCATTGACAGCCGGGAAAAAAATGAGTAAAGTGAAGGAAAAAAAGGAGGGCTTACTGTGAAAATCATCATGGGAGCGGACCCGGCAGGGTTTGAATTGAAAAATGCAGTCAGGGAGGACCTTAAAAAGCGCGGATATGATATCACGGATATTGATCCGGATATCCCCGTATTATTTCAGGATGCGGCGAAGACAGTGGCAAAAGGGGTGCAGAGCGGGGAATATGACAGAGGAATTGCCATTTGCGGCACAGGTATGGGTGTAAGCATCATCTGTAATAAACACCGCGGTGTTTATGCTGCACTTTGCGAGAGCGTTTATCAGGCACGACGGGCAAAGACAGTCAATAATACCAATGTTTTGTGCATGGGCGGATTTATTGTTGGACAGGAAATGGGAAGAGAGATGGCACGTGCCTGGCTGGAAGCAGAACATATGGCAGGGCTGGATGAAGAAATGGCTGAGATTGTGGAAAAGGAATTTGATGAGCTGGTTGAGTTTGAAAAAACTGTTTATGAAAGGTGAATGTGGAATGTGCACAAAAATAACGGCCAATTTATAGTAATATGTACAGAAAGCATGAAAGTGTATGAAGAATGATTGACATAAATATGAGATTGGACTATAATGCAGGAAATAGAAACCGGTTACAATTGAACCACGGCTGGAAGGATACAATGTATGAGTAACTTGACAATTATGGACATCGCCCGGGAGGCAGGCGTTTCAAAGGCCACTGTTTCAAGGGTTATGAATAACTCAGGCGCTGTTAGTCCCAGTACGAGAGAGCGGGTATTGAATGTAATAGCTGCCAACAAATTTTCGCCTTCCGCAACAGCAAGGAATCTTTCCAGGGGAACATCTTCAGCAATTGGTTTTGTAGTACCTGAAATTGATAACCCATTTTTTGGTGAATTACTTCGCGGTGTGACGGAAATTATAGATAAGAATAATCTTACGCTTATCTGCTGCAATACAGACGATGACGCGGAGAAAGACCGCAGAGCTCTAGAGCTTCTTAAGGAAAACAGAGTAAGAGGAATCTTATATACTCCGGCAATCGATTACAGTAGCAGGAGGGAAAGAAAACGTCTGGCGAAGGTTTTTCAGGAATTGGACGTACCTGTCATATTGATGGACAGGAATATCGGATTTCCTCAAATTGATGGAGTTTATTTTAATGATTATCAGGGAATGTATGACGCAACAGAGGCGTTGATTCAAGCCGGACATACGGAAATCGGCATCATTAATGCAAGTATGGACAGGGTTTTGGCAAGGGACCGGCAGAAGGGGTATCAGGATGCCCTTGAGCATGCCGGAATAAAGCTGAATGAAAACTATATGTTTCTCGGGAATTATCGGGCCACGAGGGCATATGAGCTGGCGAAAGAGCTGTTGGCTATGGAACATCGCCCGACAGCAGTTCTGACCTGCAACAACCGTACCAGTCTTGGATTTTTAAAAGCAGTTTATGAAAGAGGCGAATCAGTGCCGGAGGATATTTCCTGCATTGGTCTGGACAGGATTGAAATATTGGATGTCATCGGCAATCCTTTTAATTATATTGAGAGAGATGCAATCAAGATGGGGCAGACTGCCGTGGAATTATTGATCAGCAGGATGGCATTTCCGGACAAGCCAAGGATGGAGGTTATACTGGATACCAGGCTTGTGATAAAAAAATTGTAAGAAATAGTGTGCAAATAATGGTGAATTCCTATTTGCATATTATTTTTAAATGAAATTGGAAGCGGTTTCATCAAAAGTAAAAGCAATTTATCCTATAAAATAGGGAGAAAATTAGTAAAATTAGTTACCGTTTCCAAAGAAGAAAGGGGAAGAGGAATGCAAGACAGATTTGAGGAATTGAGTTCTCAGGTTATCCGTGAACTGACTGAGGTATTCAGCAGAATGGATGATACGAATGTGAGAGAGCTCCTGGAAGAAATCAAAAAAGCACCAAGGATTTTTCTATTGGCGGCAGGCAGAGAAGGTCTGGCAACAAAAGCTTTTGCCATGAGGCTGATGCATCTTGGAAAAGATGCTTTTTGGATTTGGGATGATACCACTCCTTCTATTGGCGGGGGAGATTTAATGATCTGCGCCTGCGGCTCTGCAAATGTCGGACATGAAAATTATGTTGCGGAAATGGCAAAAAAGAATGGTGCCAGGCTGGCATTGATCACATCTTCCAATGAAGGATATCTGCTTTCTATTGCAGATATTAAAGTAAATGTTCCTGCTGCCGCTTATAAAGCGGTTGGAGATTTCGCAGGATCAGGGCAGCTTATGGGAAATCTGTTCGAACAGGCGTTATTCATTTTTTATGATATTTCCATAATGATGCTTCGGGAAGAATTGAATTTGGAACCGGAAGAAATGGCAGCAAGACACAGAAATGTGGAATAGCTGTAAACGAAGAGCCCTTTGGGGAGCGCGGCGGGGCGCCGCGGTTTTTACATAATTCACATATCGGTAGTATTTGACACTACCCACATATTAAAGGAGGACAAAAAATGAAAGCAAAGAAATTGGCAGCAATGGCTATGACCGCCGCAACGGTAACAGCGATGGCAGTACCTGCAAGTGTATCCGCAGCAGGTGACGATCTGTTTGATCCTGCTAATTACGTATCAGAGAAGGATTCTTCTGAATGGACAATTGCAGTCGTAACCAAAGACAACACTGCAAACTGGTTCAAGCGTATGGAGGTCGGTGTAAATGAATTCGGTGAAAAAACCGGAATTAATGTGATCCAGAAGGGACCGGCTAATGCGGATGCAGCTTCACAGGTACAGGTTATCGACGATATGATCAATCAGGGTGTGGATGCGCTCTGTGTCGTTCCGATTGACCCGGGCGCAATTGAGGCATCTCTTATGACAGCTATGGAAAAGGGTATCGTTGTAATTACCCATGAAGCTTCAAACCAGGTAAATACCCTGTACGATACAGAAGCATTTACAGCGGATGATTTCGGTGCGGCTCTTATGGACGCTCTGGCGGCAGATATGGGCGAGGAAGGCAAATATGCTGAAATGGTAGCTTATACAACAAGTACTACACATATGGAATATGCAAATGCCCAGAAAGCCCGTCAGGAAGAGGCATATCCCAACATGGAGCTGATCAATGACGGCGCTGTTCCCACCTGTGAATCTGAAGAAAGCATTGACACTTCCTACGAAAGAGCAAAAGAAGTTCTGAAAGCAAATCCGGATTTGAAGGGCTTTACAGGTGTTGCCTCCACAGACTGCCCGGGTATTGCAAAGGCTGTTGAAGAATTAGGTCTTGATGTAAAGGTTGTCGGTGTTGGTACCCCGAATGAATTCAGGCCATATGTTGAATCCGGTACAATTTCCACTATGAAGCTTTGGGACCCGAAGGAATCAGGATACGTTATGTGTAAAGTTGCTTCCATGATCCTTGGCGGCGAAGAAATTGCAGAAGGAACAGATCTTGGCCGTGATGGATATGACAGCATTTCTATCGTTGAGGGCGATAACAGATGCATCATTGGAAAAGCTGATATCAGCATCACCAAAGATAATATTGGTGATTACGACTTCTGATCTGGTATTACAAATAGAAGCGTAATAAGAAAAAGGTAAACGGAATATCGCATATCCTGCCTCCCTTTGCCAGGGTATGCGGTATTTTTTTACCAAAATAAGCGGAAAAGCAGCTTTTTTAGCGCGTCACAGATGGGGATTTTAATGAATCGGGAAGAAAAGGCAGGGTGTTAGAATGGAAAATATTCTTTCAGTAAAGCAGATTAAGAAGTCGTTCGGCGGAGTACATGCGTTGAAGGGGGTTGACCTTACGATTAAAAAAGGTGAAACACATTGTCTGGCCGGGGAGAATGGCTGTGGAAAATCCACGATCATCAAGGTGATTTCGGGATTTTATCAACCGGACGGCGGTACGATTGAAGTAGATGGAAAGGCGTACCCGGTGATGACGCCGGCAGAAGCGATTAAAGCAGGTATACAGGTCATTTATCAGGATTTTTCTATCTTCCCGAATTTGACGGTTATTGAAAATCTGGCATTTAACCAGGTACTTGCAAACAAGAAAAAATTTGTAAATAGAAAAGAATTCAGAAGAATTGCAGAGGAGGCTGTTGCCAGGATCAATTTTGATGTGGAGCTGGATGCATTGGTGGAAACCCTTCCGGTGGCGGATAAACAGCTCATTGCGATTTCCCGGGCGCTTTTGGACAATGCAAGGCTGATTATTATGGATGAGCCCACCACTGCCCTGACAAAAAAAGAAGTAAAGCGTTTATTTGAAATCATTGCACAGTTAAAAGCAAATGGCGTAACTATTCTGTTTGTATCACATAAATTGGATGAGGTATTTAAAATTTCCGATCGTATTACGATTATGAGAAGCGGTGAGAATGTGATAAGCTGTTCTGTCCAAGAGATAAATGAAGAAAAATTTGCCTATTATATGACCGGGCGGCATTTCAATGATACGCAGGATAAGGAAGACGGCAGGGAAATCGGAAAACCTGTTCTGGAGGTTAGTAATTTAAGTGCTCCGGGCTTTGAAAATATCAGTTTTACCCTGCATGAGGGGGAAATTATGGGTGTCACCGGACAGCTCGGCTCCGGACGTACAGAGCTGTCTCTGGCACTTTCCGGAATGCTGAAACCGGCGGCAGGTACAATTAAGCTTGATGGGCAGGAGGTCAAATTTGCAAATGTAAACCAGGCGCAGAAGGGTGGAATTTCCCTTGTTCCGGAGGACCGTCTGACCGAGGGCCTGTTTCTGCCGCAGTCTATTGCGGATAATATTACGGTAACAAGGCTGGATGAAATTGCTGCAAAAGGCGGCGTCGTGAACCGTGAAAAGGTGATGAGAGAATCGGCAGACTGGGTAAAGGATATCGGTGTTGTAACAAGGGACCATACATTCCCGGTAGCTACTTTGTCCGGCGGCAATCAGCAGAAGGTTGTTCTTGCAAGAGCATTGGCAACCAATCCGAAGGTTTTGATTCTGAACGGTCCGACGGTGGGAGTGGATATCGGTGCAAAATACGATATTCATAAGATGCTGAAGGAGCTTGCCGCGAAGGGAATGGCCATTATTGTTGTATCAGACGATACTTCGGAGGTTATTGCAACCTGTGATCGTGCCATTATCATGCAGGGAGGCCGCATAACAGGACAATTGGAAAAAGAAGAGCTGGATGAGCAGAAGCTTGCAGATGCGGCAGACTGAGAAGGGAGTGGATAACGAATGAAACAGTTTAAATGGAAGAAATTAACCAGACAGTCGGAATTTTATGTGTTCCTGATTATCGTTCTTTTATCCGTGGTAATTCAACTGCGTTCCGGCCTGTTCTTCGCAAACAATAATATTGTGGATATTATGCGTTCCATGATCGTTCCCTGTATTTATGCTTTGTGTGCATTCTTTGCATTTATCAGTACCGGACCGGATGTGTCATTCCCGTTGGTTGCTGCGTTGAGCAGTTATCTTGCGATTACGGTTACATATAAACTCCGGTACGATGGACCATGGATACTGGTATTTATTATCGGAATGGTTTTTGGCGGAATTATGGGCGCCTTAAATGGATTTATTATTGTGAAATATAAATTCAACAGCCTGATTGTAACACTGGGTACCTCTTCTGTTTTCAGCGGTATTCTGCTGGGCGCTTTTGAGGCGGAGAGAATGGATTTGCCGGATACACTTCAGAGATTCGGAAAGGCTTCTCTGCTGATGGTAAAAAATGCAAAGACAGGTCTGGGCTCTACCCTTCCGATGACTTTTTTGATTGTAGTCGTATTGTATGTGGCCGCTTATCTTGTATTGAATTTTACTATGGTTGGGCGGGGCGTATATGCAATAGGCGGTGATGAAATTTCTGCCGAAAGAGCGGGATTTGATGTGAAGAGGATACGTTTTGGTATTTTTGTCATTAATGGTATACTGGCATCCATTGCGGGACTTTCTTATGCGGTTATGTCTATGAGATACCTGCCGACGGAATATGCAGGTGCAGAGATGACTGTCATTGCCGCAATCATTTTGGGCGGTACACGGATGAACGGCGGTGTCGGAACACTGAAGGGATGTATTCTCGGCACCCTGCTTTTGACCATGGTAACAAACAGTCTGATCCTCCTGGGTATTTCCGTATACTGGCAGAAGGTTTTTGTTGGCGGAATCATCATTATAGGTACGGCAGTTTCCGTATTGCAGAGCCACAGTGTAAAAACAGGAAGAGCTAAGGCTGAGAAAAAGGAGGCGGCATAAAATGAGTAAATTAAAAAAAATTGATGGAAATATTTTAAGGCTGCTTGCCATTTTTGCGGTTATTACTGCGGTTGCAGGTGTGACCAAAGGAACGAGGTTCCTGAATGCAGGTAATTTACAGTCCATGGCAAAGACACTTACCGAATATGGATTAATGTCTGTTGGCGTTGGCATTGCAATGATTTCCGGCGGTATAGATCTGTCCACGGTATATATTGCAAATCTCTGCGGCATTCTTGCCGGAATGACCATGAAATCTATGGGCGGCGGCATTCTTCCGGGAATTTTAGCCGCAGTGCTTGTAGGCGTTCTGTGCGGCGCATTTAACGGATTTCTGGTATCTGTGCTGAATATTCCGGCTATGCTGGCTACGCTTGGCACCTATCAGTTATATATGGGGATTGCAATTGTATGCTCAAAGGGAAGCACGGTCAGCGGCGTTCCGAAGGAATACAGCCGGTTTGCATCAATGTCGGTGACAGGTATTCCATTGCCGTTTATTGTATTTGTTCTTCTGGTAATTGTGATTTCTTTTGTGATGTCAAAAACAAAATTCGGCAAGCGGGTACATCTTGTGGGAACTAATGCAAAAGCAGCAAAATTCGCAGGTATTAATAACGTATCTGTAATTATCAGAGCTTATATTTTATCCGGTATTGTATCTGCTTCAGCAGGACTTTTAAGTCTTTCCAGGATCAGCTCTGCAAAGGCTGATTTCGGAAGCAGCTATACCATGCAGACAATTCTGATTGCCGTTTTGGGCGGCATTAATCCTAACGGTGGATTCGGAAGTATTCCGGGTATTGCAATGGCAGTCCTGATTCTTCAGATGCTGTCTTCTTATCTGAATATGTTCCCGAATATCAGCAACTATTACCGTGATCTGATATGGGGCGTTGCACTGATTGCTGTATTGATCATGAATTTTGTAATTGAAAAACGCCGTATGGCAAAGTTAAGCCGGAAATAATTGTGTATGCAGTTGAGATGGAGGAGCGGATCATGGGAAGACCGAAAATTTTGGTTGTAGGAAGTATGAATATGGATCTTTTTGTGGAAGGCGCCAATTCGATACCGAAATATGGGGAATCAATTCTTTGTAGCAATTACGGATATGCAACAGGCGGGAAAGGCTCCAACCAGGCATTTGCTGCCGCTAAGCAGGGCGCCGACGTGGTAGCGGTGGGAAGGCTTGGAGATGACGAGAATGGGAAGCGGTTAGCGGCATCCCTTAGGCGGGCTGCTGTAAATACAGATTATATTGTGACAGATAAAAATTCTCAGACCGGGCTGGCTCTGATGCTTTTGGACAAGAGCGGAAAATATGTTTCCTATGTTGCTATGGGCGCAAACAGCCATACCTGTGTGGCAGATGTAAAAAGGGCATTGGACGAAAATAAGTTTGATATGATTCTGATGCAGTTGGAGATTCCGCTGGAAACGGTTTACCAGACATATGAACTGGCGAAGGAGCGCGGTATTCCGGTATTTTTGGATGCGGGTCCGGCAATGAAGATTCCGCTGGAGCGTCTGAAGGGGCTGTTTATTCTTTCTCCCAATGAGGCTGAAACGGAAGCGTTGACAGGCATTGGCGTGGATACCAATGAAGGGGCCTTAAAGGCTGCAAAATGGCTTTATGAAAAGGCAGAGCCCCAATATGTTATATTGAAGCTGGGGGCGAGGGGAGCCCTTTTATATAACGGCAGTGAAGCGAAGTTTCTCGACTGCTTTAAGGTAAATGCAGTGGATTCTACTGCGGCAGGAGATACCTTTGGAGCTTCTCTTGCAATTCAGCTCTGCAAAGGTATGAAAATGGAAAATGCAATTCTGTATGCACATGCCGCAGCCGGTATTTGCGTATCCAGAAAAGGCGCACAGGTTTCTGTGCCTACAGTAGAAGAGGTAGAAGAGTTTTTGATTCAGAGAATCGGAGGTGTCCTGAGATGAGAAAAGGGTATGTGTCTCCTTCCTTAATGTGTGTCAATCTTATGAACGCACAGAAAGATATTGAAGTATTGGAACGGGTGGGCGTGGATTATCTTCATGTGGATATGATGGACAATCACTTTGTTCCTAATATCACTTTAAGTATTGATTTTATAAAAGCTTTGAAAAAAATCACAAAAATACCACTGGATATTCATTTGATGATAGAACAGCCGGGGCAGACAGTGGGGCAGTTGGAATGCTGTGATGAGAATGATATCATCAGTATCCATTATGAAGCCACCAGCCATTCACAGAAGGTTCTGAATGCTATCCATGAGATGGGAGTAAAAGCCGGGATTGCATTAAATCCGGGAACTCCGGTATATGCATTGGAGGATTTGCTGCCGGATATAGATATGGTGATTTGTATGACTGTGAATCCGGGATTTGCAGGGCAGAAGCTGATTCCGGCTACCTTAAAAAAGGTTACAAGACTTCGGGAAATGCTGGATAGAAACGGTTATGACCGGATTCTGATAGAGGTAGATGGAAATGTGAGCTTTGAAAATGCCGTTAAAATGCACGACGCAGGAGCGGATATCTATGTTGCGGGAACCTCCAGTATTTTTGCACCCACGGGAACTCTGGAGGAGAATCTGCATAGATTCAGAGAAATCGTAGGGGCCTGACAGTGCATAGATTCAGAGAAATCGCAGGGGCCTGACAGATATGGAAAAAACGGATTATGGTTTAAAGCCGAGGAGGAAATATGAAGTTACAGATTGCTTTGGATGATATTACCCTGGAACGGGCAATTGAGCTGGTGGGAGAAATAAAGGATTACATTGATATTATTGAAACCGGCACTCCCTTTGTATACGAATATGGAATGCAGGCCGTACGTGTAATGAAGGAAAAATTTCCGGATAAAGAAGTATTGGCAGATATGAAAATTATGGATGCGGGCTATTATGAGGCAGAAGTGGCTTTTCGGGCAGGCGCGGATTATGTCACTGTGCTGGGTGTGACGGATAATCTGACAATCCGGGGCTGTATGGAGGCGGCAGAGAAATACGGCAGGGAAATTGTTGCGGATATGATTTGCGTTAAGGATATGGAGGCACGGATTCCAAAGCTGGAGGAGCTGGGGGTTCATGGACTGGCAGTTCATACGGGAACCGACCAGCAGGCGGCGGGACGGACTCCGCTGGATGATTTGAAAATAATGTCGTCGTGCAGAAAAAAGGCCGGAATTTCCGTTGCAGGCGGCATTCACGCAAAGACCGTAGAATTGTATGCACAGTATCAGCCGGAGGTTTTGATTGTGGGGAGCGGAATCTGTCATGCGGAAAAACCGGCAGAAGCGGCAAAAATGATTTATGAGCAGATACATAAGTAGGAGACTGGTATGGATAAGGATTTCATTTTGAGTGCTATTTTGAAAGAATTGGAGGACAATGCAAAACTGATATCTGCAGAGGAGCTGGTACAGTTTGCGGAAGTGATACAAAAAGCAAAGCGGGTATTTGTAGCAGGAGCCGGACGATCCGGTTTTGCTGCCAGAGCATTTTCTAACAGACTGATGCATCTGGGACTTACTGTTTACTTTGTAGGAGAACCGACGACGCCGGCAATTAAAGAGGGTGATCTTTTGGTCATTGGTTCAGGCTCAGGGGAAACCGGAAGCCTGGTAACGATGGCAAATAAAGCAAAAAGAGCGGGAGCAGGTGTGATTACGGTGACAATTCACCCCGAAGCATCCATCGGTACTCTGGCAGATGCCTGCATCTGCATTCCGGGAGCGACTCCCAAAAGCGGGCTTACAGACACGGCGGCATCCATCCAGCCTATGGGTAATGCATTCGAGCAGATGAGCTGGCTGGTATATGATGCAGTGGTTATGATTTTAATGGATAAGTTAGAAAAAACAGAGGAAGAGATGTTCCGTTTACATGCGAATTTAGAATAGACAAAAGTGGAGCGTGGACGTTTAAGCCGGTATGGAAGCAGGGGAAGAAAAGCCTGGCAGGGCTTCACTGCGAATACAAAGCACGGACTACAAAGCATGGACTGCAAAGCATGGAATATGAAGATGGGATTCAGGGAGAAATCAGATTTCGTCAATTGTATTATCTTAAAAAATCGGTTATACTTTTTGCAGAAGGGTATAACCGGTTTTATTTATGATTGAGAAAGAAGGACAGATATGAGTTACAGTTTTGAGAGCCGCGTCCGTTACAGTGAGGTTGGAGAGAACGGCCTTTTGACATTACCGGGGATTTTGAATTATTTTCAGGACTGCAGTACGTTTCATTCGGAATCCGTGGGGCTGGGGATAAATGTGCTGAAGGGGAGAAAACGCCTGTGGGTGCTTTCTGCATGGCAGGTTCTTGTGAACCGGTATCCGCATTTGGGGGAAGATATTGTGACCTCGACATGGGCTTATGCGTTCCGGGGATTTATGGGAATGCGTAATTTTGTGATGGATACGGGGGAGGGAGAAAGGCTTGCTTATGCCAATACCTTCTGGACCTATATCAATGCCGAAACGGGTCTGCCGGTAAAGCTTGAAGACTGGGATACAAAAGGATATGGGTTGGATGAGAAGCTTCAAATGGAATATGCCCCGCGAAAGATTCTGCTGCCGGAAGAAAGGCGGCAGGAGGAAGCGTTCAGCGTGCAGAAGTATCATCTGGATACCAATCATCATGTGAACAATTGTCAGTATATTCGCATGGCAGCAGATTTTCTTCCGGCGGATTTCCGGATCCGTCAAATGCGTGCAGAATATAAGCAGCAGGCAAAGCTTCATGATATCATCTGTCCGGAGATATCACAGAAAGATAACAAAGTGACAGTTTTGCTGAACGATAAAAACGAAAAACCATATGCAGTAGCGGAATTTGTAAAATTTTGAAGTTTTTTATACAATTTTTTATTCAATATATCGTTTTTCTAAAAAAGGAGCTTGAGAACAAGTCGATAATCCCGTATAATTAAAATAGGCGTGCGCTTAATTAAATAGAATAAAAAATGTCCGGTTTTGGCATATTTTTGAACAGGTATAAAAGGTGAAGGTATGAGTGGGATTAAAGATGTTGCAAAGAGAGCAGGAGTGTCAATTTCGACGGTTTCAAACGTTTTGAATAAATCTAAATATGTGAGTCCTGAGTTGGTAAAACGTGTGGAGAAGGCCGCGGAAGAGCTTTCTTATGAGGTTAATCCTATTGCACGTAGTATGAAAAATAACAAAACCGGTACGATTGGTGTGATCACTGAGGATATGTGCGGGCTGTTCTATCCTTATGTCATCAAAGGGATTAATCTGGTTGCTTCAGAGAAGGGATATCAGATTACAATATATGATACGCAGGGGGCATACGGAGATCAGGCGGCATTGAAGCGGGAAGAGGAAGTGTTCCGCAGGCTGGCTACCAGCAGGGTGGACGGAATTCTTTTTGTGTCAATGGTTTCAAATGAACATAAAGAAAAGTATTTTTCGCAGATAAAAAGACTGACCAGCCAGTATAAGCGGATTCCGCTTGTAAGTATGGAGCGGGATTTTACAGGTGTGGGGATCGACTCTGTTTATTTTGATGGCTATGAAAATGCGAAGTGCGCAGTTCAGCATTTAATTGAATGCGGCTGCAGAAAAATCGGACATATCACAGGTCCGGTGGTCATGCAGATAGCAAAGGAACGTATCAGAGGATATAAGATTTGTTTGGAGGAGAACCACCTTCCGGTAGATGAAGAAAAAATGATCATTCATGGTGATTACTCTCATCAGAGCGGGTATATGGCCATGAAGCAGCTCTTGAATGATGTCCCGGATTTGGATGGAGTTTTTTGCGGAAACGATCAGATGGCTATCGGTGCACTGAAGGTTCTGAAGGAATGTGGAAAACGCGTGCCTGAGGACATTAAGCTGATCGGGTATGATGATGTATTCCTTGCAAGTGTGGTAGAACCCTCCATATCTACGATACATATTCAGAAAAAGCATTCAGGGATTGAGGCGGCGAAGATGCTGTTTCAGCGTATAGAAAATCAGGATGAAGAGTTTACGGAACCAAAGGGCATTAAAATGGAGAGCCGCCTGGTAATCAGGAAATCAACGGTTGCGGATGCTCCGGAGGACTGGATTCTTTCCGATTGGTAAAAGATTGCTGCAGGGTAAAACCCCGGTATCACGAAGGTGTGACGCCGGGGTTTTTCAGATGGGAAGGGAAAAATAATTCAATCAATTATTCAAATAATTTGAATTGTAAAACGTTTTGCCGATTATATTTTGATGTAATATACTATGATTTTGTAGAATGTATACAAATTCGAAATAGCGAAACGTTTGAATATGCACAAAGAATTTATTTTTGCGAAAAATTAATTGACAAAAACGTTTTTCTGATTTATTATATAAACATGTTAAACAACAGATACGGGGAAAAAGTAATGAGATATAGCAAATATAAACAAAGAGGTAGATGCTATATTTTTTTTACAAGTTTTGGAAAAACGTTTTTTTGAAAATCAGGAAACAAAGAAAATGTACTAAACAATGAGTAAGAGGAGGAGTGAAAATGGCTGATCTGAAAAGACTCGCTGAGCAGGCATTGGAGCAGGGTGGGGGCGTTCTCAGGCTGGCACCGACATGGGTACCGAGATCCTTCTGCAGACCGGGAAAACGAATCAAGCTTCATCCGGATGATTATTTTGTTCTTGGACAAAGAGGCGGCATTGATGAGAGATGGTTTTCTTCTACCACATGGGCGGAGAACGGACCCGGAACACCGGACGATGAAGGTTTGAGTTATGTGATCGTGGATGAAGAAGGAACAGAGAGAATTCTGCTTCGCGACGTGGTAGAGCTTTTAGGGGCAGAAGTGATCGGAGAGACGCTCTGGAACAAATATCACAGATGGGCTATGTTCTCTAAATTTTTTGATAATGCAGGACCCCTTCCGCATCACATTCACCATAGGGACGAGCATGCGGCAAGAGTGGGGGCTTCCGGCAAACCGGAAATGTATTTCTTCCCGTCTCAGGTAAATAACCATGGCGGAGAATTTCCGTTTACATTCTTCGGGTTTAATCCGGAAACAACAAAAGAAGAAGTTCTGGCTTCATTAAAGAAATTTACTAAAGGCGACAACAGCATCCTGTCCCTGGCAATGGCATATAAACTGGACCTTGATACAGGCTGGGATGTACCTCCGGGAGTGATGCATGCACCCGGAAGCCTATGTACATACGAGCCGCAGTTTGCATCGGATGTATATGCAATGTATCAGTCCGTATTGATGAACGGACAGATCGTAGGGGAGGAGCTCCTCTGGAAAAACACTCCCGGGGAAGAAATCGGCAATTACGAATATCTTCTGGGTGTGATCGACTGGGAAAGGAATGTGGATCCTGATTTCCATAAGAACCGCTTTATGAAACCTCTTCCGGTAAAACCAATGGCAGAAATGGAAGCAGAGGGCTATGTGGAAGAGTGGATTTGCTATAAATGCCCGACAGTCAGTGCGAAACGTCTGACCGTATTGCCGGGACGAGCAGTAACAATTAAGGACAGCGCACCATACGGCTTGATTTGTCTGGAAGGCCATGGAACCTTCGGCAGATGGGAAATCGAATCTCCGGCGTTGATCCGTTACGGCGAGCTGACTCATGACGAGTATTTTGTGACAGAAAAGGCGGCGAAAGAGGGTGTGACGATTACGAATCCTTCCACAACGGATCCGATCGTAATCCTGAAACACTTCTCAGAGAATCCCGATCTTGTCATTAAATAAAGAATGTTGGGGGGAGCGATCACCCCGGCGAAAATAAAAATTTAAAAGGAGGAGAGAAATCTTGGAAGGCACAAAATATATTCTGGAGGCCACAGGAATTGACAAGGCTTTCTCCGGAGTAACTGTCTTGAAAGGTGCTGAGCTTTGCATTGAGCCAGGCGAGCTCCATGCCCTGATGGGAGAGAATGGTGCAGGAAAATCCACCCTTATGAAAATTATCATGGGAATTTACACCAGGGACGCAGGAAAGGTTGTCCTGGATGGCAAAGAAGCGGATTTTAAATCTGCCAGAGATGCGCTGGATGCAGGTATCTCCATGATTCATCAGGAGTTGAGTCCTATTCCGGAAATGACGGTTGCGGAAAATGTTTTCCTGGGAAGAGAGCAGAAAAAGTTTAAGGGCATGCCGTTTGTGGATAAGAAGGAATTAAACCGCAAAACGCAGGAGCTGCTTGAGGAGTACGAGCTTTCTGAATTTATTAAGCCAAATATGAAGATGAAGGATTTGAACATTGCGCAGATTCAGATGATGGAAATCATCAAGGCTGTATCCTACAACTCAAAGGTTATCATCATGGATGAGCCGACTTCTTCTCTGTCTGAAAAAGAGAGCGCTACTCTGTTCAAGATCATTGACAGCTTAAGGGAGAAAAAGGTAGGTATTATTTATATCTCTCATCGTATGGAGGAAGTATTCCAGTTGGCTGACCGTGTTTCCGTGCTGCGGGATGGACAGTTTATCGGTTGTGTAAAGGTTGCGGATGCCTCTCGTGAACAGTTGATCAACATGATGGTTGGACGTGAATTGGAAGGTGGTTATCCGAAGAATACGGCCAGGAAGGGCGATGTGGTTCTGGAGCTTAAAAACTTTAGCAGAAAAGGCGTATTTGAAAATGTAAACCTGAAGGTGCGTGCAGGAGAAATCCTCGGCATGGCAGGTCTGGTTGGCGCAGGCAGAAGCGAGGTTATGAGAGCCTTAGTCGGATACGATAAGCTGGATTCCGGAGAGATTATTCTGGAGGGAAAAAATATTACCATTAAGCATCCCCAGGATGCAGTTAATAACCATATTATTATGGCGTCTGAGGACAGAAAGGAACTGGGACTTGTACTTTGCCGGAGCATCAAGGAGAATGTTTCCTTACAGAATTTTGGTAAGCTTGCAAGTGGTTCCTTTATCAATAAGGGTAAGGAAAAACAGCTTGCAAATGAATACACCCGGAAAATGGCTACCAAGATGAACGGTATTGAGGATACGGTATCCAGCCTTTCCGGCGGTAACCAGCAGAAGGTTGTACTTGCAAAGTGTCTGCTGTCTGATCCGAAGGTCCTGATTATGGATGAGCCTACCAGAGGTATTGATGTCGGCGCTAAAGCGGCTATTTACAATATTATGGTAGGTTTGGCAGAGCAGGGCATTGCAATTATCATGATTTCTTCCGAAATGCCGGAACTGATTGGTATGAGCGACAGAGTCGTGGTTATGGCAGGCGGTAAAGTAAGAGGTGAGCTGGAAGGCGAAGAGGCAGCTTCCCAGCAGGCAATCATGAATTTAGCATTTGGAGGAAAATAAAAATGACACAGAAAAAAGATATGGGAAAGATACTCAGACAGTTTGGTCTGTTATTCGTAGCTCTCTTTATTGTTATCTTGATGAGCTTTCTGTCTCCGGTATTTTTGACAAGTCAGAATATCACAAATATTTTAAGACAGATTTCTCTTAACGGTATCCTTTCAGTAGGTATGACCTTTGTTATTCTGACAGGCGGCATCGACCTTTCCGTAGGTTCCGTAGTTGGCATTACCGGCGTTATTACAGGTTCCCTTATGATCAACGATACGAACTGGATGGCGGCTGCACTTGCAGCATTGGTTCTTTCTGTAATCTGCGGCGCTATCAATGGCTGGCTGATCGCATATGTAGGCTTCCAGCCGTTTATTGCAACACTGTCAACCATGACAATCGGAAGAGGGTTTGCTCTTGCTTATTCCAACGGTAAACCTTACACCATTACCAATGCAGGCTTTATCAAGATCGGACAGGGCTATCTGGGAAGCATTCCGATCCCGATCATCCTGCTGGTTATCTTCTGTGCAGCAGGTCTGATCATTCTGCAGATGACAACCTTCGGACGTTATGTATTCGCAATCGGCGGCAACAAGAGTGCGGCAAGACTTTCCGGTGTACGTACCAGAAGAGTGGAATTGTTTGTTTATGTAATCTCCTCTGTCTGCGCATGGATGGTAGGTCTGATTCTGGCGGCACGTATCAGCTCCGGCCAGCCGACGGCAGGTGAGTCCTACGAAATGGATGCGATCGCAGCAACTGCAATCGGCGGTACCAGTATGAACGGTGGTATTGGTTCTCTCACAGGTACGATCTTAGGTTTTGTTATCATTGGTTTACTGAGCAATTCCATGAACCTGATGAATATCAACTCCTTCTACCAGCAGATTGTAAAGGGCTTACTGATTATCATCGCCGTATTCCTGGATATGAAAACAAAAGGTAAGAAGAACTAATCCGCATGATTTAAAACTTCATATAGCAATGGTAATTTAAAATAACAAAACGGATTTAATATCGAAATGATATTAAAAATAAAAACCCAATTAAGGAGGAACAAAAATGAAGAAACAGGTTATTGGCGGTTTATTGGCAGTATCTATGGTGGCAGCTATGGGAACATTCAGCGTAGCGGCTGCAGAGAAGGACAATGCAGATATTAAGATCGGATTTTCTTCCAAGGATAACTCCGACACATTCGTTGCAGCAATCGCAGATGCAGCAGAAGCAAGAGCAAAAGAGCTTGGCGTAGAGCTTCTGATGTACGATGCGGGCGGTGATGTTAACAAACAGATCAGTGACTGTGAAACTCTGCTTGCAGCAGGCGTAGACGCTCTGGTTGTAATTCCTCAGGACGTAGAAGGAAGTGCTCCGGTTGTAGGTATGGCTCATGAAGCGGGCATTCCGATTGTTGTTGACAATGGTGATATCGGCGATAAAACCTATGATGCATTCGTAGGCTGTACTGACCAGGAATCCGGTGAGATCCTTGGACAGTGGATGGTAGACAATGTAGAAAAAGGCTCCAAGGTGTGCATCATTGAAGGACCTATGGGACAGTCCGGACAGGTTGGACGTATGGCTGGTTTCGAGGCAGTTGGTATGTTGGATCATTTTGAGGTTCTTTCTACTCAGACAGCTAACTGGAAACGTGACGAAGCTATGGCGCTGGCAGAAGACTGGATTACTACATATGGCGATGACCTGAAAGCAATCATTTGTGAAAACGACGACATGGGACTTGGTGCTCTTTCCGCCTGCAAGGCTGCAGGAAGAACTGACATCATCGTTGGTGGCGTAGACGGTCTGGAAGATGCAGTTGCAGCAGTGAAAGCCGGCGAATATGGAATCAGCGTTCTTCAGGATTCCAAGGGCCAGGGCGAAGTTGGTGTTGATGTGGCAGTTGCATTGGCAAAAGGCGAAGAAGTTGAGCCGGATACCCGTATTCCATTCCGTGCAATCACAGCAGAAAACGTTGACGCTTACCTTGAGGGCGGCGTAGATGCTATCTCCGGTGATGATGCAGCGGCTGTGGAAGAAACTACGGAAGAAGCTGCTGAAGAAGAAGCCGCAGAAGACGAGGCATCTGAGGAAGAGGCTGCTGAATAAGGCAAAGCGGAACCCCTGAATGCGGGATAGCGCGCAGGGCTTTAAAACGGAAACGAAACTTATGTGACGCAGGGCAGGGCACCGCTGGCAAAGCAATGGAGAGAGGACTTTGCGGCGGTGCCTTATCTGATAAGAAAAGAAAGGTGACTGGATATGTTAAGAAATATACCCCGAATTCTTCCTCCCGAATTAGTAAAATGCATGATGGAAATGGGACATTCTGATATGCTGGTGATTGCAGATGCCGGTTTTCCGGGAACTGCTCATGCAAAGAGAATGATCCGTATGGATGGCATTCTGATTCCGGATTTGCTGGATGCGGTTCTGCAGTTGTTTCCGCTGGATTATTTTGTTCCGAATCCGGTACGCTTAATGAAGAACCTTCCTACAGAGCCGGTTCCGGAAATCTGGGAAACCTACAGAGAGCTGCTGGCCAAATATGATCAGGATAATGCTTTTAAGGAATTTGAATTCATTGACAGACTTCCATTCTATGAGGAAGCGGAAAAGGCATTTGTAGTTGTGCAGACAGGCGATACCTCCCGCTATGCAAATATCATTCTGCAGAAGGGAATCTGCGTATGATCTATCGGGAAGAGAAGAAGTATATCGGACATAAGGATCAGCTAATCAGGGTAAAAAAAATCAAAATGCAGGACGGAAAAGCGAAGGGTGTGGAACTGCTGGATGTTCAGAACCGTTCGGGTATGCATTTTGATGTGAACGTGAGCCGCGGTATGGATATTCCGTATCTGGATTTCTGCGGAGAAAATATTGGGTTTGTTTCTCCGTGCGGAATTGTGGCGCCTGAATACTTTGATGATAAGGGGCTTGGGTTCCTGAAGAGCTTTACTGCGGGATTTATGACCACCTGCGGACTGAATATGGCAGGTGCTCCCTGCGGGTATGAAGGTAAGGCATATGGGCTGCATGGGAATGTTTCCCATACGCCGGCAGAGGATGTCAGCTATACCGTCGTAGAGGATGGAGATACCCCTTATGTGGATATAAAGGGAAAAGTGCGGGATGCCGTAATTTTTGGTGAAAAGCTTACTTTGGAAAGAGAAGTAAAATGTTATTATAAAGAACGGAAGTTTACTGTCAGGGACAGAGTGACAAATGAAGGGTTCAGGAAAGTACGGCATATGATATTGTATCACTGCAATATCGGATATCCGATCCTTTCTCCCGACAGCGAGGTGTATATCCCTGCATTGGAGACAAAGGCACGTAATGCGCATGCACAGGAGGGCATTGATGAGTGGATGAATACACAGAGGCCTGATCCGAATTATGAGGAGATGTGTTATTATCATACCCTGAAGCCTGATGCAGAAAACCATTCCGCCGCTGCCGTTTACAATCCCCGATTGGAGCTTGGAATAGCAATAGAAGTAGACTTGTCTACTTTGGATCATTTTGTACAGTGGAAGATGATGGGTGCGGGTGACTATGTAATGGGCCTGGAACCCGGCAATTCTACGATTGATGGCATTGCAGATGCTGTAGAAAACGGCTCTATGAAATACCTGGATGCAGGTGAATCCGTAGAGTATCATCTGACTTTCCATGTTCTGAAGGGACGGGAGGAACTGGAAGCGATCAAAAAATAAGTGAAATTGTCATATACTGTAAGACAATATATGGTAGAATAAAAACAGACAAGTAAGGAGACAAGTGTTATGACAGAAAAAGAATTGACTATCAAAGCCGGCGAAGAGCTGGATGCAAGATTAGCTGCAGCAAAGGAAACCGGCAATCTGGTTATAAAGGACGCTACGGAGGATGAGGCCGTTATCCGCGAAACATTTGAAAAGGGAGAAGGAATCTTCCGTCTCTTCCCTGCATTTGTTCCGAGAAGATTTGGAAAAGCAGGCCGCAGACTGAAGCTTCATACGGATGATTATTTTGCATTCGGTATGGAGAGAGGTTCCATCACAGAGAGATGGTTCGCTTCCACCATCGCAGCACAGAACGGACCGACAGCCAAGGCCGACGAAGGAATGGCGTACGTTTGTGTAGATTATGACACTGATGAGAAATTTTCTTTGAGAAATGCGGTAAAGGTTCTCGGGGAAGACCTGGTTGGAAAGGAATTAATGGATAAATACAATGGCTGGCCGATGTACTCCAAATTCTTTGACAATGAAAACCCGCTGTTCCATCATCTGCATCTGACCTTTGAGGATGCCGCGCGTGTCGGCAAATTAGGAAAACCGGAGTGCTACTATTTCCCGAAGCAGTTGAACAACTACTTCGGAGAAGCAAACTATACATATTTCGGATTTGATCCGGATGTGGACCCTGAAGAAGTAAAAGAGAGAATCCGTCATTTTGCGGATGATGATACCAGAATCACAGATCTTTCCAGGGCTTACAGAATTGAGCTTGGAACAGGCTGGTATACACCTGCAGGCGTTATCCATGCACCGGCTTCCGTATTGACTTATGAGCCGCAGTGGAACTCTGATGTAAACTCTGTTTATGAAAACATTGTTTCCGGTGAGGTTTACCCTCCGGAGATGCTGGATGAAGAATTACCGGAGGACAGCAGGGATATTGAGGATGTATTCAAGCTGCTGGACTGGGAAAAGAACGTAGACCCTCATTACAGAAAGCATTATTTCCGCAAGCCTCTGGTAGAGGCAGAAACCGGGCAGTATACCCAGAAATGGATCACCTATGCGAACCCGTACATCGCTGCAAAAGAGCTGACGGTAAATCCCGGACAGACTGTTACCATTAAAGATGGCGCAGCGTACGGCTGTATCTTTGTACAGGGACATGGCAAATTTGGTGTTTATGATTGTGAAGCACCTACCCTGCTTCATTTCGGACAGCAGAGTTCTGATGAATTCTTCGTATCTGAAAGAGCGGCTTCCGAAGGCGTAACCATTACAAACACAAGTAAGGTTGAACCTCTGGTTGTTCTGAAGCACTTCGGACCAAACTGCCCGGGCGTTCCTAAGGAAGCTGCTGAATAAGAATTTCAAAGCCGCCAGATAGGCAGGCTTTGATGCGGCCGGCCCAGGATACCCTCTGATTTTTGCTGTATTCTGGGCTGCCTGTTTCTGAAAAGCTTATAGAAAGGGAGTAAAACATGAAATATTTATTGGGAATTGACAATGGCGGCACTTTTTCCAAGGCAGCTATATTTGATGAAGATGGAAAGCAGATTTCTGTTGCAAGTGTGCCGACCGTTACCCTGACCCCGAAGCCCGGGTATACGGAGAAGGACCTGAACGAGCTGTGGGAGGTCAATGCACAGGCGGTCAGAAATGCGATTGAAAAGAGTGGAATCGATCCGAAGGATATCGCAGGGGTATCCTTCTCCGGAGCAGGAAAAGGTCTTTACATGGTCGGATACGATGGAAAGCCATCCTATAACGGAATCATGTCCACAGATACCAGAGCCTGGGCGCAGGTAGAGCAGTGGTATAAGGATGGAACAAATAAAAAGGTTTATGAGAAGACCTTCCAGGAAATCCTGGCTGTACAGCCGGTAAGCCTTCTGGCATGGTTCAGAGACAATCAGCCGGAGGTATTGGAGAGAACAAAATATATTTTTGCAGTCAAGGACTATATCCGTTATATGCTGACAGGAGAAGCTTACAGTGAGTATACGGACTGCTCCGGCGGAAACCTGGTAAACATGGTTACCAAACAGCATGACAAAGAGCTTATGGCTCTCTATGGACTGGAGGACTGCTATGAGAAGCTTCCGCCTCTGAAATATTCTGCAGAGGTATGCGGGTATGTGACTAAGGAAGCCGGTGAGAAGACACTTCTTCCGGAGGGCATCCCTGTTGCGGCAGGTATGTTTGATGTCAATGCCTGCGGTATTGCATCCGGTCTGTCTGATGAAGAACAGATGTGTATGATTGCCGGAACCTGGAGCATCAACGAATTTATTGGAAAGGCTCCGGTAACTAACGGAACCGTTGCCTTGAACTCTATGTTCTGTATGCCGGGATATTTCCTGATTGAGGAGAGCAGTCCGACTTCTGCGGGAAACATGGAATGGTTTATCCGCAACCTGATGAACTACGAAAAGGAAGAAGCAAAAGCAAACGGCGGCTCCGTATATGAGATTACGAACGAGTGGGTAGCATCCATTGAGCCGCAGGACAATAATATTATTTTCCTGCCTTTCTTAAACGGCTCCAACGAGGATGCGCTGGCAAAGGGAACCTTTGTGGGCCTGACTGCTTACCACAGCAAAAAGCATATGCTCCGCGCGGTTTACGAAGGCATTGTATTCTCTCATGTAACGCATGTGAAGAAGCTTCTGAGAAACCGTGAGGTACCGAAGAGTATCCGTCTGTCCGGCGGTGCTGCGAATTCTGACGTATGGGTACAGATTTTTGCGGATGCTCTTCAGATTCCGATTGATGTTGTAGGTGATAAGGAATTGGGAGCACAGGGTGCGGCTATGGCAGCCGGTATTGCAGCCGGAATCTATAAGGATTATCAGGAAGCGATCAGCAGAACCGTCACCATTACCAAGACCATCCGTCCGCGTCCGGAATACAAAGAAATTTACGAAGAAAAATATGCAACCTACCGTGCAGTCATTGATGGCTTGAGCCGGGCTTGGGAACATTTCAAAAATTAATATAAAACAGAAAGAGGTAGATGTTATGTTTAAAATGGCGATCTTAGGCGCTGGTGCTATTGCACACAAAATGTCAAATACAATTTCTCAGATGGAAAATGTTGAACCATACATTATTGCAGATGTAAATATCGAAAAAGCAAAGGAGCTTGGCGCTCAGTATGGTTATACAAAAGTATGCGGTTCAGTAGATGACATCCTTGCAGATGACGCGGTAGATCTCGTTTATATCGCACTTCCGCATTCTCTTCACTACAAATTTACAAAAATTTGTCTGGAAGGCGGCAAAAACGTTCTCTGTGAGAAATCCTTTACGGTAAGTGCGGGTCAGGCAAAAGAAATCCTTGCACTGGCAGAAGAGAAGAAGCTTCTTCTTCAGGAAGCAATCTGGACCAGATATATGCCGTCCAGAAATATGATTGATGATATCATTGCAAGCGGTGTGATCGGCGAGGTTACTTCCCTTACGGCAAACCTCGGTTATGAGTTAAGTGCAGTTCCGAGAATCTGGGATGTAAACTTTGCAGGCGGTGCGCTTCTTGACTGCGGTGTTTACCTGGTTCACTTCGCGCGTATGATATTCGGAGATAATATTACAGATATCAAATCTTCCGCAGTATTCAGAAACGGTGTTGATATGTGCGACAATATTACCATGATCTTTGACGACAGCAAAATGGCTACCATGCAGAGCAACGTATACGCTGCCCAGAACCGTTCCGCTGCAATCTTCGGAACCAGGGGGTATATCGAGATCACCAATATCAACAATCCGGAGAAGATTACCGTATTCAATGATCAGTATGAAGAAGTTGCTTCTTATCTGCCTCCGAAGCAGATCACAGGCTATGAGTATGAAGTATTGGCCTGTATGCGTGCAATCGAAAACGGTGAGATCGAGTGCCCGGAAGCTCCTCACGCAGAGACCATAAAGGTTATGGAGATCATGGATGGTATTCGTCAGTCCTGGGGATACGATATTCCGTTAATTTCATAAGTTTAAATAGGAGAACAGCATGAAAGCATATACATTAGGTTTGTATGAAAAAGCAATGCCTGCAGAGCTGACCTGGAAAGAAAAGCTGGAAGCAGCCAGGGACGCAGGATATGACTTTGTGGAAATCAGCATTGATGAGACAGATGCAAAGCTTGCCCGTCTGGAATGGACGAAGGAAGAGCGTCTGGAGCTGGTAAAGACCATGTATGAGACGGGCCTTCCGATCCGCACCATGTGCCTGAGCGGTCATCGGAAATATCCGATCGGCAGCAGCAATCCGAATACCTGTGCAAGAGGTATGGAGATTATGGAAAAGGCCATTCGGCTTGCTGATGATTTAGGTATCCGCATTATCCAGCTTGCAGGGTATGATGTATATTATGAGGAATCCACTCCGCAGACGGTAGAGCGTTTTGGAGAAAATCTCAAAAAATGCGAGCGTATGGCAGCAAAAGCCGGTATTGTCATGGGCTTTGAAACCATGGAGACAGAGTTTATGAACACCGTAGGCAAGGCTATGGTTTATGTAAACAAAGTAAACTCACCGTATCTCGGTGTTTATCCGGATATGGGAAATATCACAAATGCAGCAGTATCTTACGGCACAGATGTGCTTGAGGATATCAGAAGCGGTATCGGTCATCTGGATGCAGTTCACCTGAAAGAAACTGTTCCGGGTGTATTCCGTGAAGTTCCTTTTGGAACCGGACATGTGGATTTTGCGGCTGTGATCGCAGAAACCTGGAGGGCCGGCGTGCGAAGATATGTAACAGAAATGTGGTATACAGGAAATCCTGAGTGGAGGAAGGACCTGGATCAGGCTGTAGGTATGATGCGCCCGCTTCTGGATGCACAGGAATAAATCTGCGGGATAGTCCTGAGATACAAGTTGGACTTTTCCCGGACAAGTGATATAATGAATGTATCAAAATCATAAAGGAGAGATATCATGCTTGAGAAACTGAAAGAAGAAGTTTATAAAGCAAATATGGACCTGCCGAAATATGGACTCGTAACCTTTACCTGGGGAAATGTAAGCGGAATTGATCGTGAAAAGGGCTTATTTGTTATCAAACCAAGCGGTGTAGACTACGACAAACTGAAACCGGAAGATATGGTTGTTGTAGACCTGGAGGGAAATAAGGTAGAGGGTGACTATAACCCGTCTTCTGATACACCGACTCACGTAGAGCTGTACAAGGCTTTCCGGAATATCGGCGGTGTTGTACATACACATTCTTCCTGGGCTACAAGCTGGGCTCAGGCAGGGCGTTCCATTCCCTGCTACGGAACTACTCATGCAGACTATATTTACGGTGAGGTTCCATGCGTGCGCAACCTTACAAAAGAGGAAATTGATGAGGCATATGAGAGAAATACGGGTACTCTGATCGTTGACTATTTTAAAGACAAGGATTATGAAGCAGTACCGGCTGTTCTGTGCAAAAATCATGGTCCCTTTACCTGGGGTAAGGATGCACATGAGGCTGTTCACAATGCAGTTGTATTGGAAGAGGTTGCAAAAATGGCAACACGCTGCGAGCAGATTAATCCGGAAGTAAAACCGGCGCCGCAGGAGCTTCAGGATAAGCATTATTACAGAAAACACGGTGCAAATGCATATTACGGACAGGGAAGCAAATAAATAAACGAATGTAACGAATCCGGAAAATCCCGGAGCTTTGGAGTGAGTATTCAAAGTTCCGGGATTTTTGATTTTATATCTCTTTTATTCCGGGAGCGTGTATGGGTAGTTTGGTGCTTCCGGGCAGTTCAGGTATTCTTTCAGGCAGTTGATGACGAATTCATGGTCCGCAATGTGGTACAGGTTGGATGCAATAATCGCACCGATGACTGCATTGGTTCCTTTGACGCGGATAGGGAAGCCTCCGCCGCAGATCGCATAATCAGCGCTTTCCAATCCGTGAACATCAGCGGTATCGCCGCCTTCCTCCCATACGAGGGCTGAGAGCAGGGAGCTGCGTTCCATAAGCTTAACCGTGTTGAATTTGCGTTCCATCCATTTCTGATTCAGAAGATTGGTGCCGTCCGGGCAGTGCTGGAACAGAATGCAGCCGGTGTTCATACGGATAGACACAGCAATGGTGATGCTGTGCTTTTTGGCGTATTCCACCATAAGAGTGCCGAGGGCATAAGCATCTTCATGATTAAAATGGTCAAACTGAAGAAGCTCCTCCTGTTTTTTCAGGATATCCGGGTTTTGAGACATAGGTAAATCCTCCTTCATTTTTATTGATTGCACGTTTCAAAAAAAGGTTTTTCTGTAAGCTGATTATAGCCCTTTTTGGGAATAAAAGCAAGCAGATAAAGGGGAAGTCCTTAGTGCCTGAAGTATATTTTTGGGCGGAGACCCTGGTATATGGCCGTGCCGACTATGGCTACCAGCAGCTCTGCGGCGGGAAATGCCAGCCATACACCCTGAATGTCCCGGATCATGGCCAGCAGATATGTCATGGGGACAATGACGATCAGTCCTCTCAGCATGGAAATCATTTGTGCAGGCAGTGCCTTTTCCGTTGAGGCGAAAAATATGGAGAGAATAATATTGAAGCCTGCAAAGGCAATGCCGGTAAAATAAAGCTTCAGTCCCTCGACTGCGGTTTGCTGTAATTGCGGATTATTTTCGCTGTTAAAAATACTTGTGACCGGCTCTGCAAGAAAAAATACAGTAAGATAAATGATGCCGGAAAGTATGAGCGTGGTTATCATTGCATAACGCAGCACCCATTTCATATTTTCGGTGTCATTGTTACCATATGCTCTGCTGAGCAGAGGTTGAATGCCCTGCGCAATCCCTGTAAAAATAGAGATTACTACAAGGGAAATATTGGCAATCACACCGTAAGCGGCAACTCCCACGTTCCCCAGAAGACCCAGGATGACCACATTAAAGACAATGATGACGATACCTGAGGAAAGCTCCGTGATCAGAGAGGGGAAGCCTAAGGCTAAGATTTTAGCGGCAATTCCCGGATTCGGCCCGGTTCTGACAAAATGAAAGCCGTTTTTCCCTTTTATCCGGTGGGCGGATAAAATCAGCATACTGATGACAGGAGCGAAGCCGGTTGCCAAGACTGCTCCGAAAATGCCCATTTTCATAGGAAAAATGAAAATATAGTCCAATAAAATGTTTGCCATGCTTCCGGTAAGCATAGCTGTCATTGCCAGCCTGGGGGTTCCATCGTTCCGCACAAAGCAGAGGAAGATGTTATTCATCATAAAGGCCGGAGAAAACAGAAGTATGACCTTCAAATAAATACTGGTCATAGTGAAAACCTCGTTATCCGCGCCAAGAGCGGCAGTCAAAGGTCCGGATAAAAAAATACCTGTCAGCATAAATATTGCGGCAAAAAGAAGTGCCAGTAGATAGAATATCTGGTTGCACCGCCCATTCCCAGCATCAGACCACACCCATGGATGACACTGTAAACGGGGATTGCCAGATTTAATGCAGTGAGCCCGTTCGCGCCAAGACCCCTGGAAATAAAATAGGTATCTGCCAGAATATAACAGGAGAGTCCGATCATTCCAAATACATTCAGGGACGCATATTTTGCGTATTGTTTAAAGTATGAATTGCTGTTCATTTTTTCCTCCTTGCTCTGTAAAACAAAAAACGCCGATATTTCGTATCTTCTAAGGCCTGACGACACGAAAATCAACGCTGAACTGCTTACCCGGCGGCAAACTGGTGCTATTATAGCATGACAGTTCCATTTTTTCAACGGAATTTTTCTTTTATGATAAAGCTTGCTAATGAGGGGAACAATGTGTAAAATTAAAGAGAACAGGCAAACGGAAAATCAGGAGGATTTTATGATCATATTAGGAGAAAAACAGGTATTGACAGTTGTGAAAACTGTAGATTTTGGAATATATTTGGCGGATGACCGGGAAGCGGATGCAAAGGACCGCGTATTGCTTCCTTTGAAGCAGGTGCCCCGGGGAACAGGGGAGGGCGATAAGCTGGAGGTATTTATCTATAAGGATTCTAAGGACCGGCTGATTGCGACGACGAATGAGCCGGGGCTCACAGTGGGAAAAGCCGCAGTATTAAAGGTCAGACAGGTGACAAAGATCGGTGCATTTCTGGACTGGGGTCTGGAAAAGGACCTGCTTCTGCCTTATCATGAGCAGACTCTTCGTGTCCGTGAGGGTGAGGATTGTCTGGTTGCACTTTATGTGGACAAGAGCAACCGGCTCTGCGCAACTATGAAGGTGTATCCGTATCTTTCCACCAGGACGCCTTATGCGGCAGGAGATCAGGTGAAGGGACGGGTATATCAGGTCAGCGATCATTTCGGTGTGTTTGTGGCAGTGGATGACAAATATTCTGCTTTGATTCCCGCGCGGGAAGCCCGGGGGAAATACCGTCCGGGAATGGTGCTTACGCTCCGTGTGACGGAGGTAAAGGAAGACGGTAAGATGAACGTCAGCGACCGGCAGAAGGCGTATATTCAGATTCATGAGGACGCAGAGAGTGTCCTGGGTGTGATCGGGGAGTTTGCAGGTGTGCTTCCCTTTGATGACAAAGCTTCTCCGGAGGTGATCCAGAGAGAGTTCGGATTGAGCAAGGCTTCATTTAAGCGTGCGGTAGGGCATCTGCTGAAGGAAGGAAAAATAGAGATCAGGGAACGGAGAATTTATAAAAAGTAGAACGTGCAGTATACATATGTACGTTCGGATTCAGGATAAGAGGAGAAAATACTTTGAATTTTACACATCTTCATGTCCATACGGAGTATAGTCTTCTGGATGGCTCGAATAAGATAAAAGAATACGTTGCCAGAGTGAAGGAGCTGGGTATGGATAGTGCCGCGATCACGGATCACGGGGTAATGTATGGAGTGATTGATTTTTACCGTGCGGCGAAGGAAGCCGGCATCAACCCTGTACTAGGATGCGAGGTCTATGTAGCGCCGGGTTCCCGTTTTGACAGGGAGCCGGGGAGCGGTGACGACCGATATTATCATCTGGTGCTGCTGGCTGAAAACAACCGGGGCTACAGCAATCTGATGAAGATTGTCTCCAAGGGCTTTGTGGAGGGATTTTATTATAAGCCAAGGGTGGACCTGGAGCTGTTAAAGGAGTATCATGAGGGAATTATTGCTTTAAGCGCCTGCCTTGCAGGAGAGGTGGCAAGGTATCTTACCAGAGGTATGTATGAGGATGCCAGGGCTGCCGCACTTCGTTATCAGGATATTTTTGGAAAAGGAAACTTTTTTCTGGAGCTGCAGGATCACGGAATCTCAAATCAGCAGATGGTCAATCAGCAGCTTCTTCGGATGCATAAGGAAACGGGCATTGATTTAGTGGCAACCAATGATGTGCACTATACTCTGGCGGATGATGCGGACCCGCATGATATTCTGCTGTGTTTGCAGACGGGCAAAAAAAAGGCGGATGAAGACCGTATGCGCTATGAAGGCGGACAGTATTATGTAAAATCCCCCGAAGAGATGGCGCAGCTTTTTCCGTATGCACTGGAAGCTCTGGAAAATACTCACAGGATTGCGGCAAGGTGCCATGTAGAGATTGAATTCGGCGTAACAAAGCTTCCGAAATATGATGTACCGGATGGTTATACCTCCTGGGAGTACCTGAATAAGCTTTGTTTTGAGGGCCTGGAAAAACAGTATCAGCCTGTGACGGAAGAACTGAGGGAACGTCTGAACTATGAGCTTGCTACCATCAGAAATATGGGATATGTGGATTACTTCCTGATCGTATGGGATTTCATCAAATACGCCAGGGATCATGATATCATGGTTGGCCCGGGGCGTGGTTCCGCCGCGGGAAGTCTTGTGGCCTATACACTTGGGATCACACAGCTTGATCCGCTCCGGTATGATCTGCTGTTTGAGCGTTTTCTGAATCCGGAACGTGTCTCTATGCCGGATATTGACGTGGATTTCTGCTTCGAAAGAAGACAGGAGGTCATTGATTATGTGGTGGAAAAATACGGCAAGGACCGGGTAGTACAGATTGTTACCTTCGGTACGCTGGCCGCAAGAGGTGTTATCCGCGATGTAGGGCGTGTGCTGGATATGCCTTACGCACAGGTGGATGTCATTGCCAAAATGATTCCCCAGGAGTTAAATATTACCATAGACAAGGCTCTGGAAATGAATCCGGAGCTTCGAAGGGCCTATCAGGAGCAGGAGGAAATCCGGTTTCTCATCGATACGGCGAAGCGTTTGGAGGGATTGCCCAGACATACGTCCATGCATGCAGCGGGAGTTGTTATCAGTCAGAAGGATGTGGATGAATACGTACCTCTTTCCAGGGCGCAGGACGGTTCCGTTACTACGCAGTTTACAATGACGACCCTGGAAGAGCTCGGACTTCTGAAAATGGATTTTCTGGGACTTCGAACCCTGACGGTTATTCAGAACGCGGTAAATCTGGTAGAAAAGGATACCGGTGTGCACCTGGATATGGAGACGATCGATTATGATGACAGGAGGGTTCTGGAATCCCTGGGTACGGGGCGTTCGGATGGTGTATTCCAGTTGGAGAGTGCGGGAATGAAGAACTTTATGAAGGAGCTGAAGCCTCAGAGCCTGGAGGATGTAATTGCGGGAATTTCCCTTTATCGTCCGGGACCCATGGATTTCATTCCCCAGTATATCCGGGGCAAGAACCGCCCGGATACCATCCGTTATGATTGCCCGCAGCTTGAACCGATTCTGAAGTCTACCTACGGCTGTATCGTATATCAGGAGCAGGTTATGCAGATCGTGCGAAATCTGGCAGGATATACGCTGGGAAGAAGCGATCTGGTGCGCCGTGCCATGTCCAAGAAAAAGGCATCCGTTATGGAAAAGGAGCGCCGGAACTTTGTATATGGTAATCCGGAGGAAGGAGTACCGGGCTGTATTACCAATGGAATTCCGGAAAAAACTGCAAACAAAATTTATGACGAGATGATTGATTTTGCAAAATATGCATTCAATAAATCCCATGCGGCAGCCTATGCGGTGGTGTCATATCAGACCGCTTATCTGAAATATTATTATCCGGTGGAGTTTATGGCGGCGCTTATGACATCCGTCATAGAAATGCCGAGTAAGGTGGCGGAGTATATTCTGGTCTGCCGCCAGATGGGAATTAAGATTCTGCCTCCGGATATCAACTGCGGAACGTATGGGTTTTCGGTTGATCATGGTTCCATACGTTATGGGCTTTCCGCAATTAAAAGCGTCGGGCGTCCGGTTATCGAGGCGCTTGTGAAGGAACGGGAGGAGCGGGGAGCGTATCGCTCCCTGAAGGATTTCATCGAACGAATGGGCAGTGTTTTGAATAAACGTGCCATTGAGAACTTTATCAAATCCGGTGCGCTGGACTGTCTGGAAGGCAACCGGCGGCAGAAAATGATGATTTACGCCGGAATTGTGGACAGCATCAACCAGGATAAAAAACATTCGCTGGCGGGACAGATAAGTCTGTTTGATCTGGTCAGTGAAGAAGACAAAAAGGATTTTGAGGTCCGTATGCCTGATTTGGATGAGTACGACAAGGATATGGTTCTTGCATTTGAAAAAGAGGTGCTTGGCATTTACTTAAGCGGACATCCGCTGGAACGCTACAGGGCAGTAATGGAAAAATCTATTACTGCAAAAACTTCGGATTTTCAGCAGGATGAAGCAACCGGAATGCCGAAGGTATATGATGGCCAAAAAGTAATTATCGGTGGAATGATTACGGATAAAACCATAAAATATACAAAGAATAATAAAATCATGGCATTTCTTACGGTAGAGGATCTGGTTGGAACTGTGGAGACTGTTGTATTTCCAAGGGATTATGAGAAGTGTCAGGCTTTGATCGCAGAGGAGGCAAAGGTCTTTATCCAGGGAAGAGTATCGGCGGAGGATGACAAAGCAAGCAAGCTGATCGCGGAAAGGATACGGTCCTTTGATGATATTCCAAAGGAGCTGTGGGTGCAGTTCCGTGACCGCAAAGAATACACGGCAAAGGAACAGGAGCTTCTGGAGGAGCTGGGCAGATTTCCGGGCAATGACAGTGTGGTTGTTTATCTGCGGGATGTGAAGGCTATGAAAAAGCTTCCGGCAGAATACCGTGTGCGGATACAGGAATCCCGGGTAAATGAGATGAAGAAAAAATATGGGGATTCCAACGTTAAAGTTGTGCAAAGAGTATTGAAAAACTTTTGAAAATGCTTTACACTATAACCGAATATGTGTAGAACCCGATAAGTAATGGATGCCTGCTGGACAGGATAGAATCAGAAGATGGAGGAAAGAATATGGCAGAGAAAAAGATTAAAACCATTGGCGTTTTGACCAGCGGCGGTGATGCACCAGGAATGAATGCCGCAATCCGCGCCGTTGTAAGAAGAGGGCTGAGCAGCGGATTAAATGTAAAGGGTATTTACAAAGGGTATAATGGACTTTTGAATGAAGAAATTATCGATATGACTGCCAAAGATGTATCTGATACCATAGAGCGAGGCGGTACTATTCTATATACTGCACGTTGTGCGGAGTTCCGTACGGAGGAAGGACAGGAACGCGGTGCTGAGGTCTGCAGAAAGCATGGAATTGAAGGCCTTGTTGTAATCGGAGGAGATGGCTCCTTCGCGGGCGCACAGAAGCTTGCGAATCTGGGAATCAATACCATTGGTGTGCCTGGAACCATTGATCTGGATATTGCATGTACCGAGTATACAATTGGATTCGATACTGCGGTGAATACTGCAATGGAGGCAATCGATAAAGTGCGGGATACTTCTACCTCCCATGAAAGATGCAGCATCATTGAGGTTATGGGACGTAATGCGGGATATCTGGCTATGTGGTGCGGTATCGCAAACGGCGCGGAGGATATTCTGATTCCTGAGAAATATGACTATGATGAGCAGAGATTAATCAATAATATTATAGAAAGCCGCAAATTAGGCAAGAAGCATCATATTATCATCAATGCAGAGGGTATCGGTCATTCTGAAGCTATGGCGAAACGTATTGAGGCGGCAACAGGCATTGAGACACGTGCCACCATTCTGGGCCACATGCAGCGCGGTGGTAATCCGACCTGTAAAGACAGAGTTTATGCATCTATGATGGGCGCATTGGCGGTAGATCTTCTGTTACAGGGCAAGAGCTGTCGTGTAGTGGGCTACAGACATGGTGAATTCAAGGACTTTGACATAAACGAAGCACTTGCCATGAAGAAGGATGTATCTGAGTATATGTGGGAGGTATGCAATTCTCTTTCCCATAACTATGATAAGAACGGAACTGCGTCGAAGAAAAAATAATGAATCAGATTATTGTAGAAAGACTACGAAAACTGAATACAGCACAAATCATTACTTTTGGATTTGCGGGATTGATATTCACGGGAGGTCTCATACTCTGGCTGCCGCTCTGTGCGGCACCGGGGCAGACGACCTCCTTTACAGATGCAATGTTTACCGCAGCTACCTGCATCTGTGTGACCGGCCTCGTGACTGTGACGACGGCGGTCCACTGGAGTCTGGCAGGCAGGGCTGTGATACTGATTTTGATTCAGATTGGGGGAATCGGACTGGTTTCCCTGGCAAGCATTATTTTTATCACTCTTCATAAAAAAATCAGCATGAGGAACCGCAGAGTGATCCAGGAGTCTTATAATCTGGACCAGATGTCGGGCCTGGTAGTGCTTGTGAAAAAGGTTATCATCTGTGTTTTTGGTGCGGAAGCAATCGGTGCGGTCTGCTACGCATTTCGGTTTATACCGGAATTCGGCGTGGCTGAGGGAATCGGCCAGTCCGTTTTTACTTCAGTTTCCGCATTTTGTAATGCGGGAGTTGATATTATAGGTGAGAACAGCCTTGCTCCCTATGTGGATGATCCCATCATAAATTTTACGACTATGGGACTGATCATTGCTGCCGGCCTGGGTTTTACAGTCTGGTGGGATTTTTATGATAAGATCAGGAAGGTATGCAAAAGGCAGATGTCCATACGCAGAATATTTAAAAGTCTGCGTCTGCACAGCAAACTGGTGCTTGCAACGACGGCCGTACTGGTCATAGGCGGAACTGTGCTGATTTTCCTGTTTGAATACGGCAATCCGCAGACTATGGCAGATATGCCGCTGGGTGTGAAGCTTATGGCATCGGCTTTTCAGTCGGTGACGACACGTACGGCAGGCTTTTTGACAGTGGATCAGGGAGCGCTTTCCAATGCATCTGTGATCTTATGTCTGTTTCTGATGTTTGTGGGAGGCTCTCCTATGGGTACGGCAGGCGGAATTAAGACAACAACGATCGCTGTTATGGCATTGAGCGTGGTTTCAAATCTAAAGGGAAAGCCGGATGTGGAATTTCAGAACCGGAAGATCAGAACGCATTATATCCGTTCGGCGGTGGTCGTTACGGGAATGGGATTTATGGTGCTTTTGTTTATGTGTCTGCTTCTGGCAATCGCAATGCCGGATGCCTCTCTGGAGGATGTTTTATACGAACTGACCTCAGCGATAGCAACCGTAGGATTGACAAGGGGATTGACACCTCATTTGACTTTGATTGGGAAGTGGATCGTGATCGTAACGATGTACCTTGGCAGGATCGGACCCCTGACTTTGGGAACTGCTGTACTGATGCGCGCGCAGAGACGTCCTGAAAAGGCGCATCTGGCAGAAGAAGATATTATGATTGGATAGAATAATGCGGAGGTAAAATGAAAGACAAATCGTTTGCAGTGATTGGACTGGGACAGTTTGGAATGACGCTTGCGGTGACGTTGGCGGAGGCAGACTGTGATGTTTTGGCAATTGATGAGAAGGAAGAATTGATACAGGAAATCGCAGAAAAGGTCACTTATGCGGTAAAAGCAGATGTGCGTGAGCCGGGGATTTTAAAATCCCTGGGTGTTCAGAACGTCGATGTTGCGATTATTGCGATATCGGAAAATCTGGAAGCAAGTATCACGGCGACGATGCAGGCGAAGGATTTGGGCGTGCCTTTTGTTATGGCAAAAGCAATTAATGCGCTGCACGGAAGAATTTTAGATAAGATAGGTGCAGATGAGGTTATCTATCCGGAGCAGTCCATGGGACTCCGTGTGGCAAGGAACCTGCTGTCCAGTGGCTTTTTGGATATTTTTGAGCTTTCTCCGGATTTCAGTATGGCGGAATTCAGGATTCCTGCCGGCTGGGAAGGGAAAAGTCTGTCAGCCCTTGGAATTCGTGAAAAATATAAGATCAATATTATCGGTGTAAAGGCAGATGAAGAGGTCAATGTGGATTTGAATCCAGAGGAGCCGCTTCCCGCAGAATGCACCCTGATTGCAGTAGGGAAGAACAGGGATCTGAATAAGGTATCCAGGTGAGGAAGGGTTATGATTACCAGTTTAAATAACGGACAGGTAAAAAATGTTATACAGTTGAACCAAAAAGCAAAAGCCCGAAGAGAACAGGGGCTTTTTGTTGCCGAAGGAAGAAAAATGTTTTGGGAGGCTCCGGCTGACTGGATTTCGGCAGTGTATGTATCGGAAGCCCTGGCAGAGGATGAACAGCTTATGGCGCGGGCAGGGCAGTTTCCCGGCGAAATTGTTGCGGATTCGGTGTTTCGGCAGATGTGTGATACGCAGACGCCTCAGGGAATTCTGACTGTTTTAAAAAGGCCCTCCTATACGGCAGAGGATATTCTGAGGGGCGTACATCCGCTTGTTATGGTGTTGGAGGATCTGCAGGATCCCGGTAATGCGGGGACGATCCTCAGGACAGGTGAAGGGGCAGGCATCAGCGGCGTTTTTTTGACCAAAAGCTGTGTGGATGTAACGAACCCAAAAGTAATCCGTTCTACTATGGGTTCTGTTTACAGAATGCCTTTCTTATATGTGAAAGATGTGGTATCATTAAGGGAGAAATTCAGGGAAAGACAGATTTGTTCTTATGCGGCACATTTGCAGGGTAAAAATGCTTATGATGAGGAATCCTATACGGGGGGAACTGCATTTTTTATCGGAAACGAGGGAAAAGGCCTGACAGAGCAGGCTGCCCTGACGGCAGACCGTTTGGTAAGGATTCCCATGTGCGGGCAGGTGGAATCTCTGAATGCTGCTATGGCAGCGGGCATCCTGATGTATGAAGCGGCGCGGCAGCGCAGGAAATGACGGATAGCGTTCCGGGTTAGGGAAGGCAGTCCGGAAAGGGGGAATTTTATGGAACCAATGATATGGCTGGGGTTGCTTGCGGTTTTTTTAATCATAGAAGCAATCACCACGGGACTGACAACGATATGGTTTGCAGGAGGAGCGCTGGTGGCAGCAATAGCATCCTGGCTTGGAGTGGGACTGGTAATACAGCTTCTTTTGTTTCTGGTGGTTTCTGTGGTGCTTTTGGTCTTTACGAGACCGCTGGCCGTCAGGTTTTTGAACAAGGGACTGGAACGGACCAATGTCAACAGCCTGATCGGCGAGACTGCAGTGGTGCTTCAGGAAATCGACAATCTTGCCCAGACGGGACAGGTGAGGATCAATGATGTGGAATGGCTGGCAAGAACAGCCGTAGATGGTGAGAAGATTCCTGAAAAGACGATCGTCATTATTCAGGAGGTGCAGGGAGTAAAATTAATTGTAAAGGAATATAAGGAGGACTAACTGATGGGCGGAATCATATTTTTTATTGTAATTATTGTATTGGCATTGTGGATTCTGGCGTCCTGTATCCGCATCGTGCCTCAGGCATATGCGGTAGTACTGGAACGTCTTGGTGCATACAAGGCTACCTGGAATACAGGCATTCATTTTAAAGTGCCGTTTATTGAGCGTGTGGCAAGAAAGGTTAATCTGAAGGAACAGGTTGTGGACTTTCCGCCGCAGCCGGTTATTACAAAGGATAATGTAACCATGCAGATTGACACGGTTGTTTTTTTTCAGATCACAGACCCGAAGCTGTATGCGTACGGGGTGGAAAATCCGATCATGGCAATCGAAAATCTTTCCGCAACAACGCTTCGTAACATTATCGGTGATATGGAGCTGGATGAAACACTGACCTCCCGCGAAGTCATCAATACCAGAATGCGTGCTTCCCTGGACGTGGCAACAGATCCGTGGGGAATTAAGGTAAACCGGGTGGAGCTGAAGAATATCATTCCTCCGGCAGCTATCCAGGATGCCATGGAGAAGCAGATGAAGGCAGAGCGTGAACGCCGTGAAGCGATTTTGATCGCAGAAGGTGAGAAACGTTCTACAATCCTTGTGGCCGAAGGTAAGAAACAGTCTGCAATTCTGGACGCAGAGGCAGAAAAACAGGCGGCTATCCTTCGTGCGGAAGCGCAGAAGGAACGTATGATCAAAGAGGCAGAGGGTCAGGCGGAAGCAGTGCTGAAGGTACAGAATGCGACTGCAGAGGGTCTTCGTATGATTAAAGAGGCAGGCGCAGACCAGGCTGTGCTGACATTGAAAAGTCTGGAAGCGTTCGGTAAGGCAGCGGATGGCAGGGCAACCAAGATCATTATCCCTTCAGATATTCAGGGAATTGCAGGTCTTGCCTCTTCTTTGAAGGAAATTGTGGTGGATGAGAAGAAAACCGGCGAATGATCGGATGGAGGAGAATTATTATGAACTTAAAAGGACGGAATTTCCTGACACTGAAGGATTTTACACCGGAGGAGATCGTATATCTTCTGGATTTATCAGCAGAGCTGAAGGCTAAGAAAAAAGCCGGGGAGCTGCATGAATATTATCGGGGCAAGAACATTGCCCTGATATTCGAAAAAACCAGTACAAGAACACGCTGTGCCTTTGAGGTGGCAGCGCATGATCTGGGAATGGGCAGCACTTATCTGGACCCCACAGGCTCCCAGATCGGCAAAAAGGAGAGTATTGCTGATACAGCAAGAGTCCTGGGAAGAATGTACGATGGAATTGAATACAGGGGCTTTGGACAGGAAATTGTGGAAGAGCTGGCAGAGCATGCGGGTGTTCCTGTATGGAATGGACTTACCAATGAGTATCATCCGACGCAGATGCTGGCAGATATGCTGACGATTCGTGAGCATTTCGGCGGCTTGAAGGGAATTAAGCTGGTATATATGGGAGATGCCCGTTTTAATATGGGGAATTCGCTTATGGTGGCATGCGCAAAGCTTGGCATGCATTTTGTAGCCTGCACTACGAAGAAATATTTCCCGAATGTAGAGCTGGTAGCACAGTGCCGGGAATATGCAAAGGCATCCGGTGCAACTGTTACGCTTACGGAGGATGTGGAGGAAGGTACCAGAAACGCGGATGTTATCTACACGGATGTTTGGGTATCCATGGGAGAACCGGATGAAGTGTGGGAGGAGAGGATCCGTGAGCTGACTCCGTATAAGGTGACGGCAAAGATTATGAAAAACGCCGGAGAAAAAGCAATTTTCCTGCATTGCCTGCCTGCATTTCATGACCTGAAGACCAGGATCGGCAAGGAGATGGGCGAGCGATTCCGGCTGACAGACATGGAAGTTACAGACGAGGTATTTGAATCCGGACAGTCAAAGGTATTTGATGAGGCAGAGAACCGTATGCATACGATCAAAGCCGTTATGGTAGCAACCCTGGGAGAGCCGGAAGAAAGATGATGGAAACAGCTTATAATCAGACTACAATATCAAATGCTATACATACAAAATGGACGGGCAAAACCGTCCATTTTGCAAAAGAGACGAATTCTACGAATCTGTGGGTCAAAGCGTTGGCAAAAGAAGGAGCGCCGGAAGGAACTCTGGCGGTAACAGAATTTCAGACGGCCGGGAGGGGCCGCCTGGGAAGAAGCTGGACAGCGCCGGAGGGAAGCTCTGTGATGATGTCCCTGCTTCTTCGGCCGGAATTTGAACCACAGTATGCGTCTATGCTGACGCTGGTCATGGGGCTTTCGGTCGCTCAGGCAGCCGGGTGTCTGGGGTTGGATGTCTCTATTAAGTGGCCGAATGACGCAGTGCTTTCTCACAGGAAGATTTGCGGAATTCTGACGGAAATGAGCGTAGAGAACGGAAAAATAAGAGAAGTAGTGATCGGTGTGGGGATCAATGTGAATCTTGAGGCTGTTCCGGAGGAATTGCAGGATAAGGCAACTTCCCTTTATTTGGAGACAGGAATGAAATATGACCGCAATCAGGTGATCGGGCTTGTAATGAAGCGGTTTGAAGAGAATTATGAGCGGTTTATCCGTACCTGCGATCTGTCTCTGTTATTGGATGATTACAATAGGCTGCTTGCGAACCGGGAGCAGCAGGTCCGTGTTCTGGACAAGAATCAGCCTTATGAAGGAATGGCTCATGGAATCAATGAGAAGGGCGAGCTTCTGGTAGAACGGGAGGATGGCAGCGTGTCCGGGGTCAGCGCAGGAGAGGTTTCCGTGCGCGGACTGTACAGTTACGCATAAAGAGAGGGGTTCGTATACCGCGGGATATGAATAAGAGTGTGGTTTACGCCTGAAGCGAGGAGGAACTATGTATCAGGAAAATATTGTGCTCTGCGGAGCAAGCGCCTATGAGCAGAAATATTATTTTAATCAGGATTTTCATTCCCTGCCGGAGCATGTGAAGCAGGAGCTGCAGATACTTTGCGTGCTTTATACAGAGGACATCGGCGGGATTTTAACCTTGGAATTTGATGATGAAGGGAATCTGCAGTTTAAGACAGAGGCTTTGGACAGTGATGCCTGCTATGATGAAATCGGAAGTGTCCTGAAGATTAAGCAGTTTCAATCAGAAAAGAGAGAGCTGCTGGAATCTCTGGAAATGTATTACCGGGTATTTTTTCTGGGAGAGGCTCCGGATGAGGATTTGCAGAAAAAAGCGGACAGCGGGGAATAGGACATGCAGATGGAATGGAAAATCGGCAATGTGCAGATGAAAAAACCGTTTGTTCTGGCGCCTATGGCAGGAGTGACAGACTTACCCTTTCGTAAGCTCTGCAAGGAGCAGGGAGCAGGGCTTCTCTGTATGGAGATGGTCAGCGCCAGGGCGATTTCCTTTCATAACAGAAACACGGAAGCACTTATGGAAATCCATGAGTGTGAGCACCCGGTATCCCTGCAGCTATTTGGCAGCGAGCAGGGCCTCATGGCGGAGGCAGAGTAGAGTATTGAAGACCGGCCCTTTGATATTCTGGATATCAATATGGGATGTCCGGTGCCGAAGGTGGTCAATAATGGCGAGGGGTCGGCACTTCTGAAAGACCCTGCACTTATCCGCCGGATCATTAAGGCGGTTTCCGGAGCGGTCAGGAAGCCTGTGACTGTGAAGGTTCGTATCGGATTTGAAGGATATCCCGTAGATGTGGTGGAGATTGCGAAGATAGCCGAGGATTCCGGTGCAGCGGCCATTGCCGTACATGGAAGAACACGGCAGCAGTATTATTCCGGAGCAGCAGACTGGGATGCAATCAGACGGGTAAAAGAAGCTGTTTCGATTCCGGTGATCGGAAACGGAGATGTGGACACTCCTATGAGGGCTATGGCGCTTATCAGAGAGACCGGCTGTGACGCGGTGATGATTGGCCGTGCAGTCCGTGGAAATCCCTGGATATTCCGGGAAATGAATCATTATTTTACAACGGGAGAGCTGCTTCCGGGACCGGACGCCGCTGAAATCCGGGAAATGATTCTGCGGCATGCGAGAGCGCAGATGGATTTAAAGGGAGAGTTCACCGGAATCCGGGAAATGCGCAAGCATGTTGCCTGGTATACGGCAGGAATGCGGCACAGCGCAGGTCTCCGGCGGGAATCCAATCAGATCGGAAGCTATGGGGAACTGGAAACATTACTGATGAAACTGGGTTAGGCGGCGATTCTGCGGCATATTGGAAATCGGATAAAGAAGGTGCAGGCGGCAAAAGGGTAAGCTGATAAGGCTTGCCCTTTTTTCGTATCAGCCCCACGGTGGCTTCAATCCGGTATTCTGCTTTTCCTGAATTTATTATAGAAGTCTTATTAATTAAAGCTGATTTATATTTGTATCTTCTTCATAGGACCGGAAAATTTTTACAAAGAGCATCGAATTGCAAAATGCTAAAAATGTAAAACCCAGAAGAAGCATAAATATTTTGGCAAAGGATGGTACGCCCAGGCAGAACAGCACAAAAACAGCCAGAAGACCTAAAAGCCCAAGGGTGCTTTTGGGATTTGTTACAGCCAGACAAAAGGCGTTTTTAAAGGTCTGTTTTATCGTATTTTCAAACCTTGCCATTAAAGGGAAAAAATATAAAAAAATAAGTATTAAAAAAAGTGAAAGAGCGGTCATGAGAAAAAGTATGGTATTTCCCAGTGCCGTGTTCCATTCCCCCCAGAAAAATACATTATATAGAAAGACGAGGGCAAGTACCAGGAAAATCAGAAAAGCGGCTACGCCCTGTCGGAAATTGTTTTTAAAGGCTTTCAAATAGGTAGTAAAGACATAACCGCTTTCTTTGCGCGCTTCCTGCATTGTGACCGTATAAAGCGCAGCCAGTGCGGGACCGATGGTTATAACCGGCAGGCAGGTGATAAGAAACAGTACGTTGAGTCCTATAAAAGAAGCAAGCGTATTCATAAATTGGAAAAAAGGGCTTTCCGGATTAAAATGCATAAGGATATCCTCCTTTTAAATGATTTGTATTGGAAAAGGATTTAATAATTACATCTTATCGATGGAGAATACCGTGGTCTACAGTAAAAATCACAGGTTTTGTACAGCAAAAAATAGTGATTTGATTAAAAGGGGACCCAAATTTCTAAAATTTCCATAAATAATGTAAAATTCTTACTGTATTTATGACAAAAAAATAGTGTTAACATATCCTCAAAAATATAAAGGAGGGAGAACGGATGTCAAAATTCTCATCCGCGGTAAAAACCGCAGCGCCGAGAGGCCCTAAGACAAATAAAAAGCTGACGCTTATGATCGTGCCTTTCATTATTTTATGTTTCCTGTTTTCGTATTTTCCACTTCACGGCTGGATATATGCTTTCTTTGACTACAAGCCGCCGCTTCCGCTGAGTAAGTGTGAATTCGTAGGACTGCAGTGGTTTAAGATGCTTTTTGGAAACAAAACTCAGGTAGATCAGATGATTCAGGTAATGAAAAATACCTTTGCTATGAGCCTGCTTGGGATCGCAACTTCTATGCTGCCTTTGTTTTTTGCTATTTTGCTCAATGAAATCAAATGTAAATGGTTTAAAACATTGGTGCAGACCTTAACTACACTTCCCAATTTTATCAGTTGGGTTATGGTTTATTCTGTAGCATTCTGTCTGTTTTCAAATACCGGTATGGTAAATACCCTGCTTCAGAATCTTGGATTAATTACGGAGCCTGTTAAATTTCTGGACAGCGATTCGCACACATGGCTGGCGATGCTGCTGTGGAATACATGGAAAGGACTTGGATGGGGCGCAATTATGTATCTGGCCTCAATCACGGGAATTGATCAGGAGCAATATGAGGCGGCCAGGGTAGACGGCGCCAACCGGTTCCATCTTATGCGCCATATCACTTTTCCGGCGCTGCTGCCTACATACTTTGTAATGCTGATGCTTTCAGTAGCGAACTTCCTGAATAATGGGATGGACCAGTACTTTGTATTCCAGAATTCTTTTAACAAGGCTCATATTCAGGTACTCGATTTGTACGTGTATAACATCGGTATGACGGGAGCCAGCCTGTCCCTGGCGACGGCTATCAGTATGCTAAAGAGCGTGATCAGTGTAAGTCTGCTGTTTGTGGTAAACTTTGTATCGAAAAAGACAAGGGGAGAATCCATCATTTAAGAAAGGAGTAGATCGGGATGAAAGAAAAAGTTGTATTTAAAGAAAAAAAACGGACTCTATCTACTTCCGATAAGGTCTTCAATGTTTTAAACTATTTGTTGTTTGCACTTTTAACGCTGATTTGTCTGTATCCATTTTATTATTTAATTGTCAATACGATTAGCGCCAATGATTTAAGTGCCAATGGATTGATTACACTGATTCCCAGGGGAATTCATATTGAAAATTATAAACAGGTGCTGCAGCTTTCCGGTCTTCCTGCCGCAGCCTTAATATCTGTGGGAAGAACTGTTTTGGGAACGGGCTGTACTGTTCTTGCCTCCGCTTTTCTGGGCTTCATGTTTACGCAGGAAAGAATGTGGGGAAGGCGCTTCTGGTATCGCTTCCTTGTAATTACGATGTATTTTAATGCCGGATTAATTCCGATGTTTATTACAATGAAGACACTGCATTTGACAAATACGTTCTGGGTGTATGTGATCCCGGCTATTGTACAGCCGTACAATATCATTCTGGTAAAAACTTATGTGGAATCCATTCCCAGGGCTTTACAGGAAGCAGCGCAGATTGACGGCGCGGGGACATTTAAGATTTTTTACAAGATTATTCTGCCGGCCTGTACGCCGATCCTGGCAACAGTGGCTATCTTCGCGGCAGTTGCACAGTGGAACTCCTTCCAGGATACCCTGATATACATCACAGACCAGAAGCTTTACTCTTTGCAGTATCTCCTGTACACTTATATTAATCAGGCAAGTTCGCTGGCGGCAATGGTTAAGAACAGTGTGGGAGGCGCTTTGAACATGGCGGCAGTGGCAACTCAGCAGACGCCGACGTCCATCCGAATGACCGTATCAGTAATCGTAGTATTGCCAATTCTGTTCATCTATCCGATGTTCCAGAGATTCTTTGTAAAGGGTATTATGATCGGTTCCGTAAAGGGTTGATGATAAAACATGAGACAATTGCAGTGAAACAGAAACAGAATAAATGGAGGATTAGAAATGAAGAAAAAAGTGATCAGTCTGTTTTTAGGTGCAGCATTAATTGCGGCCTCCTTCACGGGATGCGGTTCTTCCCAGGAAGCTGCGGTACAACAAAATGATGTAGCCAAAGGCTCAGGCAGCGAATCGGAATATGGAGAGTTTATTACTGTAGATGTATTTGACAGTATGGCAAATTATCAGGGAATTCAGTCCGGATGGTTTGCAAAGGTTGTAAAGGACAAATTTAATATGGAATTGAATATCATCGCCCCTAATGTAGCAGGCGGCGGAGATACGCTTTTACAAACGCGTTCCGCAGCGGGCGATCTGGGAGATATTATTATTACGGGCGTACAAAACGGACGTCTCCAGGACCTTGTGACAGCAGGATTGGTTATGGATATGACAGAGCTTTTAAAGGATGCCCCCAATGTTCATCGCTATGACAAAGCTATTGAGAAGACGGCGGAGCTTGTAAAGGAAGAAGGAATCTATGCTATTCCTTCGGAGGTATCCAGCAATCCCCCGACCACATCCTCCGAGGGGCTGGAGCCAAATTATGGCGTGTATTTAAGATGGGATGCATATAAAGCTGCCGGATATCCGGAGGTAAATACTTTGGAGGACCTGCTTCCGGTTCTTTCCGAAATGCAGGAAGAAGTTTCCGAGAGCGACAGCGGAAAGCAGACCTATGCGATTTCCCTGTTTAAGGATTGGGACGGCAATTTAATGTCAAATGCGAAACCCGAAGCCGCTTATTATGGATATGATGAAATTGGCTTTGTTCTCGCAAAGGCAGACGGTTCTGATTACCAGGATCTGATTGATTCAGAGTCCCCGTATATCAGATCGTTAAAATTCCTTTTCCAGGCGAACCAGCTTGGCCTGGTTGATCCGGAATCAACAACCCAGAATTATGATACAATGTTTGCAAAATACCAGGATGGCCAGATACTGTTTGCGCCTTATGCATGGCTTGGACAAAGCGCTTATAATACAGAAGCGAATAAGGCTGAAGGTAAGGGCTTCATGCTGGTTCCGGTCAAGGATGAGACAATCTTTTCTTACGGCTGCCAGGTTAATGGCAATGCAGGAAACTGTGCGGTTATGATTGGAAGCAAAGCAGAGGATCCTCAAAGAATGGCAGATTTTGTTGATTGGCTGTACTCTCCGGAGGGCGTTATGATGTCCTGTGCACAGACAGCAAGTACCTGCGGACCAGAAGGGCTTACCTGGGAACAGCAGAATGGAGAACCGGTTTTGACGGACTTTGGTAAACAGGCTCTTTATGGTGAAGTGCCTGAAGTGCCGGAGGAATGGGGCGGCGGAAACTGGAAAGATGGTATCTCTGCCCTGAATTATAAAGCAGTAAACCAATTGGATGTAAATCCTGATACAGGTATCTGCTATGATTACAGTACCTGGGACTCTGTCCTTGCAGCCCAGGATTCAGAGCTTTACAAGGATTGGCAGGAAAAAATGGGAGCAAAGACCACAATGGAATATCTGAGAAATAATAATCAGATTCTGGTAGCTCCGGGCAGCGGTTATGTAGTGCCGGAGGAAGATTCACAGATTACGACTCTCCGTGGACAATGCAAGGCTTCTATTGTGGAGTATTCATGGAAAATGGTATTTGCAGCGGATGAAAAGGAATTTGATTCCCTGCTTACAGAGATGCAGGAAACTGTAAAAGGATTGGATTACCAGGTTGTTTTGGACTATGATATGGAATGCGCGAAGGCTCAAAATGACGCCCGTGAAGCAGTTGTGGCAGATTATGAGAATACGGCAGGTGAAGCTTAAGAATAGAGAATTTTACCGAATAGGAACAGGGTGCTTTTTATAGGCACCCTATTTTGTGATACAAAAAGGCCTGGGGGAGGACATGGGGAATAAACAATAAGAAGGAGACGCAATTCGATGATTCATGATAAGAGAATAAAAAAAGTACTCTATGGAGGAGATTATAATCCGGAACAATGGCCTGAGGAAATATGGGAGGAGGATATGCGCCTGCTTGGTCTGGCAGGAATCGATGTCGTTACCCTGAATACTTTTTCCTGGGCGGCTCTTCAGCCGGATGAGAATACCTATCATTTTGAAAAGCTGGACAAAATTATGGATTTAGCGGAAATAAATGGGTTAAAGGTCTGCCTGGCAACTTCGACGGCCGCGCATCCGGCCTGGATGGCAAAGCGCCACCCGGACGTCCTGCGGACTGATTTTTATGGCAGGAAACGAAAATTCGGAGGACGTCATAATTCCTGCCAGAACAGTCCGGCTTATCGAAAATATTCTGTGCTTTTATCCAAAAAACTGGCCGGGCGCTACGGAAAACGGGAGTGTATTGTCGGTTGGCATATCTGCAATGAATATGGTGGAGAATGCTATTGTGAAAATTGTGAAAGGGCTTTTCGCATTTGGCTGAAGAAAAAATACCAGACGCTTGACGCGCTGAACGGGGCTTGGAATACGTCGTTTTGGGGGCATACCTTTTATGATTGGGATGAAATTGTACTGCCGAATATGCTCAGCGAGCATTTTGAGGTAGATCGCACCATGTTTCAGGGGATTTCCCTGGATTACCGCAGATTCAATTCCGAGGGAATGCTGCAGTGCTTTCAGGCGGAATATGAAGCGATAAAATCTGTTGTTCCAAATGCTCAGATTACGACTAATCTTATGGGATTTTATAAACCGCTGGATTACCAGATGTGGGCTAAATACATGGATTTTGTTTCCTGGGATAATTATCCGGCCAATGAAGACCCTTATTCCAGAATTTCCATGAATCACGATTTGATGAGAGGAATCAAAGGAGGCCAGCCCTTCGTCTTAATGGAGCAAACGCCCAGCGTGACCAACTGGCTCTCCTATAATGCCCTGAAGCGGCCCGGAGTAATGCGGCTGTGGAGCTATCAGGCCATGGCACATGGAGCAGATGCCGTTATGTTTTTTCAGATGAGAAGAAGTATCGGAGCCTGTGAAAAATACCATGGAGCCGTGATTGACCATGCAGGAACAGAAAATACCAGGGTGTTCCGGGAAATCGCCGCTATGGGACGGGAGTTAAAGCTTCTGGGAGAACGTACCCTGGGTGCGCGGAGCGCAGCAAGAGCCGCCATATTTGTGGACTGGGATAACTGGTGGGCATTGGAATATTCTGCAGGTCCAAGCTGCGACTTAAAATATTTAGATGAGGTTTTTCTGTATTACAGAGCGCTTGCCGAGCAGAATTATGCGGTGGATTTTATCGGCGCAGAGGATGAACCAGGGCAGTATGATGTGGTAATCGCGCCGCTGCTTTATATGACAAAAGGAGATTTTGATGAGAAAATCCGTGCTTTTGTAAAAATGGGAGGTACTTTTATTACTACGTATTTCAGCGGAATTGTAAATGAGAATGATTTGGTGGTTTTGGGAGGATATCCGGGAAAACTCAGGGATATTTTAGGAATCTGGGTTGAGGAGTCAGATGCTCTTCCTAAAGAAAAAAGAAATCATTTTTTGTATAAGGGCGAGAAATATGAGGCTTTGCTGTTGTGCGATCTCATGCACCTTGAAGGGGCCAAAGAGCTGGCTGCTTATCAGGAGGATTTTTATGCAGATACCCCGGTTATTACGATGAACGAATATGGCGAAGGACGTGCTTTTTATGTGGGAACACGTTCATCGAAAGACTTTTATAAAACATTTTTAAGAGAGCGGATGGAAGAAAAGGGGATTCGTCCGGCGCTTGAAACGCCGGAGGGGGTCGAGGCAGCAGAGAGGTTAAAAGGAGATGCTTCTTATCTTTTTGTTTTAAATCACAATGAGAGAGAAAGTTCATTTTTGCTGGAGGAAGAGCGGGTGGACGTGCTGACGGGAGTGACTTATCCTGCCGGAAGCAGGATTCGGATGGAGCCAAAGGGTGTTATGCTTTTGGAAGGCTGATGATTATTGCTTGTTGAACCGACGGATTCATGGTAAACTGAAAATGATAGTTATGGGAAGATGAATACGAGGATATTTTATGAAATTGCACAAATATATAGAGGCTGTTTTTTCCAGGCCGAAAGTGCAGCGCCAATTAGTTATATTTTTTATACTGGTGCTGTTCGTTCCGATTGCGTTTTGCGGATTTCTTTTGTATCAGTCTCAGAAATCTCTGAATCAGCACTATAGAGAGCAGGCAGAATCGGATAACCTTCGCGTAAAATCTATATTTTTTGATGTGACTACAAATTTGTATAATGTTGCGGAGAGTATCGTTTACGATGATACTCTTCCTGCGCTTTTACATACAGAATATACTTCTGCACAGGAGGTCAAGGCAGCAGTAGACAGCTACCATAAGATTCAAAATATTATGAGTAAGGACACCTCCATTTTTTCCGTAGATATTTATACGCTCAATGATACAATTGGTGATTATGGGAATTTCCATACGGTTACAGCCGAAATCCGGGAATCTACCTGGTTTTCTAAGGCTTCCGGTCAGGCTTCTGTATTCTGGCAGACCCAGAGCAGAGAAGATTCGAGGGGGAATACTTATTGGGAATTGGTGCTTTACCGCAGAATACCTCTGCCGAAGGCTCACAGCTTTGCGGTTCTGGCAATAGCTGTCAGCGATAACTATTTGCGCAGCCGTATTGATAATACGACGCTGGACAGCATTGTGACCGTGAATCAAAATCCTGTTTTTTACAGCGATATTCGTTCTTATCTGGGGAGCAGTATGCCAGTGAAGATTGATTATGACAGACCCCTCTATGCGTATTCCGGTCCGATGGAGCTGGGCAGGGAAAACATTATGGCTGCGGTAAGTACTTTAGTACCGCTGAATTCAGAAGATAAAATGTATATTGTAGCTTATAATCCCGATGCTGTCAGAGATGCAAATACAGTATTGCGGAATTATGTTTTGATCATTATAGCTGTCATTTTAATATCCTGTCTGCAATTCTATGTCTATTCGCGCTATTTCAGCGCAAGAGTGCTGACTTTGAGAAGTGCAATGCATCAGGCCAGCCATGAAAATTATGATATTATAGATTCTTTCACCGGGAATGATGAGATTTCGGAGACCTTTCAGGATCTGCGTATCATGATTGAAGAAATCAAAGAAAAAGAGGCGAAGATTTACCAGGCTCAGATTCGCGAGCAGGAAATTGTGAACCGTCAGCAGCAGATGGAATTTAAAATGCTTGCCAGCCAGATTAATCCGCATTTTTTATATAATACTCTGGAAACGATTCGAATGAAAGCATTTACCGCGGGGAACCGGGAAGTGGCGAATGCCATAAAGCTTCTTGGAAAATCTTTGCGCTATGTGTTGGAAAATACAGGAACGGTATCGGTTTCTTTAGCTAAGGAATTGAATTATATTCATACCTATATAGAAATTCAGCGGCTGCGCTTCGGGGAACGGGTGAATTTTCGGGAAGAGATTGAGCCGGGGCTGAATCTGGAAGAATATCAGCTTCTTCCGCTGATGCTGCAGCCTATCGTTGAGAATTCGATTTCCCATGGACTGAAAGGAATGGATATAGGCGGTTTGATCACTATGAAAATTTACAGGACCAGGGGAGAGCTGTGCATATTTGTTTCGGACAATGGAAAGGGTATGACCTGTGAAGAACTTTTAGAGCTTAGAGAGAAAATCAACTGGAAGGATGAAAGCCGAACGAGAAGTATTGGCTTATATAATATTAACCAGCGGCTTTTGCTTTGCTATGGAGCGAAATACAGGCTGGAAATCACCAGTGAGAAAGGACAGGGGACAACGATTGGGCTAAGGCTGCCGTTGTCCAGAATAACGGAGGTATCATTATGAAAGTTCTGATTGCAGATGATGAAATGGTTGTGTTAGAAGGATTAAAGTATATTATTGATTGGGAAGAACTGGGCTTTTCGGTCTGCAGTCAGGCAAAAAGCGGAAATGAAGCCCTGGCGAAGATTCTGAACCTCAAGCCGGAGCTTGTGCTTCTGGATATCCGTATGCCAAAGCTCTCAGGACTTGAAATTGTGCGCCTTTCCCGTGAAAGAGGCTTCGACGGACATTTTATTATTTTAAGCGGTTATTCGGAATTTTCATATGCGCAGACGGCAATCCGTTATGGAGTCGATTTTTATCTTACCAAGCCGATTGATGAAAAGGAGCTGGAGAATGCGGTTGTGACTGTGCGGAATCAGATTGAAACGGAGAGAAAATCTGTACGGACTCTCAACCAATACAGGGAAAGCGCCCGGGATACGATTATCCGCAATCTGCTCACAGGCAATTGTAAAGACCCCTCCGGCTTGAATTTAGTTGATTTACATCTGTCTACCGACGTCTATCAGGTAGTGATTTACGAACGGTTTACCCAGGATCCTTTTCAGGTGAACTGGGATTTTGCGGAACTGTTGCGGGTGGCCAATCAAGAGCATAATTCCTTCGACCATGTGAGCATTGATCAGAGAGAGATTGTGCTGCTGAAGGGAAGCTTTGCCCTGGAGCGTTTTGAGCGTCTGCTGCTCCATTATGAGCAGAATCCTCAGAAGGGTTCGCCCTTGGATTCTCTGTTTTTAACCTTTGGACGCAGGGTTTACAATCCCGAGAAGATTGTGCTTTCTTATCAGGATGCCCACAGGCTCCTGGAAAGACGTTTTTTCTGTCAATATAATCAGCATGTGCTGGGATATGAATCTCTGCCGGAGCCAGGCAGACTGACCTACCATATAACAGAGGCAGAGACAAACCGCTTCTGCGTGCTGCTGGAAAACTATATACAGACACGCAACCGCCGGTGTATGGGTGAGGTGCTTGAGGAAATCCAAAACAACCTGTATTATTGTGCGGATGAAGTTTCTGTGATAAAACGGTTTTTAATTGATATCTTCCTGCAGGTTAAACAGACAATTTCGCAGGTTTATATCAATATGCCAATTCCTTTTTCTACCAATGCATCTATTATTGACTGGATTGACAGCAGGTATTATTTGTATGAAATTCTGAAGGTGCTGAGTGACCAGTTTGAGATGTGCATGAATGCCATCGGGGGACCCTCCAGTGAAACAATCATGGATGATGTTCTCCATTATATTAATCATAATTACAGGAAGAATCTGAAGCTGGAGACAATCGCGCCTTTGTTTGGCTATAACAGTGCGTATTTGGGGAAGATTTTTACAAAAAAGGCAGGTGAAAGCTTCAATTCATACCTGGATCGTGTACGTATTCAGAAATCCAAAGAGCTTTTAAATCAGGATGATTTAAAGGTTTATGAAATTGCTGAGCGCATCGGCTATAAAAATGTGGATTATTTTCATAAAAAATTTAAAAAATACATGGGTATCAGCCCGGCAGAGTACAGAAAACAGCGGCCGGAAGATTTAAAAATGTAAAAAAAATGGAGTAATTTTTATTTAAAATATGCAGTACAAATTTGCAATCCAATCTCTTATAATCGAGATTAATAAATAACTGAGAGAAAGGAAGCTGGGATATATGAAATTTGCAAATGGATGCTGGCTGCAAAAGGAAGGGATAGAATGCTTTGCGCCGAAGGAGGCTTATTTTGTCAGGTGCGCGAAAGATGAGGTTGTCATCTGTGCACCCACCAAAAAAATGGTGACCAGAGGAGATACCCTGGGAGGAATCAATCTGACAGTGCGTATTACAGCGCCGGCTGCTGAGATAATCCGTGTGCAGGTAAGCCACCATCTTGGAGGCATGAAAAAGGGCCCCTCCTTTGAACTGAATATGGATGATGCTTTTGTTCCGGAAATCCGTGAAATAGAAGATAAGATTACCGTGAAAAGCGGAAGTCTTTCTCTGTGTATTGATAAGGTAAAATGGAGCATGCGATATGAGAGAGATGGAAAAACGCTTACCGGAAGCGCGGGCAGGGATTTGGCTTATATGCGTACGGATTGGAGGGGATTTGCCTATGATACGGATCCCCGGGGAAAAGCATATATGCGTCAGGAGCTGGAGCTGTCGGTCGATGAGCACGTGTATGGATTAGGGGAGCGGTTTGGAGCCTTCGTAAAGAATGGACAGTCTATTGATATTTGGAATGAGGACGGAGGAACCAGCACGGACCAGTCCTATAAAAACATTCCTTTTTACGTGACAGACCGGGGGTATGGAGTGTTTGTCAATCATACGGGGAAGGTATCGTTTGAGGTGGCTACGGAGCAGGTGGCAAAGGTCGAATTTTCCGTACCCGGGGAAACGCTGGATTATTTCGTGATTAATGGGCCTGCGATAAAGGACGTGCTGACGCGTTATACCACTCTTACCGGAAAGCCGTCTTTACCGGCGCCCTGGACCTATGGTTTATGGCTTTCGACATCCTTTACTACGGATTACGACGAAAAAACGGTCATGAGCTTTATCGATGGGATGCAGTGGCGGGGAATTCCGCTGCGGGTATTTCACTTTGACTGCTTCTGGATGAAAGAGTTTCACTGGTGTGACTTTTTGTGGGACAGCCGGGTGTTTCCGGATCCGGTGGGAATGCTTCGCAGAATTAAGGAAAAGGGCCTGAATATCTGCGTGTGGATAAATCCTTATATCGGTCAGGAATCCGTCCTCTTTACAGAGGGAATGGAAAAGGGCTATTTCTTAAAACGGCCGAATGGAGATGTATGGCAGTGGGATATGTGGCAGCCGGGAATGGCGATTGTAGACTTCACAAATGAAGAGGCATGGAAATGGTATCAGAAAAAGCTATCTGAGCTTCTCGATATGGGAGTGGACTGTTTTAAGACGGATTTCGGAGAGAGAATTCCCCTTAACTGTGTTTATGCCGATGGCTCAGAACCGGAAAAAATGCACAATTACTATACTTATCTGTACAATCAATGTGTTTATGAGCTTTTGGAGAAGAAGAAAGGAAAAGAGAATGCCGTCCTTTTTGCCCGTTCAGCCACTGTGGGTGGACAGAAATTCCCGGTTCATTGGGGCGGGGACTGTTGGTCAGATTATGTTTCGATGGAGGAAAGTCTGCGGGGAGGGCTCTCTCTTACGATGTCCGGTTTTGGATATTGGAGCCACGACATCGGAGGATTTGAACATACGTCCACACCGGATGTGTATAAGCGCTGGGCCGCTTTTGGCCTGATGTCATCCCATTCCAGGCTGCATGGAAGCACCTCCTATCGGGTACCCTGGGTTTACGATGAGGAATCCGTAGAGGTAGTAAGATATTTCACCAAAGTAAAGGCAAGACTTATGCCGTATTTATACCGGAATGCGATAGAGACCTCCCGGACGGGCGTGCCCATGATGCGCAGTATGGTAATGGAGTTTACCGGCGACAGGAACTGTACATATCTTGACAAGCAGTATATGTTGGGCGACTCTCTGCTGGTTGCGCCTGTATTTAACGATGAGAGCAGAGCAATCTATTATTTACCGGAAGGCATCTGGACGCACTATCTGACAGGAGAGGAGAAAAACGGCGGCAAATGGTATGAGGAGGACTGCGGCTATTTAAGTATTCCGGTATTCGTAAAAGAAAACAGCCTGATTGCCGAGGGCGCCAGGGACGACCGGCCGGATTATGATTATGGTGAGGATGCGGTCATAAAGGCTTACGGTCTTTTGGAGGGCCGAAAAACCTCTGTGGTAGTCTATAATATGGACAAAACCGAGGCGATAAGGGCCTCTGTGCTGAAAGAAGACGGCAGGATTGAGATTTCAGTGAAAGCGGAAGGACCCTGCAGGGTTATTCTGGTAAACGAGACTGTGAAGCCGGCGGAGGGTGTTTCTTTTGAAAGAAGAGGGAATGACAGCGTGATTATTCTAAAAGGCAGCCAGGATTTGGTGTGCACGTTGGAGAAGTGAGGAGGAAGTTTGAAGATGAATGTTGAACAGGAAATTCGGGAGTTGGTCTCTGAGCTGACCCTGGAAGAAAAGATTGGAATGATCCATGGAGCCGGACTGTTTCGGACAGAAGGGGTAGAAAGGCTTGGGATACCGCCTCTTATCATGTCGGACGGCCCTATGGGAGTCCGCAATGATTTTGAAGATACCCAGTGGAAAACCATTGGAAATACGGACGATTATGTATCCTATCTTCCCAGCAACAGCGCTCTGGCAGCGTCCTGGAACAGAGCGTGTGCCAATGAAATCGGAAGGGCTTTAGGTGAGGAGGCCAGAGGAAGGGGGAAGGACGTGATTCTTGCGCCGGGAATCAATATTAAAAGAAGTCCTCTTTGCGGGCGGAATTTCGAATACATGAGCGAGGATCCCTACCTTACGGGAGAACTGGCGGTGCCGTTGGTGCAGGGAATCCAGTCGGCGGATACGGCTGCCTGTGTGAAACATTTTGCAGTGAATAATCAGGAGACAGAGCGTCTTCGGGTGGAGGCAAAGGTAAGCCCGCGGGCGCTTCGGGAGATTTATCTGCCGGCCTTTGAAAAGGCGGTAAAGCAGGGGAAAACTTATTCTCTTATGGGCGCTTATAATCGTTACCTGGGTGAGCACTGTTGTGAGAGCAAAAAGCTTTTAAATGGAATCCTCCGCAAAGAATGGAACTATGACGGCATGATTGTTTCAGATTGGGGCGGCGTCCATAATACGAAGGAGGCGGCAGAAAGCGCCCTGGATATTGAAATGTCTGTGACGGACCGGTTTGATGAATACTGTATGGCAGGGCCTTTGAGAGAGGCGGTAGAAAAGGGCGAAATTTCGGAGGAGCTGATTGATAAAAAGGTTAAAAATATTTTAAGAATGATGTATCGTCTTCATATAATCGGTGATACATGCCGCAAATCCGGTTCCTATAATACTCCTGAACACCGCAGTGCTGCTTTAGAAGCGGCACGGGAATCAGTGGTGCTTTTGAAAAATGACGGGAAACTCCTCCCTTTGTCCGCCGAAAGGGTAAAAAAGCTTCTGATCGTGGGGGACAATGGAAACCGCATTCATTCCAATGGAGGCGGCAGTGCAGAGATAAAAGCGCTGTATGAGATATCGCCATTGATGGGAATAAAAAAACTCCTGGGCGGAAACGTGAAGGTGGATTTTGTCCAGGGCTATTATGCGGACGATTTTGCGCATGGAAGCACGGAGACGAACTGGCAGGCGGATAGCCTGGAAAACGGCGGCGGCTCTATGGGGCAGGAAAAGGAAGCGGGGCAGGCGCTTTTGAAAAGGCAGGAGGCTCTCAGAAAAGAGGCGGTAACAAAGGCGGGAGACGGAGAGTACGATACTGTTATTTTTATAGGAGGTCAAAACCACTTTCAGGATTTGGAAGGGCATGACAGGCCTGATATGAAGCTTTGCTATGCGCAGAATGAGCTGATTACTGAGCTGTTAGCGGTCAGGGAGGACACGATTGTGGTAATGGTTTCCGGCTCTCCGGTAGAAATGCCCTGGATTGACCGTGCGAAAACTCTGGTATGGCATTGGTATGCCGGTATGGAGGGCGGAACCGCTTTGGCGGAAGTGCTCTTTGGAGAAGTGAATCCATCCGGGCGTCTTCCGGAAACCTTCCCGATCAGTCATCTGGACTGTCCGGCTCATTGTGTGGGCGAGTTTCCGGGAGGAAAAACAGTGAAATATTCGGAAGGCATTTTTGTGGGCTATCGCTATTATGACACAAAAAATGTTCCGGTGCTTTTCCCGTTTGGATATGGATTGTCATATGCTGATTTTTCATATGCCAATCTTCAGGTAAAAGGCAGTTATCCTGAAATAGCCGTGTCTGTGGATGTGACAAATACCGGTATGATGAAGGGAAAAGAGGTTGTTCAGCTATACGTGGGAAGGAAGGAATCCTGCGTGGAGCGTGCTGCAAAGGAGCTCCGGGGATTTGAAAAGCTTGAGCTGGAGCCGGGAGAAACCGGGACGGCAGAATTTGCTTTACCGGCGTCCGCTTTTTCGTATTTTGATGAAGAAAAGGGAGAATTTGTGACAGAGCCGGGAGATTACCAGATTTTTATCGGAAAATCCGTGGCAGATATCTGCCTTGCCGGGAAATGCAGAATCATTTCCTGATCAGCAGGTCAAACCGCCTATATTTGATATTCAACATTATATCAAATATAGGCGGTTGTTAAATAACAGCAAAATACGGGGATGCATCATATTCTGCAAAATACTTGACAATAGAAATTCTTTTCGGTATAATACTGGAATTGTGAATATCCTAGGTGTTTTCTGCCCTTTGGCTGGCAGGAGAGTGTCCGGGTGAAATGTCCAATGTAAATCAGGATATTGAAAGGGAGTAAGGAATATGGAAGAAAAGAAGAACTTACTAACTTATGCAGGACTTAAAAAATTAGAAGAAGAGCTGCATGACTTAAAGGTAGTAAAAAGAAAAGAAGTAGCAGGAAAAATCAAAGAAGCCAGAGAACAGGGCGACTTATCTGAGAATGCAGAGTACGATGCAGCGAAAGACGAACAGCGTGATATTGAAGCACGAATTGAAGAAATTGAAAAAATACTGAAGAATGCGGAAGTAGTTGTAGAGGATGAAGTTGATTTAGACAGAATCAGTGTCGGTTGTAAAGTAAAGGTTCATGATTATGAATTTGAAGAGGACATTGAACTGAAAATCGTAGGTTCTACAGAGGCAAACAGTCTGGAAGGCAAGATTTCCAATGAATCTCCTGTAGGAAAGGCCCTGATTGGCGCACATACAGGAGACATTGTAGAGGTGGAAATGCCTGCAGGCATTATGAAATATAAAGTTCTGGAAATCCAGAGAAATATCTGATCCAGGGTTTTGGAATGCCGGGAAATAAGGGAAGCAGGAAATAAAAATAAGGAGGCACGAAAGTGGCAGAGCAGAAGAAGCAGGAACAGGATTTAAACCAACTGTTAAAAGTCCGCCGCGATAAGCTGGCGGATTTGCAGGCGAACGGTAAAGACCCGTTCAAAATCGTAAAATTTGATGTAACGCATCACAGCCAGGAAATAAAGGATTATTTTGAAGAGTTGGAAAACCGTACGGTGACCATTGCAGGGCGTATGATGTCCAAACGTGTCATGGGTAAGGCTTCTTTTTGTCATGTGCAGGATTTAGAGGGAACCATTCAGTCCTATGTGGCAAGAGACAATCTGGGAGAAGAGCCTTATAAGGACTTCAAGAAACTGGATGTTGGTGATATTGTAGGCATTAAGGGCGAGGTGTTTAAAACCAAGACAGGGGAAATCTCCATTCATGCTTCAGAAGTGACGCTGTTATCCAAGAGCCTTCAGGTACTTCCGGAAAAATTCCATGGACTGACCAATACGGATCTGCGTTATCGTCAGAGATATGTAGATTTGATCATGAATCCGGAAGTAAAGGATACCTTTATCAAACGTTCCAAAATCCTAAGTGCTATCCGTAAATATTTGAACGGAGAGGGCTTTATGGAGGTGGAGACACCGATGCTGGTAGCAAATGCCGGCGGTGCTGCAGCCCGTCCTTTTGAAACACATTTTAATGCGCTGGATGAGGATTTTAAGCTCCGTATTTCTCTTGAATTATATCTGAAGAGACTGATTGTGGGCGGTCTGGAAAGAGTTTATGAAATCGGACGTGTATTCCGCAATGAAGGTCTGGATACCAGACATAATCCGGAATTTACTCTGATGGAGCTTTATCAGGCATATACCGATTACAACGGTATGATGGATTTAACCGAAAATCTGTATCGTTTTGTGGCACAGGAAGTTCTGGGAACGACAACCATTACGTATAACGGCGTGGAAATGGATCTCGGAAAAGCATTCGAGAGAATTACCATGGCAGATGCTGTGAAGAAATATGCGGGCGTTGACTTCAACGAAATAAAAACAACAGAAGAAGCAAAAGCTCTTGCAGATCAGCACCATATCGAATATGAGGCAAGACATAGAAAGGGCGATATCCTGAGTTTGTTCTTTGAGACTTATGCAGAGGAACATCTGATTCAGCCGACTTTTGTCATGGATCATCCGATTGAGATATCTCCGCTGACAAAGAAGAAGCCGGAAAATCCGGAATATACCGAGCGTTTCGAGTTCTTTATGAATGGCTGGGAGATGGCAAATGCCTACTCTGAGCTGAACGACCCGATCGATCAGAGAGAACGGTTTAAAGCCCAGGAAGAACAGCTTGCGCAGGGTGATGAAGAGGCGAACACCACAGACGAAGATTTCCTGAATGCATTGGAGGTTGGTATGCCTCCGACAGGCGGCATCGGCTTTGGTATTGACCGTATGGTGATGCTGTTGACAGATTCCGCTGCGATTAGGGATGTACTTTTGTTCCCGACGATGAAGTCGTTAGACAAATAATTGCCGTAAAATCAAGGATTTTAGTGCTTGTAAGTTGTGATTTACTACAAATTTGCTACGCATAGTACGGGATAATACTTTTATGTGGCATCCAATTTAATATTTACACTTTAAGGACATTTTTTCTAGAAGAGATTTTAGAGAGATGTCCTTTTTGTTATGGTCAAAAATTAAAAAATAATTGGAGGAAAAACAGATGGCAGACACAGCGAAAAGAGCAGGAAAAAAGATTCTCGCACAATTACTTTCAAAAACAGGGAACATGAAAAATTTTACAGAGAGTATCTGCCGCAATGTTAGGTATCAGGACGCATATCATAAGGCGTTGGTGTATTGTTTTGGGATTTATCAGCTAAAGAACATACCGGAAAACAGGGAAATTCAGTTTCGTTCTTATGAAACATTACAGAAGAATCAAAATCGGGTGCATTATGGGAATTATGAGCAAAAATATCCCGGACGGTTGCTGCCTGTGGATACGCCGGAAATCATCCGGGAACGGTTTAATAAGCAGACGCTCTGTAACTTTGACGGACATTCTATCAGTATCAGTGATGTGTTGGTATTGAATAAGGCCGGGGAAGTGATCGCCTATTATGTGGAGAAGGAAGGTTTCACGGTGATTGCAGGATTTATCCGTAATGGTTCATCTGGTGCATTAATTTCCTATGATACAACGGATTTCATATCGAGGGGAAAGAGGGGAGCTGGCTTGCCTACGATAGTAGTATCATAGACGGAGAAGTGTTCTTCCTGATGGAGCATACCACTTATGGGAAAGAAGCCGCCAATGTGGTGCTGGACGAAGAGGGGAAGGTGGTAGTAGATCAGGCTTATAATGGGTTTGACGAGACGGTGAAGTAATTGATTAAAGAGTATCTGAACCCTGCGCCATCTGTGCCGGAACCGGAAAAGCAGAAAACGCCGATGGAGAACTGGCAAAAATACTATGAGAATGGAGAATATCTGCGGTGTGCGGAAAGGACGGAAGAACAAAACTATAATATGATTGATGGCCTCATGAATAATCTGCCATTGAAGCCACGGAAAATAGGGGAACGGATTTCCGTGTTAGACTGCCTGTATCTGAAGCTGGTGGAAATGGAAAAGAGTACCGGGAAACCTGTGCCGCAGATGGTTGTGACGGAGGATATGGAGCGTAGACGGAAATAATAAAAGGCGGGGGATATGCACTATTGCAGTGTGTATCCTTCACCTTTTCTGTTTTGTTAAGATGTAATACGATAGCGGGCAATATCTTTCCAGTTTTGTGGAAAACCCATACGTTCCAGTAATTCAGAATGATTTATATGTGTAATCTTTGTTGTCACCCTGTCTATAAGCCTGGACCTCCTGTTTTTGAAAGATTGGAAATCCTTGGCCGGAATTAAGTAGCGGAAAGCAATGACAACAGCAAAGAGATCATTTTTACCATATTGATATTGGATTCCGTTTTTCGGTATGGATTTTTTTGGGTTTTGTCTGCGGTTAGGATGTCATTAAAGAATAACGCTGTTACATTAAATATCCTCTGCCCGGACAATCTGACAAAGCATTTTTTCTCTGACAAAATGCGCCGTACAGCTTCCCGTATTGCTTTTATAGTTCGCACAGCGGTAATGGTCTTGTGAGCCGTTGAAACTCTTACTGCGGAAAATTGCCTGTTGTTTCTTTGGAGTAGGAATACACTTTTTCAACTTGTAGGATTTAGAATATCTTTTGAAGTTTACCGTATGTCCGCAATAGTCCATATGTTCCAAAATGCCAACAACGCTGTTTTCGTTCCAGTGATACGAATTGTCCGGAAGCGCCTTGCTTTTTTGCTTTGTATAGTAGGCTTTGATAGTGAGTACCTTGTCAGCCGTCAGTATTTTTGCTATTTGCATAAGTTCATTTCCTTCGATATATAAATCAAAAATCCGTTTTACTACAACGGCAGCTTCTTCGTCCACAATCCACTTTTTCCTGTGGGTTAGGTCAACCCTGTAGCCATAAGGCGGCTTTGCCGGATGTTCTCCTTGTCACTCTTTGCACTGTCTGCGCCGTCATTGATAGCGATACAGCGCACATCACGCTCTACAAAAAAAGAATTCCGTATAGTAAGCGACTTTCAGATAGTCGCGCCCCAAGGGAGACATATCCTTGCCTATAACTGTTCCCACGTTTCCGGTTTAATTTCCGCTATCATACGGTTAAAATCCGGTCTGTCAAAGGTTACTCCGGAAACGCCGCTATTAATGAAAAATATGGGGTTAGAAAAGACTGTCCTTGCTTCTTAATACGGTGAGCACGCCGGAAATGCCAAAGATAAAAAGAACACTTGCAACAAAATTTTTATTCCTTTACACTATTGATAAGTTTACAAAAGAGCGCATCAAAAGCGAGGAAAAATAAGTTCTGTAACTGTATGATTGGATAAAGGAGGTTCGTAAATGGAATGGTTAAAAAAACTAAGTGCCGCCATTGATTATATCGAAAACAATCTGGACAGTGAAATATCGTATGACGAAGCTGCGCGGATTGCCTGCTGTTCGCCTTTTTACTTTCAACGTCTGTTCTCTTATGTGTCTGGAATTTCCCTGTCAGAGTATATTCGGCGCAGAAGAATGACGCAGGCAGGTTTTGAATTACAGAGAACAGAAAAGAAAGTGATTGATATTGCTTTGAAGTATGGATATACTTCCCCGACTTCATTTAATAGGGCATTTCAAACTGTTCACAATATTACTCCAACTGCTGCACGAAATAAGGGAAGCACGCTAAACGCATATCCGGCAATTCATTTTTCAGTCCAAGTTACAGGAGGAGACGCTATGGCGTACCGTATCACAGAAAAGAGTTTCATGCGTATGGTAGGGGTTCGTATTCCATTATCTACAGATATGGAAGAAAATCATAAGATTATACCGGAGTTTTGGCAATCTGTTCTAAGAGAAAATCTGTTTTCTGAAATATGCGGCTTATCCAATCAATCTCCACAAGGAATATTAGGGGTAAGCGTTTATGAAAATCCTCAAAAAATATTTTACTATATAGCAGTTTCCACAGATGTACCTGCCCCGTCCGGTATGCTTGAATTTGAAATTCCGGCAGCGGCATGGGTTGTTTTTGAAAACAGCGGTTATTTCAAAGAGAATGTGCAAAGTGTTTTCAGAAGATTTTATACGGAATGGCTGCCATTTTCGGGATATGAATATGCCGGACTTCCGGATATAGAGGTGTATCCTGTTTGCAGGAAAACGCCTGTCAGTGGACATTCCGAAGTATGGATTGCCATAAGAAAGGGCAAGGAGGACGAAAAGTGTATCATTTAAGGTTAAAAGGCGACCATTATCAAATGGGTGTTAAGAGAGGGAAAATCTTTCAAAAGAGTAATATAACATTTCCGTTACATCTTGACGAATTTCAGCTTGAATATGGAAAAAAGAGCGAACAGATATTAAGAAAATTTTTCCCCGAAGTATGTGAAGAAATCCGAGGTGTCAGCGATACCACAGGCGTTGATTATACTGCCTTTGCTTCATGGCTGTTGTGTATGGGCTGCTGCATGTATAATTTGGAAGATAATATTCCTGTTGAAATCAGAGGGTGTACTGCTTTTGCTTATTCTAAAGAGGGGAGCATCATCTACGGGCGAAACAATGATTTACCGCCATACTTAAAAAATGGAAGTAAAAGCGAAATATATTCTCCGTCAAATGGAAACAGGTTTAACATAACAACTTCCTCTTTCATCAATGGGGAGGAAGGCTTGAATGAGCATGGTTTGGCTGTTGCCATGACTTTTGTTATGACCTGTCCGGACAAGATACAGGCGGGATTTAATTCCTGTTTTATCGTAAGGTATCTGCTGGAAAAAGCAAGCAGTACGCAAAATGCACGTTCTTTACTTATGGAATTGCCGATAGCTTCTAACTGTAACATTCTCCTTGCCGATAAGAATGGAGAAATGATAGTTGTTGAATGTACTCCTTTCACAAAAAGAATACGGCAAGCTGAAAATCTGGAAAATGGTAAAATCGTGTGTACCGTTAATAGCTTTACTTCTGATGAAATGAAAGCTTATGACGCAGCAAACGGGAACGATTATCATTCCGATAAGCGGTATCGTACTGTCATAAATGATTTTTCTGCCTACATGAAAGGAAATCTCATTGAAGCGACAGAGCAACTCTTAAAAGGAAACTATGGATTCATGTGCCAGTATGATGATGAAGCGGATTTTGAAACCGTCTGGAGCTCTGTTTTTGATTTGAAAAATCTGATGATATATCGAGCGGAGGGCGATCCACGAAGAAAGAAATTTCTTACAGACAGCAGATTGCATGATGTGGTAAAGCGAAAATAGAATTTTGGAAGTGTATCAATGGATAATGTCCTGTCTGCAAAGGTAACAACCGGAATAAGGCCGGGGCAGACACAATTTTAATTCACTTACCGCTGTATTGCACGAAATGCAAGCAGGAAACACTGATTAACCTGCAACAATTTCATATATCAGTTATCAAAGTATGAAACCAGATAAGGATAAAACTCAAATTGTGTTTAAGACAGCAGACAGAGTTATGTGGAGTGAATATCCTATCTGGAGGAAATGAAAATGGCAAAATTCTTATTTGAACAGTTATGCGGCACATACCACGAAGAAAATGGGTATCTTATCCCAGATTTGAGATTACCCGCTGAAGAAGAACAGCCGATAGGCATTTGGGGACGGTGGCACTTGGTTTATTTGAAACAATATCGCAAGGTTACATACACTAATCTTCTCACAAGTGACAGGCTTAACGTTTATCTTGCCAATATTGATGAACAGGCACAGGAACATTTTGAAAGGCTCATAGAGGACATAAAACAGGCACAGGACATCACGGAACAGCTAAAGGCGAAAAATGCCTTAGAATGGGTTGGACAAACCAAAACTTTTGGATTTTTGGACGGCCGAATAACATACGGGCGTGTGCAAGGGAGAGTGTGGAGAGGGAAATCATTTATGAATAAATGTTGATATGTCTTGACATACATGCAGTCTGCATGATATATTATACATGCAGTCTACATGTATAGGAGGGGTGAAAATTTGCCGCGAAACAAATATCCAGAGGAAACTGTTCAAAAAATACTGGATGCTTCTTTAAAACTTTTTTTAGAAAAGGGATATGAAGAAACAACAGTGTTAGATATTATAAGTGAAATGGGAGGACTGACCAGAGGGGCATTCTATCATCATTTTAAATCAAAGGAAGAAGTCTTTGACGCTTTATGTGAAAAACTTTTCTATGAAACGAATCCTTTTGAGAAAGCAAAAAATTATAAAGAACTAAATGGATTGGAAAAATTAAAATTCGTCTTAAAAACTTCATTTGATAAAACGGAACATCATCAATTAAGTATGGCTTCTATGCAACTCATGGGAAGTCCTGCTTTTTTAAAAAAATTGATTGAAAGCAATCAAGAGTTAGCTCCTATGTATCAAGTATTGATAGAGGAAGGAATACGGGATGGCTCTATAAAAACAGGACATTCAAAATTACTGGCAGAGCTATTTGTTCTTTTAACTAACTTTTGGTCGATACCTACCATATATCCAATGACATCGGAGGAAACGTGGGAAAAATTTTTAATGATTAAAGAAATCATGGACAAGTTTGGACTTCCAATAATTGACGATGAAATCGTTGAACTATGCAAAGAAAATGCATAAGGAAAATAAGATTGTCGACAGGCAATTTTATTTTTAACTAAATACATACATACACCATGTATAGTATGATCAAGGAGGACATTATGAAATTCTATTTTAAACAAAACAAAGTTTTATTTCTTTTTACGATTTTAGCAAGTGTAATTGCTTCTTTAGGATATGTATTTATGGCTATACTCTTACAGCAATTATTAAATGTGGCCGTGGAAAAAAATATGCAGCAATTTATAAGAATAGTTTTATTTTCGATTGTTTATTTTGCTGTGCTGGGAATTTTTTTATATCTCCAATCTTTGCTCAGCAAAAAAGTTATATGTAAAATCATCCGTCAAATTCGTTCTGATGTATTCGGAGGAACGGTTAATCACAGTATAGAAGATTTCGGCAAAAAGAATACTGCTGATTATATATCCATTATTACAAATGATGTAAAAATGATAGAAGATAACTTTTTAGTTCCCCTTTTTGAAGTAGTTCAATATACGGTTATTTTTATTTCATCATTCGTGTTAATGATTTACTTTGATATTATCGCTACTATTTGCGTTATAGTAGCAATTTCCATAATGTTACTTATTCCTAGCTTGCTAGGTGGAATATTGGAAAAAAGGCAGAATATATTCTCATCAAAATTAGCAGATTTCACGGTTAGCTTAAAAGATATTTTGTCTGGATTTGAAATTATTAAGTCCTATTCCATGAAGCAATATGTAATTCAGCGATTTAACAAGGAGAATGATGAAACTATCAATTCAAAATACAGTGTTGATAGGTTGTTTGCATTAAATGAGGGGGTATCTTCTTTCCTTGCTCTTATGGTTCAGATAGTTGTTTTATTTTTATCTGCCTATTTCATTATTACAGGACGGATAACAGTAGGTACATTGTTAGGAATGGTACAAGTAAGTAGTAATTTAGCCAATCCCCTTATAATGATATTTACTAATGTGCCCAAAATGAAAAGTATACAGCCTATTGTTGAAAAAATACAAAACGTCTCTAAATATTCGTTGGTGCATTCACAAAAAGAACATATTAGCTCGTTTAATCTATGTGTCTGCACAAAAGGCTTGTCTTTTTCCTATGATAAGCAAAAGGAGGTTTTAAATGAGATAAATTGTGCTATTGAAAAAGGAAAGAAATACGTTGTCGTTGGGAAAAGCGGTTGCGGAAAAAGCACTCTTATCAAATTATTAACAGGATATTATTCTGATTATAAAGGTGCAATCGAATACGATGATAAAGAGTTGTTTCTATTAGACAAAGATGATGTCGCTCAATTATCATCTATAATTCATCAAAATATTTATATGTTTGATGAAACCATATGTGACAATATATGTTTGCATGAAAATTATCCAAAAGAAATAATTGATAAAGTTGTTAATGAAAGTGGTCTTAGGGAATTTGTATCAGGACTTTCAGAGGGATTGCTGTATCGAGTAGGTGAAAATGGAGCTAATTTGTCTGGTGGACAAAAGCAAAGGATTGCAGTCGCTCGGGCTTTGATCAGGAATAAACCCATTTTAATCTTAGACGAAGGTACTTCTGCCATTGATATGAAGACGGCATATGATATTGAAAGTCGACTATTACAGATAAAGGATTTAACGCTTATTACAATTACTCATAATTTGAAAAAAGAACTGTTAGAAAAATATGATACGATTATCTTTATGGAAAATGGCAAAATTATTGAAAAAGGAACATTTCATGAACTCATAAGCAATAATTCAAATTTTTTAAATTATCTAAGCTAAAATAGGGAGTGGTAAGATGTATTCAAACAAAAATTCAGTATGGGTATTTTGCACAGTTTGCGGTAGCAAGACTCGGAACAGAATAAGAGAAGATACAATTTTGAAAAACTATTCACTCTACTGTCCCAAATTTTGATATGGGTACAGCCACTATGATATTCTAAAATACCCATGAGGGAATTGGGAGATTGAAAATTAAATAAGCACATAGCTTTAAGAACGGAATGCCAGCCGACAAACAAGGCTGACCGCCGCCGAAAGTATGCGGCTCTTTTCGGTTGGTGTATCTGTACATGGTTTTTGAATTTCAAAGCCGTTACATAGCATTGCGGAATCAGTACGAGAGGAAATCCTCATGTTATCCGTGATGCGGTGTGGCGGCTTTTTTGCATGTCCGAAATCGGAAAGTGAAAATCATATCCAAAACGGAGATAGAAGGACATAGGATTTTCTTTTCGGAGGGTAAGACAGATATGGAAGAATGTCGTTGCACAGAAAAATGCTCTGCGGCGGTGTCCACAGAAATAGCGAGCATCGGATTGTGTCAGCCATAGCGGCGAGCATGGCATTTTCATCGCTACTTGCGCACAATCCCAATCCACAGCCTAAAGGTGTGTGGACTTACTCAGGGGACGTCTCGCCTGCCGGTTTTTTCATAAGTTTGGGTTTATATCGTATTTTTAACGGGATGCCCTTTTGCTGCTCATTTTGTAAAATAGGGTGCAATGGCATACGTTTTAGTGATATAATGGCCTTAAGAGAGGCATTCGCATGGTTACTGTTTCAGTTTGTACCGCAAGGGCAGTTAGAAGTAAAATGGCCACAATGATAGTACTGCAGAGGCGGAAAAACACTTTGTACCCTATATGCAAGGGAGGCCTGTATTGGCTTTATGGTTATCCAGGGAAAAGAGGAACGGGCAAAATCTGAAGCAGGCCGAAATAATTATTCTGAAAGTGTCCGGAAAATTTAGGATGAAACGAATACCTGTCATGATGGAAAGCGGATCATGTCTGAGCCTGTTGATACATCTGTATTTGGAGCTTTCATGCAGTTATTAGCCATTAAGAGAAGGCCAAACAGAAAGTGGAGGAGCCAGGAATTGGGAGCACAAAATAAAATCGAAATACGATATATAAAAGACACTGACGATAGATTTGCAATCAGCCGTATTTATGAAGAAAGTTGGAGATTTGCATATAAAGATATTGTTCCCAAAAGCTATCTTGATAGTATTCCGTCTGGAAAATGGGCTGCACATTTAGATAATACGGATATGCATACACTCGTTGCTTTGGAAAATAATAAATTAATGGGAACAGCCAGTTACTGTAAGTCCAGATTTTGTGATTTTGCGGATTTTGGGGAAATTGTTTCTATTTATTTCCTGCCTGAGTACATGGGACAGGGTTACGGGACGAAATTGTTAAAGGTTGTCGTTGATGAATTAGCAAAACTCGGTTATCACGATATTTTCCTATGGGTTCTTGAAGCTAATACAAGAGCCAGAGTGTTCTATGAAAAGGCGGGTTTTATATTCAGTAATAAATTTTTAGTTGATAATATAGGCGGACAGGAATTGCGAGAAGTTCAATACTGCTGCCATATTGAATAAACCTCAGCTTATCGATTTGAAAAGCTGATATTGGAAAGGGGTAAGAGAAGCGGTATGCCGGACTTAAAGGATATCAATTATGTACCGGATATTCACGAAATGAGTGATTATATCGGTAATCCGCTGTTCAATGAATTTTGTGAATTTATGGATAGCGAATACAAGGCATTGCGAAAAATTGAATACAGCAAGGATGTATGGGCTCGTGGGTGGAATATAAAATTGAGAAAGGCAGGAAAATCCTTATGTGTTATCTATCCCAAAGAGCATTACTTCACTGTGCTGGTGGTTATCGGCAAAAAGGAGAAAGAAAAGGTTGCAGGGATATTGCCTCAGTTATCTGATGAAATGCAGAAAATCTACCATGAAACAAAAGAAGGCAATGGACAAAGGTGGCTTATGATTGATTTGCATTCAAATGACTGTGTATATCAGGATACCTTGAAGCTGATTCGTATTCGCAGAGAAAGCAAATGAAATTCAGGAAAGATGATTGGATATATTCTTTTCTTACTAAGATACAGAAGCTCTTAAAGGATAAAAGCAGAGATGAAATATTCGAATTTCCATTGGTTTATGGTCAGACAATACATTATGTTCCTGATGTTGATTGCAAAGAGAGCATATTCATATCATCTGATTATGAAAATGAGTTTCTTTTTGATGAAGACATTTTCCGTCTCAGGGGACTGACCGGTTTTGGAAATTCTTTGGCGTTTGATGATGAAGGTTCTGTTTGTATTGCAAAGGACAATCATAGGATAATTGGAGTAGCAGGTGCAGCTATATTCCGTTCTGGGTTGATACATTTGGAACGGTTTTGGATGGAAGTTATGTTTATGGTGATATTGCCAAAAGTCTGGCATTGAAATTCATGGAGTGAAAAATTCCTGTTTGGTAGGACAGGTACTATGCAAAACTCCGCGTTAGTTGGACCGGATGTGAATAAGCTGTTTTATGGAGGAAATATGAAAGGATTTAAACGACAAAATCAATTATTATCCCTCTGTGGATTGAATTGTGGGCTTTGCCCCATGTTTGTAAATAAAAAATGCCCCGGCTGCGGCGGAGGTGAGGGAAATCAGTCATGCAAAATCGCAAGGTGCAGTATGGAACGTGACGATGTAGAGTATTGTTTTCAATGCGGTGAATATCCCTGTGGGAAATACGAGCATATTGACGATTTTGATTCCTTTATTACGCACCGCAGCCAAAAGGCCGATCTGGAAAAAGCCCGGCAGTCCGGAATTGAAGCCTATAATGCGGAGCAGATAGAAAAGGCAAAAATACTGGACGTTTTCCTGTCCGGCTATAATGATGGCCGCAAAAAGACCCTCTTTTGCGTAGCAGTGAACCTTTTGGATTTGCAGGAGCTGCGCAAGGTACTTATACAGATTGAGGGCAGGACTGAGATGGAAACGCTGACGCTCAAAGAAAAAAGTGCTTTTGTAGCAGGATTGCTTCAAGATGCGGCGGCTCAGAGGAAGATTGAGCTGAAGCTGCGTAAGAAATAAACACCGGCTGAAATATTGCAAACGGCCGGCTTGATTTATGCCAGAATAAAATACAAAAAGAAATGTATTGACAGTATTGATCATTATACACCAGAGGTTGAGTATGCATTGCCGTTTAACGGGAGATGGTATGTGGCAAATGGCGGTATCACAAAAAACACATCCCATTCATGGGAAATTTTGCCGCAACGTTATGCTTACGATTTCATTATTGCGGATGAAGAAGGTAAGAGCTACAGCGGAGTTAAAGAAGCTTTGCACAGCTATTATTGCTATGGTAAAGACATTCTTGCTCCGGCGGACGGTATAGTTGTATCAATCGAAAACAACTTTCCTGACTGCCGCATCATGAGTGATGGACGGCCTGATCCGGATACGCCTGACATTGGCGGTAATCGAATTATTATCAGACACTCCCCCAATGAATATAGCGCCATATGTCATCTTATGCCGGGGAGTGCAACCGTGCAGGCAGGACAGACAGTAAAAAAAGGTGATGTGATGGCCAAGTGTGGCAATTCCGGTAATACGACGGAACCTCACATTCATTTTCAGGTACAAAATACAGCCCGCTTTTATTCCTGCATTGGTGTACCAATCCTTTTTTCTAATGTGCAAAAAAAGTTATATGCAAAGTACAGTATGGTTGATACACGTCCTCTGCCGGAAAAAGAAGATATAAAAGGGGGCTATATCCATCGCGGATTATCAGTAAGGAATTTGTGTCAAAAAGAGTATTTAAATGAAGCACACATGTATGGTTATATCGGTAGCGGACATCAAAGCTGCAAAGAAGTTTTATGAAGATTTATTCGGTCTGGAATTATTTCAGGATTATGGAAGGAACATATCTTTTACCTGTGGCTTAGCGTTACAGCAGGATTTTACGGGTTTTTGAATAAACTGAAAGAGTATCCGGACATTGAGTATTTGGGAGAGGTCGTTGAGCGGGACCGTTTCAGGTTTCGTGTTTGCACAAAACCTGAAACGCGGTCTCCGTCAAACTGTTTTCTCCATACGCTTTTCAATGTCAAGCCATGCTTCATCATCTATTTTTTCATTTTTATACAGAAAATATTTATCCGCATCTGTAATCCGGCGTATCACCCTACAGGGATTTCCGGCAGCTACGACCCAATCAGGAATGTCTTTTGTTACTACGCTGCCCGCACCGATCACCACGTTGTTTCCGATATGCACTCCCGCACAAATCACCGTATTGCCGCCAATCCATACATTGTCGCCTATTGTTATTTCTTTTCCATATTCATAAGCAGAATTACGGCTCATAGGGTGAATCGGGTGCCCCGCTGTATAAATCGCTACATTCGGTGCCATTTGACAGTTATCCCCGATTTTTACTTTTGCAACATCAAGGATTGTGCAGTTGTAGTTTGCAAAAAAATTTTTCCCTACTTCAATATGTTTTCCGTAATCACAATAAAATGGCGGATTGATAAATGCTCCTTCAGATTTTCCCAAAAGTTCTTTTACAACCTCAGAAATACCCTGAAAATCAGACCTGTCCATAAAGTTCAGTTTCTGCAATATTTTCCTGCAGACCGACTGCTCCTCAAAAATGCTGTCATCTGAAATGTATGCTAATCCGGCATCCCTACGTTCGATTTGATTCATTACATTACCTCCTGTTATCATCGAAGCTTACCACTTCTTTTAAATCATTTTGGACAATGAGGCGGTCTTTATATTAATAATTTTTGCCGTTTTATAAAGCTTGCCCCCATAAATATCATTTACTTCATAAGCAGATCCCTCCTTCAAAGATTATACAGTGTACCCCCAATATGGCATATCTGTCAGTGATATTTTTGATATAACAATACCACGTTAAATATTTCTTTTTCTTTCAGAATATTGTAAAATTATATAACAATATTTTAACGGAGGCATCAAAATGATTCGTGAACGGCATTGTTCTGCATCTTTTAACACTGATCTTTCTGAAAAGGTTGCATATGATAATCCACAGTTTCCCGCTTATATCCGTAAAGGAAATCTGTCTTTGTATCCGGATTATGCTGCCTCTTCCCATTGGCATGAGGAGCTTGAGTTTATCCTGGTTTGTGAGGGCTCCATGACCTATAACGTCAACGGTAAGCTGATAACACTTCGTTCCGGTAATGGGATTTTTGTAAACAGCCGGCAACTGCATTATGGCTTTTCTGACAAAAAAGAAGGCTGTTCTTTTCTTTGCATTCTTTTGTCTCCTTCTTTGCTTGCGTCGAATACATTTTTTTATGAGAATTATATAGAGCCCTTTATACGAAATACAGGCTGTCCTTATATTATGTTAGAGCAGTCTGTAGATTGGAACATGATCATCCTGGACTTATTACAGGAAATATTTGAAAAAAAAGACGAAGCGCTGTCTGAATTTTTAATACAGAGGAATTTCTTTTCTATTATGGAAATTCTTTATGCACACAACAAACCCAATCCGGAAAAGGAAAAAAACAACAGCAGAGCACTGAATACATTAAAACAGATGATTCTGTACATAGAACAAAACTACCGGAAAAAAATAACTCTTTTGGAAATTGCAAAGTCCGGTCATTGCTGTAAAAGCAAATGTATTTCATTATTTAAGCACTATTTGAAGGATTCCCCGATTGTATATCTTAATAAGCTCCGGCTTCAAAAAAGCTGTATTTTGCTTTTAGATACGGACCTGTCTGTTACAGAGGTTGCTTTTGAGTGTGGATTTCACGGCTCCAGCTATTATTGTGAAAGCTTCCGTAAATATTTTCAGGTTTCCCCGACAGAATACAGGAATCGCGTTAATAATCCATTTGCTTTTCCCTGTTTTTGCCCTTACGAGGCTTTGCAACACTAAAAGGGGCGATATACAAGGCGAAGCGCAATCGTCACACTTTGTTTATCTGTACCGGATATATTCAAGAAATTTTTTGACAGCCACGGAGGTATTTTTTTTGCTGCGCATAGCTAAACCGATATTACGATATGCAGGAACATCTAATTCTTTTGTAATGATATGGTATGGAACACGCTGCAAAATAAGCTGCGGGAGAATACTGATCCCTAATCCGCTTTCAACCATTGACATAATGGCGTAATCGTCCCATGTTGTAAAATGAATTTTGGGAGTGATGTTGCATTTTTCAAATATTTCCGATATTTCCGCCTTTGCCCCTTTTTCTAACAGCATAAAAGGATAATCACACAGAGCCTTGACGGGGAAGCGGTCGTAATCGGCAAGCGGGTGGTTTTCGGGCAGTACCACAAGGAGTTTATCCTGTTCTAAAAAAGAGGTTTCCAATTCGGCACGGGCAGGCAGGCGCAGGAAACCACAGTCAACGCGTCCCTCCAAAATCCAGTTTTCTATCTCCGTATAGTCACCTAATAGTAATTCATAGTCGATATTGGGATAATCAGCTTAACTTGCGGCCGGCACCCCAAATATCCCGTGCCAATGCTGTTAAGAACGTCCAGCATCTCATGTCAAAGCTGTTAAGGCCTTCCAGCATCTCATATCAACGCTGTTAAGACCTTAAAGCATCTCATGTCAACGCCGTTAAGACCCTCCGGCTCCCCGGGCAAATTTCCCGCTGCGCTAAAATATTAAATATTACCGGATATGGCAGGCGATCCCAACATTATATTCTCCGCATAGTTTTCCGGAGGAAGGAAGTTTACTGCCGGGCCGGAACTGTCCTGAGACAATTTGTCTTTTTAAATCTCCGTATAAATAAGAAAAGTTACGGAAATTTCTATAAAATGTTACAGAAATTTCTTCTTGAGTCTTATATGACGAAATGATAAAATGTTATAATATAGGTAAAATGTTCGCAAAATGAATTTGGAAGTGCGGCCTCAAGGGCCGCAAAATTTTACCGCAGCCTGTCTGCAGGGGTAAGCAGATTGGTGAAGGCTGATAATTTTAGCAAAAGAATTCACTGGAGTGATGATATGTCGAAGGTCAGACCCAAATTAAAGGTTTTAGTCGTGGACGATTCTGAATTAAATCGTGAGATGCTGGGCTCTATGCTTGAAAATGAATACGAAATTGTGGAGGCGGAAAACGGAAAGCAGGCGATTGATATATTGCGTAAAAATGTATCGGAGCTGTCCCTCCTTCTGTTGGACGTTCAAATGCCGCAGATGGACGGCTTTGAGGTATTGATACATATGAACCGGTTTCATTGGATTGATATGGTTCCAGTCATCATGATTTCCAGCGAAATTGCGCCCAAATTTATAGAACGTGCGTATGATCTTGGAGCAACAGACTATATTGCCCGTCCTTATAACACGGTGATTGTACGCCGCCGTGTGGCCAATGTTATTTTGTCTTTTGCAAAACAGCGTCAACTGCTGGAGATCATTACCCAGCAAATTAATAAAAAGGAAAAAGATAACCAGCTCATGCTTTCCATCCTGTCCCATATCGTAGAATTCCGTAATGGGGAAAGCGGACTTCATGTCCTGCGTATCAATGTTATTACGGATCGTCTGCTGCGGCAGCTCATGTTAAAAACGGAATGCAATAAAATGACATATGAGGATATCGCCCTGATTAGTATGGCTTCGGCTCTGCACGATATTGGCAAGATAGCTATTCCGGAGGAAATTTTAAATAAGCCCGGCCGTCTTACCGCAGAGGAATTTCATATTATACAGGGCCATTCTATGGCAGGCGCGGATATACTTATGGATTTGCCGATTGATAAGAATGAGCCTTTGCTGAAAACTGCATATGAAATCTGCCGGTGGCATCATGAACGGTATGACGGCAATGGTTATCCGGACGGTCTGAAGGGAGATGCCATTCCGCTGTCTGCACAGGTGGTCGCCCTGGCGGATGTCTATGATGCGCTGACCAGCGAACGGTGCTATAAGTCTGCATATTCGCATGATAAAGCAATGCAAATGATCTTTGACGGACAGTGCGGAGCGTTTCATCCACTGCTGCTGGAGTGTCTGCGCGATATCGGAAATACGATTGAACAGGAGCTGACAACCAAAAAGACATATGAAATAGAGTACACTCCAAAAGAAACCAGAAATATTACGGAGCAACTGCATCGCTATGGCCTGGGTGACTCGGAACGTCTGCTAAAGTTGCGGTCATACGAACATCAGCATTTTCGTTTTCTGTTGGATAAAAGCGAAGAGATTTTCTTTAATTATGCAGTAGAATCCTCCTTTTTAAGCTTCAATAAATATGGGGCAGAGCAGCTTCAGATAGAGAATGATCTGTTTCATCCGCTGGAGAGCCGGAATCTGTTGAAATGTGCTGATATTGATGTCCTGCATCATATCGTGAAAAAGGTTCACGCGGCAACCCCGGCACAACCCGATTTTCAGGTTGATATCCCGCTTACAATTAAGCAGGAGGAACATTGGTTCCGCTGTATCTGTCATGTTATCTGGACAAATGAAAATATGAAACACTATGCAGGCGTCATGGGTAAGCTTTTGAATATAGATGACAGCCATATGACGGCTGCAAACAGCGGCGCGGCTGCCGGAAGGCCCTCCATAGAGTTGGTGTTCGATGACATACGCATGAAAAAACAAATCAGCAATTGTTCCATGAGCGGCATGGAGGCCCGGATATTACTGCAGTATCTCAAAACGGTTTTTGATGTTGTACGGCTGGTTGATGCCACAAAAAACTGCCAGGTTGACATAGATGAGACAGGCGCCCTTCAATTCTCGGACTTTCACTGCTATGACATATGGAACAAGGGAGAGCGGTGTGAAAACTGCATTTCAGCCAAATGTATGTCAAGCAAAGGGAGCCTGACAAAATTTGAGTTCATAGACCAGTGTATCTATCATGTGCGGGCAACCTATGTGGAGGTTGACGGTTATCCCTATTCGCTGGAAATCGTTGATCAGATTACCGAGGAAACTCTGCTGGGCGGGCATGGGAAGGATGAAGTAATAAAGTATATCACATCCCACAACCATAAACTCTATGTAGACATACTGACCGGAATTTATAATCGACGCTATTATGAGGAACAACTGCGCGACATGTGCCATATCAGTGCGGCAGCCATGCTGGATATGGACCGTTTTAAGGTCATTAATGATACATACGGTCATCTGGTTGGCGATCTGGCATTGAAGACGGTAGCCAAAGCGATAAAAAGCTGTGTAAGAAAAACGGACTCCATCGTGCGTTTAGGCGGAGATGAATTTTTTGTTGTGTTCCGGGATATACCGTTTCACGTGTTTAAGAAAAAACTGGAAGCCATAAGAGCCTGCGTAGAAAAGGTGGTTATTTCCGGCTATCCCCGGCTTCACGTTTCCATCAGTATCGGTGGCGCCTATGGACCGGGCAGGACTTCAGATTTAATGGAAGTGGCGGACAGATTGTTATATCAGGCAAAAAGAGAGCAGGCCGGGCTGAAGATTGAGCATTTAGAAGGCGGCAGTGGAATGCGCTGCGAACCTGAACCGGGACTGTAACGCGGCCATTGAAGTGAAGACCTCTTTGCATGACTGACCTGGAACATTCATTAAGTATAGGCATTGGTTCTGAATCAGAGAACGAAAGGGATAAAGAAAAATGAAGCGATATAAACGGATTCTGTCTATTCTTCTAATTAGTGTCCTGCTGGCAGGCTGCAGCCGGGGAACCAGCGAAATCATGGTGATTGAGAATGAACCGCCTGCGGAACAGGAGCATGTGTTTCTTTCTTTTTTTGGATATAAAGCAGACTCACTGAATCTGACAGCGATTGAAGACATACTGGACCGGTATATGGAACAAAACCCTGATATTATCGTGACCTATGAGGGCGTGAAGGGCATTGATTACTGGAACGCTTTTGAAAGACGGGTACAGGCCAATGCACTTGACGACGTATTTATGGTGGATCATGACCGGGTTGTAGACATGACCGGCCAGGGAAAGTTGGCGGATTTATCCGGCCTTCCTGCGATTGGGAATTATCAGGACAGGATGAAAGAGCAGTTCACCGATGAAGACGGTTCCGTCTATTTCCTGCCCACATGTATATCTTTCTACGGATTGTACATCAATTACGACCTGTTGAAAGCGCATGGACAGAAGGTTCCGGAAAACTGGTCTGATTTTATGGAGGTCTGCAGCTATTTTACGGCAAAGGGAATCACGCCTGTCGTTGCAAATAACTATGCTTCCCTCAGAAACCTCATAGTCGCCAGATCAATGTATTCGGTTTATCAGCAGGATTCCGCCGCGGCAATCCAAGCGTTCAACCGTGAACCGGCAGAATTGGCAAATGTGCTGCGTCCGGGAATGGAAATGGTTGAGGAAATGATCCACCATAAATGGATTGACTGCGCAGAGGTTTTGGAGACGGATCAAACTTCCGATGATCTTAAGCTGTTTGCGGGCGGAGATCGGCCGTTTATGGTGACCGGAGGCTGGGCGACCTCGAGAGTGGCGGATATGGAGCACCCATTTTCTTATGGCGTACATCCCTTTCCTGTTCTGGACGATGGCAGTGTGCTGGTAATGGATGGGAATACCTGTATTGGCGTTAACGCCGACAGCGAACACCTGGAGGAGGCAATGCAGTTTGTTGAATGTATCACACAGCCGGATGCCATATGGGAATACTGTGACAGCCAAAGCTCCTATACGCCGCTGCAGGATGACCGGGTTCCTACCGATAAAACAATTCATCCTGCTGCTGAATGTTTGGAAAGCGGACGGATTGTGACAGGCTCTGATTATAGGCTGGACCTGCCATTGGACACTTCTCTTTCTGAAACAACACGGCAGATGTTGAATGGAATGTCCGCGGATGAGGCTGTTGCCCTGTTGAACCGGCTTCTGGCACAGTAGCTCCCGGAGGAAATAAAAATGAGAATAAAACGATTTGGGATAAATTGTCTGGTCGTAATCATTCTTAGCAGCATTTTCTTAGGCTGTTATTCTTATACGAAAAGCGTTCAGACCTCCCTTTGGATGCAAAATGCGGAGCAGGCCCTGGAGATTACAAGCCAGGGCGGTCATGCATTTGAAAATTACATTACAATAGAACAGGATCGGGTACATAGTTTAGCCAATAAGATGTCGGAGATGGAATCTCACGAGGAAAGCAAAATATTGAATAATCTGAATTTGCTCGGTGAGACGTCCAATTATACCGTTGTGGATTTGGAGCATGGATTGCTGTACTCAAACCGTCTGGAAGACCGGCGCTTGCTGAGCTCGGAGGAGCTGGCGTTTTATCGTACCTTTTCCGGTAAGGGCATCAGAGAAAACTATTTGAATATCTATGACGGACAGAATACCCTGGGAGTCTATGAATGCTTTCTGTTTGCCGATGGTACGCAGGGGTTGATGCAGAAGGGGGAGAAGGTCTCTGAACTATCAAAAAAGTTTTCTATTTCCTTCTATGATGACAGTGGTTTTTCTTATATTACCAATCAGGCTGGAGAGGTTCTGATCCGCCCCTACCATAAAAACAGCAACCGGACGTTTTTAAATATTTTTGACGTGATCGCAGAAGAAAACAGTGAGGAGGACATTCAGGCCTTTCAGGCAAGCCTGGCAAAGGGGCATTCGGGGGTAATACAGTTTTCCTTTAACGGCGCAGAGAACATAGTTACCTTTTCGCCGATAAAAGTCATTGACGGCTGGTATATCATTTCCGTAATCCCAAGCAGCGTCATTATGGAATATACCGACTATATTCTGCAGTCGTCCCGGATATTTATTTTTGCTGTTTTTATTGTGCTTATCTTCGGTCTCATACTCCTGCTTTTTGAACGGCAGAGCCGTAAGCGCATTGAAAAAAAGGAGCAGGATATACAATACCGCGAACAGCTATTCAGTATTCTTTCAGAAAATATAGACGATGTGTTTTTGATGCTGAACAGTGAGGCTTATACGGTAGAATATGTGACTCCCAATGTGAAGCGTGTGCTTGGCATTTCCCAGGATCAGGCAGCAGCAGATCTTGAATCTTTAGGAAAAGCCACATACATAGATGGAAAGTCCGTTTCCTATTCGGAGCTGGCTTCGATGGCACCAGGCCAGTCAATTATCATGGAAAGTGAGCGTACTCATCGGGAAACCGGGGAAAAACGGTGGTTTTACGAAACGGTTTACCGGGTGGGTTCCGGCCAGTCGGATAAGTTTATCGTAGTGTTGTCAGACAGAACCAGGGACAGGCAGAGTAAGTTTGCGTTAGAAACGGCATTGAATGCGGCGAATGCCGCCAATAAAGCCAAAAGCACTTTTTTAAATAATATCAGCCATGATATCCGGACTCCCATGAATGCGATCGTAGGTCTTACCGTGCTGCTGAATCATGATGCCGGCGATCCGGAACGGGTAAAGGAATACACGAGGAAGATTACGGCTTCCAGCCAGTATCTCCTGGGATTAATAAACGACGTATTGGATATGAGCAAGATTGAGAGCGGAAAAACAAGGCTGAACATCACGGAAATTAATCTGGCAGAGCTTATAGACGAACTGGGAACCATGATCCGGCCGCAGACCAAAGCAAAGCATCAGGAATTTGAGCTCTTTCTGAAGGATGTTGCATCTGAACATTTAATCGGCGACAGGATGAGAATCAACCAGGTGCTGATTAACATCCTGTCGAATGCTGTAAAATATACCCCGGCCGGCGGCAGGATTCAAATGACGGTGTCCCAGCTTCCGCAAAAGACAAAAGATTTTGCCCGGCTGCGGTTTGAGGTTCAGGATAATGGCATTGGTATGTCGGAGGAGTTTTTAAATGTTATTTTTGAGCCCTTTGCAAGAGAAATCAATAGTGTGACGAATCAGATCCAGGGGACCGGCCTTGGAATGCCGATCACCAAAAATCTGGTAGAGCTTATGGGCGGGGC